>Ga0081540_1003485_pt1 | contig 12413 bp, 12 predicted proteins | sample TabmetS2T1R1_FD_71024 | JGI IMG/M metagenome (GOLD analysis project Ga0081540, IMG submission 71024) | Tabebuia heterophylla rhizosphere microbial communities from the University of Puerto Rico - S2T1R1 | ecosystem: Host-associated > Plants > Roots > Rhizosphere ...
GGGACATGGCGTCGCGTTCCGTCAAGCATGCGGCTCGCGCCGAGCCTTATTGCCGGGGCGACACGGACTGTGCACAATCGCATCTCCGCGCCCGCGTGCCGAGCCGCGCATAGGCCGCGAGCGCCATGCAAAAAAATGCACGAGGAGCGCTCCCATGAGACTCAGAGCCAGGCTGTATTTGACCGTGGCGGCGATCGGCGTCGCCGCACTGCTTGCGGCCGCGCCGGCGCAGCTTGGCGCGCAGACCTCGGTCGCGATCGACAACGACGACATCGGCGGCGTGGTCACCGGTGCGAGCGGGCCCGAGGCCGGCGTATGGGTGATCGCGGAAACGACCGATCTGCCGACGCGGTATATCAAGAGCGTCGTCACCGACGATCAAGGCCGCTATGTCATTCCCGATCTTCCCACCGCAAATTACGAGGTGTGGGTGCGCGGCTACGGGCTCGTGGATTCGCCGAAGATGCGGGCGAAGCCCGGCCAGGTCGTCAATCACACCGCGGTGCCGGCCCCCAACGAGAAAGCGGCCGCGCACTATTATCCGGCGATCTATTGGTACGCGATGATGAAGATTCCGCCGGCGAGCGACTTCGGAGGCAGCACCGAAATCCCGAAGAACATCACGCAGGAAACCTGGCGCCAACGAATGAACAACGTCGACTGCATCGGCTGTCATCAGCTCGGGCAGGAAGCGACACGCACCATCCCCTCGCAGTTCGGCCAATTCAAATCGGGCGAAGAGGCGTGGATGCGCCGCACCCAAGCCGGTCAGGCCGGCGAGATGATGACCAACCGCCTTGCCGGCCAACTCGGCGGCGTACCCTACAAATATTTCGGCGACTGGACCGACCGCATCGCCAAGGGCGAAGTGCCCAAGCACAAGCCAGCTCGGCCGCAAGGCTTAGAGCGCAACATCGTGGTCACGGCCTGGGAATGGTCGACCCCGGACAAGTACCTGCACGATCTGATCTCGTCGGATCGACGTAAACCGACGGTGAATGCGTATGGGCCGCTCTACGGCTCGCCTGAATACTCCACCGACAATATGCCGATCCTGGATCCGAAGACAAACAAGGTGACGTTCTTCAAGATGCCGGTGGCGGATCCGAACATGCCGGAGGCGCTCGGGCCCGGCCACGCCGCGAGTGTCAAGCCATTGCAGCCTTCGGCGTACTGGGGCGACGAGAAGCTGTGGGATACGCGCGCCAACAATCACAACGCCATGCTCGACGACAAAGGCCGGGTGTGGATCGCAGCGACGGTGCGCGGCATGGACAATCCGGCGTTCTGCAAGCAGGGCTCGGATCACCCCTCCGCCAAGGCGTTCCCGCTGGACAAGTCTCCGCGCCAAGTGGCGATGCTCGATCCTAAGACCATGAAATACACGTTCGTCGATACCTGTTTCGGCACGCATCACCCGCAATTCGGCTACGATTCTGACAACACGCTGTGGCTTAGTGGCAGCGGGCCGGTTGCCGGCTGGATCAACACGAGCATATTGGACGAGACCGGCGACGCGGCGAAGGCGCAGGGCTGGGCACCGTTCGTGCTCGACACCAACGGTAACGGCAAGGCCGACGAATACACGGATCCGGGCAAGCCGGGAGAGCCGGGCAAGGACATGCGGATCGCGGGCTCGGGTCCTTATGCGGTGATGCCGCATCCCACCGATGGCTCGGTCTGGTACACGGCCAATGTGTTCGCAGGCCCGCCGGGCTTCCTGCGCTTCGATCCGAAGACCAATCTCAGCGAGTTCTACGCCGTTCCGAAGGAAGGCATCGGATTACGGGGCGGCGACATTGACAAGGACGGAGTGCTGTGGGGGTCCGGCTCGAATGGCACTCTGATCAGCTTCGACCGGCGCAAGTGCAAGGGTCCGCTCAATGGGCCGAATGCGACCGGCAATCACTGCCCCGAGGGATTCGCGTACCACAAGTATCCGGGGCCGGGCTTCGAAGGTCTGGAAAACACGAGCGCTGAGGCGAGCTACTATACCTGGGTCGACCACCACAACACGGTGGGGCTTGGAGAGAACATTCCGATCTCGACCGCCAACCTGCAGGACGGTTTCGTCGGCTTTAAGGACGGACAAATGATCCTGATGCGGGTGCCGTACCCGATGGGATTTTATGCCAAGGGTCTGGACGGGCGCATCGACGACCCGAATGCCGGCTGGAAAGGCCGCGGCCTGTGGAGCGCCAGCGGGGACCGCACACCCTGGCTCAACGAGCTCGGCAAAGGCGCGCGGCCGCTCGCGGTGCACATTCAGGTCCGCCCCGATCCGCTGGCGCACTGAGTGAGATCACAAGAATGAGCCCCGCCCGGCGCTGCATCGCAACGCCGGGCGGCTTCGTTTGTGGGGAGGGTAAAGACCGAGTTCGCCGCATTGACAGGTTTCACAGCAACAATCGCAAATGGAATAGAGTGTCGGCTGCGCTGTTATCGACAACGTCCAACAGCGTCCGCGTCCAGGAGGATTTGACTATGTCCGCAACGATCGCCCGCCTTGCCCTCATCGCCCTCGCCTGCTGCGCGGCGCTGCCGGCGCGCGCGCAGCTCCTTCAGCGCAAGGAACTCAGTTACCCGATCGCGCTAACGATTGCGCAGGCCGCGTTGGAGGACTGCAAGAGCCGCGGCTACGCCACCTCCGTCGTTGTGGTCGATCGCGGCGGGAATACCGTGGTCGCGCTGCGCGGCGATGACGCCAGCGCGCATACCATGGAAAACGCCCGTCGCAAGGCCTACACCGCCATGACCTTCAAGATGACCACGGAGGACTTCATCAAGGAGATGGCCACGCGTCCGGTGCGGCGCGAGCAGACGACGCTGCCGAACGTGATCGCCATCAACGGCGGCGTACCGATCAAGGTCGGCAACGAGGTGGTCGGCGGCGTGGGGCTTTCCGGTTCGCCCGGCGTCGACGAGCAGTGCGTGATGGCAGGCATCAACAAGGTCAGGGATCAGCTGCAGTGAGCCGGCAAATGCGACGCGCGGGTCATCCCCAATGATGAAGCGCGAGACATTCGCGATCGCCAACATCTACGTGCCGGCAAAGCGGCGCGCGACCCTCGATCCCAAGAAGGCGCAGCAGATCGCCGAGAGCATCTTGCAGGTCGGCTTGCAAACTCCGATCCTGGTGCGGCAGGACGGTGAACGCTTCGTGCTGATCGAAGGGCTGCACCGTCTGGAGGCGTGCAAGCAGCTGGGCGAGCAGACTATCGTTGGCTACTTGGTGCAAGCCCGCCGGCATTAGCGGGAGTTCGCAGTCCGCGGCATCAATCCTCCTTGATGTTCTTCTCGCGCACCACCCGGCCCCAGCGCGCGAGCTCATCGCTGAGAATCTTGCCGAACCCGTCGCTCGACGTCGGCGCCGGCACGGCGCCTGATTGCAAGAGCTTCTCGTGCACATCGGGCGCATCGAGCACCGCGACCACGGCGTCATGCAGCTTCGCCACCACGGCAGGCGGCGTTCTCGCCGGCGCCAACAGGCCGTACCAGTTGTCGGCCACGGTGTCGGGAAAGCCCTGCTCGGAGAGCGTCGCCACGTCGGGCAACAGCGGATTTCGCTCAGCCGAGGCGGCGCCGATCGGCTTGAGCTTGCCGGCGCGGATGTGCGGCAGCAGCACCGGCGTGTCGGCAAACAGGGCAGTGACCTGCCCGCCGAGGAGATCGGTCAAGGCCGGCGCCGCGCCGCGATAGGGCACATGCAGGAATTTCACCTTCGCCGCAGCCTGGTAAAGCTCGAGCGCGAGATGGGTGGTGCTGCCCGATCCGGTGGAGGCGAACGGGATGGTCGCGGGTTTTTCCTTGGCCAGCGCGGCGAGCTCCTTGGCGGAATTGATTGCCGCGTCGGACCTCACCACCAGGATCGTGGTGGGCCGCACCACCAACGTGATAGGTGCGAAATCGCGCAGCGTGTCGTAATTGGGCTTGCTCAGATGCGGCGTGATCGCGACCGCGCCGACCGTGGTGAGGAACAACAGATGCCCGTCGGGCTCGCCTTTCGCGACGTAGTCGGCGCCGATCGCGCCGTTCGCGCCCGGCTTGTTCTCGACGATCACGTTCTGCCCGAGCAGCGGCTTGAGCTTGTCGGCGACGAGCCGCGCCACGAAATCGGTCGGCCCCCCGGCAGGGAAGGCGACGACAACGCGGATGACGCGGGAGGGGAACTCCTGCGCGTGGATCGCCGCGGGCGCGAACAAGCATAACGCAAGCAGCGCCGCGGCCATGGTCTTGCTCGCTCGCACCGACATATCACCCTCCCGGAGTACCGATTTTTTTCGCATGGGGTTCCTTTGACAATGCGCGACACCTCGTTACATTGCGCGCGTCGTCAACAACCGAAAGGAGGTGATCCAGTGTCTCATTGTCAATCGCCGCGATTGCCGGCATCCGTGAGCTGGATCCTTGCCTCTATGGGGGTCCGCGCCGTCTGAAGGCGGTGTGTTCACGCTGGTTTAGCCGGATCACGGCTCGACAATGGAAGGGCCGCCCGCGAGGGTGGCCCTTCTTTGTCATTGCCGTCGCGGGTTGTGAATGTCCGGAGCGCATTGGCGGCGCGAGAGTAGTTCTGATGGATCGCCCTTCGTCGTGCGAGTGGCGAGCATCTGTCGCGGCCGCGCTTGTTTGGGGGTGCGCTTTGCCCCGCGTCCGGCTATGCTGCGCAAGGAGATCGTATCATGGCAACCATTCCCGACAAATATCGCGACCTGTTACAGCAGAAGAAAGCGTTTGCGATTCTCGCCACGCTGATGCCGGATGGGTCGCCGCAGGTGACGCCGGTCTGGTTCGATCACACCAACGGCCTCATTCGCGTGAACACCGCGCGCGGCCGGGTCAAGGCGCGCACCTTGAAAGCGGGCGCGGCCGTGGCAATGGCCATCGTCGATCCCGACAATCCCTACCGTTACGTCCAGATCCGCGGCCGGGTCCAGCGCGTCACGGAGGATGGCGCCGCTTCGCACATCGATTCGCTGGCCAAGAAATATCTGGGGAAGGACAAATATCCCTATGGTAAGCCCGGAGAGGTACGGCTGATGTGCGAGATCGAGCCGACATCCGCATCGGGAATGGACTGAACAGCGCGTCTATTCCGGCTTGATCTTGCCCTCGACGATCACCTTCTTCCACTTCTCGTATTCCGAGTTGGTGAAGCCCGCGGCCTCCTCGGGCGTGGTGCCGCGCGGCGTCACGCCGATCTTGGCGAACGCCGCCTTGAGTTCGGGGTGCTCGAGCGTCTTGTTCAGCTCGCTGTTGAGCTTGGCCAACACTTGCGGCGGCAGCCCGGCCGGCGCGTAGACGGCGATCCAGAGGTCCACGTCGAAGCCGGGCAGGCCGGATTCCGCAACCGTCGGCACATCGGGATAGACCGAGCTGCGCGCCGATCCAGTCGTTGCAAGCGGGCGCACGCGATTGTCCGCGGTGAACGGCAGCGCGCCGGCGATGCTCGAGAATGCGAGCTGCACCTTGCCGCTCATCACGTCCGGATATGCCGCGCCGATTCCCCGATAGGGCACGTGCGTCATGTCGATGCCGGCGCGCAGCTTGATCATTTCACCGGCGAGATGCGGCGCGGTGCCGATGCCGGCGGAGGCGAAGTTGAGCTTGCCGGGATTGGCCTTCGCATAGGCGATCATTTCGGGGAGCGTCTTTACCGGCAGCGTCAACGAGGCGACGATCACCGCCGGCGAGGAGCCGACGATCGACACGGCCTGTAGCGCCTTGAGGTCGTAGGGAGCGTCCGATTGCAGCGTCGGATTGGTGACGAGGGCGGGGTCTGTCAGCAGAATCGTGTAGCCGTCCGGCGTCGCGCGCGCGACCGCGTCGGCGCCGACCATCCCGCCGGCGCCCGGACGGTTCTCGGGCACGACCGATTGCCCCAGTCTTTCGCTCAACCGAACCGCGAGATGGCGGCCGGCCGTGTCGATGATGCCGCCGGGCACGTAAGGCAAGACGAAATGGATCGGCTTGCTGGGATAACTCTGCGCGCGGGATGGCGATGGCAACGCCGCCGCACAGACCAACGCCACCACTGCAAAACGATACATGCTCATTTCTCCTCCGGCATGACGCCCCTTCGGACCACGAATTCTGACACGCCCGCTCCTCAAAAGGACGCTGCGGCGCCCCTCCGGACTGCGAACGGCGCCGGGCTATTTTCTCTTAATGCGAGCCATCGCATAAAGCATGGCCGCTCTGCAATAGCAGAAAATGACGCCATTTCAGTTAGTTAGGCTCTGCACAATCGCCGACTGAGCAGGAAACCTTTTGCGGTTCCACACATTACAGAGCGTCACGCCGGGCTGGCGGGCGCGCGTCTGTCTATCGATGCCTTTGATCGGGCGCCCGATCTCGCGAGCCTGTGGGTGAAAAGTCGGCCTTCCGAGCGCGTCGGAATTGATCGGTGGGATCGTGGACAGGGGGATGTAGCGATGGATGCCGATTGGCTTTGGGTGATGCTGGCGCTTAGCATATTCATCCCCGCCGGCATGGTGCCGCTCGCGTTGGCGCGCGACGCCTGCCGCTGGTGGCGCGAACGGCGCGGGGGGAGATCGCCGGGCCCCACCTATGAGCAAGGAATGCCCTGCGCCCAAGACGACGCATGACAAGACGACGCGTGACGAGACGACGCGTGATCGACCGGCGCACCAATCATGACCGAAGGTGAAGTTTGTCGTAGCGTGGCGTGAGCGTGGGGCCGCCCTTTTGGGCGGCCCCTTTCAATTTCCCACCGTGATGAGCGCAGCATGTCCTACGACTTCGCCTTGAACGAATCGCGGGCGCCGGGCTTGAGCACGACATAGGCGCGCCGCCAGGGTTGGTCGTCGATCAGCCGCCACTTGTGTCCGCTTCCCACGTGGTCGGTGGCGACCAGCACGTCGCCCGGACGCACAACGAAGGTCTCGCCGTCGCGCGTGGTGAACTCGAGCGTGCCCGAGAGCGTGATCACGTATTGCGGCTCGGGATCATTGTGCCAATCAAAGGACGAATGCGCCGGCGTTTCCTTGAAATGGATCGCGACGACATCGGTGCGATCGTTCTCGGCAACCGTGCCCTCCTTCACATGGGAGGCGTTGTCCGGTCCGGTATAGAGCTTGAAGGCGTGCAGCATGCTTGCACCTCACGAGCTGAGATTGCGCGCGAACCAGCGCGCCTGCAGCCGCGCGAACTCGCCGTTCTCGCGCAGCCTCGCAAGCGCCCGATTGACGGCCTCGCACAGCGGCTGGTTTTCTTTGGCGAACGCGATCCCGAGCTTTTCGTGGGTGGGCACCTCGAGCGCAACCGACAATTGCGGGCGGTCCTTCACCAACCATGAGATAACCGGGAACAGTTTGATCACCAGACCGATGCGTCCGGCCTCGAGGTCGTCGAGAGCGGTCGCGATGCCGTGATACGGATAGTACTTGATATCCGCGATTGTGCCTTCCGCCAACAGCCGCTTGGCGACGAAATCCGAGGTGTTGCCGGACTGGATGCCGGCGGTCAAACCGCGCAGATCGCCCAGCGCGGCGACGTTCGGCGTCGCGCGGCGATTCACCGCCACGCCTTGGTTGAATTCGAGGTAGGGCTGCGAAAACAGCGCAACGGCGGAGCGCTCGGGAGTGATCGTCGTCCCGGAGATGACGGCGTCGTAGCCGCTCGTTGCGAGGCCGTCAAAAATTCCGTTGAAGTCGGCGCCCGAATATCGCACCGGATGCAAGACGAGCCCGAGCTGCGCGCAAATCCCGCGCATCAACTCGATGTCGAAGCCGCTGGAAGAGCCTCCCTCGATGATATCGAAGGGAGGATCGGGATAGGCCGACGACACGGTAAAGCCCCCGGAGTCAACGTCAGTGCCATGGACCACGCCGATCCGTGCGCCCGATTTCGTAGCGGAACTGCTGAACACTAATGCGCCAAGGCGCGCGCAAAACCGCGTGGCAGTCTTCTATTATTCTGCCGCCTCGCGCAGCGGACGCGGATAAATCCGGTCGTAGAGTTCCGGGCGCTGCCATTGCGGGCCAAGCACACCCTGCTTGGTCGCGTATGTCTGGGACGAGCCCACCTCGTCGCGGCTCGCACGCAGATGTCGCACGCGCTCGAGGCTCACGTCGACCACCGCGGTCCCGGCGATCGTGCTCTCGAACAAGATTTCCTCCGGGCTCGCGACCATGGCGAGCCCGCGCTCGGAATGATCGAACAGGTTCTGTGTCGTCACGACGACCGCGAGATTCTCGATGGCGCGCGCCCAAATCAACGTACGCCAAGTCGCCCAGAGTTTGCCCTTGTCCTTGCCCGCCGGCATGAAGATCAGCTCGGCGCCGCGCAGGGCGAGCGCGCGGGCCACCTCGGGCATATAGACCTCGCTGCACATGGCCAGGCCGACCCTCCCGTGGGCCGTATCGAACACCGGGAATTCGTCGCCCGGCACCCACTGGAATTCCCACGCCGGCCCGCCGGTATAGATCCAAGGCCCATTCGGATGCGTGCGGCGGTAGCGCGCGGGCGCGCGGCCGTCGGGATAGGCCATGCAGATGAGATTGTGGGCGGTCGCCGCCTTCGCATCGATGGGCGCGATGGTGCCGAACACGACATGGGTGCGATGCTTGGCCGCCGCCTCCACCATGGCCGCGGTCGGGTCGAAGGTCGCCGGCATGCGCCATGGGCCGGGATATGTTTCGGGGAAGCAGACGAACTGTGCGCCCTCGCCGGCGGCGCGCGCGATGGCGCGCTCGGCGTCGGCAATGTTCGCGGCGTCGCTGCCCGGCGGGTGGCAGATCGGCTGCACCACAGCAATGCGAAAGGTCATGGCGTTGGCTCCTGCTCGACGCTTGGGGCTTGGTATGGCCGGCAGATTGAAGCGGCGCCGCGGCGTGGTCAAGCAAGCCAAGCCGCCCGGGATCTCTGACGGAACACCAACACGCCGATGATCGCCAAATTCACGGCGTTGGCGGCAACGCCGGCGGCGAATGCCGGCGCATACGTCCCGAAGTGATCGTAAAGCGCGCCGGCAATCCATCCACCGAGCGCCATGCCACTGCCGCTGAACAAAAGCAGCGCCGGAATGCGCCAGTACGCTTCCGAGGCCGGAAACAGCTCGCGGATCGCCAGCACATAAGCCGGGATGATGCCGGCAAACCCCAGGCCGAATGCGGCGGAGACGGTGAACAGGCCGATTTCATCCTGGGTCACCATGAACGCCACCATGGCGAGGATTTGGCAGACCGAGCCGGTCAGCGCCGTGTTGAGGCCGCCCATGCGATCGGAAAGCCAACCCCAGAGTTGGCGGCTCACAAAGGCGGTGCCCAACAGCACCGACAGCATTGCCGCGCCGTGCGAGACCAGAATGCCGAGATCGCTGCACAACGCGGGCAAATGTGCCTGCGGCATCGCCATCGGAATACAGCAGAAGATGCTCGCCACGCCTATCAGGGCGAACACGAGATTGGGGGGCCAGCCCATTACGGTATTTGGCGCGGACAGGGCGCCGAACGCACCGAGCCGCAGCGGCAGCTCAGGCGGCGCGCGCAGAAACATCGCCGCCAGCGGGACGATCACCACGACCTCAAGCAGGCCGAAGTAGAGCATGGTTTGTCGCCAGCCGGCGTAGGCGACCGCGCGCTCGAAGATGGGCGGCCAGACGGCGCCGGCGACATAGGCGCCGCTCGAAATCAGCGCCAGCGCCGAGCCCCGGCGGCGGTCGAACCAGCGGCTGACATAAACGTAGAACGGCGCGTTCATGCCGCCGACGCCGAGAAAGCCTACGAACAGGCCTTGGCCAACATAAAGCTGCCAGGTCTTGCCGCCGGTCGACAGGGCAAGCCCGATGCAAATCATCACCGCTCCGAGAATGACCGTCGTTCGTATCCCGGCGCGTTCGGCGACATAGCCCATGACGATGCCGCCGGCACCGAAGCCGGTCCAAGCGAACGCGGTCGCCAGCGCCGGCACCGAACGCAGGCCGCCCAGTTCGGCGGCGATCGGCTTGAGCGCAACAATCGTGATCCATGGCGCACCGAACGATACGGCCAAGATCACCAGCACCACCGTCGCAACGGTCCAGGAGGACCGGGTCTCGACCGACGGCACGGCCATTCGTTCATGCATTCTGCGGTCGTGCCTCGTTGCGCGCCGCGCCGCCTCTTGTCGCCGGCGGGACGGATCCGTGGATTGGATGTGGGCTTAAACGGTTCGGGCCGCCCGTGCGGTCCGAGGCGGCAGGATGCCGCGGGTCGGGAGAAACATCGTCATGGGCGCTCGTCCCTTCGTGTTCTGGTTGAGACGAACCTACCGCGTTCCCGATCATGCCGGGAGGCCGCCGGGATGGGGGGCAGGTCTGTGAAAAACGCCGCCGGCCGCTCGACACGCGTGCGCCAATGCGCCGAACGCGCGGGGGCGATCCGACGGGGATGCTTGTGGACAACCGCCGTATAAGCTGTTGAGCATTCTGTGAATGGGCCACTCATGCCTCTCGCTAAACGGCTGTGAATCGCGGGGATGAGGTCAAGGACTTGACGCTGATGCCGGAGGCTTCGCGCACTTGCGCCGCCACCGTGGTCGCGCGCCTCTCCAGCGATGCCGTGACCGTCCGGAAAGTCGCCGACGCCCTCGCCGAGAGTCTGGCGGCCGACGAGATCGCCGCCTCCGCTTTCGAGGACGCGTCTGGACGCTGGTCGCTCGCCATCTATTTCTGCGCGCCGCCCGATGCGGCGGCCGTGCGCGCGCTCATCGCATCGCAAGCCGGCGCGCCGGCGGCCCAAGCGCTGCGCTTCGAGACGCTCGCGCCGGCGGACTGGGTGCGCAACAGCCTGGAAGGCCTCGCCCCAGTGGAGGCCGGCTGCTTCGTCGTACACGGCGCGCACGCGCGCACCCGCGTGCGCGGCAACCGCACCGGCATCGAGGTGGAGGCAGGGCTCGCCTTCGGCACCGGCCACCACGGCACGACGCGCGGCTGCCTGCTCGCACTCGACCGCATCGTGAAAGCGCGGAGCCGCAGGCCCGCGGCCAGAAGCACGGCGGCGTCGGCTCGCAAGCGGAAGAGGCGCGCCATAGCTCTCGACATCGGCACCGGTACCGGGGTGCTTGCCATCGCCGCCGCCAAGGCCTTGCGCCAACGCGTCCTTGCCAGCGACGTCGACGCCCGCGCGGTCGCCATCGCGCGCGAGAATGCCCGCATCAATCGCCTCGGCGGTGCGCTCGAGGTGATCCATGCCGGCGGGCTGCGCGCCGCGGCCTTCCGCACGCACGCCCCCTACGCGCTGATCTTTGCCAATATCCTGCTCGATCCGCTCAAGGCGCTGGCAACGCCGATGGCGCGGCTCGTTGCCGCCAACGGACACGTGGTGCTCTCGGGCTTGCTCGCCGGGCAAGCCGGCGCTGCGCTCGCCAGCTATCGCGCGCGCGGCCTCGTGCTCGTGCGCCGCATGACGCTCGAGAATTGGGCGACGCTCATTCTCGTGCGTCCGAGGGCAAAGCGCGGCGCGGTACGGTCGCGCCGCTAGCCACGGCAATATGTCATGCGAGAGCGGCAAGGCAGCGAGAGAGCATTGCCCGCCTGCAAGCGGCTCAATAGATTGCCGCCATGTTCGAGGCCCGCTTCCAGTCTTTCGAGGATCGAACCGAGCGCGCGGCCAGCGGACCTCGCGTTGCGGCGCTGCGCACGGAACTCGCACGGCGCGGCTTGACCGGCTTCCTCGTGCCGCGCTCCGACCGCCATCAGAATGAATACGTGCCGGCTTGCGAGCGCCGCCTTGCGTGGCTGACCGGCTTCACCGGCTCGGCCGGTGTCGCCATCGTCTTGATGGAACGCGCAGTGCTCTTCGTCGACGGGCGTTACACGCTCCAGGCGCGGGAGCAGGTGGATACCTCGCTGTTTGCGATCGAGCATCTGATCGAGATGCCACCCGACCGCTGGATCGAGGAGAACCTCACGGCGGATGACCGTCTCGGCTACGATCCCTGGCTGCACACCGTCGAGGCCGCGGAGCGGCTGGAGAAGGCCTGCGCCGCCGCCGGCGCCAAGCTGATCGCAGTCGAGCCCGACCTGATAGACGCCATTTGGGCCGACCGCCCTGCTCCGCCGCTCGGAGCGGTCACGCTGCACGATCTGCGTTTCGCCGGCGAAGCGGCCGGTGAAAAGCTCGGCCGCATCCGTGCCGAGTTGACCAAGCTGCGCGCCGACGCGCTGGTCGTGTCGGACCCGCACGCGATCGCCTGGGCATTCAACATTCGCGGCGCCGATGTGGCACACACCCCGCTCCCGCTTGCGTTTGCCGTCATTCCGCAGGGGGGCCGGCCGTCGCTGTATATCGATGGCCGAAAACTCTCGAACGAGGTGCGCAGCTGCCTCGAGACACTTGCCGATCTGCGCGAGCCGTCCGCTTTCCCGGGCGCGCTCGAGGATTTGGGCCAACGAAAAAACCGCGTGCGGATCG
>Ga0081540_1003486_pt1 | contig 12413 bp, 9 predicted proteins | sample TabmetS2T1R1_FD_71024 | JGI IMG/M metagenome (GOLD analysis project Ga0081540, IMG submission 71024) | Tabebuia heterophylla rhizosphere microbial communities from the University of Puerto Rico - S2T1R1 | ecosystem: Host-associated > Plants > Roots > Rhizosphere ...
CATCCGTCGCGGCTTCTCCAAACTCTCTCGCGAGATAATCAACTCGCGGTAACCGCTCGGTGGCGCCTCTGGCAAACGCTCCGCATGATGGTTGAGCTTGATGACGGAGCCTTGCTCGTCGTGTCTGTACTGTTTCTGCCCGCGGCGAACCGGCAAGACGTGATCGAAGCGAAGGCCGACATCCTGCTGCCAGAACCGCAGCATGGGTTCCAGCCTGTTCGTCGAAAGTCCGATGTCAATGACGTTCTTTGCCAGTTGCATTGGTTTGCGCTATTCCAACGAAATGCCCGTCAGTTGCTCGGAGACCTTCCAAAGCCGGGCAGCCGCCGCCTCATCTCGCGCCTGCGGCATGATCAGCGCGCGGGCCGGCGCGCCTCGCAGCTCGGCAATGCCGCCGGGTCCGTAATAACCGCCCCGTCTGGCTTCCGGGCTCGTTGCCGCGAACAGGATCGGCCGGGCGCCATCGGCTGCCGAATGACCGAAGAATGGAGCCGCGAAATCGGTCGCCATGGAAAGGAGGCCGCCCGGACCGCTCGTAAACAGGTTGGTTCGGGCAAATCCTGGATGGGCCGCATTGCTGATCAGGTTCCAGCCGGCGGCCTCGCTCCGCCGTTGCAGTTCAAGCGCGAACATCAAGCAGGCGAGCTTCGATTGCCCGTATGCCTTCCATGGCGAGTACACCCGCGCGCCCTGCAGGTCATTGAAATCGATGAACCCGGTGCGATGCGCGAGGCTGCTGACGCTGACGATCCTTGGTCCGCTGGCCCGGCGCAAGAGCGGCACCAACCTGGCGGTCAGCGCGAAGTGGCCGAGATAGTTTGTGCCAAACTGCGTCTCAAAACCATCAGCCGTGGTTTGCCGGCGCGGCAGCGCCATCACGCCCGCATTGTTGATCAGGAGATCAAGCGACTGCCGGTCACCTATCCGGTGCGCGAAGTCGGTGACCGATGCGAGGCGCGCCAGATCGAGACGTTCGTAGTTGACCTTGGCGCCGGTGACTTCGCGGCTGATCTTCTCGATCGCCGACTGGCCCTTTTGATCGTCGCGCCCGGTCAGAATGACTTCCGCACCGGCTTTCGCCAGAGCCAGTGCGATCTCATAGCCGAGACCGCCTGTTGCACCCGTCACTACGGCCGTTCTGCCGAGTTGCGAAGGGATTTCGAACTGACTCGAACCAGCCATGAAAGAACCCGCTCAAGGGATCAAGTCACTTTGCAAGTCTACAACTATTTTCGAATCAGCGGGATCTGCAGGTTGGTGGGGCGGTTCTGCTCAGTGTCGAAGCCGCGGCCATCGATATTGCGGGCGCCCCAGAATAGCAAATCCCCTCTGAGATAGACGAGGTCGTATTCCATGAAGTTCGTGCCTTCCTTCAGGCCGAACGGAACGAAATTCTTGCCGAAGATACTCTGGGAGGCGTTGACTTCCCACGGCGCGTACCCGGTCGCAGCGACCTTGTTGAGCACCTCGGCAAACCCTGCGGCGAGCGGAGTAACCTCGTAGCTCTCATCGGCGACGAAATCGACCTTTTGCGCGCCGGGAGCGATCGGATGCACCCCCTGCCACAGCATGTGCCCGCCGATCCTGATGCGCGCGAGCGGCACGGTGCCGTAGGGGTCGGCCGAGTTGATGATCTCGAGCTCGAAGCGGTCGGACGGCAGGTATTTGAACGTCCGCTTGAGGTAGAAGGGCTTGAGCGAACCATCCGCGTTTTTCGCTGCGCTCGGCCGCACCTCCGGCGCAATGCTCGCCCAGTTGCCGAGCATCGCCTGCTTGATCTTGGTGACGTCTGTTTCCATGGCGCCTGCCTTCGGTTGATTGCTGGGGGACTGCGCCGCGGCCACGTCGATTCCGGTCATCACCAGAAGCAACAATAGAGACGCTGTGGTGGCTTTGCGCATGCGCACGCTCCCGTGGGGTCAATAATTGCAACCGTGCCTGCCAGGCAGACCCCGCATGCATTGCTCTAGACGGCACTGGCCGGCCTGAAAAAGACTTTGTAGGCTGGCCCCATGCCTGCAAGATATGGGAGGTTGGCATGGAGCTCCGGCATCTTCGCTACTTCGTCGCGGTAGCCGATGCCGGCAGTTTGACCGTTGCCGCCGAGCAAAAGCTGCATACGTCCCAGCCGTCGCTGAGCCGGCAAATCCGGGACCTCGAACAGGAAGTCGGCGTTGCGCTGATGCATCGCAGTTCACAGGGTGTCGAGCTGACGTCGGCCGGAAAAGCCTTTCTTGACCATGCGCGAATGGCGCTGGTTCAAGCCGAAGCCGCCAAGGAAGCGGCGCTGCGCGCAGCTCAGCCCGCGAAACCGGCATTCGCGCTCGGCTTCATGTCGGGGGCCGAAATCGGCTTGCTGCCCGCGGTGGAGCGCGTGCTTCGCGACGAGTTTCCGGGCATCGAAATCCGCCTGTCGAGCGATTACTCGCCGGTGCTCGCCAAGGCCCTAATGAGACGCAGGCTTGATGCGGCATTCATTCGGCCGGAGGAGCCCATGGGAGATTTGCGTTACGCGCGCGTGCGTACGGACCCGTTGGTGTTTGTTTTTCCGAGCGACCACCGCCTGGCATCGCAGGCGACGATCGCGCCGCGGGAGGTCGCGGACGAAACCTTCTATCTTCCGTCCAAGTCTGCGCCTGCAGTGCGCCGTGTCGTTGTGGAGTATTTCAGCCGGGCCGGCATCGATATCAAGAGCGAACACGAAGTGCATAATGTCGTGCATGCCATATCGATGATCACGTCGACGCGCGGCATTATGCTGCTGCCGGCCTACACGAAGCGATATCTCCCGGCATCCATAACCACTCGTCCGGTGCAGGGAGAAGTGCCGACGCTTGACTTGATCCTCGCCTACCACAAGGCGAACAAGTCGCCGGTCCTGAAACTGCTTCTTTCCAAAGTCGGCAAGCTCGTCGGAATGCCGCCCTAGGCCCGGCTGGCCTCTTCGACTAGCCAGTCCCGGAAAGCCGCCAGGGCCGGATTGGACTCCGAGGCGATCGGGTAAACTGCGTAGTGGCGGTAAGCAACGCGCAGGCTGTGTTCGGACAGCCGAACCAGCTTTCCTGCCAGAATGTCCAATTGCGAGAACGACCCGCGCCCGAGCGCAATTCCCTGTCCCATCACGGCTGCCTCCATCAGCGCGTTGGTATCGGTAAAAGAGGTGCCCGCGATATCGCAATCGAGCTTCAAGCCGGCCGACTTGAACCAGGCGTGCCAGGACAGGTTACGGTCGATCAGCAGCGGCTGTGTCAGCATCGCGGCGGGATCCTTCGGCAGGCGGCCGCCATTGAGGCCGGGGCTGCATACCGGAAAAACCTCCTCATCGAGAAGCTTGATGGCCCGCAGTCCTTTCCAGTCGCCCGTCCCGAACCGGATCGCAATGTCGACGCCATCAGATTTGAAATTGGCCAGCGATTGACCGGTCTTGATGTGCAGGTTGATGTGCGGAAAGCGGGCCGAGAAACGAGACAGCCGCGGCACCAGCCACCGGGCCGCCATCACCGGCAGCAGGCTGACGGTGATTTCGGCGTTCTTCCGGCGCGTCTGAATGCCCGACAATGCCGCATTCATTTCCGAAAACGCGTTTTTGACACCTGCCTGCAGTCTGAGCCCGCTCGCGGTCGGCACCATCCGGTTGCCCTGCCGCTCGAACAGCGTGAGACCAAGCTGTTCTTCCAACTGCCTGATGCGCTGGCTGACGGCGCTGTGTGTCACGTGCAGTTCGCGCGCCGCCGTGATCTGGTGCTCGAACGATTACCTCGGCATGGGTCAGCATCCGAAGGTGATCGGCGCCATGGTTGAGACCGCCACGCGCATGGGTGCCGGCGCGGGCGGCACCCGCAACATTTCCGGTACCAACCATCCGATGGTCGAATTGGAGCGCGAGCTCGCCGATTTGCACGGCAAGGAGGCGGCGCTGGTCTTCACCTCGGGATACGTGTCCAACGAGACCGGCATCGCGACCATCGCCAAGCTGCTTCCAGACTGCGTGATCCTATCGGACGCCTGGAACCACAATTCGATGATCGAGGGCGTGCGGCGTGCGGGCGTGGAAAAGAAGATCTGGCGCCACAACGACGTCAGTCATCTCGAAGAACTGTTGGCGGCGGAGCCTCTCGAACGGCCGAAGCTGATCGCATTCGAGGCGTTATACTCGATGGACGGCGACGTCGCACCGGTCAAGCGAATCTGCGATCTCGCGGAGCGCTATGGCGCGATGACCTACATCGACGAGGTCCATTCGGCCGGCATGTACGGCCCGTCCGGCGCCGGCATCGCCGCGCGTGAAGGCGCGCTGCACCGGATCGACGTAGTCGAGGGCACGCTGGCGAAAGCGTTCGGCTGCCTCGGCGGCTACATTGCTGGGAGTGCCCGGATCATCGATGCGGTGCGTTCCTACGCACCGGGATTCATTTTCACCACCGCGCTGCCGCCGGCGGTCTGCGCCGCCGCTACCGCGGCGATCCGGCACCTCAAGACTTCGCAATGGGAGCGCGACCGCCACCAGGAGCGCGCGGCGCGGGTAAAGTCTGTGCTCAATGCCGCGGGCCTGCCGGTGATGCAGACCGACACGCACATTGTGCCTGTCATGGTGGGTGATCCGGAGAAGTGCAAGGAGGCGACCGATCTCCTGCTGGCCGAACACGGCATCTATGTCCAGCCGATCAACTATCCCACCGTCCCGCGTGGCACCGAGCGGCTGCGCATCACGCCGACGCCCTACCACGACGACGCGCTGATCGACGCGCTCGCGGAAGCGCTGGTCGATGTATGGGGGCGTCTCGGATTGCCGCTGAGGCACCACGCACTCGCGGCGGAGTGACTAGCAATGCATGCCGTATCGGGGTATGCGCTGCACTGAGATCAAGTCATTTTTTTAAGCGTACCGGTGCTGTCAGGGGGCGAACGCGCAGGGTCTCTACGCGACTGGGGTGGTTCGTCGAATTCCGGGACTATCGCTTACTCGCATGTAGGAGACTGAGCTGCAGTTTCACTTTTTGGGTGCAAGCATCGCGCTGCAAAATAAAGGAGAACTGGCGCGCCACAGCCGAAGAAGATGGGCCCTATAGCTTCGCCGTGGCACTATGACGGAGCGGCCGCCGAGACGATCCGGCCGGATAACCAGCGACGGACTACGATCTTGCGCTACGCCTCATGGGCGGCTGTCTTCCCGATTTCGCTGGTGGTCGGGTTACCCCTCGATAGCGGCCCTTTCGACCAGTCATGGAATCGACGTGATGGGCCAGCAACGGACCTCAAGCCAGCACGGAAGCCATATTGGCGAGGTGCCATCGAAAATCCATGTACTATTGCGCTGGAATGGTTCCCCGCAAGCCGGCCAGCGCCACTGCTTGGTCGAGAGATCCGTCCCTCTTCACTTGGTCTGTGAAGCTCCTGAGAAATGCATGCACAGCCTCGCGGCCTTTGGGGCTGGCGATGGCGACGTGTTCAATCGACCATCGGCCCGGAAGTACTTGAGAACCGGGCAACTCATCGGCCAATTCGTACAAGATGGGCTTGTTGGTCGCGAACGCGTCCAGATCTTTCGCCGCGAAAAATCTCGGCGCTTCTTTGATGGATGGGACCGCGACAACCGTTGCGTTCTTCAACAATTTGGGTAGGCTTGTTTCCGAAGTACTTCCTTTTACGACTCCGACCCGCACACTGGGCTGGTCGATCGCTTCAATTGTGAGGAGGTCGGAGCCGGCTGGCACCAGATACCCCACTTCGACCGACAACAAATTTTGCATAAAGTCGACGTCTTTCGCCCGCGCCGTGGTGGCGTTTGTTATCGTAAAATCAACGTCTCCACTCTTCACGGCGTCGAGCACCTCGGCAACACGCGTAAAGGTCACTAACTCAACTTCGACGCCCAGTCGACGCGCAAGTACCCCTCCTAAATCGACCGATAGACCTCTGTTTTCGCCGCCTTTTCCCTTTACCAGTTGAAAAGGGCTGCCTGGGTAGACGCCGACCCGAAGCTTTCCAGTGGGCGCAAGAACGGCCCGGTCGGCAGAAGTTTGGGCCAAAGCCGTCGTAGTTCCGAAAAGGGTCGCGAACAGGAGAAGCCAACGAACACTCGATCGTACCATTTCCACAATTCTCCAACGAAACTCAAAATTGCTTACCTATCTAAAAGAAGCATTTTGCCGCTAGGCGCGGCGACCTGCAACAACCAGGCAGATCTTTATGCCTACATTCCTCGCAAGTGGTGGTCTTTTGGCGGCCAAGGGATTCCCATTCGGGTCTTCAAGTGCCCGCTCTGGGTCATTCGCGTTGGCATTGCAATGTCCGCCTTCTGGTCCGCTATCGACAATACCCGACATTACCGGTCGGGAGTTGCGGGCGCAGATCTCGACTGATTAGGACGGCAAGGGAAAAGCGCCGCCTTCGGCCGGGCGCATGTGGTTGGTGGGGTTGAGGTTTTAAGAGGCATCGGAAATGATCAAGCCATCGCTCCATGCCAAATCGACAACGGAATCAACGCCACAAGAGCCATTGGCCTGCGCAAGTTTGCGGTGAGACTATCGTGAGCCAGCACGACAATGATCTTCGTGTTCGCCCTGGCCGCATTCGCGACAGCGGGCGTCGCTCCTCGCATCCGAAGAGCTTTGTCGGGCAGGTCATGCGGGCTGCCAAGAAGGCCGGGCATGTCGGCGACGGTTTCGGGCGCGGCAAGGGCGGCGCGAGCCGGTCGCGCTTCGGGCGAGGCCGGCGTGCCGCACTATCCTTGTCACTCCGGTCGACCTCGCGACGCGTGGTGATGAAGGCGCGCGTGGTCCGTCATCAGGGCAGACGCTTCCGTTCGGCGCCCCTTGCCAAGCACATCACCTATTTGAAACGTGAGGGCGTGACGCGGGACGGCGTTGACGCCCGGATGTTCGATGGGGTGTCGGATACAGCGGATGAGAGTGCTTTCGCCGAGCGTTGCAAGGATGACCGGCACCACTTTCGATTTATTATTTCTCCGGAGGATGCCGCCGAGCTCGGCGATCTCCGTGCCTTCACGCGCGAGCTGATGTCCGATGTCACGCGGGATCTTGGAACCAAGCTGGACTGGATCGCGGTCGACCACTGGAACACGGACAATCCGCATATCCATGTTCTGATCCGAGGCCGCGCAGAGGACGATCAGGACCTGGTCATCAGCCGAGATTACATCAGCCGCGGGTTTCGGGATCGAGCCGCCGAGCGCGTTACGCTGGAGCTCGGCCCGCGCAGCGAGCGGGATATCCAGTCTGCGTTGGAAAGGGAGGTCGAGGCCGAACGCTGGACGAGCCTCGATCGGGCGTTGTGTATTGCCGCCGACGAGGGGGCCGGTGTGGCGGACCTTCGTCCCAATGCATCAGGCGAAGACCTTGAACTCCGCCGCCTGATGATCGGGCGAGCCGCCAAATTGGAGCGGTTCGCTCTCGCCGAGCAGATTTCACCCGGCTGCTGGACCCTCAAACCCGGTATCGAGGACAAGCTACGTGATCTCACAGTTCGTGGCGACATCATCAAAACGATGCATCGAGCAATGCGCGGCTTCGGTCGCGAGCCAGACCTATCCGGCTTTGCCTTGCACGGCGGTGAGCCAGTTGATGCGGTGATCGGCCGCCTAATCGAGCGCGGACTGCATGACGAACTCAAGGGCTCGGCATACGCGATCGTCGAAGGGATCGACGGACAAACGCATCATCTCAGGTTCACCGATATCGAAATGACCGGCGACGCCGTGCCCGGCGCGATCGTGCAGGCGCGGAGTTACGACGATGCTCAGGGTCGCAAGCGGCTCTCGCTCGCCACGCGGTCCGATCTCAACGTCGAAGCTCAGGTAACGGCGCCGGGCGCGACCTGGCTTGATCGGCAGTTGCTCGCGCGGGATGCGATTGTGGCGAACGGCGGTTTCGGATCCGAAGTGCGCGAAGCCATGGACCGTAGGGTTGACCATCTCGCGGGCGAGGGCCTCGCGCGCCGGCAGGGCGCTAGGGTCATCTTGGCCCGCGATCTTCTCAAGACGCTGCGACAGCGGGAACTCGATGCCGCGGTCGCAAGGCTCTCGGCCGAAACGGGATTAGTCCACGATCCGTCGTCGGAGGGCGAACGCATTGTGGGCGTCTATCGTCGACGCATAACATTGGCGTCAGGCCGGTTTGCCATGATTGACGACGGACTTGGGTTTCAACTCGTTCCCTGGCGGCCCGCACTGGAGCAGCATCTCGATCGTCAGGTATCCGGCGTCGCGGCGAGAGGCGGGGTGACCTGGAGTTTTGGAAGGAGGATCGGTCTCGGGATGTGATTGCCCAAGTTAGGTCGAAACGTCTTGGCCTCTGTCGAGCAATGCATCGTCTTTTATACGCCGATCTATCCGATTGCACGATGGGTGTGATTGAGCGGTTGCAGGGACCGAGCGTAGCCCTCTTGATAGCTCGCGTTCAACCCGTCGATCGAAGTCGACGAGCATCATCCTCTACTTCGGACGTGTACTCCGGGAAGTCACGTTTTCAATAGGTCCAACGATGAAACCCAGAATTGGCGTCTACCTCTCGGAGCAGATGGCCGCGCGACTGGCTGCAGCCGCCAAGCGTGCCGGCGCCAGCAAATCGGCGCTCGTGGAAGCTGCTTTGGCTCAATTCCTCGGTGATGACCATGACGTCGATAACATCCCGGTGGACCGTCGCCTTTCCCTTATGAGCCGCCAGCTCGAACAGCTCGATCAGAATATTAGAATGGTCAACGAGACTGTGGCGCTGCAGGCTCGATACCAACTAGCGGTGACGCCACCGCTCCCAGCCGCCGCTCTGCGCGCCGCGTGCGCGCTTGGGTCGGAGCGGTTCGACGAGTTTGCTACACAGGTTGGGCGCCGCGTGCAGTCGGGGACCTCGCTCATGCAGGAGACGATGGATCGGCTCGGCAAGAAACGAGATGTTCCCACTGACGGCTTTGGGAAGAGAGCGGCACAGACGTCCTTGCCAATTTCGGAGCCAGATCTCCGCACATCATGTCCCAGTGATACCAAAGTAGAGCACTCCACTGCCGTCCGGGAGGGCGGCAGCTTGCTCAACTTTCCAGGGAAAGCAGGAATACCTCTGCACTAGGCCAGTTGCGAAGCCAAAAATTGCTAAAGAACAATCGGGCGACCGGCCACTGCAATCCCGATGGTCCAGCCATGCGGATCGACGCCGACGTGTCGGCGACCTGACAAGAAGCGGGCAACTGATTCTGCGCGTGTTCCTGCCGTTTGTTGCCGTCTACTATCTCGCGTTTCTCTTCCGCAACATCAATGCGACGATCGCCGGCTCATTGACCACGGAGTTTGGCCTCGGTGCTGGCGATCTTGGCCTGCTGACGTCTGTCTACTACCTCACCTTCGCGGCCGCCCAGATTCCGATCGGCATTTTATTGGACCGATGCGGCCCGAGGCGGGTTCAGAGTGTTGTGTTGGTCGCCGCAGCTCTGGGTGCAGCCTTATTTGCCGTCTCGGACCATTATTTGCTTCTCCTGGGTGGCCGCGCGCTGATCGGTCTAGGTGTCGCCGCGGCAATGACGGCTGGCATGAAAGCTCTCGTTGTCTGGTTTCCACGAGAACGTGTTCCACTGCTGAGTGGCCTGATGGTCACATTGGGGGCCATGGGGGCAGTGACAGCAACCTTGCCAGCCGATTTCCTGATGGGCTCGATGGGCTGGCGCGGATTGTTTGAGCTACTAGCCATAGCATCAGCTGGATGCGCGATCGTCATCTACCTTGTTGTCCCAGAGGCGCCGGCGGTGACGCCTGTCGCGGGTAAATCAGCCACCAATGGTCTCAGGACGATTTACGCCGACCTGCGCTTCTGGCGCCTGGCCCCGCTTTCGGCCACCTGTATCGGGACGGCCTGGGCGTTGCAGGGATTGTGGGCGGCGCCATGGCTCAGCGATGTGGAGGGTCTCGATCGAGCCGGATTGCTCCGCTATTTGTTCGTCATGGCCATCGCGTTGAGCTTGGGTGCGATTCTGTTCGGCGTTACGGCCGATCGGTTGGGTCGGCGCGGTGTCGGCCCCAAGGCGCTGTTCGGCCTCGTGGCTACGGTGTTCATTGTGGCTCAATTGGCGTTGATGCTGCGGCTGCCTTTGCCCTCATATATACCGTGGGGCGTCGTCGCGGCGGTCGGCGCCGCGACCGTTCTCAGCTACGCAGTCCTGGCCGAGTATTTCCCGAAGGAGATCGCCGGGCGGGCCAACGCGGCGCTGAATGTGTTTCACATCGGTGGTGCGTTTGTCGTGCAGTATGCGACCGGCGTAGTGGTTCAGCTATGGACTCCTACAGAAGGACATTACCCTGAGATCGCCTACCAGACTGCGTTTGCTCTCAACGTTGGCCTTCAGATCGCAGCAGGGATCTGGTTCGCTCTACCTTGGATCCGGACGGGTTTGCGGTGGTGCTGGCGGTCACATGCGGCGCGTAGAAGTCGCGATTTGCACTCGAGCCAGCCACGCTTGACGAAGGATAGCGGCTACGAATTACAGATGGCTGCGAAGGGAATGGGCTCTTTGTAAGATCGCTCCGAATCAGAGTGCTCAACCGATTTGTTCGCCGGAATAGCCGATAGCGCGCTGACAGACCCGAAAGGCTTGTGCTCGTGCGCGGGATCTTCTGACCTGCCGAGGCCATGTCCGCAACAAAAATACTCTGGGGTCAAATTGCCGTCGTCTTTACGGTCGTGCTGATCACGACGTGGGCCGCGACGCAGTGGACGGCATGGCGGCTTGGCTATCAGCCCCAACTCGGCCAACCCTGGTTCGAGCTCGCGCCGGGTGTTCCCATCTATCTTCCTCCGGCCTTCTTCTGGTGGTGGTACGCTTTCGACGCCTATGCGCCAGCAGTGTTCGTCGAAGGGGCATGCGTCGCGGCGTCGGGCGGATTCATTTCTATCGTGGTCGCATTCGCGATGTCGGTGTGGCGGGCCCGGGAAGCGGAGACGGCGGCGACCTATGGTTCGGCTCGTTGGGCGAGCCAGCTCGAAGTCCGCGCTGCCGCGCTCGCCGGCACAGATGGCGTGATGCTCGGCCGTTTTGAGGGACACTACCTGCGGCACGATGGGCCGGAGCACGTGCTATGCTTCGCCCCGACCAGATCCGGCAAGGGCGTCGGACTTGTTGTCCCGACCCTCCTGACCTGGCCAGGAAGCTGCATTGTTCATGACATCAAAGGTGAAAACTGGACTCTGACGTCAGGTTTTCGAGCGCGGCACGGTCGGGTGCTGTTGTTTGATCCAACCAATTCAGGAAGTGCGGCCTACAATCCCCTGCTCGAGGTGAGGCGAGGCGAGTGGGAAGTCCGCGACGTGCAAAATGTCGCCGACGTATTGGTCGATCCCGAAGGGTCGCTGGAACGGCGGAATCACTGGGAGAAGACCAGCCACGCGCTGTTGGTCGGAGCCATTCTTCACGTTTTGTATGCAGAGCAGGACAAGACCTTGGCCGGTGTTGCGAGTTTTCTGTCTGATCCGAAACGGCCGATCGAAACCACGCTTCGCGCAATGATGACCTCGCCGCATCTCGGCGAAGCTGGGGCCCATCCGGTGATCGCGTCGGCGGCGAGAGAGCTTCTGAACAAGAGCGAGAACGAGCGATCCGGCGTGCTCTCGACCGCGATGTCGTTTCTCGGCCTCTATCGCGACCCCGTCGTTGCCCAGGTGACGCGCCGCTGCGACTGGCGCATTAGGGATCTCATTGAGGATCATCGGCCGACCACGCTCTATCTCGTCGTACCTCCATCGGACATTAGCCGCACCAAACCGCTGGTGCGGTTGATCCTGAACCAGATCGGCCGTCGCCTGACCGAGGACCTCCAGGCCAAGAGTCGCCGGCACCGGTTGCTGTTTATGCTCGACGAGTTTCCGGCGCTCGGACGGCTTGATTTCTTCGAGTCCGCGCTTGCCTTCATGGCGGGCTATGGACTCAAGAGCTTCCTTATCGCGCAGTCGCTCAATCAGATTGAAAAGGCCTACGGGCCGAATAACGCCATTCTCGACAATTGTCATGTTCGTGTTTCTTTCGCCACCAATGACGAACGTACCGCCAAGCGTGTTTCGGACGCGCTTGGGACCGCGACCGAGTTGCGTGCCATGAAAAACTACGCTGGCAACCGGCTTAGTCCCTGGCTTGGCCACCTCATGGTTTCGCGGCAGGAAACGGCGCGGCCGTTACTTACGCCCGGCGAGGTAATGCAGCTTCCACCCGAAGACGAGCTAGTGCTAGTTTCCGGCGTGCCACCCATCCGAGCCAAGAAGGCGAAGTATTTTCAGGATCCGCGTCTGGTCGAGCGCGTCCTGTCCCCGCACGAACCAGACACGCTCGGACACGACGGCGGCATTCCGGCGGACGATTGGAGTTTGTTGCCAGCTTCGCCAAATATAATTGCCGCCAAAGGGGAGATGCTGTTGGACGTT
>Ga0081540_1003487_pt1 | contig 12413 bp, 15 predicted proteins | sample TabmetS2T1R1_FD_71024 | JGI IMG/M metagenome (GOLD analysis project Ga0081540, IMG submission 71024) | Tabebuia heterophylla rhizosphere microbial communities from the University of Puerto Rico - S2T1R1 | ecosystem: Host-associated > Plants > Roots > Rhizosphere ...
CAGCCGTGACAGCTCGAGGAGATCAGAGACCAGCCCGCGGAGCCGCTCCGACTGCCGATGGATGATCTCCACCATCTGCGGCGCGTGCGCGGCGTCGGCGAGCGCTCCGGAGCGCAGGGTCTCCGCGTAGCCGAGGATCGCAGCGATGGGCGTCCGGAGCTCGTGGCTCACGTTGGCCACGAAGTCCTGCCGCACCCGCTCGAGCCGCTTGCGCTCGGTGACGTCGCGGAACACCGCCGCGCTTCCCGGCAGCGAGCCCCCCAGCGGAACGACGTGCACCTCGAGGGTCTTGTTCCGGGGCGCATCCACCGACACCTCCACCTTCGAGGTCACGCCCTCCCGGCAGGCGCGAAGGACGGCGTCGTGGAGCTCGGTGCGGCGAAGGAGGAAGAGCGGCCGTTGCCCCACGACCTCCTGGTCCGTTCCGAGGATGACCCGGAGCGCCTCGTTGTGCCGGAGCACCACGCCGTTGGCGTCGGTGATCCACATCCCCTCGTCCATCCCCTCGATGGAGGACGCGAGGGTCTGCACCTCGAGCAGCGCGGCATCGCGCTCCTCCGCCAGCTCTCGCTCGCGGGCGTCGGCGGCCTCGTCGGAGCGGGTCAGGATGCGGGCCACCTCGCCCTCGCTGGCCACCACGATGACGCAGGAGACGATCGCGGCCAGGCTCCCGGTGAGCAGTCCCGTCTGCACCCCCGCGAGCACGCCCGCTCCGATCCCGGCCGCGAGGGCCGGGAGCAGGGTGGCGAGGAGCAGGAAGACGATGCGAGGCGGGTGGGGGTTCTCGTTCACGCGTCCTTGTCGGGGCTGGCCAGCTTGTAGCCGACCCCGCGGACCGTTTCGATGATGTCTCCGGCAGTGCCCAGCTTCTCCCGCAGCCGCTTGATGTGCGTGTCCACGGTCCGGGTGGTGATCTCCGCCTCGATGCCCCAGACGTCGGAGAGGAGCACCTCCCGGGTCTGCACCCGGCCGGGCCGCTCCAGCAGCGTCTTGAGGAGGCGGAACTCGAGCGCGGTCAGCGCGACCTCGTTCCCGTTGACCCGGACCTCGTGCCGCGCGGGATCCAGCTTGATGCTGCCCGCGGACAGCACCCCCGTTCCCTCGGAGTCCCGGGCCATCCGCCGGAGCACCGCCTTCACCCGGAGCGCGAGCTCCCGGACGCTGAAGGGCTTCACGACATAGTCGTCCGCGCCCAGCTCCAGCCCCTGCACGCGGTCCGACTCCTGCCCCTTGGCGGTCACCATCACCACCGCCGTGCGGCGCAGGTTCGGGTCCTCCTTGATCAGCCGGAGGACCTCGCTCCCCGGCAGGTCGGGGAGCATGAGATCGAGCAGGACCAGGTCCGGCTTGAAGGCCTTGGCCCTGCTGAGCGCCGCGGCGCCACTGTGGCTGGTCTCAGTCTCGAAGCCCGCCGCGGAGAGGTTGTAGGTGAGGAGGTTGGCGAGGTCTTGCTCGTCCTCGACGATCAGGATGCGCGACACGGGTGGCGGAGCCTCCGGGGAGCTTGAACTTCGACCCGGGAGGACGCCTGTACCAGACAGGGGCGACGGGTCGGGTGACGCTTGGGTGTCGGGGGCATGACTTCCGGGGAACCTCCCTGTCATTGACAGAGGATGGGCTGTGTCATTAAGTCCGCGCCCTTTTCCCCCAGCCCCATGGTCGTCACCGTCGATCAGATCCGCGAGGGAGGCCTCTCCCTCGACGAGACCCTTTCGGAGAGCTTCCTCACCCACGCCCTGGCCGAGGTCAAGGACACCGGGTTTCGCCCGGATGGGCCGGCGCTCCTGCACGTGAAGCTCCAGAAGACCGGGAGCGGGGTGCTGCTGCGCGGCTCGACCGAGGTGGCTGTCCACACCCCCTGCCGGCGCTGCCTGGCCGACGTCCACCTCAAGGTCCCGGTGAGCTTCATCCTGAACCTGGTCTCCCAGGCCGCGCTCTCCGGCCACGAGGACGAGGACAGCGCCGACGACGAGCTGACCGAGCGGGCCGGAAGCTTCGATCTCGAGCGCGTCGACGAGGAGCTCTTCGACGGCAAGACGATCGACCTGGACCCGCTGGTGCGGGAGCAGGTCCTGCTCGCGCTTCCGATGCACGCCGTCTGCAGAGAGGACTGTAAGGGCCTGTGTGGGACCTGCGGGCAGAACCTCAACGAAGGTCAGTGCGATTGCGCCCGGGTAGAGGTAGATCCGCGGCTCGCCGCCCTGAAGAACATCAAGCTGAACTAGGAGCAGAACGCCGTGGGAGTTCCCAAGAAGAGGACGTCCAAGATGCGCCGCGATCGCCGGCGCGCCGCCAACAACAATCTCCGCGCGGCGGTGCAGGTGATCTCCTGCCCGAACTGCAAGGAGCCGGTGCTTCCACACCGGGTGTGCAGCAGCTGCGGCCAGTACGCAGGGCGCGAGGTCGTGGCGACCAAGTAGCCTGGTCCCGTGGACGACGCGCAGAGTCAATTCCACTGTGAGCACAACGGGAACGCCGTCCCGCGGAGGACATTCGTGCCCGCATGCGTCATGGTGACCGACCGATGAGACGCACCGCCATCCTGGGGACGGGCGCCTACGCTCCCGAGAAGGTCCTCACCAACGCCGATCTCGAGAAGATGGTCGAGACGTCGGATGCGTGGATCACCGAGCGGACCGGCATCAAGGAACGCCGCATCGCCGCCGCCGGCGAGCTGACCTCCGACATGGCGGTGAAGGCTGCGATCCGCGCACTGGAGATGGCCCGCACCCGGGCCGACGAGCTGGACCTGATCATCGTCGGCACCATCTCTCCGGACATGCCGATGCCGTCCTGTGCGGTGAGCGTGCAGGCGAAGCTCGGCGCGAAGAAGGCGTTCGCCTTCGACCTCTCCGCGGCCTGTGCCGGATCGCTCTACGGCATGTCCATCGCCGACCAGTACATCCGCAACGGCGGTGTGAAACGGGCGCTCGTCGTCGGCGCGGAGCTGCTGAGTCGTGTGGTGGACTGGACCGACCGGAACACCTGCGTCCTGTTCGGCGACGCGGCGGGGGCGATGGTCCTTGGACCGTCACCGGACCCAGACCGGGGCATCCTCGGCATCCATCTCCATTCCGATGGTGACGCCGCGGGGATCCTGACCATCCCCGGCGGGGGAAGCCTCTATCCCCAGTCACCGGAGGTGCTGGAGAAGAAGCTGAACAAGGTCGCGATGAACGGCCGCGAGGTCTACAAGTACGCGGTCCGCGCGCTGCCCGAGGCCGTCCTCGAGGCGCTCGGCGCGCAGGGGCTGGCCCCGGACGACGTCACCCACCTCATCGGGCACCAGGCCAACCTCCGGATCATCGAGTCGGTGTGCCACCGGCTCGGGATCCCTCTCGAGAAGTTCTGGGTGAACATCCACCGCTATGGCAACACCTCCTCGGCGTCGCTTCCGACGACGCTCGACGAGGCGAACCGCGCCGGCCGCCTCCACGAGGGCGACATCATCGCGATGATGGCCATCGGCGCCGGGATGGCGTGGGGCGCGGGCGTGGTGCGCTGGTGAGCACCGCCTTCCTCTTTCCAGGGCAGGGAAGCCAGGCGGTCGGTATGGGCAAGGCCCTGGCCGAGGCATTCCCCGAGGCAAGGGCGGTGTTCCAGGCGGCCGACGACGCGATGGGTGAGCCGCTCTGGAAGCTCTGTTGCGAAGGCCCCGAGTCCGAGCTGGTGCTCACCCGGAACACCCAGCCGGCCATCCTCGCCACGTCCATCGCCGCGCACGCGGTGTGGTCGGCGCGGGGCGGACCGGCGGCGTTCGTCGCCGGGCACTCCCTCGGCGAGTACTCCGCGCTGGTGGCGGCGGGCTCACTCTCGCTCTTCGACGCGGTGCGGGCGGTGCGGGCGCGGGGGACCTTCATGCAGGAGGCCGTCCCGGCAGGCACCGGCGCGATGGCGGCGGTGCTCGGGCTCGATGCCGACGTCGTGGCCCGCGTCTGTGCAGAGGCCGCGGGCTCGGAGGTGGTGTCACCGGCGAACTACAACTCGCCCGAGCAGACGGTCATCGCCGGTCACGTCACCGCGGTGGAGCGCGCCTCGGCGAAGCTCAAGCAGGCCGGGGCCAAGCGCGTGATCCCGCTGTCGGTCTCCGCCCCCTTCCACTGCGCCCTGATGGAGCCGGTGAAGCCAAGGCTGGCCGAGGTCCTGGCCCGCTGCACGGTCTCTGCGCCGCGGATCCCGGTGGTCACCAACGTCGAGGCCACGCCGAATGCCGACGTCTCGCGGGTGGTGCCGCTGCTCCTCGCACAGGTGAGCGCACCGGTGCGGTGGGTCGAGTCGGTCGGCGCGCTCGCCGCGGCCGGCGTCACCCGCGTGGTGGAGCTCGGACCGGGCAAGGTGCTGGGAGGCCTGGTGAAGCGCATCTCGAAGGACATCGAGGTGCTCAACGTGGAGGACCCGGCGAGCCTGGAGAAGTCGCTCGCCGCCGCAGCCGCCCGGTAGCGGCGCGGGGTCAGTCGAGGGAGCGGACACGGATGGAGTTCACCGGAAAGGTTGTTCTGGTCACCGGCGGATCCCGCGGAATCGGGCGAGCGTGCGCGGTGGCCTTCGGGAAGGCCGGGGCAACGGTGGTGCTCACCTACGCCGGCAACGAGGCGGCCGCCGCGGAGGCCGTCGCCGCGAGCGGCCCCAACGCCCGGAGCATGAAGTTCGATGTCTCGGACACCGCGGCCTGCGCGGCGGCGGTGGACGAGGTGGTGAAGGGCGCGGGCAGGCTGGACGTGCTGGTGAACAATGCCGGCGTGGCCATCGACGGCCTGGCAGTCCGGGTCAAGGACGACGACTGGGACCGGACGCTGGACACCAACCTCAAGGGAGCGTTCGCGCTGTGTCGCGCCGCGGCGCGGCCGATGATGAAGCAGCGCTCCGGTGCAATCGTGAACCTCACGTCCGTCGTCGGCGAGACGGGGAACGTGGGCCAGGCTGCCTATGCGGCGAGCAAGGCCGGACTCATCGGCCTCACCAAGTCGCTCGCTCGCGAGCTGGCGAGCCGCAACATCCGGGTGAATGCGGTCTCACCCGGGTTCATCGACACGGACATGACCGCGAGCCTGAATGCCGAGCTCAAAGCGAAGATTTCGGAGACCATCCCGCTGGGACGGCTCGGCACGGCAGACGAGGTGGCGCGGGCAGTGCTGTTCCTCGCCAGTGACGCGGCGTCCTACGTGACGGGAGAGGTGCTGAAGGTCAACGGCGGCATGTACATGTAGAGGGGCGTGGGCTATACCGCGCGCGCCCCGGGGGTCCCGCGGGACCTCTCCTAGGCCGTTCGGAGGTCCCCCGGGCATGCGCCCCCACGACGAGAGATTTCGGCAGCACTTCGAGGAAAAGAAGGGAACCGGAGGAATCAGATGGCGACGAGTGCAATCGAGGCCAAGGTCAAGTCGATCATCGCCGACCAGCTGGGCGTGGGTGAGGACGAGATCAAGCCCGAGTCCTCCTTCATCGAGGACCTCGGCGCGGACAGCCTGGACATCGTCGAGCTGGTGATGGCGATGGAAGAGGAGTTCGAGGTGGAGATCCCCGACGAGGAGGCCGAGAACATCAAGACCGTCGGAGACGCGATCAACTACATCAACACCCACAAGAAGTAGCGCTGCCCGAGGGCCGGGAATAGGTCATCCGCCCATGCCGAACCGTCGCGTCGTCATCACAGGAACGGGACTCATCACCGCGCTGGGGACCGGCGTGGAGAAGAACTGGAAGGCCATGCTCGCCGGAACGTCCGGCGTGGGCCCCATCACCCGGTTCGATGCCAGCGGCATCGACGCGCGCATCGCGGCCGAGGTGAAGGACTTCGTGGCCGAAGAGTGGATCGACCGGCGCGAGGCCCGCCGCATGGACCTCTACGCGCAGTACGCGATGGCGGCCTCCGACATGGCGATGAAGGAGAGCGGTCTCCCCATCGGTCAGGAGAAGCCTCACGGCTACGTCCCGGAGAAGGTGGGGGTCATCATCGGCTCGGGGATCGGCGGCCTGGGCTCCCTCGAGGAGCAGCACAAGAAGGCGCTGGAGAAGGGGTTCGATCGGCTCTCCCCGTTCTTCATCCTCCAGATGATCATCAACATGGCCCCCGGTCTGGTGACCATCAAGTACGGGTGCAAGGGCCCGAACTGGTCGCCGGTATCGGCCTGCTCGACCTCGGCCCACGCCATCGGTGAGGCGGTGAAATCGATTCGCATCGGCGAGTCCGACGCGATGATCGCCGGCGGCGCGGAAGCGGCGATCACCCCGCTGGGCATCGGTGGGTTCGCGGCGATGAAGGCTCTGTCCACTCGCAACGACGATCCGGCGCATGCGAGCCGTCCGTTCGACAAGGACCGTGACGGCTTCGTCGAGGGCGAGGGCGCGGGCATCGTGGTGCTCGAGGAGATGGAGCACGCGCGCCGCCGCGGAGCGAACATCCTGGCGGAGGTCGTCGGGTACGGCGCCAACTCGGACGCGCACCACGTCACCGCTCCGGCTCCCGAGGGCGAGGGTGCGGCGCGGTGCATGCGCCTGGCGCTGGCCGACGCCGGGATGCGGCCGGAGGACGTGGGCTACCTGAACGCGCACGGGACCTCGACGCCGTTCAACGACGCGAACGAGACCCGGGCGATCAAGACGGTCTTCGGCCCGCACGCGAAGAAGATGCTGGTCAGCTCGACCAAGTCGATGACCGGGCACATGCTCGGTGCGGCCGGCGGGGCCGAGGCGGTGGTGGCCATCCTGGCGCTGACCCGCGGGGTGATTCCTCCGACGATCAACTACACCACCCCCGATCCGGACTGCGATCTGGACTACGTGCCGAACACGCCACGAGAGATCCGGGTCGACGCGGTGATGAGCAACAGCTTCGGGTTCGGTGGGACGAACGCCGTGCTGCTGTTCAAGCGGTACAGCAAGTAAGCTCGCGCGCAGGTGCTCCGGGGTGAGGGCGACAGGTTCGCCCCGCCGGGGGGAGGACGTGGCACGTGCGGGCGCTGCTCGTCACTGGCGCGCTGCACCTGCCCGAAGCTCCCGGCGCATGACGGGGCGGTCCGCGCTGCGACCTCCCACCTCGCGGAAGCCCGCCCTGGCGAACGTCGAGGCCAGTCCGGTGTACCACTTCGGGTCCTTGGTCGACGGGTACGCCTCGAGGGCGGGCGCTCCGGCCTCGCGGGCAAAGCGGATCGCCGCGGCGAGCAGCGCCGAGCTCACTCCCTGCTCCCGGTAGCCGCGCCGGACGAAGAAGCACGACACCGACCAGACCGGTCGCGGATCGAGCGGTCCGAACCGCGTGTACTCGTCGAGGTAGGGGAGCGCGGCGCGTGGTGTCACCTGGCACCAACCGACCGCGGTGTCTCCGTCGAAGGCGAGCAGTCCGGGAGGTGGCCCGCGCCGGACGATGGAGCGGAAGTCCACGCGGTTCTCCGCCCGGGGTCGCTCCCGATAGGCGCTGCCGATGCGCCAGTACATGCACCAGCAGCCGTTCGAGGCGCCGGGACGGCCGAAGAGATCCTCCAGCGCCGGCCACAGCTCGGAAGTGAGCGGCCGGACCGTGAGACGGGCCGACCGTCTGGGTGGAGCTCGCGGCGTCCGTCGGGTGGAGCGCGCCTGCGCGTGGGTCCGCATCTGCACCGCCATTTGGCACGGTTCGGCGGGGACGAGGCCCCCCGAAACCCGGCGAGGCGTCGAGCGTCTATCTCCCGCCATGACCCTCTACCCCGTCCTCGTCGAGATGAAGAAGCTCCTGGGCCACATGAACGGCTGGATCGACAAGGCCGAGGCCCATTCGGCATCCAAGGGCTACGACATCAACACCTTGCTCCAGGCCCGCCTGGCGGCGGACATGTTCCCGCTGGTCCAGCAGTTCCAGAGCGCGTGCGATACCGCGAAGTTCGCCGCGGCCTTCACCGCCGGGAAGGAGCCGCCGTCTCATCCGGACACCGAGCAGACGTTCGCCGAGGTACGTGCGCGCATCGCGTCGGTCATCGCCTACCTCGGCACCTTCACCGAGGCCGACTTCCGGGACACCGACACTCGCGAGGTGAAGCGCCCGCGCTGGGAGGGCAAGTCCATGCGCGCCACCGACTACTTCATCGAGCAGGCGCTCCCGAACTTCTTCTTCCACGTCACCACGGCGTACGCCATCCTCCGGCACAACGGCGTGGACCTGGGGAAGCGGGACTTCATCGGCAGGCTCAGCTTCCGCTCCGCGTAGTTCCGGCGGCGCTCGCTCAGAGCATCAGGTCCAGCCAGACGCGGTCCCGCACCGGGACGCCCCGGACCGACAGACCCGGCGGATAGCCGCCTTCGGGAGTGAAGGCATCCCGCTCGACGCGGACCATCCGGAAGCCGAGGCGCTGGTAGAAGCCGAGCGCGCCCACGGACGCGCTCGCCGTCGCCACCAGGAGCTGCGCGGCGCCATGCTCGCGCACCCAGGTGATGGAGCGGCGGACGAGGCTCGTTCCCACGCCGCGCGCGCGGTAGGGCCCGAGCACGGCGAGGCTCCGCAGCTCCCAGACCTTCACGTCGTGCGGGACGATCTGCGCGTGGCCGATGGCGATGCCACCGAGCGACGCGACGTGCACGAGGCCGAGATCGAGATACCGGCGGATCGCCGTCGCGGAATCATCGGCGAGCTCGAACAGCGGCCAGAGCTCGTGGCGCGATCCGTGGTGGAGCGAAATCCGGATGCCGTGCGCGTCGGGTGGTGTGGGTGAGAGGAGCATCCCGTGGACTCGAGATTCGACGTACGGGCTTCCCCGTTTGTTCCCGACCTACGAAGGAGTGCCCGGTCCCGGATTCTCGAATGGGTTCCAGGGACCCCATCCGTCGCTCACTTGCTCACCCCTGACGACTCAAGGGAGCCGACGCAACACGGCGAAGCGCGTGGTGTTCTCCGGATCATCCTCGATGCCGTCGGCGAGCACGGCGAGCCCGTACAGAGCGCCAGCCCTCGCGCTGGCGACGACGGCGCACGTCGTGTCTCGTTCCTCGGCGAGCTGCCGGGCCGCCCCCGAAGTCGTCCCGCGGGCGACGAGCTGCCAGTCGTGCCGCTGGAGGAGGTTGCTGCACTGAGCCAGCGCCTGCGGATGCGAGGCCACGCGGCGCACGTCCTCGAGGCGCACTCCGGGCAGCGCGAGCAACGCCTGGCGAACCCGCAGCGCCAGGCGGTCCGAAACCTGGAGGTGTGACCTCGCCAGGAGCTTCACCACTTCCTCCACCATGCCGGCGCGCGAATTGTGGAGCGGGACCACGCCGCGCTCGGCCTCGCCGCGCTCGACCGCCTCGAACACCGCCGCGAAGGATGGGCAGGGCAGCGGCTCGGCTTCGGGCAGCAGGCGCGCCGCCTCCTCGCCGAACGCTCCGGGCTCTCCGGCGTACGCGACCTTCATCCCCCCGCCCGGTGTGCTGGATACGAACCGACCACCAGGACCTCCGCGTGCTTCCGCGCCTCCTCCACCGCGCGCGCCACGCGCTCTCCGGCGGCGTGCCCTTCCATGTCGACGAAGAATCGGGAGCGAAGTACAGCGCCCGGAACCGGTCGTGACTCGATGCGAGTGAGGTTCACCCCCTGGCGCGAGAAGGCCTGGAGTACCTCGTCCAGCGCGCCGGCGCGATCCTCCAGGGTGAGGATGACCGACGTCTTGCAGGGGACGTCCTCCGGGACCGCCGGCGCCTCGCGCGCCAGCTCCACGTACCGCGTGTAGTGCTCGCCATCGCGCCGGATCTGCTCGCCGCTGATGACCAGCCCCGCGTCGGCGAGGAGATCCATGATGCGGGTCGAGCCCTCGAGCGTGCCCTCCAGGGGGAGGAGTGCAACGTCCGCTCGACCCGAGCGCACTGCCTCGACCGCGTCGGAGAGCGCGGAGTGACCCTCCAGCAAGGCACCCCCCCGCCGGCCGCCGTAGCGCGCCTGCGCCGCCAGCTGCCCAGGGCTTCCCTCCACGCCGAGGAAGGCGACCCGCAGCGGCACCGTCTCCAGCTCGAGCAGGTGGCTCTGCTGCTGCGAGACGGACATGTCGATGATCAGCCGGTAGAGCCGTTCCGACTGGTGCGCATCAAGACCGAGCTCCGTGGCGGTCTCGCGCGCTCGCCGGAGCACCACCGCCTCCCGCACCGGATCACGCAATGGCACCGCGGCGGCGATCTTCGCTCGTGCAGCCTTCTGCCCGAGCATCTGGCGCTCGCGGAGGAGAGCCAGGAGCGAGCGGTCCAGGGCCTCGATGGCCTGGCGGATACGGGCGAGCTCGGCGTCCTGGTCGTCCACGGGAGGGGCGGAGTCTCGCACTCCCGATGCCGCCCGCGAAACGCCCCGCGTGCACCGTCCATCGAGTGACCGCCCGGGCTCCGACGGGCAGCGGCCGTCCGGGGCCTCTGCTATGAGCCGGGCCATGGAGAACACCCGCACCCTCGCCCAGGTGGACCCGGAGATCGCCGCCCTCATCCGGAAGGAGACCGAGCGCCAGGAGGAAGGCCTCGAGCTCATCGCGTCGGAGAACTTCGTCAGCCCCGCCGTGCTCGAGGCCATGGGGTCCGTCCTGACCAACAAGTACGCCGAGGGCTACCCCGGCAAGCGCTACTACGGCGGCTGCGAGGTCGTGGACCAGGTCGAGACCCTGGCCATCGAGCGGGCGAAGAAGCTGTTCGGTGCCGAGGCCGCGAACGTCCAGGCGCACTCGGGCAGTCAGGCCAACATGGCCGCGTACATGTCGGTCATGCAGCCCGGGGACACGATGCTCAGCCTGGACCTCAACTCGGGCGGGCACCTCACCCACGGCATGTCGCTCAACTTCTCCGGGAAGCTCTACCGGGTGGTGCACTACGGGCTCGACCGGGCCACGGAGCGCATCGACTTCGGCCAGGTGAGGTCCCTGGCGAAGGAGCACCGCCCGAAGATCATCGTCGTCGGCGCTTCCGCCTACCCCCGCACGCTGGACTTCGGAACCTTCCGGGAGATCGCCGACTCGGTCGGGGCCGTCATGGTGGTGGACATGGCGCACATCGCCGGGCTGGTGGCAGCGGGGCTCCACCCCTCGCCGGTCCCGGTGGCGGAGCTGGTCACGACCACCACTCACAAGACGCTCCGCGGTCCGCGCGCCGGCATGGTCCTGGCGAAGGAGCCGTTCATCAAGGGCGTGAACTCCAACATCTTCCCCGGCATCCAGGGCGGACCCCTGATGCACATCATCGCGGCCAAGGCAGTGGCGCTTCACGAGGCGCTCCAGCCGGAGTTCGCGGCCTATCAGCGGCAGATCCTCGCCAACGCGAAGGCCCTGGCCGAGGCGCTCCTGAAGGGCGGCCTCCGGCTGGTCTCGGGCGGCACCGACAACCATCTGATGCTCGTCGACCTGCGGCCGAAGAAGCTCACCGGAAAGGTGGCGGAGGCGGTGCTGGGGAAGGCGGCGATCACCGTCAACAAGAACATGATCGCCTTCGACCCGGAGAAGCCCATGACCACCTCGGGCATCCGCATCGGGACTCCGGCGCTCACCACCCGCGGGATGAAGGAGGCCGAGATGGCGACCGTGGGAGGCCTCATCGTCGAGGCCCTGGACAACCCGACCGACGAGGCCGTCCTCGCGCGCGTGGCCGGGAAGGTCCACGAGATGGCCCGGAGCTTCCCGCTCTACGCGTCTCGGCTACGGTGAGTGGCTCGACCGGGGTGTGGTGAGCACAGCGAGATGGGCGAGACCGAAGCGAGACGGCGCACACGAGGAACGAGCAGCGGAGGCGTGCCTCGTGGCAGTGAGCCTGGACACGCCGCGCGCCTGCGCGGCTCAACGAGCCTCCCCCTGGTTCGGGGGGCGTCGAGCAGCGCAGGGCCGAGTCTGCGCGTCGCAGCGAGAGGATCGGCCGTCGTAGCGATCAGCACACCCCGGTCGAGGCACTAGAATGCGCTGTCCCTTCTGCAAGCGGGACGACAGCAAGGTCCTCGACTCGCGCGAGTCGGCGGAGGGCACGGTCACCCGGCGACGGCGGGAGTGCCTGGGCTGCCGCAAGCGCTTCACCACCTACGAGCGGGTCGAGGAGCTCATGCCTCTGGTGGTGAAGAAGGATGGCCGCCGCGAGCCGTACGACCGGGAGAAGCTCATCTCCGGCCTGCAGAAGGCGGTGGAGAAGCGGCCGGTCTCCATGGATCAGCTCGAGGCGCTCGTCGCGGCGGTGGAGGCGGGTGTCCTCGAGCGCGGAGAGAAGGAGGTCCCCTCCAGCCTGATCGGCGAGGAGGTGATGCGCCGGTTGCGCGCGCTCGACCAGGTGGCGTACGTCCGGTTCGCATCGGTGTACCGGAGCTTCCGGGACATCGAGGAGTTCATGGACGAGCTGAAGGGCTTACTCGATGACCACGGCGCCGACGCCACGCGGAGACACCGCGGGCGGCTCGAAGACTGAACCCGGCGAGTTGCCGCCGGGCGCCGAGGCATGGATGCGCGAAGAGCTGGCCGAGGCGG
>Ga0081540_1003488_pt1 | contig 12411 bp, 14 predicted proteins | sample TabmetS2T1R1_FD_71024 | JGI IMG/M metagenome (GOLD analysis project Ga0081540, IMG submission 71024) | Tabebuia heterophylla rhizosphere microbial communities from the University of Puerto Rico - S2T1R1 | ecosystem: Host-associated > Plants > Roots > Rhizosphere ...
TGCTGCATCAAGGTTCGGGCTTATAGAATCTTTCTAGAAGCGCCGCCACACTGACTATCGTGCTGCAGCAATGCGCCAGCAAAAAATTACGCTGCGGTACCCCAAGAAAAACGTTGGCCATTTCTAGAGGGCTGTGAAGGGCAAGATGCGGCTCTCGGGACGCGGCTTGAGATGTGTGCGGGGCGGCCGGGAGGTGTTTTCCGGGCTCGATTTCGAGAGCGCGGCCGGCGAGGCGCTGGCGGTGACCGGCCCCAATGGCTCCGGCAAAACCTCGCTGCTGCGACTGATCGCGGGCCTGCTGCATCCGGCAGGCGGGTCGATCGAGCTGGCCGGCGGCGAAACCGAGCTGACCCTGCCCGAGCAGGCCCACTATCTCGGCCATCGCGACGCGCTGAAACCGGCGCTGTCGGTGATGGAAAACCTTTCCTTCTGGCGGGATTTTTTGGGCGGCGAGACGGGCGATGCCGCCCAAAGCCTGGCGCGCGTCGGCATCGACCATGCCGCCCATCTGCCGGCCGGCTTTCTCTCCGCCGGCCAGCGCCGGCGGCTTTCGATCGCTCGGTTGTTGTCGGTGAAGCGGCCAATCTGGCTTTTGGACGAGCCCACCACCGCGCTCGATGTCGCCGGACAAGCGGTGTTCGTCGGCCTGATGCGTGAGCATCTTTCCAGTGGCGGAATGATCATTGCTGCTACACACGCTCCACTCGGCATCGAGGCGAAGCAATTGCGCATCGGAGGCACGGCATGACCGCACTCTCCGCTCTCATGCGCCGCGACATCCGGATCGCCCTGCGCGTCGGCGGCGGCGCGCTGATTGGCGTGCTGTTCTTCCTCACCGTCGTGGTGCTGATGCCGTTTGCGATCGGGCCCGATCTGCCGCTGCTCAAGCGGCTGGGGCCGGCGATCCTCTGGCTCGGCGCACTGCTCGCGAGCCTGCTCACGCTCGATCGCCTGTTCACAGCCGATCATGACGACGGCTCGCTGGACCTGATCGTGATGAGCCGGACGCCGCTGGAGCTCGCTTGCGCTGCGAAAGCGCTGGCGCACTGGATCGCCGCCGGCCTGCCGCTGATCGTGGCAACGCCTGTGCTGGGCCTGCTGCTCAATCTCGATGCCGAGGCGACGGCTGTCGTGGCGCTGACGCTACTGGTGGGAACGCCAGCGCTCACTTTTACAGGCATGATTGGCGCGGCGCTGGCCGTGACGCTGCACCGGGGCGGACTGCTGCTGGCGGTGCTGGTGCTGCCGCTGTCGGTTCCCGTGCTGATTTTTGGCGTCGCCGCCTCGCAGGCCGTGATTGTCGGCCCAACGCCTTTTGGAACCCCGTTCTCGATCCTCTGCGCGATCTCGCTGGTCAGTTTTGTGGTCGGACCGTTTGCCGCAGCCGCCAGCCTCAAACACGGGCTCGACTGAATTGATGTCGATCAACTCTTGTCGAGACGCTTTGAGCCAATTGCTTGCGACGGCCGGCCCCATTATCAGGATGCCATGACGCTGATTGACCTCGCCAACCCCACGCGTTTCCTGTCGCTGACCGAGCGCGTGCTGCCATGGCTGATGGCTGCGACCGCGATCCTGCTCGCGGTCGGGCTTTATCTGTCGGCGTTGGCGCCCGACGACTATCAGCAGGGTGCGACTGTAAAAATCATGTTCATCCATGTGCCGAATGCGTGGCTGTCGATGTTCGTCTGGGGCGTGATGAGCATCGCCTCGCTCGGCACGCTGGTGTGGCGGCATCCGCTCGCCGATGTCGCGGCGAAGGCGGCAGCTCCAATCGGCGCCGCCTTCACCTTCCTGGCGCTGGTCACGGGCTCGCTGTGGGGCCGGCCGATGTGGGGCACCTATTGGGAATGGGATGCGCGGCTCACTTCCGTGCTGGTGCTGTTCTTGATGTATCTCGGCCTGGTCGCGCTGTGGCGCGCAGTCGACGATCCCTCGCGCGCGGCGCGCGCGGCCGCGGTGCTGACGCTGGTCGGCGCGATCAACATCCCCATCATCAAATTCTCGGTCGACTGGTGGAACACGCTGCACCAGGGCGCCTCCGTCATCCGCATGGGCGGGCCGACCATGGACCGCGCCTTCCTGGTCCCGCTGCTGGTGATGGCGGTGGCGTTCTCGCTGCTGTTCATCACGCTGCATCTGGCGGCGATGCGCAACGAGATCCTCCGCCGCCGTGTCCGCAGCTTGCAGATGATGCAAGCCAGTCGCATAGCGTTTTCAAGCGAAGTGGGTACCGGTTCGCGTGAAGAAAACGCGTCAAAAGAAATTGGGGCGGCATGACGATGTCGCTCGGTCCCTACACCTCCTTCATCACGACGTCTTACGCGGCGGTCGCCATTGTCGTGCTGCTCCTGATCCTCTGGATCGCGCTCGACTACCGCACCCAGAAGGCGCGCCTGCGTGAACTAGAGGCTGGTGGCACCACTCGCCGTTCCGGCCGCGGCGCGACGGAGATTTGATGAGCGCGCAGGCAGGCGAGACCGCTCCGCGGACCCGGCGCTGGCTGGTGGTGCTGCCGCTGATCGGATTTGGCGTGATCGCCGCCCTCTTCCTGCTGCGGCTCTATGGCGGCGACCCTTCCAAGATTCCCTCGGCGCTGATCGGCCGGCCGGCGCCGCAGACCGTGTTGCCGGCGCTGGAAGGTTTGACGCGCGATGGCGCCGCCGTCCCGGGGCTCGATCCCGGCATGTTCAAGGGCAAGGTGAGCGTCGTCAACGTCTGGGCGTCGTGGTGCGTGCCCTGCCACGACGAGGCCCCGCTGCTCACCGAGCTCGGCAAGGACAAGCGGCTGCAACTCGTCGGCATCAACTACAAGGACGTGCCGGAGAACGCGCGGCGCTTCCTCGGCCGCTACGGCAATCCGTTCAGCGTGGTGGGCGTCGACGGCAACGGTCGCGCCTCGATCGAATGGGGCGTCTATGGCGTACCGGAGACATTTGTCGTCGGCCGCGACGGCACCATCGTCTACAAGCTGGTCGGTCCGATCACGCCGCAAAATGTCGATCGCGTGCTGAAAGCCGAGATCGAGAAGGCGCTGAAGTGACGACGAAGTCGTCATTCCGGGATGGTGCGCAAGCACCAGGCCTCAGATGCGCAATTGCGCATCGGGGAACCTCGAGATTCTCAGGAGCGCAAGTGCGCTCCATAGTTCGATGCTGCGCATCGCCCCGGAATGACGTGAAAATTACCCCTTCCGGATATCGCCCGCCTCTGTCTCGCTCACCTCCAGCGACACTGGCTCCAGATGATAGCGCTTGATCAGCGGCATTTGCGTGATGGCAAAGCCCATGGTCAGGGGAATCGCGCCGAACGCCTTGAACGCGACCCAGAAATCCGTGCTCTGCGTGCGCCAGATGATCTCGTTCAACACCGCCATTCCGAGAAAAAACAGCGCCCACCGCATGGTGAGAATGCGCCAGCCAGCGGCGGTGAGGTTGAACATCTGGTTGAACATGATGGCGATGAAGGAGCGGCCGAACAACAGCCCGCCACCGAGCACGGCCGCGAACAGGCTGTAGACGATGGTCGGCTTCATCTTGATGAAGGTCTCGTCATGCAGCACCAGCGTCAGCGTGCCGAACACCAGCACGATCACGCCGGTGACCAGCGCCATGACCGGGATGTGTTTCGTCACCACATAGGAGGCGATCATCGCCGCGACGATCGCCACCATGAACGCGCCGGTCGCCGCGAACAGGTGAAATTTCGCGTTGACCGTAAAGAACACGATCAGCGGACCGAGCTCGGTCACGAGCTTGAACAGCGGATGCGGCTGGGTTTTGTCCATCTTAACTCGCGCTTTTGTTTTGGACGTATGACCTTGCCCAAAAACCGGTTCCCACTTTTCGGGGTCATGCGTCGATCCCCGCAATCGCCCTAGCAAAATCCCGCGCCGTGAACGGCGCGAGATCGTCGATACCTTCGCCGACGCCGATGAAATGCACCGGCAGTTTGTGCTTCTCCGCCAGCGCCACCAGAATGCCGCCGCGCGCGGTGCCGTCGAGTTTTGTCATCACGAGGCCCGTGACGCCTGCGGTACGATGAAATGCCTCCACTTGCGACAGCGCATTTTGTCCCACCGTGGCGTCGAGCACGAGCAGCACCGCATGCGGCGCCGAACCGTCGACCTTCCTGATGACGCGCACGACTTTTTCGAGTTCGTTCATCAGCTCCGACTTGTTCTGCAGGCGACCGGCGGTGTCGATCAGCAGCACATTGATGCCCTGCTCCTTCGCCGCCGTCAGCGCGTTGAAAGCAAGGCTCGCCGAGTCCGAACCCTGCGCGCCGGCAATGACGGGTACCTTGTTGCGTTCGCCCCAGACTTTCAGCTGCTCGATCGCCGCGGCACGAAAGGTGTCGCCGGCCGCGAGCATGACCTTGCGGCCTTCGGCGGAGAATTTTGCCGCGAGCTTGCCGATGGTGGTGGTCTTGCCCGAGCCGTTGACGCCGACGACGAGGATGACGAACGGCTTTTTCGCCGCATCGATTTCCAGCGGCTTTGCCACCGGCGCCAGCACCTTCTCGACTTCGGTGGCGACCACGCCCTTCACTTCGTCCGCCGAGATCGCCTTGTCGTAGCGGCCGGTGCCGACGGCATCCGCAATGCGCACCGCAACCTCGGTGCCGAGATCGGCGCGCAGCAGCACATCCTCGATATCGTCGAGCATGGCGCGGTCGAGCTTGCGTTTGGTAACGAGGTCGGCAACGGCCGTGCCCAGCGAACTGGACGTTCGCTTCAGGCCGCTGGACAGCCGCCGCCACCAGCTCAGTTTCGGTGTGTCTTCAGTTTCGCTCATTGGGGGGACGTGTTAGCCGTTTCGTCTCGGAAACGAAAGTCTCGACACTTGCTGGATGTTCCCGAACTGACTGCGGACGAAATTGTGGCGCGCGTGCTCCACCGCGACGGGCTGATGCTGGTGATCGACAAGCCGGCGGGGCTGCCGGTGCATCGCGGACCGAAGGGCGGGCCGAATCTCGAGGCCTCGTTCGATGCGCTGCGCTTTGGGCTGCCGCGGCCCCCGGTGCTGGCTCACCGGCTGGACAAGGACACCTCCGGCTGCCTCGTGCTGGGGCGGCACCGCAAGGCCACCGCGTCACTCGGTCTCTTGTTCAAGCATGGCAAGGTCGAGAAGACCTATTGGGCGGTGGTCGAGGGCGGGCCTGCGGAGGACGAGGGCATCATCGACTTGCCATTGGGCCGGAAAAACGCCGAGCGCGGCTGGTGGCAGAAGCCCGACCCGGAGGGGCAAAAGGCGATCACCAACTGGAAGGTGCTTGGCCGCGGCAACGGCCTTGCCTGGCTTGCGATGGAGCCGGTCACCGGCCGCACCCATCAGCTGCGCGTGCATGCCGCAGCCCAGGGCTGGCCGATCGTCGGCGACAATATCTATGGCAACGGCCCGCGCTTTGGCGAGCCGCGACTGCATCTGCACTCGCGCGAGATTGGCGTGCCGATTTCGCGGAACAAGGAGCCGGTACGCGTGGTCGCGCCGGCGCCGGAACATATGCATGAGCGGCTTCGTGCCTGCGGGTGGAACGGTCAGTAGTTTCCCGGGGCACGCGATGGTTTACGAAACGTTCAGGCCCATCCTGTAGAGATCGGGTTAGCTTAGAACAAGCACCCAACAGCTCTGGATGAGCAATGCCTCCCGTCGGGCAATCGATTGTCGATGAAATCGAGGCTGCGATCGGCGGCTCGACTGCAAAATGCATCGAGACCGCCCGGCGCGTCACCGATCTTTTCCTGGCATCCGCAGGCCAGTTCAACGGCGAGCAGGTCGAGCTGTTCGACAACGTGCTCGAACGTCTCATCAAGACGATCGAGCTGCGCTCGGTCGCAGATATCAGCGCGCGCATGGCGCTTGCCGAGATGAGCACGCAGCTCGCGCCGATCGCCCAGGCGCCGCCCTCGGCCGTGCGTCACCTTGCGAGACACGACGAGATCAGCGTCGCCGCCCCGGTCTTGCAGGAATCCGCCCGTCTCGGCGATGACGATCTCATCGAAATCGCGAAAAGCAAGAGCGAGCAGCATCTGCTGGCGATCTCGGGACGCTGGTGGCTGAAGGAAGTCGTCACCGACGCGCTGCTGTCCCGCCGTTTTCCGAGCGTTAGCCGCCGCGTCGTCGGCAATCCCGGCGCGCGGGTCTCGAGTGGCGGTTTTGCGATCATCCTCGCGCAGGCGCAAGATCATCCGGAGCTGGCGGTCGAAGCCGGCATCCGCGTCGATCTGCCGTCCGAACTGCGCCAAAAACTCCTTAATAATGCGACGGAGGCGGTGCGGACAAAACTGCTGTCCCGTGCGCCACCGCATCTGTTCGAGGAAATCCGCAGCGCCGTTGCGACGGCCGCCGCGAGCGCTGATCGCGAAATGTCGAACGTTCGCGACTTCACCGCGGCAAGGCGCTTCGTTGCGCAGCTGAAGCAGCAAGGCCAGCTCAACGAGGCCACGCTGTCCGGGTTCGCCAAGCAGAAGAAATATGAGGAGACCGTTACCGTTCTCGCCGAGCTCTCACACTCCACGATCGAGGTCATCCGCCCGCTGATGCAAAGTCTGCGCGACGACGGGCTTTTGGTCGCGTGCCGTGCAGCGAAGCTCAGCTGGGAGACCACCACGGCCGTCCTGGAATGCCGCTATTCGACGGGCTCGCTGGGCGCAGCTGAGCTCTCCAGAGCAAAGAGCCATTTTGCCGGCATCACGGTAGAGAATGCGCGGCGCATGCTCACATTCTGGCAGGTGCGATCAACGCCCAACCCGTCTCGCGCGAACTAACAGTTGTCGTCACCCGCGACCCGTCTCCGCCAAGGCTTCGCCGGGGTTGAGCAGTGGGCCCGCCGAAGCTTTAGCGAAGGCGGCAAGCCGAGCGACGACAACTACTGTACTGTCGCCCGAGTGCCATCATGGCCGGTGATTGCAAGCCGCTTTATCGCACCCGGCACTTGATCAGCAATCGCCACCGGAACGAAATGCTCCGTGCGACCCTGCGTCGCGCTCTCGATCAAGACGTCGCGCACCGCGCCGACCTCGAAATCCAGCCGCTTGCGCAGCGCCGCCTCGCCCGTCGCGCGCAGACGCCTTGCGCGCTCCCTGATTTCGCGGCCTGCGACCTGCGGCATGCGGGCCGCCGGCGTGTCCGGGCGCCTCGAGTAGGGGAACACATGCAGGAATGTCAGGCCGCATTCCTCAACGAGATCCTGCGAGCGGGCAAACATCGCTTCCGTCTCGGTCGGGAAGCCCGCGATGATGTCGGCGCCGAGCGCAATGTCGGGCCGCAGCCGCCGCACCTGTGCGCAGAAGTCGATCGCGTCCTGCCGCAAGTGCCGGCGCTTCATCCGCTTCAAAATCATGTCGTCGCCGGATTGCAGCGACAGATGCAGATGCGGCATCAGCCGTGCCTCGTCCGCGATCGCGTCGAGCAGATCGCGATCCGCCTCGATGGAATCGATAGACGAGATGCGCAGGCGCTTCAGCTCGGGGACGTGCCGAAGGATCTGCTTGGTCAGCATGCCGAGCTTGGGCGCGCCCGGCAGATCGGCGCCATAGCTTGTGAGATCCACACCTGTGAGCACGATCTCGGCATGGCCGCGCTCAACCAGCGCGCGGACCTGTTCGACGACCGCGCCCATCGGCACCGAGCGCGAATTGCCGCGGCCATAGGGAATGATGCAGAAGGTGCAGCGATGGTCGCAACCGTTCTGCACCTGCACGAACACCCGCGGCAGGCCGCGCTGGAAACCGTCAACGAGATGCGGCGCCATTTCCCTCACCGACATGATGTCGGTGACGGCGATCTTGTCGCTGACGATGCCAGTGTCGAACGCCGTGCGGGCGTCGCGCCAGGCTTCACCGCGCATCTTGTCGTCATTGCCGACGACGCGGTCGACCTCGGCCATGTCGGCAAACATCTTTGCCTGGGTCTGCGCCGCGCAGCCGGTGACGAGAATGCGCGCATTGGGCCGCTCGCGCTTGAGGCGGCGGATCGACTGCCGCGCCTGCGCCACCGCTTCATTGGTGACGGCGCAGCTGTTGATGATGATGGTGTCGGAAAGGCCCGCGCTATCGGCCTCGCGCCGGATCACCTCGGATTCGAACGCGTTCAGCCGGCAGCCGAAGGTGACGATCTCGACCGACATGTTTCTAGGCAACGCTGGCGAACAGCGCCGGGTCGAACTTGCCTTCGTATTCGAACTCGGCGGTGCCGGTCATCAGCACATGATCGTCGCGCTCGCGCCACTCGATCAGGAGATCGCCGCCCGGCAGCGCGATGGTGACCGTGCGGTTGCTGCGCTTCAGCCGGGCTGCTGCGACCGCGGTGGCGCAGGCCGCCGAGCCGCAGGCTTTTGTGAGCCCCGCGCCGCGCTCCCAGGTGCGGATGGCGATGTGATCGCGATCGATGATATGGGCGAGCGTGATGTTGGCGCGCTCCGGGAAGATCGGATGGTTTTCCAGGAGCGGCCCGAAGCGTTCGAGATCGTAGGCATTCACATCGTCGACCCAGAAGATCGCGTGCGGATTGCCCATGTTCACCGCCGATGGCGAATGCAGGATCGGCTTGTCGATCGGTCCGATCTGCAATTCGATATAGCGCGTGTCGCGAAACTCTTCCGCCAGCGGAATGTCCTGCCAGGCAAACTTGGGCGGCCCCATGTCGACGGTATAGAGATCGGGCCGCGGGCCCTGCCAGCAATTGAGCAGCCCCGCCTTGGTCTCGAAGGTCACGGCCGTCTGCCCGGTCTTCTCGAAAAGGCGGCGCACCACGCAGCGCATGCCATTGCCGCAGGCGCCGGCCTCCGAGCCGTCATTGTTGTAGATGCGGATGAAGGCCTCAGTACCCTCAAGCCGCGGGCGCTGCAGCACCATCATCTGGTCGTAATGCACGCCGGCGGGCGCAGCCACGGCGCGCGCTTCCTCGGACGAGATCGTGGCCTTGGAGTCGCGCAGGTCGACGACAACGATCTCGTTGCCGACGCCGTTCATCTTGGCAAATGCGTGGTTGGCCAGCGCGCTCATGGAATGACCCGAATTCTGCCTGCCTTATATGGCGAAAGTCCCGAGATTGGCCAGTGCCCGCGCGGGGCAGTCATGACGCATCTGTCATGGGACGAAGATGAGCCTTGCGTGTTAGGAATGTGGCCCTTCTGCCGGGCGTGTATCGGGACACGCCGCTTGGGACATGGAGACCACCGAAATGCACCTTCCCCGCGCCCTCAGCCTGGTCCTGGCCGGCATGATCGCCGCGACCGTTCCGATCGGCGCGATACTGGCGCAATCGCCGGCTCCGGCAGCGTCGCCGACGGCTACCCCGGCACCAGCGGCATCGCCCAGCCCCGCTCCCGCTCCAAGTCCGACCTCGCAGGCTTCACCAGCCCCGGCCCCCTCGGCCAGCCCCACTTCCTCCGCGAGCCCTTCGCCCGCCCCGTCATCGCCGCCGGCCGCCGCGCAAACACCGGCCACGCCGCCGCCCGCCGCCGTGCAGACCGCCGATCCCTTCGGCGAACCGGTCTCGCTGGAGGCCAAGAAGGTCGTGACCGTCAAGGGTAACGCCAACTGGGATTCGGCATTCGAGACCCTGATCGATTCCTTCAAGGCGCTGACGGCGCTGCTCGACAAGCAGGGCGTCAAGTCGAACGGCAATGCGATGATCGTCTACACCTCGACGGATGACACCGGCTTCACCTTCATCGCCGAAATTCCGGTCGGCCAGGACCTCAAGAATCTCGGCAAGAACATGAGCATGGGGCAATCGCCCGATGGCAAGTCGCTGAAATTCGTCCATCGCGGCTCCTACGACAACATGGATAACACCTATGAGGCGATCACCAATCACCTCGACGAGAAGCGGCTGGAGGCGAAAGACCTGTTCATCGAGGAATACGTCACCGACCCCCTGAAGACCGCGGAGGACAAGCTGGTGATCAACGTCTATGTGCCGCTGAAATGATGAAGCAGTTTTGCGCGCTTGCCGTTTTCACTTCCCTCGCGCTTGTCGCGGCGCCGGCGTCGGCGCAAAACCCGCCGCCCGCAATCTCCGTCAGCGGCGAGGCCAACGTTTCGGTTGCGCCCGACTTTGCGCAGGTCGAGGGCGGCGTGACCTCGGAAGCCAAGACCGCGCGCGAGGCGTCGGAGGCGAACAATGCGGCGATGGGCAAGGTGCTGCTGGCGCTGAAGGGCGCAGGCATCGACGAGAAGGATTACCAGACCTCGCGCCTGTCGCTGCAGCCGCAATACGCGCCGGCCACACCCAACCGCAACACGCCGCAGATATCAGGCTACCGCGCGAGCAATCGCATCACCATCAAGGTGCGCGACGTTACAAAAGTCGCCAATGTGATCGACACGCTGGTCGGCGCCGGCGCCAACGAGATCGGCGGCATCAATTTCATCGTGACGCAGGCCTCCAAGGCGCTGGACGAGGCGCGCAGCAAAGCCGTCGCCGATGCGCGCCGCAAGGCGGAGATCTACGCGAAGGCTGCCGGCGTCACACTGGGCGAGCCGATCAACATCAGCGAGGAAGGCGCGGCCCCACCGCCGGTATTCCGCAGCAAAATGGCAGCACCGATGGCCGCCAACGCGCCGACGCCCGTCGCGCCGGGCGAGGAGCAGCTCTCGATCACGGTCAATGTGACCTGGGCGATCAAGGGGCAGTAACGGTGAACTCCCTCGCCCCGCTCTTGCGGGGAGGGTTGGGGTGAGGGGTCGTTTCGCAAACTCGATAGATGACGTGATGCGGAGAGTCCCCCTCACCCGGATTGCTTCGCAATCCGACCTCTCCCCGCAAGCGGGGCGAGGTTAGGCTACCTCGAACACCTGTCCCGGCTTCAGCGCCGCGAATTTCTCCCGCAGCACCTCGGCCTTGTCCAAGGCCTCGCCGAGCGCAATCGCCGGCGCATCGATCGCCTCATCGGTGAGTTGGAACGTGCCGTGATGATGCGCCAACGCCTGCGCCGCACCGCAATCGGCCAAAGCCTTCACCGCATCCTCCGGATTCATGTGCATATCACGCATGAACCAGCGCGGCTCGTAGGCGCCGATCGGCAGGATCGCGAGCCGCAGGGGTCCGTGCGCTTCGGCGACTCTGCGGAAATGCAAGCCGTTGCCGTAACCGGAATCGCAGACGATGTAGAGTTTTCCCGCCGGCGTCTCCAGCACAAAGCTCGCCCACAGCGCCTTGTTGCGATCGAACATCCCGCGCGCCGACCAATGCCGCGTCGGCACCAGCGTCACAGCAACGCCATTGCCGAGCTCGACGCGGTCCTTCCAGTCGAAGGCCTCGGCTTTGATCGCCGCATCGGCATCGCGCATGGTGATGTCATTGCCGAGCGGCGTGATCACGCGCGGCGAGAACTTTTGCGCAAGCCGCGACAGCGTAGCGACGTCGAGATGGTCGTAATGGCCGTGCGACACCAGAACGATGTCGATCTCGGGCAGCGCATCGAACGCAATGCCGGGATCGTTGTGGCGCTTCGGTCCGGCAAAACTCAGCGGAGAGGCGCGCATCGACCACACGGGATCGATGAGGATGTTGAGCCCGGCGGTCTGGATCAGCCAGCTCGCGTGTCCGACATACGACAAGCGCACTTTGTTGCCCGCAACACGCGGCGGCGGCGTGTCGGCGTGCGCATTCTCCACCCATTCCGGCCAGGCCGCGCGCTTGCGGTCGCCGCCGAACTGCCAGCGCAGCACCTCGCCCAGCGTCCTCGGCGGCACGCCATCGGCATCGAAGAAACGCTCGCCGTCAAAATGATCGGAGATCGGACCGCCATAAGCATTGCTGCGGAACACCCACCAGGTGGGCACGCCGATCACGGCGGCGGCACTGGCAAGAAATCCAAAGAGGCGGCGGCGGGTGATCGGCACGGGGTGGGATGCAGTCCTGAAAAATCGTGAGGGGTTATATGGGGCGATCCTTCCCCAAGGAAACTCGGATCGCCGATCAAAATCACGCCAGGAAAATTCAACAGCAATTACAGTATCATATACTCCTTACTAAAATACCTCTTGTCAACTCTCCTTGACTTGGGGCTGTCGAGAGGGTTTAACCGCGCCACTTTCGAAAAGGCTTTCTTTTCGATCCGCCGACCGGTTCCCGAAGCCGGAGGCCAACGCCCGACAGCGCGATGCGCCCTCGGGCGCAAAAGTGTTTGGAAGAAGACCCTCATGGTGAGGAGGCGCGAAGCGCCGTCTCGAACCATCAGGCCATGGTGCATCGTCACCCTTCGAGACGCAGGCTTCGCCTGCTCCTCAGGGTGAGGATCAGAACAGGACAATGGCATTGTTCGACAATCTGTCGGAAAAGCTTGGTGGCATTCTCGATCGCCTGACGGGGCGCGGTGCGCTGTCCGAAAAGGATGTCGATGCCGCGATGCGCGAGGTGCGCCGCGCGCTGCTGGAGGCCGACGTCGCGCTCGACGTCG
>Ga0081540_1003489_pt1 | contig 12411 bp, 10 predicted proteins | sample TabmetS2T1R1_FD_71024 | JGI IMG/M metagenome (GOLD analysis project Ga0081540, IMG submission 71024) | Tabebuia heterophylla rhizosphere microbial communities from the University of Puerto Rico - S2T1R1 | ecosystem: Host-associated > Plants > Roots > Rhizosphere ...
GCGGCCGGACGGGGCGAGCGATTTTGTACGTGGAGGCGCGTCCCAGATACCGAAGCGCTGGGGGAGGCGAGCGGCGTCGTTCTGGGCTCGGGAATCGTCGCTGAGCGAGCCGGTCGGCTGCGCTTTTCGCCGTCCTGTGGACGTGCCTGGAGAGACGTCCGCGACGGACGTCCTTCCGGAGCGCGCAGGATCGCGCAGGCCGATCGAATCCTGCCACGGCGCCGTCCGGTTGACCGCGACCCGTCTAGGAGCCCGGCGGCACGGCGGTCGAGACCGGTGCCGGGGGCGCCGGCGCGAGCTCCGCCAGTGGCGTCGCAAAGCCCGCCGACGCGTTCCGCAGCCGCTGCATCACCGCCTGAGCGTCGGTGCCGGTGAGCGGGTAGGGCTGGATGGGCCGATCCGGGAACCGGTCGGTCTTCATCGGGAACAGCTCCGCGCCGAGATAGCCGCTCCGATCGAACCGTGCCTTCAGCAGCACCGAGTCCTTGTCGCGGGGATTCCAGTTCCCGCCGAAGACGAAGTTCCCGAGCGAGTAGAAGACCGGGACCTTGCCGATGCGCTCCATCCCGTGCAGCACATGCGGGTGCGAGCCGAGGACCGCCGCCGCGCCGGACTCCACCGCCGCCTTCGCCAGGGAGATCTGGTACGCGTCCGGGCCCTTGCTGCCCTCGCGGCCCCAGTGGAAGAAGGGGATGACCAGATCCGCCTGCGCCTTCGCCGCGGCGACGTCCTCGCGGACCATCCTCTCCACCACCGTCCAGTCGCTCGGGTGCCCGGCCACGCCCGCAGTGGTCTCGGTGGCCCAGACCACGGCAGGCTCGGGATGCTTCTCTCCGAGGATGAGATACCCGAGGAACGCGATCCGCAGCCCGCCCACCCGGACGATCGCCGGCTTTCGCGCCTCGGCCAGGTTGGCCCCCGCGCCGAAGTGGGCGATGCCCGCGGCGTCGAGCGTGGTGACGGTGTCCGCGACGCCGTCCGGGCCGTAGTCCATCAGGTGGTTGTTGGCCAGGCTCACCGCGCGCACGCCCGCGTCGATCAGCACGGACACCGTGGAGGGACGTGCACGGAAGTTGAAGTTCTTGGGGATCGGCTCTCCGCGGTCGGTGAAGGGGCACTCGAGGTTCACCACCACCAGGTCGGCGCCGGCGAAGAGTGGCTTCACCTCCGAGAAGCCCCAGCCGTCCACCGCCGGACCGCTCTGACCCTTCGCGCGGAGGCCGTCGACCCATTCCTCGTAGTGCGCCCCGAGCGTCACGTCGCCGCCGGCGATCAGCGTGATCGACCCCGACGGAGGTGGCTCGGTGGGCGCCGGAGCAGCGAGCAGCGGGGGAGCAGCCCGGGTCTCGACGTCCTCCGGACGCACCGTCGCCCGCGGGGCACACGCGAGGACGGAGCCGAGCGTGCAGACGAGGGCAAAGCTGCAGAAATCACTGCGTCGGGCAGGGTTCACGTCGGCGCAGGAGTGTAGCTTGCGGAGCGCGTTTTCCGCTGAATACAGTGCCTCGGCACCCCCCCATGGCCCGAGAGAAGGACAACATCGCGCTCTCCGACGAGCACAACTCCCGTGGCATCGAGCTCGCCGATCGCGGCTGGCTGGACGAGGCCATTCGCGAGTTCCGCAAGGCCATCGACCTCGACCCGGACTCGGCGCACGCCCACGACAACCTGGCGACCGTCTACGCCGAGAAGAAGCTGTACCGCGAGGCGCTCGGCGAATACCTCACCGCGCTGAAGCTCGAGCCGGACAGCGCCACCGCGCACTACAACCTGGCCTGCTTCCTCTCCACCCACGGCCCGGAGTTCGCGGTCGCCGCCTACAAGCAGGCGATCGAGCTCGACCCGGAGTATCCGGACGCCCACCTGAACCTCGGCCTCACCTACGCCGATCACGGCCGGGTGGAGGAGGCCATCGCCGAGCTGCAGACCGCCATCGAGCTCGATCCGGCCGACGCCTTCCCCCGCCACGAGCTCGCCGCGCTTCTGATGGACGAGGGTGACTACCGCGGAGCCATCGCCCAGCTGAAGGAGGTGGTGCGGCTCGAGCCCGAGGACTTCGAGGCGCACCTGGACCTGGGCATCTGCTACGCCCAGAAGGGCTTCTACGCGGAGGCCGAGCGCGCGTACCAGAAGGCCCGCGCGCTCAATGCCGAGGACCTGCTCCTCCACTACAACCTCGCGGCGCTGTACGCGCTCTGGGGCAAGAAGCCCGAGGCGATCGAGTGGCTGAAGAAGGCGCTCGAGTCGGACCGCCAGAAGGTCGCCGGCTGGCTCGCCACCGACCCGATGTTCGACGGGCTCAAGGGCGATCCGGAGTACGAGAGCCTGCTGTGAGGCGCCCTCCTTGAGCAGCGAGGCCTGGCACATCGCAGTCGCGGTGGTGCTGGTGCTCATCAACGCCTTCTTCGTCGCGTCGGAGATGGCGCTGGTCCGCGCCCGGCCGACGCGCTTCCGCAACCTGGCGGAGCAGGGGAACCGGGCCGCCACGCGGACCCTCGGGCTCCTCGGCAACCTCCCGCGCTACCTGAGCACGGTACAGTTCGGCGTGACGCTCACCTCCCTGGGCATGGGCTGGGTGGGCGAGCCGGCATTCGCGGCGCTCATCGAGCGGGCGCTGGAGACCGCCTTTCCGGGCCGGGGCTACACCGCGCTGGCGCACACCGTGGCCATCGTCGTGGGCTTCGCGATCATCACCATCCTCCACCTGGTCATCGGCGAGCTGGTCCCGAAGAACCTCGGGCTCCAGCGGACCGAGTCGGTGGCGATGACCGTCTCCGGGCCGATGCAGGCCATCTACGTCATCAGCTACCCCGCGGTGAGCGCCATCAACTGGATGGCCTCGGCCGTGTCCCGCATGCTCGGGCTCGCGCCACACGGGCCGGAGGAGAGCAGCCTCGATCCCGAGGAGCTGGCGCTGCTGGTGGACAGCTCGGCGCGGGCGGGCAACATCACCGCGGAGCGGGCCGAGCTCCTCGCCCGCGCTCTCTCCGTCTCCGAGAAGGCTGCGCGACAGGTGCTCGTTCCCCGTCCCCAGGTCCGGTACCTGGACCTGGACGAGTCGCTGGAGTGGAACGTCGCCGAGGCGAGGGCGGCGGGGCACACCTGGATGCCGGTGGCCCGAGGAAGCCTCGACCAGGTCGAGGGCGTGGTGAACGTGAAGGACCTGTTCTTCCTCCTCGCCAACGACCAGCTGCGGAGCATCGGCCAGGTCCAGCGGCCGGTGCTCTTCGTCCCGGAGAACGTGACGCTCGAGCAGCTGCTGGTCGAGTTCCGCAAGCGGCGGCGGCAGCTGGCGGTGGTGGTGGACGAGCACGGAGGAACGAGCGGCATCGTCACCCTGGCCGACGTCGTGGCCGAGGTGGTGGGCGACGTGGCCGAGCTGGGACGCCGCGTCTCCGAGGTGAAGACCCTCCCCGGAGGCCGGCTGGAGCTACCGGGCACCACCCAGCTGTCGGACCTGGAGGACAGGCTGGACGTGCGGTTCGACGTGGACCCCTCCGAGGTGAGCACCATCGCCGGCTTCCTGATGGCCCGGCTCGGCCGGGTGCCGGAGCCCGGCGACCATACGGAGGTGGACGAGTTCGAGATCCGGGTGGCCGAGACGGACGGCCCCAGGGTCCTGAAGGTCCGGATCGAGCCCAAGCCTCCCGCCGAGCCGCCCCCGCCGCCGGCGGCATCGGCATGACCGTTCACGTACGGTCACGCATCGTCATGCAGTGCTTGCCGGAGGGTTCACCAAAGCGGTAAACACGGGTGGACTCACCGTTCCCTCCCCTCAGGAGCTCCCTCGCCCCATGCGCATCCGGCGCCTCGACATCACCGGCTTCAAGTCCTTCATGGACCGGGCGGTGTTCACCTTCGACGAGGGAGTCACCGGAGTCGTCGGTCCGAACGGATGTGGCAAGTCGAACGTCGTCGATGCCATCCGCTGGGTGATGGGCGAGCAGAGCGCCAAGAACCTCCGCGGCCGGGGCATGGAGGACGTCATCTTCAACGGGAGCGAGACCAAGCCCCCGCTGTCGATGGCCGAGGTGTCGCTCACCTTCGAGGTGGACGCTCGCGACCAGCTCGCGCCGCAGTACGCCGGCTTCGGCGAGGTGACCGTCACCCGCCGGCTCTTCCGCTCCGGCGAGTCCGAGTACCTCATCAACCGCACCCAGTGCCGGCTCCTGGACGTGGTGGAGCTCTTCCTCGGCACGGGCGTGGGCACGCGCGCCTACAGCATCATCGAGCAGGGACGGGTGGGGCTCATCGTCTCCGCCAAGCCCGAGGACCGCCGGAGCATCATCGAGGAGGCGGCCGGGGTGACGAAGTACAAGTCCCGCCGCAAGGCCGCGGAGCGGAAGCTGGAGGCCACCGAGGGGAACCTCCTCCGGGTGGCGGATCTGGTGAGCGAGCTGGAGAAGAGGCTCGACTCCCTCGGCCGTCAGGCGAAGAAGGCCGAGAAGTACCGCTCGCTGAAGGCGCGCATCCGGGAGATCGAGCTGCACCAGGCCTCCCACAAGCTGCTGGGGCTCCTCGCCGAGCAGAAGCACCTGCAGGACGCCATCGCCGCCCTGGGCGAGACGGAGCAGGCCGCGCTCCACCGGGTCCGCGCGCTCGAGGACGAGGTGGAGCGGCGTCGCGCCCGGCTGGAGACCGACGGCCAGGCGCTCCAGAGCCTCGCGGACGAGGTCCACGCGCTCGACACCCAGACCCGGGAGACGGAGCAGGCCCTGGCCTTCTGGCGGGCAGACCTCTCGACGGTCGGAGCCGCCGAGGCGGCGGCGACGGCCGAGGGCGAGGCGCTCAGCGGTCGGCTCTCGGCGCTGGAGACGCGGCGCGCGACGCTCGAGGCGGAGGTCGCGGCGCTCACCGGAGCCTCGGCGGCGGACGAGGCGGCGATGCGCCGCGCCCAGGAGGGGCTGGAGGCCGCGCAGGGGCTGCAGCGGGAGTGCAAGGAAAAGCTGGATCAGGAGAACCTCGCGCTGCTCGGGCTCGCCGGCCGCATCGCCAATCAGGAGACGCAGCTGACCGCCCTGGCGGCGCGCCGCGAGGAGCTGCGGGAGCGACACCGCCAGACGACCACCGAGCTCCAGGGAGTCCGGTCGCAGGAATCGGCGCTGGACCGCGAGCGCAACGAGGTGACCCGGCGGGTGCAGCAGAGCCGCCAGCTCACGCTCGAGCTGGCCGAGCGCCGCGGTGCCGAGGAGGATGCGCTCGCCGCGCACCGGGGCGCCTTCGCCGAGAGCGAGGTGGCGGTCATCGCGCTCCGCGAGGAGCTGGCCGACAAGCGCAGCCGCCTCCACTCCCTGGAGGAGATCCAGCGCCACTACGAGGGCTTCGATCGCGGGGTCCGGGCGGTGATGCTGCGGGCCGGTACCGAGGCCCGCGCCCAGGGAATCTTCGGCCTCGTCGCGGACGTGCTCCGCACCTCACCGCGCTTCGAGCGGGCCATCGAGGCGGCGCTCGGGGCGCGGCTGCAGAACGTGCTGGTCCAGAGCCGCGCCGTGGGCATGGAGCTGTCGCGCTACCTGGCCTCGGTGGCCGAGGGACGGAGCTCCTTCCTGCCCCTGCCGGAGCTTTCGGTCGGATCGCCCCCGGCGGTCCCCGAGGGGCTCACCGGCGTGCTGGGGCGAGCGACCGACGAGGTCCGGGCCGAGCCGGAGTTCCGGCCGGTGGTGGACCTCCTCCTCGGGAACGTGCTCCTGGTCGAGGACCTCGACGCCGCGGCGCGCGTCCGGGACCTGGCCCCGGGCTTCACCGCGGTCACGCTCGCAGGTGAGGTGCTGGCCTCCGACGGCACGCTGACCGGCGGGGTGCTGGAGGGTCCGGGATCGGGTGCGCTCCAGAAGAAGCGGGAGATCGCCGAGCTCGCCGAGACGGTGGCCGCCACCGAGGCCCGCTACAGCGAGCTGCTCACCCGGCACTACGCCCTGCAGAAGCAGATCCTTCACACCGAGGAGCTCCTCAAGGGACTGCAGAAGCACCACCACGAGGAGGAGCTGGTCCGCTCGGCGCTGGAGAAGGACCTGCACCAGGCGTCGGAGCAGCTGGCGCGCTTCCGCGAGCGCATCACCCAGCTGGTGCGCGACTCGGAGGCGCTGGACGAGGCCCTCGCCCGGGTGGACCGGGACGAGGAGGCCGCCCGCGGCGAGTCCGCGCACGCCCAGGCCGAGCGCGCCGCGCGCGAGGAGCGAGCCCGCGGGTTCCAGGAGAGGCTGGAGGGGCTGCAGCGCTCGGCGGAGGCGCACGGGCAGGAGCTGATGACCCTGCGGGTGAAGGTGGCATCGCACGCCGAGCGCGCGGAGGCCGCCCGCGCCTCGCTGGCCGAGGTCTCCGCCGGCCTGGCCGAGCTGGCCGAGCGCCAGGGACGCGCCCTGGAGGCGCGCGCGCAGGCCGTGTCCCGCCGCGAGGAGCTGCAGGGACGCATCCGTGGCGCCGAGGAAGGTCATGCCGGCCGGCTTCAGCGCCTGGCCGACGGCACCGCCCGGCTGGAGGAGGGCCGGCGGGTGCACGGCGAGGAGGTCGCGCGGGTGCGCGCGGACGAGGCGACGCTGCGCGACGAGCGGACGCGCCTCGACGGGGTGACCGAAGGCCTCGGGCAGATCACGCTGCGCGAACGCTCGCTGGTGCTGGAGGTCGAGCACCTGGTCCGCTCCGTCGAGGAGCGCCACCAGACGGACCTCGGGGAGGAGCTGCACCGGTTCCACACCCGCCGGCCGCTGGAGGCCATGGAGGAGCAGCAGCTCCGCGAGCTGCGTGGCCAGCTGGAGCGGCTGGGGGAGATCAACCTCACTGCCATCGAGGAGCACGCCGAGGTCGCCCAGCGGCACGGCTTCCTCGCGGGTCAGAAGAAGGACCTCGAATCGAGCATCAAGTCGCTCCGCGACGCGATCGCCAAGATCGACCGCACCAGCCGCGAGCGGTTCGCCCGCACCTTCGAGGTGGTGAACGACCGGTTCCAGCGTGTCTTCCCTCGCCTGTTCGGCGGTGGCCGGGCGGGGCTGCTCCTCACCGAGGAGGGCGCGACCGGCGAGCCGGGCGTGGAGATCGTCGCCCAGCCTCCGGGGAAGAAGCTCCAGAGCGTGACGCTCCTCTCGGGCGGAGAGAAGGCCCTGACCGCGGTGGCACTCATCTTCGCCATCTTCCTGATCAAGCCCACCCCGTTCTGCCTCCTGGACGAGGTGGATGCCCCGCTCGACGAGGGGAACGTCGGCCGCTACAACGACCTGCTGCGCGAGATGTCGAAGCAGTCGCAGTTCATCCTCATCACCCACAACAAGCGCACCATGGAAGTGGTGGACACGCTCTACGGGGTGACGATGGAGGAGCCCGGCATCAGCAAGCTGGTCTCGGTGCGGCTCCGCGAGGCCACCGCCGCGAACGACGACCAGGCCGTGGCCTGAGGCGCTCGACAGCTGCGTGGCCAGGCGCCGCGCGCGACCAGGACGCGCGGCGCCGCCCCTGCCTTCCCTAGAACTTCTCCTTCGGGCAGGCCTTCTCGTTCGCCGTCCTCAGCTGCTTCGAGGCTTCGATCTGCTTCTGGGTGTCGGCGACGGCACCTGCCGACGCGGTCTCCGCGTCCGCCCACGACGGCTCCTTGGCCTTCAGCGACTGGGCGAGGGTGACGGCCTGCTGCTCCACCGCCGCCTCGGCCTCCAGGGCCTTGGTGTACTCGTCGTCCGCCTTGACCAGCGCGGCGCATCCGGCCTTGAGGTCCTTGACCATCGCTCCGGCGCTCTTCTTCTTCTTCGAGTCCTTGGAGTTCGCCGCCGCCTGATAGGCCTGCACCTGCCCGTCGTAGGCGTTGGCGACGTTCTGGCGGCGGGCCAGGGCTGCGAATGCCTCGGCCTGGCGGAGCTCGCGGACGGTGTCGAGCTGGGCGAACTGCATCTGCGGCGGTGTGCTGGCCGGCATGGTGGTCGCGCCGTTGGAGTTCACCAGCAGGAGCTGGGCGGGGACCGAGAGCTGCTCCGAGGTGCTCTTCAGCGGCAGCGTCTCGACCTTCTGGTTCAGGCACGAGGCCAGCTGCGCCCCCGAGGGATCGGTGGGCTGGAGCGCCGAGACCACCGCCTTGTTGGTGGGCTGTCCACCGTCGACCGGCTTCAACCGGTCCGAGTACTGGGTGACGTCCGCGCGGGTGAGGGTCACCGCGCCGCCGAGCTCCGGCGGGGCGGAGGTCTTGACCGACTCGAAGCAGTTGCACCACTGCGGCACGCCCAGGCGGATGGCGCCCTGCACGTCGGAGGCCTCGTTGATGCCCATCCGGACCATGCCCGCGGGCTCACGCTCGACGGGCCCGTCGAGGGTGAGCGGCTTCCCACCCGAGGGAGCGCTGACCCCCTCCAGCTGGGTACGGATGGCCTTCTCGATGCAGGCGGTCGCCGCGGGCTGCAGGCCGTCACCGGCGACGGCCACGTTCGTCCCCGAGGCGTCGAGCGTGACGGTCGCCTTGCCCTTGGTGGGCGCATTCGGGTTCTGGACCACCTTGCTGTCTACCAGACACTCGTTGATCGCCGGCCGGGCGCCGCGGAAGGCTGCCTGGAGCGTGTACTCGTTCGCGGTCTTGCCGAGCTCGAGCTTGCTCGGAAAGCAGGTGGCGACGTTGAACGGCACGAGGTTCTGAACGCGCTGGCGTTCGGCAGGGGCTGCGGCGGCGCTCCCGCCGCTCTGACCACCGGCGCAGGCGAGGCCCAAGACCACGAGCCCGGCCACGGTCCCGCTCAGCAAGGAAAACTGGCGTCTCATCGGCGCTCCTCCTCCTTGGACATCGCGACGAAGTGCGGCGGGGGGGTTACCAGAGAATGACCGGAAGATGCACTCCTGAATGCGCACCAGCCGTCGACGATGGTGCAGAGTGTGCGCATGACGGAGGCGCTCGGAGCATGGACCGGGGAGGGAGGGACCTTGACTGCCGTCGCGTTCCTCGCCTCGGTGGGTGTCGCCGGGCTGCTGGAGCGCGTGCAGTATCGCCTCCGCGCGGACGAGGGACGCGCCTGGTGGGCATCGAACGGGCGGGACGTGGTGAACGCGGTGGCGCTCGGCGCCGTCAGCTCCGGCGTGTGGATCCACGGCTTCCGCGGGCCGCTGGTGGTGTGCGTGGCCGGAACACTCGTGCTGCTGCTCTCCATGGCCCAGATGCGGCTGGAGTCGCGACCGGGATCGACCTGGTGGTCGGTCGGGGTGGCGCTGGCGCTCGGTGCTCCCATCCTGATCGCACCTGGCGCGGTGGCTCGCGTCTTCCAGCGCGTGGTGCTCGCGCTCGCTCCGTGACGGCGGAAGGAGGGCTCACGGCCAGCGGACGCGGCGGACGGCGCCGGCGGCAGGCTCGACCTCGAGACGAACGTCGCGCGTTCCCTGCCGCGCGCGGTCCAGCGATTCGGGCGTGGCCGGCATTCCGTCGATCGCGGTGACGACGTCTCCGGCGTGGAGCCGGGTGGTGATCTCCGCGGCGCGGATGAAGACCCCCGGGGGCCGGCGCATCAGTCGCGCGGCCTCGTCCTCGCCGAGACCGGGGTTGGCCAGCCGGAGCTGAGCGAGCCGCCGCACCTCACCCTCGAGGCCGAGGCCTCCCGGCGTGGGCCCGAGCAGCCTCCAGGCGTCCATCGCGGGTCGGGGCGCGTGGACCCACTTTCCCTCGAGCCCGGCCAGCGCGTCCTCCAGCACCCGGTCGAGCAGCGGACCTGGGCCCTCGCCGTCGGTGCGGAACGGGTCGACCCGCACCTCGGCGCTGCTCTCGACCACGATGTGGCCCGAGCTGGGGTGGATGAGCTCGATGCGGGCGCGGTCGATCCACTCGGCGCTCGACCCGACGCCGGCCCGGCCACCGCGTCCCGCGACCTCCTGCCGCCCCTCGGCGGAGGTCCGGTCGAGACGTGCGCGCACCAGGAGGACCTCGGTGGGCGCGACGCCGGCGGCCTTGATCGAGCCGAGCGCGTCGGTCGCGGTCCAGTCGGTGCGCTCCGGATGGAGGGGATGGATCTCGGTGGGCCCCCAGACCAGCGCCCGTCCGGCGGTGGTGCTCACCGCCCGGAGGCCGACGCGCGCGGAGAGTGCGAGGACCTCGTCGTCGCTCACCCCGCCCGAGGCGCGAAGTCGCTCGACCACCAGCGCCGAGGCCCGGAGCTCCGGGACGGACTCGGTGTGGCGGGTCGGCGCGGTGGAGCATGCGGCGCATGCGGCCGCGACGAGGAGGAGCCTGGCGAGCGTGAGGCGGATGCGCCCGAGCGTAACCCAGCGCGGGCGACCAGGCGCTTCCAGTGCCGTTCGTCACCTCGGCGTCGCGGTGAGGAAAGCCGCGACACCCGCGCCAGCGTTCCTCAGTACGCCGGCGCGTCGCTCGCGGGGAAGCTCTCCTTGCTGGCCTCCTCCACGCGGGACTGGCTCCGGTCCTCGGCGGTTCCGAGGCGCCGGGCGAGCAGCGTCTTGCAGCGCGCGGCAAGGTCGAGCGACTGCTCGCGCACGTCCTGGAACAGGGCGGCGAGCTCGGTGTCGCGGCCTCGCTGCGCATCGGCGCCATGGCGCTCGGCGGCGGACGCTTGCTTCAGCGCGTGGTACAGCGTTCCCACGAGATCGTAGAGCGGGTCCGGGGTGTTCCTCTGGGTGTCGGCCATCGGTCCGTCCTCCTTCGGCCTCAAGCTAGGCACCCGCGGCGGGGGAGGAACCCCGGGGCCCCGGAGCTCAGGACGGCGACAGCAACGGCCGGAACCTGCCCTCGCGGTCCAGCGCGACCAGGTCGGTGTAGCCACCCACGTGCACGTCACCCACGAAGATCTGCGGCACGGTGCGCCGGCCATGCGCGCGCTCCATCAAGCGGGCGCGGGCCGCGTCGTCTCCGGTCACGTCAATCTCTTCGTACGCCACGCCCCTGGAGCGCAGGTACTCCTTCGCCCGTAAACAGAAGACACAGGACACGGTGGTGTAGATGGTGACGGCAGGCATGAGTTCCCAGTCGTTGGACGTCTTGGTCCTGGCATGGTCAACTGACCATCAGGCTCAACCCCAGTCATGTGACCGGGGACGGCCGGATGCCAGTGCAACACACTGGTGTCCGCAGGGGGTCAATCGGAGTGCAGAACACGCGGGTCCTCGGCCGGCAGCGCCGTCGGTTCAAGGTGCAGATGGGGGCCGCGTCGGGCTTCACCGTCGACGTGTCTGCGGGTGGGTTCTGCGCCGAGCTGATGCGCGTCTTTCCGATGGGCACCGCGGTGAAGGGCACGCTCCTGGTCGACGGGCTCGAGTACCCCTTCTCGGGGCGCGTGGCCTGGGCGAAGCAGGGTGACTTCCGGCTGAACATGCGCGGACGGATGGGCGTGACGTTCACCGATGCACCCGAGGAGCTGCGGCGCATCTTCGGCGTCGGCCCCGGTGGAACGCCGCTCCCTGCGCCCGGGCCCTTTCCCCACGGCAGAACCTAGAAAGACGACGCCCCCCGACCCGGATCCCGAGGGACCAGGGGCGAGGGGCGCGTCGACTCCAGCGCGGGGCCGGAGTCGCGGGGACTACATCCCCATGCCGCCCATTCCGCCCATGCCGCCGCCGGCCGGCATCTTCGGCTCGTCCTCCTTCGGACGCTCGGCCACCATCGCCTCGGTGGTGAGCATCAGGGAGGCCACGGAAGCCGCGTTCTGCAGCGCGGTCCGGGAGACCTTCGCCGGGTCGATGACGCCCGCCTGGAGAAGATCCTCGTAGGTGCCGGTGGCCGCGTTGAACCCGTAGGCTCCCTGGCCCTCCTTCACCTTGTTGACGATGACCGAGCCCTCCAGGCCGCCGTTGCCGACGATCTGGCGGAGCGGCTCCTCGAGCGACCGGCGGACGATGTCCACGCCGAACCGCTCGCCCTCGGAGAAGGTGCCCGCGTCGAGCGCCTTCAGGGCCCGGATGTAGGCCACGCCACCGCCGGGGACGATGCCCTCCTCGACGGCCGCGCGGGTCGCGTTGAGGGCGTCCTCGACGCGAGCCTTCTTCTCCTTCATCTCGGTCTCGGTCGCGGCGCCGACGTTGACCACCGCCACGCCACCGACCAGCTTGGCCAGGCGCTCCTGGAGCTTCTCGCGGTCGTAGTCGCTGGTGGTGTCGTCGATCTGGGTGCGGATCTGCTGCACCCGGGCCTGGATGTCCTTCTGGCTGCCGGCCCCGTCGATGATGGTGGTGTTGTCCTTGTCGACGGTGATCCGCTTGGCGCGGCCCAGGTCGGCGAGGGTGATGTTCTCCAGCTTGATGCCCAGGTCCTCGGCAATCATCTTGCCGCCGGTCAGGGTGGCGATGTCCTCGAGCATGGCCTTTCGGCGGTCACCGAAGCCGGGGGCCTTCACCGCGCAGGTGTTGAGCACGCCGCGGATCTTGTTCACCACCAGCGTGGCCAGGGCCTCGCCCTCGACCTCCTCGGCGATGATCAGCAACGGCTTCCCCGAGCGGGCGACCTGCTCC
>Ga0081540_1003490_pt1 | contig 12410 bp, 11 predicted proteins | sample TabmetS2T1R1_FD_71024 | JGI IMG/M metagenome (GOLD analysis project Ga0081540, IMG submission 71024) | Tabebuia heterophylla rhizosphere microbial communities from the University of Puerto Rico - S2T1R1 | ecosystem: Host-associated > Plants > Roots > Rhizosphere ...
GTCACTGTCCCCGTCACTGTGCCCGTCACTGGGCCCGTCACCGGGCCCGTCACAAACGCTTATCATTACCGGTCGGGCCACCTCCGCCGGCCCGGCGCGCCGGCGGGCTCGCCGCTTACAGCACTATTCTGATGTTGCCGCCATCATCAAGCCTGGCCGTTGCCCCGGGGGGCACGACGCAGGTGGCATCGTACTCCTCGACGATGAGCGGGCCGGCTTGGGCTTGCGCCAAGGCCGACCGCGGCAGGATTGGGGTATCGAGCCAGCCGTGCGCGGCGCCGAAATAGGCGCGCCGCGGCGGGCTCGGCCGCGGTTCGCGGGGGCTCACGACGCCTTGGCTGGGCGCCGCAGCCGCCGCGCGCAGGCCCTGCCCAACGACCCCAATCGACACCAGCTCGACGGGCTCCTCGGCGCCGGCGCGGTGGCCATAGGTGCGCTCGTGTTCGCGCCCGAAGGCCTCCTCCAAGTAGGCGACCATGTGGGCATCGAAGGGCCGCTCGGGCACCGGCACGGCGAGATCGAAGCTCTGTCCCTGGTAGTGCAGCGCCGCCGACCGGCGCAAGCGCGCGCGGGCGCCGGCGAACCCTTCACTTTCGAGTTGCGTCAGCGCTTGGCTTGCCAGCGCGCCCCAGGCGGCCTCGATTTCACCGAGATCGGCGCCGCGCAGGCGGCGCCGGAAGGTGCGCGAATAGTGGTGCTCCACCTCGGCCCAGATCAGGCCGAAGGCGGAGAAGAGGCCGGGCGCGGGAGGCACGATCACCGCCTCGATGCCGAGCGCGCGGGCCATGCCGCAGGCAAACAGCGGGCCATTGCCGCCAAAGGCAAACAGCGCACATTGGCGCGGGTCGCGGCCGCGCTCGGTCGAGACCGCCTTGATGGCACGGATCATGTTGGATGCGGCAATCTCGTGGGCACCGAAGGCCGCCGCGGCGAGGCTAAGCTTGAGCGGCTTGGCAATGCGCGCCTCAAAGACGCGTTGCGCCCGCTCGGCATCGAGCGCCAGGGCGCCGCCGATCAGATGTTTGGGGTTGAGGAAGCCGAGGATGACGTTGGCATCGGTGATCGTTGGCACCTCGCCGCCTTGGCCGTAGCAGACGGGGCCGGGCGAGGCGCCGGCGCTTTGCGGCCCCACCTGCAAACCGCCGCCGGCGTCGAGCCAAACGTGGGAGCCGCCACCGGCTCCGACCTCGGCCAGATCGATCGCCGGCACCTTCAGGCTATAGCCGGCACCCGTCAGCAGCCGCGACCCGATCATAATGCCGGCACCGACGGCGTATTCGTGCGCGCGCATCAGTTGACCGTCCTCCACGATCGAGGCCTTGGCGGTGGTGCCACCCATGTCAAAGGTGATGATCTTGTTGACCGCCAACGAGCGCGCCACGGCTTGGGCACCCACCACGCCACCGGCGGGGCCCGACTCGATGATATGCATCGGCCGTTCGCGCGCCGCCGCGTCCGTCATCAGGCCACCGTTCGACTGCATGATCAGAAGCCGGGCGGGGATATCGGCCGCATCCAGCTGCCGGCGCAGGGCGTGCAGGTAGGTAGCCACGATCGGCATCACATAGGCATTGATCACCGTCGTCGAGGTGCGCTCGTATTCCTTGATTTCCGGCAAGACCTGGTAGGAAATCGACAGCGGCATTTGCGGCGCCAGGCGCTTGACCACATCGGCCAGCAACAGTTCGTGGTCCGGGTTGGCGAACGAGTTCAACAGACACACCGCGATCGCATCCACCTTTTCGGCCAACAAATGTTGCACCGCGCGCTCGGCGTCGGCGGCGGTCAGGGCCACCTCGATGCGGCCCTTGTGATCAATGCGCTCGCGCACGGTCCGGCGCAGGTAGCGCGGCACCAACGGTTCCGGCTTGGTCCAGGCGAGGTCGTAGAGGCGCGGCATCCGCAAGGTGCGGATTTCCAGCACGTCCCTGAAGCCCTCGGTGGTGATCAAACCGACGCGCGCGCCCTTGCGCTCCAGGATGGCGTTGGAGGCCACCGTGGTTCCGTGCCGGATCTCCTCGATGGCGGCGCCCGCCGCGTCGCTCGTGCCCAGCACTTTGCGCAAGCCCTCGACGATCGCGCGGGCGTAGTCCTCCGCGCTCGATGGGATCTTGAGGGTGTGGATGTTGCCGTCCGAGCCAAACAGCACGATGTCGGTAAAGGTACCGCCGATGTCGACGCCAACGCGATAGCAGACCATGGCTGTCACTCCGCCGCGGCGGCCGCCGGCGGCGGCCGGCGCTGGAGGACCGGCGGGGCCGGCCAGCCGCGCCGCCTGGCGATCTCGGCCCGCCGCTTGGCGGTCGCCTCGAGATCGACGCTGAGGCGCGCCGGATCGATCACCACCCCGTAGTCGGCGGCGGCCTTGCCGAGGCTCAAGAGCTCGTTGCGCACATCCCACAGGACCGCCTGTGGGTCGCGCTCGAGCGGGTCGCCCCAACCGCCGGCGCCGGCGAGCACATGGCGAAAGACGTCGCCCTTCCTGACGGTCATCGTGAACTTGCCGGGCAGCACGCGGTGTTCGCTGTCGGGATTGAGATAGTTCTCGGACGCTGCACCGGGGCTGCCGCCGTAGAGGCCAAACGGCGGGTGGTCGCGCCGATCGGAGCGCACTTGCAAGACGCCTTCGCTCTCGTTGAAGCGATAGTCGCGCCGAAACGGCACGCCGCCGCGGTATTTGCCGGCGCCGGCCTTGTCCGGCACGAACTCATAGGCCAGCAGCGAGATTGGCTGCTCGGCCTCGGTCACCTCGACGGAGTGGGAGGCCATGTTGGCAAACATGTGCGAGTTGCCGTCGAGGCCGTCCGCCCATGGTCGCGCCCCCCAGGCGCCGCAGGTGAAATCGACGTAGACGAAGGGTCGCCGCTGCCCGTCGTAGCCGCCGATCGAAATGCCGGTATTGCCGCCATCGCCCGCCGCCTTGACCTTGTCGGGCAGCATCATCGCCAAGGCGCCGAACATGCAATCGGTCATGCGGAAGCCCGTCAGCCCGCGCGCCGCGCAGGCGGCGGGCAGCACGGCGTTGCCAATCGTGCCCGGCGGACAGATCACCTCGATGGCCCGAAACACCCCCTCATTGTTGGGGATGTTGCTCGGCAGCACCGAGCGCACGGCCGTGTAGGAGGCGGCCTTGGTGAACGACAGGGTATTATTGATGGCGCCCTTCACCTGGGCATTGCTGCCGGTCCAATCGACCAGCATGTGACCACCGCGTTTGCGGATGGTGACGAACAGGCGGATCGGCTTGCCGTAGTCGATGCCATCGTCGTCGATCCAATCCTCAAAACTCCACTCGCCATCGGGCAACTCGGCGAGTGCGGCCCGCGTCAAGCGCTCGGCATGGTCGATCGTTGCCTCAAGCAAGAGCTGGGTGGTTTCGGCACCGTAGCGCGCCACCAGCTCGGCGAACTGCTGCTCGGCGATGTGGCAGGCGGCAAGCTGCGCCCGCAAATCGCCGAACAGCTGCACCGGTAGGCGCACATTTTTTTCGATGAAGGTCAGGATGGTGGCATTGGCTTTGCCCGCCTCATAGAGCTTCATGGGCGCGATGCGCAGCCCCTCGGCGTAGATTTCCGTTGAATCGGAGGCATTGGAACCCGCCACGCGCCCACCGACGTCGCAGTGATGACAGACCGTACAGGCGAAGGCCAGCCGCTTGCCGGCATGAAACAGCGGCTTCATGACAAAGATGTCGGGCAGGTGCATGCCGCCTTCGAAGGGGTCGTTCATGATGAAGACGTCGCCCTCGGCGATATCCTCGCTAAAGCGATGCATGATGGCGGCCATGGCGGTGGGCACCGAACCCAGGTGGCCCGGCAGCGTCAGGCCTTGCGCGGCCAGCCGGCCGGCGGCGTCGGCAAAGCCGGTGGAATAGTCCATGTTGTCCTTCAGCACGCCGGAATAGGTGGTCCTAAACACGGTGAGGGCCATTTCGTCGGCGATGGAAAAAATCGCGTTCTTGAACAGTTCGAGCGTGATTGGATCAATGCTTGCAGCCATCGCCACCGTCTCCCCAGAAGCCTTTGCCTTGCGCGTGCCAGCCAAGTGGGGCCGGCCGCCGCTGCCCCGCCTGGTTCAGGTCCGCTCCAGGATGGTTAGACCACGCCGGCGGTCGATCAGATAGATGAGCCCCCGCTCGTCGACGGTGAGATCGTTGCTCGAGACCGCGTCGGTGCCCGGCGGCACATCGGGTAGGAAGGAGGCGACCTCGCGCAGCGCGTGCGGATTGCCGACGTCGATGATGCGCAGGCCGTGCGCGAACCAGGCGAAGGGGACCTCGCTCCCCGTCACTTTTTCGCAAGGTTGATGGCAGGCCGTCATCACGGGGTGGGGTTTGCCCTCGATGCCCGCGACCTGAAAGCTGCCAACCGGCACCGGGCGCTGCTCGTCGGTGATATCGACCATCCAGACGAAAGCCGGCGGATCGTGCGCGCCGCGTTGCACGTCCTCGTCGGCAACGATCAGGTAGCGGCGGCCGCGAATCTCGAACGGGAGGGGCAGCGCCGTGTGCGTCGGGCAGACGTAGGGCGGGCGCCAGTTGAGGCCGCCCACCCGCCTGGGACGCGCCATGTCGTCGATGTCGAGAATGACGAACCCGCCCTTCCAATAGCTGGTGTAGAGCCGGTTGCCGAGCCGCAGCGGATGGTGGCAGCGATGGGCGTCCTTGTCCCAGCTTGGGGTTTCGCCCCCCGCCGTCCACTGCCCCGGCATCCACCAGCGACCGACCTCCTCGGGCCGCGTCGGGGCCTTTAGGTCCAAGATCAGCACGATGGTGCCGAGGTAGCCCTCCAGCGTCGGCGACAGGTAGACGTAGCGGCCGTCGAAATCGAAGCGGTGCACGCCCTTGCCGACGGTTCCCCAGTGCGCGATGGCGCGTGGCTTGGCCGGGTCGGCGACATCGTAGATGCCCATGCCGCTCTCAAAGTCCGCCGGCAACGGCCGCGGGTCGGCGCCGTTGATTTCGTGATTGACCAGCATGATGCCGCCCGCGACGCGCACCTTGTGGGAGTGCGCCCCGGGCGGCATGTCGATGCTGGCCAGCAGTTTCACGTTGCTCGGATCGCGCACATCGAGGATCGAGGTGCCGTGCGGGCTCAGCATATGGCCGATATAGGCGATGCCATCGACCACCACGACCTGACCGCCGCCAGCACAATCCCAATAGCCCACCTGCCGTAAACCTACGCCCGTGCCCAAGGCTCCTCCTCCTGCCGCGCGCCGCTTTGGCTCAGTATCGGGAGCGGCCGATCTCCCCGCAAGCTCGGATTGCCGGCGCACGCCGCCCCGGCGTGCGCGTCCCCGGCGTGCGCTCAGCGCCCACGCCAGGCGATCAGAGAGGGAAGCAGCACGGCGCCCAGCACCATGGCGAGCGCCACCAGGTCGAGGACGCTGACCTTGGTTCCAAGCAGCAGCGCCGAGATGGCGGTGCCGACGGGGGCCACCAAGCAACTGAACAGCCCCATTCTTCCCACCGACATGTGGCGCAGGGCGTAGTTCGACAGAATATAGACCCCACCGGAGACCGCCAGGCCAAGGTAGAGGAGCGCGAGCAACGCCGTCGGGCTCGCCTCCAGCGCGTGCACGCCCGTCGCCGGCAGCAGCATGAGCAAGAGCGCCGCCAGCAGGCAGGCAGAGGTCAATTGCCAGCACGAGGTGACCAGCGGATTGGCGCCGGCCTGCGCGGTGCGGCGGGCGATCAGCGCGTTGGCCGCGGAGGCGATCACGCCGCCCGCCACGCAAACATCGCCGATCCAGCTGCCGCCACCGTGCTGGTTTTGCCCCCACACCAACAGCATCGTGGCCGCGAATGCCAGCGTCGCGGCGGCCATGACGGCGGGCTCCAGGCGCTCGCCCAACACGCAGTAGCCGAGCACGGGCATCAGCAGGGGCGTGAGACTCCAGAACACCGAGCCATTGACCGGCGAGGTCATGGTCAATCCGAGCGACACCACCAGGGTGACCAGGCCTGGCTCCAGGGCGCCCATCAACAGTGGCCGCCATCCGACGCGGCTGAGGCGGGCGTTGGCGCCCGTCAGGGCCACGATCAACCACAGCGCGACGGCGGCCAGCACCAAGCGCAGCGCCACGAATTCGCCAACCGCGATCTCTGCGACCGCCAGCTTGGTCGCCGGCGTCGCCGAGGACCACAGGCCGACGGCGGCGAGCATCGCCAGGCTGGCCAGCGCATGGGGTGGAAGGATCACGCGGGGGTTGCTCGGCGGTTGTGGGGAGGCAGGACGGAGGCGAAGGGGAGGGAGCAAGGTGGCAGCACGCTTGGTAGCCCGAAGCCGGACGCCAGGCGATCAAAAATCATGGGAGAGGCGGCGCCGCCCCGCCTCAGGCTGGAGAGCGCGGGGCGCGCGCGGGCAAGCGTCAGCGGCCGCGCGGCGCCAGTCCCTCCACGATTAAAGCGTGGGCGGCCTCGGCGATTTTGCGCAGCGACACGTTGGCATCCCATAGCGCGAAGCGGCGCCCGACCATGTCGGAAATCCCCATCAGCGCCCAGGCCCGCACCTCGGCATCGCCCGGGGCGATCTCGCCGCGGGCCTCGGCGGCGAGCAGGCCGGCGCGATAGCTGGCGGCGAAATCCTGGTAGTAGCGCTGAAACACCTCTGGGTCGACAAACTGCGCCTCCGCGACCACCCGGTAGAGATCCGTGTTGGCGCGCACGAATTCCAGAAACGCGCGCAAGCCGCGGCGCTCTGCCTCGAGCCGGTTGGGGGCATCCGCGATCGCCAAGGTCAGGTGGCGGCGCAGCCGCCGGCCCATGCGCAGCACCAGTTCGCGCAGGACGTCCTCCTTGCTGCGGAAGTAAAGATAAAAGGTGCCCTGGCCGACGGCGGCCTCCGCGGTGATGGTGCTGATGGAGGCCTCCGCGAAGCCCTTGCTGCCGATTTCGCGCTGGGCTGCGTTGAGGATTTTTTGCCGCGTGCGCTCACCGCGGCGCGTCTTGGGCGCCGGCAAGGGCGGTGATGAGCTCGCATCAGACATGAGCCAATTGTCAGATTGTATGACACCCTATCTGCCGCCGGACCCAAAGATCTTTGCCCTTGACGGCCAATTGGCGCGACGATAGCCTAATATGAAACATGACTCAATACTCAGGTTTTAGGGCTGAGGCGAGGCTCTCGGTCCTGTCGTCATGCAGGGAGGTCGTCATGCCAGGAACGGGGCCGCGGTCGGCGTCGGGAGTAAAATCGGGGGCGCTCAAAGGGGCGGCGGTGCTCGGCCTGATGCTGCTCGCCGGCCAGCCGGCGCTGGCAAAGGACATCAAGGTCTGCCTGATCGCCGGCAAGACCGGGGCGCTTGAAGCCTACGCCAAGCAAACCGAGAACGGTTTCATGATGGGTCTTGAGTATCTGACCCAGGGCACCAACAAGCTTGGCAACGACAAGCTCGAGGTGATCGTCAAGGACGACCAGCTCAAGCCCGACCGCGGCAAAACGCTATTGGAGGAGTGCTACGGCGACGATAAGGCCGATCTCGCCGTCGGCACCACCGGTTCCCCCGTTGCGCTCGCCATGCTGCCGGTGGCCGAGGAGCACAAAAAGGTGCTGATCGTCGAACCGGCCGTGGCCGACAGCATCACCGGCGACAAGTGGAACCGCTACGTCTTCCGCACGGGCCGCAGCTCCTACCAGGACGCCTTGGCGGGTGCCGCCGCCTACCCCAAGACGGGCGAGGTCGCGGTCGGCATGCTGGGCCTCGACACCGCCTTCGGGCGCGACGGCGTCGCGGCCTTCAAAGAAGCCCTTGCCAGCATCCGGCCGAACGTCAAGGTGGTGGCCGAGGAATACGCCGCCGGTTCGACGGCGGACTTTGCGCCGTTTGCCGAGCGGCTGTTCAACGCGCTCAAGGACAAGCCGGGAAAGAAGGTGATCGGCTTTATTTGGGCCGGACCGCATCCCATGGCCAAATTCGTCGACATGAAGCCGGAGCGCTTTGGCATCGAGCTGGCCCCCGGCGGCAATATCCTGCCCGTCATGAATGCCTGGAAGCAGTTCGCCGGCACCGAGGGTGGCATTTACTACTACTACGACTTTCCCAAGAATGCGGAGAACGACTGGCTCAAGGCCGAGTACCAGAAGCGCTATGGCGCGCCGCCGGATTTCTTTGTCGCCGGCGGCTTTGCGGCGGCCGCGGCGGTGGTTGCGGCGCTCAAGGGAGCGGGCTCGAGCGACAGCGAGAAGCTGATCGCCGCCATGGAGGGTCTGACCTTCGCAACGCCCAAGGGGCCGATGAGCTTCCGCAAGGAGGACCACCAGGCCCTGCAGGACATGTATCACTTCCGCATCAAGAAGGACGCCAAGGACAACGACGTCTTGGAGCTGGTGGGCACCATCCCCGCCAAGGAGATGCCGCTGCCCGTGCGCACGAAACGCTAACTGAGCTTCGCTGGGCGGCGTTTGGGGTGCGGGCCGCACGCCAAACGCGCGAGGGGATGCGGGCGTTCACCGTCTCGGCTTCGCGGCATCGGCGGCTTGCACCAATGGCCACACCTGTATTGGAGACGCGCGAGCTTTCAATCCGTTTCGGCGGCCATCTCGCCGTCGATCGGGTGAGCGCGAGCTTTCAGGCCGGCACGCTCACGGCCATCGTCGGGCCCAACGGTGCCGGCAAGACCACCTACTTCAACTTGATTTCGGGGCAACTGGCGGCCAGCGCCGGCCGCGTGCTGCTCGCCGGCAAGGACATCACGCCGCTGAAGGCGCCCGCGCGCGCCCGCCTGGGGCTTGGCCGCGCCTTCCAGCTCACCAACCTGTTTCCGCGTCTCAGCGTGCACGAAAACGTGCGCCTTGCGGTGCAGGCGAAGGACGGCGGCGGCGGCAACATCACCTCGCGCTGGAGCACGCGTGGCGACTGGATCGACAGGGCGGATCGCTATCTCGCGGCAACCGACCTCAAGGACAAGCGCGACGTCAGCGCCGTGGCCTTGCCGCACGGCGACAAACGCAAGCTCGAGGTGGCGATTATGATGGCGCTCGAGCCGCATGTGTTCATGTTCGACGAGCCGACGGCGGGCATGTCGGTTGGCGACGTACCCGTGATCCTCGAGCTGATCAAGACGCTGAAGGCTGAGGGCAACAAGACCATTCTCCTGGTCGAACACAAAATGGAGGTGGTGCGCAGCCTTGCCGACCGCATCATCGTGCTCAACAATGGCCGGCTGGTCGCGGATGGTGCACCACGGGAGGTGATTGGCTCGCCGATCGTGCAGGAAGCCTACCTCGGGATTGCGGCGGGGCGCGGCAGCCATGTCTGAGCCGCTGCTGAGGCTTGCCGGCGTGCACACCCACATCGGGCAATACCACATTTTGCAAGGCGTCGATTTCGCCGTTCCGGCCGGCGCCATGACCGTCCTGCTCGGGCGCAACGGGGCGGGCAAGACCACGACGCTGCGCACCATCATGGGTTTATGGAAGCCGAGTCGCGGGCAGGTGACCTTTGCCGGTAAGCCGATCGGGGGATGGGCCGCGCACGCGATTGCGCGCGCCGGCATCGCCTACGTACCGGAAACCATGGCGGTGTTCTCGGACCTGACGGTGGCCGAGAACATGGTGCTTGCCGCCCGCGACGGTCCGCTGCAAGCGGCCCGGCTGGATTGGGTGTTTTCCTTCTTTCCGGCGCTCAAGCGCTTTTGGACGCAACCGGCCGGCACGCTTTCGGGTGGGCAAAAGCAAATGCTTTCGATCGCCCGCGCCGTGATCGAGCCGCGGCGGCTGATTCTGATCGACGAGCCCACCAAGGGCATCGCGCCCGCCATCATCGAAAACATGATCCGCGCCTTTCGCGAGTTGAAGCGCGAGCGCACCACCATCCTGCTGGTGGAACAGAATTTCCGCTTTGCCGAGGCGCTCGGCGACTGGGCGGTGGTGATGGACGATGGCCGCATCGTGCATCGCACCAGCATGGCCGAGCTTGCCGGCGACACCGCGACGCAACAGCGTCTGTTGGGGTTGTCGTTGGAGGCTGCGGTATGACGACCGCGGCGCCCGGTCCGGCCGTGGCGGGCGCGGCCATCGCCCACCCGGCGGTGCTGAGGCGCCCGCGGCCGTGGCGGCCAGCAAGCAAGGACGGATGGCATGCCGAACGCCGGTGAGCCGGTGCCCGCCTCTGGCGGCGACGAGCAGCTTGACGGGGCCGCGCCGATCCCGCGCGCGCCTGGCGACTATCTGCCGGTGCTGCTGCTGCCGGGGCTCGCCGTCGGCGCGCTTGCCATCATGACGTGGCAGGGCGTGCCCTTCAGCACCTGGGTCACGCTCACAATCGCCGCCCTCGCCATGGGCATGATGATCTTTGTGATTGCCAGCGGCCTGACGCTGGTGTTCGGCCTCATGGATGTCCTCAATTTTGGCCACGGCGCCTTCATTGCCGTGGGTGCCTACCTCGCCATGACGACGCTGATCCCGCTGGCCGGTTGGGTCGAGGCCAACTCGCTGCCGCTCAACCTGCTGGCGCTCGGCCTTGCCATGCTGGTGGCCATGCTCGGCACCGGCGCAATTGGACTGGCGTTTGAGCGTGTCATTATCATGCCGGTCTACGGCCAGCACCTAAAACAGATCTTGATTACCACGGGTGGCCTGATCGTGGCCGAGCAGCTCATCCACGTGGTTTGGGGCGGCGACCAGAAGCCGATGCCGCTGCCGACCGCGCTTCGCGGCGCCATTGTCATCGGCAATATCGCCTTGGAAAAGTTTCGCCTGCTGGCGGTCGCCATTGGGCTCAGCATCTTTCTCGCCATGCTGGTGGTGCTGAACCGCAGCAAACTCGGCTTGCTGGTCCGGGCCGGCGTCGAAAACGGTGAAATGGTGGAGGCGTTGGGCTATCGCATTCGCCGTCTGTTCGCCTTGGTCTTTGTCGCAGGCTCGGCGCTCGCCGGCCTCGGCGGCACGCTTTGGGCGCTCTACCGCGAGACCCTGACGGCCAGCATCGGCAGCGAAGTGATCGTGCTGGTGTTCATCGTCATCATCATTGGCGGCTTGGGCTCGGTGGGCGGTTGCTTCCTGGGCGCCCTGCTGGTGGCGCAGATGGCCAACTACACGGGCTACCTCGCCCCCAAGGTGGCAATTGCCTCCAACATCTTATTGATGGTGGGGATCCTGATGTGGCGGCCGCAAGGCCTCTATCCCGTGGCAAAACGGTAAACCGCCCATGCTGCGTGCAATCCTATCCGATGACCTGCCGCGCAGCCGGCTGCTGTCGGCCGTGCTGTTGGCGATCGTGCTCCTGCTGGCGCTCGCGCCACTGCTGTTCGGCGGCGCCCAGGCCATCAACACCGCCGCCAAGATCTGCATCTTTATCGTGCTGGTGGCGAGCTACGATCTGTTGCTTGGCTACACCGGCATCGTCTCCTTCGCCCACACCATGTTCTACGGGCTGGGCGGCTACGGCGTAGGCTTGGCGCTCTACGGCTGGGGCGCGACCTGGACCGCCGCCGGCACCGGGCTCGCCATCGCCAGTATCACCGGCATCGCCTTGGCGTTCCTGATCGGCTTGTTTTCGCTGCGCGTGCGGGCGATCTTCTTTGCCATGATCACACTGGCGGTGGCGTCCGCCTTTGCCATCATGGCCGCGCAGTTTTCCGAGTTTACGGGGGGAGAGGACGGCCGTTCGTTTCGGGTGCCGGAGCTGCTGCGCCCTGCCTATACCTTGACCGAGTTGCCGATCATTGGGCCCATTACCGGGCGCACCCTGGCCTACTATCTCGTGTTCGTGGCGGCCGTGCTGCTGTTTCTGGCCGCCCTGCGGATCGTCAATTCGCCCTTTGGCCGCGTCCTGCAGGCGATCCGGGAAAACGACTTCCGCGCCGAGGCGCTGGGCTACCGGACCGTCGGCTATCGGATCGCCGCCAACTGCATCGCCGCCGCCATGGCCGTGTTGGCCGGCGGCCTCAACGCCCTGTGGTTGCGCTACACCGGACCCGATACCACGCTCTCCTTCAGCATCATGGTCGACATTCTCTTGATGGTCGTGATCGGCGGCATGGGCACCATGTACGGTGCCGTGCTCGGTGCAAGCTTGTTCGTGTTGGCCCAGAACTATTTGCAAAAACTGATGGCCACGGCGGCCCAAGCGGCCGAGGCCGTGCCGGTCATCGCGCAGGTGCTGCATCCTGATCGCTGGCTGCTGTGGCTCGGCATCCTGTTCGTGCTCAGCGTGTATTTCTTTCCCGCCGGGATCGTCGGTAAGCTGCGCCAGCCGACGGCATCGGGCAGCTAGCTCAATGGGCTTGCCGTCCGGCGACAGGCAAGGCGGCCCGCGTTCTTGCAACGCGCGCTGGGATTGCGAGCTAAAGACGCGTGCGGCCTTAGAAACCGAGCGCTTCGCCAAACGCGACCCAAATGACGGCGCCGATGGCCGCGCCGACCGCCGAGCCGTACCCGCCGGTCAGCAGGCAGCCGCCGACGACC
>Ga0081540_1003491_pt1 | contig 12410 bp, 10 predicted proteins | sample TabmetS2T1R1_FD_71024 | JGI IMG/M metagenome (GOLD analysis project Ga0081540, IMG submission 71024) | Tabebuia heterophylla rhizosphere microbial communities from the University of Puerto Rico - S2T1R1 | ecosystem: Host-associated > Plants > Roots > Rhizosphere ...
CGCTCAGCTTCGCCGACGTCCCCCCGACCGCCCTGCCGTGCACGCTCATCATCGACCGGCTCGGGAAGATCGCCGTGGTCATCCGCAACACCGTGCGGACCGACACGTTCACTCCGCTGGTACAGCAGATCGCTGCCGAGAAGTAGATGGGCTCGTCGTTCGCCAGCATCGCCAGCAGCGGACCGCTGCTGCTGGCGGTCGGCGTCGCGGCGCTGGCCGGGCTGGTGAGCTTCCTGTCCCCGTGCGTGCTTCCGCTGGTACCGGGCTATGTGTCCTACGTGACCGGGATGGCCGGCGCCGACCTGGACGCCGCCCTGGGTACCGATCCGCGCGGCCGGCCGGTACCCCGATCGGGCGGCGGGTTCGGTACCCGGGGCCGGATCGCCCTGGGCACCCTGCTGTTCGTGGCCGGCTTCACGGTCGTGTTCACCCTCGCGAGCGTGGTGGTCGCGCAGGCCGGCCGGGCGCTGCTGTTCCACCAGCGGATCGAGGAGATCGTGGTCGGCGCGCTGATCGTGGTGCTCGGCTTCGCGTTCCTCGGGTTCATCCCCGGCCTTCAGCGCGAACTGCGGCTGCGCCGGCTGCCCGCGGCCGGTCTGGTCGGCGCCCCGGTGCTCGGCGCGGTCTTCGGGCTGTCGTGGAGTCCGTGCCTCGGCCCGACCCTGGTTGCCGTGCTCGGGCTCGCCGAGCGGGGCGGGGACACCGGCCGGGCGGTCACCCTGGCCGTCGCGTACTGCCTGGGCCTGGGCATCCCGTTCCTGGCGTTCGGGCTGGGCCTGCGCCGGCTGCTCGGGGTGTTCGCCGCGGTCCGGCGGCACAGCCGCTGGGTGACCCGGTTCGGCGGGGCGCTGCTGGTGCTCGTCGGGGTCGCGCTGCTGACCGGCGGCTGGTCGGACTTCGTCCTCTGGCTGCGGCCGGCGATCGGCGGCTGGACGGTGAGCCTTTAGTGTCCACTCTGGACGAACGGGTGACGGAGGCCGGGACGCGGACGCCGCCGCGCGGTCCGGGCCTGGGCCGCGCGCTGGTGGCCTCCGGCCGGCGGCTGTGGCGCTGGCTGACCAGCATGCGCACCGCGCTGATCCTGCTGTTCCTCCTCGCGGTCGCGGCCATCCCGGGCTCGCTGCTGCCCCAGCGCAACCTGAACATCGAACGGGTCAACCAGTACTTCCGGGACCACCCGAGCCTGGCGCCGTGGCTGGACCGGCTGTCCGCGTTCAACGTCTTCGCCTCGCCCTGGTTCTCCGCGATCTACCTGCTGCTGTTCGTCTCGCTGGTCGGCTGCCTGGTACCGAGGCTCCGCGCACACATCGCCGCGGTCCTGCGGGTACCCCCGGATGCCCCGAGCCGGCTGGACCGCCTGCCCGCGCACGCCGGCGGCCTGGAGTTGGGCGGCGATCCGGCGGAGGCGGCCGCGCGGGTGCGGGCGGTGCTGCGCCGCAACCGCTTCCGGGTCCGGGTGCGGGAGCAGGCGGGCGGCGGGTTCACGGTCAGCGCGGAGAAGGGTCACCTCAAGGAGACCGGCAACATCCTGTTCCACTTCTCGCTGCTGAGCGTGCTGATCGCGGTCGCGCTCGGCTCCTGGTACGGCTACCACGCCGACCGGCTCCTGATCCAGGGCTCGGACCAGGGCTTCTGCAACACCCTTCAGCAGTACGACGACTACGGGCTCGGTGCCCGGGTCAGCCCGTCGGACCTCGAACCCTTCTGCCTGGAGCTGACCGGCTTCCAGGCCACCTACCAGCCCACCGGCGAGGCCAAGGACTTCGACGCCTCGGTCAGCTACACGGTCGGCGACGGTCCGGCGCACCCGGCGACCATCAAGGTCAACGAGCCGCTGCGGCTGGCGAAGGCGCGGATCTACCTGCTCGGCCACGGGTACGCTCCGGTGCTGCGGTACACCGACCGGTACGGGCGGTCGCAGACGGTGGTGGCCGCGTTCCCGTCGCAGGACTCGATGCTGACCAGCTCGGGTGTTGTCGAGTTCCCGGACGCGAACATCGATCCGAAGAAGGGCTTCGACCCGAACAACAAGCAGCAGGTGGCGTTCAGCGGCCTCTACATCCCGACGGTGTCCTCGGACACCAGCGAGGTGTCGGCGTACCCGACCGAGCGCAACCCGATGCTGTTCCTCACCCCGTACCGCGGCGACCTCGGCCTGGACGCGGGCATCCCGACCTCGGTATACGCGCTGGACCAGCGGCAGATCACCGCCGGCCGGCTCAACAAGGTGGGCGATCTTATCCGGCTCACCCCGGGTTCGTCGGCGACGCTCGACGACGGTACCAAGGTGGAGTTCCTCGGTACCCGACCCTGGATCACCACGGTTGTCCGGTACGACCCGGGCGAGACGCTGGTACTGGTCGGCGCCGTCCTGCTGCTGGTGAGCCTGGTCGTCATGCTGCTCGGCCGCCGGCTGCGGGTCTGGTTCCGGATCCCGCCCACCGGGCCGTCGAGCGCGGGCGCGCTGGCCCGCAGCGCCTATCCCGGCTTCACAACGGAGTTCGACTCGATAGTGGAAGAGGCTCGAAAAGATGGCCGCTCTGTCTGACCACCTGCTGGTGGTGGCGATCCTCGGGTACGCGCTGGCGATGCTGGCCTACGCGGCGGAGTACGCGTTCGGCAACCGCGGTGCGGTGGCCCGGGTCGCGGTCCGCCAGCGGGAGTTGGTCGCGGTGGGCGCGGGGTCCGCGGCCCCGCCGGCCGAGGGCCGCGCGCTGCCCCGGGCGGGTGCGGATGCGGCTGCCGGCGGGCGGGACGGGCAGGTCGCGCTCTGGGCCGGCTGGGCCGGCGTCGGACTCAACCTGGCCGGCTGGCTGGCCCACGTGTCCTGCCTGGTGACCCGGGGCTTCGCAGCGCACCGGGTGCCGTGGGGCAACATGTACGAGTTCGTGCTCGCCGCGACCCTGGTCGGCGCGACCGCCTGGCTGGTGGTGCTGGTCCGGCGCCCGTCGGTCCGCCCGCTCGGGCTGTTCGTCACGCTGGCCCTGGTCATCCTGCTCGGCGTGGACGGCATGCGGCTCTACACGAACGCCGGGCCGCTGATGCCGGCGCTCAACTCCTACTGGCTGAAGATCCACGTGACGGCCGCGATCACCGCGTCGGGCATCCTGCTGGTCGGCTTCGTCGCCGCCGCACTCACCCTGGTGCGCACCGGGTACGACGCGGGGAAGACCCGCTTCCCCTACTCGCTGGGCGACCGGCTGCCCGCGACCGATGGGCTGGAGCGGCTGACCTTCCGGCTGCACGCCTTCGCGTTCCCGATCTGGACCTTCGCCATCATCTGCGGCGCCATCTGGGCCGAGGCGGCGTGGGGCCGGTACTGGGGCTGGGACCCGAAGGAGACGTGGGCGTTCATCGCCTGGGTCATCTACGCCGGGTACCTGCACGCCCGCGCCACCCCGAGCGTGAAGCGCACGATCGCGACGTGGATCGCGGTGCTGGGCTGGGCGGCCATGATGGTCAACCTGTTCGGCGTCAACCTGGTGATCTCCGGCCTGCACTCCTACGCCGGAGTCAAGTAGCCCGTCCGGAACCTCGATCGTGGAAGGGAGTCACCCCGCTGGGGGTAATTCCCTTCCACGTTCCACGACTGCGGCCGCTACGCCCGGCGGCGTCCCCGCCGGCCGAGGAGGAGCAGACCGGCGCCGACCGCCACGATCACTACGCCGACCCCCGCGATCAGGGCCAGTGGGGCCCCCGTCACCGGCAGGCTGACCGGGGTGGTGGCGATACCGGTGCTGTCCGTGTTGATAACGACGTCCGCCTGGTCGTTGGCCGGGTTGTCGTCGGTGCGCCGGGCCTCCGGCGGGTCGAACTTGTTGGTGAAGTTCACCGTGCCCGCCGCACCGTGCGACGCGGTGACCTTCAGCGTGAACGTCACGGTCTGGGGAACCCCCACGGGGACGAATCCGGCCGACTTGCAAAGGTAGTAGTCGCCGCCGGTCTTGTGCTCCACCGCCATTGAGGATCCGTCGAACGTTACGGAATCGCAGGACTGTGGAATACCGACGATCTCGGCGTTGGCCGGGCGCGCGAAGAACAGGATCGCGGCCGGCTCGCCACCACCCCGCAGGACGTCCATCGCCGCCGGCCCGTTGTCGACGAAGCCGACGGTGACGTCGACGGAGTGGCCGACGGCCCCGGTGGCGGTGGCGCCGATGGCCGCGGCGTCGAGGTGGACGCCGTCAATCTTGTAAACCACCTCGGCCAGGTTGTCGTCCGCGTCGACGTCGGCGGGTGGCGTCGCCGCCGCCGGTACCAGATCGAGTGTCCGCCCGGCGTGACCGGCTACGGCCGCGGCGGGCGGGGGCGCCTGGGCGTCGGACAGGGCGGTGAAGGTGAAGTTCGTCTCCTCGAACTCGCCGGTGTCCGGCGCGACGGTGAGCGCGAGGTCATGGCCGAGCTGATCCTTTGCCTTCAGGGCCTGGCCGGGGGCGAGTACCACGTCTGGCCAGTCACAGACCAGCTCGTGGACGAACTGCAGCGGCACGCTGACGCAGTTGTCGTAGGCGTCCGGGACCAGGCCGTGGTCGGCGAGCCAGGTCAGCCGGATGCCCTTGGCCGACCGGCTGCCGACGTTGCGCACGCTGGCCGCGATGGTGACGTGGTCACCGATCTTCGCCGGTATCTCGTCGAGGTGGCTCGGCGAGGCGACGAGGTCGACCGCGTCGGCGAACGTGACGTCGTAGGTGCGGGCGAAGGGCGGCTGGTTGTCCGCCGAGGTGGTCAGCGTGAGGGTCTGCTTGTCAGCGGCCGTGGCCTGCGAGGTCGCGTGCAGCACCAGCGGCAGTACCGTCGCGAACGTGGGTGCCGTGGGGAACGCACAAGTGATCTTGCCTGCCGCCTGGCCGCAGCCCGGCGGGGCGTCCGCCGTCGCCTTGCCCGACAGGCCGGCCAGGTCGATGGTGAGCAGCGGGTTCGTTGCGTTCTGGGCGTTGATCCTGATCGGGATGGCCTTGCCCGGGGACGGGGCGAGGGCGAGGGCGACGACCTGGGCGTCCACCTGGGCGTCCACCGATCCCGAGGTCTCCGCCCGGGCCGGGCTCGCGAGGCCGGCCGCGAGGATCAGGCCGCAGGCTGCGGCGGCAAGAAATCGAGCACGCATGGAGGTCCTTAGCTTCCGAGGGGCGGCAGCAGCCTAACCGGGTGGCCGCGCTCACGCCGCCCCGTCGCGGCCGGCGTTCCGGCGCCGCCCACCCGGGGTGACGGCGGTCACCGGTGGCCGGCTGTCAGACTGGCGGGTATGGCGCCGCGTGGGTACCCGTACGAAGACCTCAAGGACTTCCTGGCCGCCCTGGAGCGGGCCGGCGAGCTGCACCGGGTCCGGGTACCGGTCGACCCGACGCTGGAGGTCAGCGAGATCGTCACGCGGACCGTCCGGCGCGGCGGCCCGGCCCTGCTGTTCGAGCGGCCGACCCGCGGCGAGATGCCGATCGCGATCAACCTGTTCGGCAGCCACAAGCGCACCGCGATGGCGCTCGGGGTCGCCGGCGTGAACGAGATCGGCCAGCGCATCGGCGACCTGATCAAGCCCGAGCTGCCGGTGGGCTGGTCCGGCGTCCGGGAGGGGCTCGGCAAGCTGATGCAGCTGCGCACGGTACCCCCGAAGCACGTGAAGTCCGCGCCCTGCCAGGAGGTCGTCCACAAGGGCGACGACGTCGACCTGAACCGCCTGCCCGGGCTGCAGACCTGGCCCGGCGACGGGGGGATCTTCCACAACTTCGGCCTGACGCACACCCGCCACCCCGAGACCGGCAAGCGCAACCTCGGCCTGTACCGGCTGCAGCAGCACGACCACCGGACGCTGGGCATGCACTGGCAGATCCACAAGGACTCCACGGCCCATCACGCGGTCGCCGAGCGGCGTGGCGAGCGGCTGCCCGTGGCCATCGCGATCGGCTGCGACCCGGTGGTGTCCTACGCGGCCACCGCGCCGCTGCCCGCCGACATCGACGAATACCTGTTCGCCGGGTTCCTCCGGGGCGAGCGCGTCGAGATGGTCGACTGCCTGACGGTTCCGTTGCAGGTACCGGCGCATGCCCAGGTGGTGCTGGAGGGCTACGTCGAGCCCGGTGAGCGGCTGCCCGAGGGGCCGTTCGGCGACCACACCGGCTTCTACACGCCGGTCGAGCCGTTCCCGGTGCTCCACGTCGAGTGCATGACCATGCAGCGCGACCCGGTGTACCACTCGATCGTGACCTCGAAGCCGCCGCAGGAGGACGGCGGGATCGGGTACGCGACCGAGCGGATCTTCCTGCCGCTGATCAGGATGCTGATCCCGGACATCGTGGACATGGCCATGCCGGAGCCCGGGGTGTTCCACAACTGCCTGGTCGTGAGCATCGCCAAGCGGTACCCGAAGCACGCGCAGAAGGTGATGAACGCGATCTGGGGCGCGCACCTGCTGTCGCTGACCAAGCTCATCGTGGTGGTGGACGAGGACTGCGACCCGCACGACTACCACGAGGTCGCCTTCCGCGCGTTCGGCAACGTGGACTACTCGCACGACCTGCTGCTGACCCAGGGACCGGTGGACCACCTGGACCACGCGTCCTACCAGCAGTTCTGGGGCGGGAAGGCGGGCATCGACGCCACCCGCAAACTGCCCACCGAGGGGTACCCCCGGGGGTGGCCGGACGCCGCGACGATGTCCCCGGACGTGGTGTCCACAGTAGACAGACGCTGGAAGGAGTACGGCCTGTGAGTGTGATCGCGGCGGCCGAGCGGCCCAATCCGGTGCGGGCGTTCCTGCGGCTGGTGATGATCGAGCACTCGGTCTTCGCGCTGCCGTTCGCCTACCTGGCCGCGCTCACCGCGATGAAGCCGACCATCCAGTGGGGCACCCTCGGGCTCATCACGGTCGCGATGGTCTCCGGGCGCACCGTCGCCATGGCCGCCAACCGCATCATCGACCGCCGCATCGACGCGCAGAACCCGCGCACCGCCAAGCGCGAACTCATCACCGGCGCGGTCACCCTGTCCACCGCCTGGATCGGGCTGGCCGTCTCGCTGGTCGTGTTCCTCGCCTCGGCCGCCGCGCTGAACCTGCTGTGCCTGGCGCTTTCCCCGCTCGCGGTCGTGGCGCTGGTCATCTACTCCTACGCGAAGCGGTTCACCAACTACCCGCAGGCCTTTCTGGCGCTGGCCCAGGCGGTGGCGCCGCTGGGCGCCTGGATCGGGGTCACCGGTCGCTGGTCGTGGCCCGCGTTCGTGCTCGGACTGGCGGTGGGCAGCTGGATCGGCGGATTCGACTGCATCTATGCCTGCCAGGACTACGAGGCGGACAAGCGGATCGGCATCGGCTCGGTACCGGTCCGCTGGGGCATCGCCGGTTCGCTGCGCATCTCGTCGGCGGTACACGTCGCGACGATTCTGCTGTTCGCCTGGTTCGGGGCGCTGACCGGGTACGGCTGGCTGTGGTGGGTCGGGCTGCTGCTGACCGCCGCGGTGCTCGTGTACGAGCACTCGATCGTGCGCGCCGACGACTTGTCCCGGGTCAACCGCGCCTTCTTCACCGCCAACGGCGTCATCGGCGTCGCCCTGTTCGCCTTCGCGCTCGCCGACCTGGTCATCAGGCAGGGCCTGCGGTAATGACGGCGACGAGGCGGCCGTGGATCGTCGGCGTGTCGGGTGCCTCAGGTACCCCGTACGCCGCCGCGGTACTGGGCGGCCTGCTCGACGCCGGGCTGCCCGTCGACCTCGTGGTGTCCCGGGCCGCCCGGCTGACCCTGCTCGACGAGACCGGCATCCGCATGCGCGACGCGCACTGGAAGGACGATGTCGCCGCCTGGCTACGGCGGGACCTGGGCTCCGCCGACCTCGGGTACTGGCCGTCCGGCGACCTGGCCGCCGGCCCGAGCAGCGGCTCCTACCCGGCCAGCGGCATGGTCGTGGTACCGGCGAGCACGGCGGCCTGCGCGGGCATCGCGATCGGGCTGTCCAAGGACCTGCTGCAGCGAGCGGCCGAGGTCAACCTCAAGGAGCGCCGGCCGGTCGTCGTGGTACCCAGGGAGACCCCGGTGTCCCGCAGCCACCTCGAGCACCTGATCGGGCTGCTCGACGCGGGTGCCGTGGTGCTGCCGGCCAGCCCCGCCTTCTACACGGCTGGGGCGGCCGCGACCGCGCAGCAGCTCGTCGACTTCGTGGCCGGCAAGGTACTCGACGCGATCGCCGTGCCCCACACGCTGTTCATCCGCTGGCGGGGCGAGCTCGGCGGCGCCCGCGAGGGCCAGCGTTAATACGGTCGGTTCCCGTTCGGATAGGAACCGTTGGTGCCGGATGTCGCCTCCTCGGGCGGCATCAGACCCTCGCCCTCCAGCAGCGCGCGCACCTCCGACTCCCGGAACCGGCGGTGCCCGCCGGGCGTGCGGATGCTCCCGATCCGGCCCGCCGCGGCCCACCGGGTGACGGTCTTCGGATCGACCCGAAACAGCGCGGCCACCTCTCCCGGCGTCAACAGACGATCTCCCGTGTCCACGTCCCCCTCCTCCGCGTCAGCCGGGACCGTGGCCTGCCCGCCTCAGGGCGCCGGCCACCGTCTTCCAACGGACGTATGACCATTAAACACCGGTAGGAGTGGCCCATCCCGATAACAGAGAAGAGGACGGTCTTGCGCATTTGGCCGGTAAAATCCGGTCAGCCGGCCAGCGAAGCCAGCCCCGGATAGTGCGTCACGTAGCCCTCGCCGTCGACCGTGAGGTCCGCCGAGAAGTCCCCGCTGGAGTACCGGATGGTCCCCGGCCCGACGACCGTGTAGGTCTGCTTCGCCGGTACCACGACAAGGCTCGGCATCAGTACCCACGCGGCGTTGATGGTCTGGGTCGTGCCGGCTGCCGCCGATCGCAGGGCGAGCCGGCGGATCGGCAGCGTGTTGGTCAGGGGCGAGAAGCCGAGGTCGACGTCGAGCGCGGACGCCAGCCGGTCCGGGTCCTCGGCGCCCGGCAGTTCGGTCCGCGCGTGACCGACCTTCATCAGCGCGGCGTCCAGGTCGCCCTGCTCGCCCGCGGTGACGTGCCACCGGCCCGCGGCCCGCTCCAGCTTGGCGCTGCGCAGCCAGCCGGCCCCCTCGACCGAGACGGTGAGCCGGACACTGGCCCACGACTGGTCGGCCTGCAGTTCGTAGCTTCCGTTGTAGGGCACCGGATCGGTGCCCACGACGGTGCCCCGGGCGTAGAGCCCGGACCGGTCATCGAGCAGTGCCTGCTCGATGCCGATGGAGTCGATGCGTTGCCAGCACAGGGATCGGGGCAGCACAGCCATGCCCCGACCCTACCGGCGCGTCACCCGTTCGCGGGTCGGTCCGCGCGATGCCGTGGCCGTCCAGTGCCGTGCCTGCGGTCCTCGCGCGGGCGGCCGCCGTGGCCGCGCGGGCGCTCCGCGGGGTGGTGACCGGTGGGCCCGCCGCGGCGCCGAGGCGGTGCCGGCTCATCCGGGGGTACCGGTACGCCGCTGGGCTCCCGGGCACCGGTGAGTTCGACAAGCTCCGGGGCGTCCGAGCGGACCTGGGTGCGGCTGGCGCTCACGCCGGCCTTCTCCAGCAGCGCGAAGGCGCCGGCCCGCTGGCGCGGGAGCACCAGCGTGACGACGCTGCCCGACTCGCCGGCCCGGGCGGTGCGCCCGGCGCGGTGCAGGTAGTCCTTCGGGTCCTTGGGCGGGTCGACGTGCACCACGAGCGACACTCCGTCGACGTGGATGCCGCGCGCGGCCACGTCGGTCGCGACCAGCACGCTGGTGCGGCCCTCGCGGAACTCGGCGAGCGTCCGGGTGCGTACCGCCTGGGTCTTGCCGCCGTGCAGCGCCCCGGCCCGTACCCCCACCTGGGCAAGCTGGCCGGCCAGCCGGTCAACCGCGAGCTGGGTGCGTACGAACATGATGGTCCGGCCCCGGCGCGCCGCGATCCGGGAGACCACACCCAGCTTGTCGGTCGGCGGGATGAGCAGCAGGTGATGCTCCATTGTGGACACCGCCGCCCGCGGCGGGTCGACCTCGTGCAGCACCGGCTCGTGCAGGAACCTGCGCACCAGCGTGTCCACGTCACCGTCCAGCGTGGCCGAGAACAGCAGCCGCTGCGACCCCGCCGGGGTCTGCTCGAGCAGGGCGGTGACGTCGGGGAGGAAGCCCATGTCGGCCATCTGGTCGGCCTCGTCCAGCACCGTGACCTCAATGCCGTCCAGGGCGCACTCGCCGCGCTCGATCAGGTCGCCGAGCCGCCCCGGGGTGGCGACCAGCACGTCGACGCCGCGTCGCAGGTCGCGGATCTGCTTGTCGTAGGAGACGCCCCCGACGGCGGTCCGGGCGAACAGTCCGGTGGCCCGGGCCAGCGGGGTCAGGGCGTCGTTGACCTGCATGGCCAGCTCGCGGGTCGGCACCAGGACCAGCGCCCGCGGGCGGCCCGGCATCGACCGGTCGCCGGCCAGGCGGGCCAGGATCGGCAGCCCGAAGGCGAGCGTCTTGCCGGAACCGGTCTGGCCCCGGCCCAGGACGTCCCGGCCGGCCAGCGCGTCCGGGATGGTCGCGGACTGGATCGGGAACGGCGCGGTGATGCCGCCGGTGGCCAGGGCCCGGACCAGCGGCCTGGGTACGCCGAGGCCGGCGAAGCTCATGGTGCCGGCGGGGTTGGCGGTGCCAGCGCTATCGACGGCCGTTGCCGCCTCGGGCGCGGCGGGGTCAGCGACCTCGTCGACGGGCCGGTCGAAGGCGGACGGGAAGGTACTCGGGTCGGCGAATCGGGCAGCAGCGGACGTCATGGAAATGGGGAAAGCCTTCCGGAAGCTGGGGCGCGCATCCGCGGCCGCCGGCTGGTGCCGGTCGTCAACTGTCCGGAAAGCGCCCGAACGCGCCCCTGGTGGGCGCGCATCAACCCAGTGTACGAGCACGACACGCCGGACGCCTCCGCGGGTGTTCGGCGTCACCCGGTCAGCATGCCGGAGACCATCGCGATGCCGGCCACGATCGCCCCGAGTACCAGCAGGCTCACGAGCACCACGACGGCCACCATGAACTTGGACCGGCCGGTGCTGGGCAGCGGTACCACCGGGTGACCCTGGGCCAGGATGTGCCCGGTCAACGAGCCGGAGTTCTCGGTGGCCACGGGTAGCGGGAACGGCCCGGGCTGTCCACCGTAGACTGTCCCTTGTGGACGGCCGGACCGGGCCCATTCTCCGTACCGGTCGGATGTCGGCAGCGTGCGCTCCGGTGCGGCCGGCCCGCGCCAGTCGAGCCGCTCCAGGTATTCCGGCTGGCCGGGCGGTGCGGCCGGTGCGGTGGGCTGCTCCGTCCCGAGGGCTCCCGGCGAAGTCAACGGGCCGAGGATCGGCGTCACCGGAGGCGGCGCGCTCAGCAACGGCTGGATCAACGAGGGCGGCGTCAGCGGCGGCGGCGTCAGCGGCGACGGGGTCAGCGGCGGCGGGGCGAGGCCGGCTGGGGCCGGGGACGTCGCGGGTGCCCGGTTGTGCGACGGTCCGGGCGTGGTCGAGGGCGGCCAGGTGGGCAGCGCACCGGCCGGTACCTCGATGGACTCCGCCGAGCCGGTGGCCGGGGGAGGCGGGAACGGCGGCATCGGAGGCGGTCCCGGCGGTACCGGCGAGGGCGGCTGCGGGAACGGCGGCATGGGCGGGATCGGTGGCGCGGGAGGCACCGGACCGGGCGTGGGCTCGGGTACCGGCGGCTGCGGCGGGACCGGGACCGGTGGCGGCTGCGGTATGGGCGCCGGATCCGGGAACGGCGTCGGCAGTGGGGACGGTGGCGGCGTGCCGGGTGGCTCGGACGGCTCGGGTGCCGGGGCCGGCGGCGGGGACACGGGCTCAGGCGACGGTGGCGATGGCGGCTCGGGCGGCCGTACCGGCTCGGGACCGGTGGCCCCTCCCGACCGGTACACCTGGGGGGCGGCCGGGCGGCGGAGCGCGGCGACGACGTCGGCCGCCGAGGTCGACTCGCCGGGCACGCCGACCCGGGCCCGGGCACTGGTGGGTCGCACCGGCGGCGCAGGCGCGGCGCTGGGCACGGCGGCGGCGGCGCTGGGCACGGCGGCGGCGGGTGCCGCCGGCGGCGCGGGTGCGGGGTCCTCCGGCTGCCCGGCGGGCTTCGCGGGGCTGTCCAGCCAGGGCTGGGCGAACGCCGCCCAGGGCGACTCCGCCGCGGTACGGGGCCGGCGGGTGGGCAGGTCGGGCACGGGCTCCGCGGACCGGTCGGCGGCCAGGAAGCCGGGAGCCTCCGCGGCCAGCGCCGCACCCTCCCGACGGCGGGGCAGTTCGCCACCGCCGGGCACCGGCGCGGGCGGCCGGCTCGGCTCAGTCGCGGGCGGCTCCTCGACCGGATCGGGCCCGAGGCGCTCCTCGCGGGAGAACTCACCGGCGCGGTAGGTGCTCGCGGCACCCCTGGCGTGTGGTACCCCGGTCGAGGGTGGCGCCGTC
>Ga0081540_1003492_pt1 | contig 12410 bp, 10 predicted proteins | sample TabmetS2T1R1_FD_71024 | JGI IMG/M metagenome (GOLD analysis project Ga0081540, IMG submission 71024) | Tabebuia heterophylla rhizosphere microbial communities from the University of Puerto Rico - S2T1R1 | ecosystem: Host-associated > Plants > Roots > Rhizosphere ...
CCCTCACATATTCCGTAGTAATAATCTAACAGGACGGCCGAAATTGCCCCGGACAGCACCGCAATGACAGAAATAAATCTCCGATTGCCATTCATTACGCCCCTCCCCTTGGGCCTGCGCGGTCGCTCTTCTGCGACTGGCTGCACCCAAATTAGTCGAGGCGTGACCTCTCTCGGTTCATCTGTGCTTCCCACTTCTGCTCTCGATCTCGCGGAAAGCCGATGTATCAAGCGCAAGCTTTCATATATGCCCCTTGCCCGCGCGCCGCGGACAATGCTGAGCTATGGCTTGAGTCTGGAAAAATAGCGCCGCCACGACGGCAACTTGGCAGGCAGCCTATTCGCTTCCGCCGCGCATGTGCTCGAAGCGCCTGGCGGCGCTTTCGGCGAGGCGTACTTCGAGGCCGATGGTGCCGTCCTGATAGTCGTGGCGCTCGCGGACCTGGCCGTGCTCGTAGAGCCAGTTGATCAGCGCACCGTCGCTTGCGGCGAGGCGGAAGGCGCGTAGCACATGGCCGGCGCTGATCAGGCGCTCGATGCGCGCTTTGAGCCGGTCGAGCCCCTCCCCTGTCGCGGCCGAGATCAGCACAGGTGCGTTCTCATCGCAGGTGGCCAGTGACTCCAGCGCCTTGCGGCGCTCAGGATCGACCAGATCGATCTTGTTCCACACCTCGATGATGTGGCTGTCGTTCTCGACCACCTCGACGCCCAGCTCTTCGAGTACCTCCTCGACATCGTGCTTCTGCTGCTCCGAATAGGGTGCGGCGATGTCGCGGACATGCAGAATGATGTCGGCCTCGGAGACCTCCTCGAGCGTCGCCCGGAAGGCGGCAACCAGCGAGGTTGGCAGATCGGAGATGAAACCCACGGTATCGGAGAGGATCACCTTGCCGCCCCCAGGGAGATCGAGGCGACGCATGGTCGGATCGAGCGTGGCGAATAGCGCGTCCTCCGCCGTCACGGCGGCCTTCGTGAGCGCGTTGAACAGCGTGGATTTGCCGGCATTGGTATAGCCGGCGAGCGCAACCGTCGGGAAGGGCACGCGTCGGCGGCTCTCCCGGTGCAGCTCGCGGGTGCGGCGCACGGCCTCCAGCTCTCGGCGGATGGCATCGATCCGCTCACCGATCATGCGACGGTCAGCTTCGATCTGGGTCTCGCCGGGACCACCGAGAAAACCGAAACCACCGCGCTGGCGCTCAAGATGGGTCCAGCTGCGCACGAGGCGCGAGCGCTGATAGAGGAGATGTGCCAGCTCGACCTGCAGCCGGCCTTCCTTGGTGCTGGCGCGGTCGCCAAAAATTTCGAGGATCAGGCTGGTGCGGTCGAGCACCTTGGCATTCCACGCCTTCTCCAGATTGCGCTGCTGGATCGGTGTGAGTGCAGCGTCGACGACGACAAGCCCGGCGTCATCGGCCTGAATAATGCCGCGCAGCTCTTCGACTTTCCCCGAGCCAAGCAGCGTGGACGGCCGCGGCCGGGTTAACGGCACGAGCCCACTTTCGACGACCTGGAGATCAATGGCTCGCGCAAGGCCGATGGCTTCCTTAAGTCTGGCTTCGGGCGGCACGACCGCCCTGCCCCCACCGGGCATCTCGGCACGTGGAGACTGCTCGGAACGCAAAAACGGATGAATGACGACAGCGCGCGCAATGTCCCCTGCCCTGGCCCCCTCGGCTCGCGCGCGGCCCTGGCGTTCCCCCCCGTCAAGCGGTTGGCGGGACTTGCTGTCAGTCATCTAGCTCGGCGACCCTCCATTCTGGTCCCCGTCGAGCAACTGGATCGGCCCTCCGGGCATGATGGTCGAAATCGCATGCTTGTAGACAAGCTGCGAATGGCCATCCCGGCGCAGCAGAACGCAGAAATTGTCGAACCAGGTGACAATCCCCTGCAGCTTGACACCGTTCACCAGGAAAATCGTCAGCGGCGTCTTCTGTTTCCTAACATGATTAAGGAAAGTGTCTTGGAGGCTCTGTGCTCTCTCGGCTGCCATGCTTTTTTTCCGTTTTTGTTCAGGCGGCGGTTTCGCCCGCACGCGCATTATAGTGACGGATGATGCTATGTCGAACAAAGGTGGACACCGGCGTTCAATATTCTAGCGCATCATCGTTAACTTTAGCGTCAACTTCGTTGCAGACGCGGCCTTTTGTCTGTGCCAGCAGCACGTTCGAGGCCGATTTCTCCGCCGAGGCCTGGAACAGCTGCCGTAATTTCAGCGTAACCGGGCCAGGCCGGCCATCGCCGATCGTTATGCCGTCGACGGCGACGACGGGCATGACCGTGGAGGTTGCCGCAGTCACGAATGCTTCCTTGGCGTGTCGCGCCTCGGCGACGCTGAACGGGCGCTCGGCGACCGTCAGCCCTGCCTGGCTCAGTGACTTAAGCAGCGTAGTCCGCGTTACACCCCGCAATATCGCCATCTCCGCCGGGCGGGTCACGAGCATATTGCCTTCGGTCAGGATCCAGGCATTGGAGGCTGCACCTTCGGTGACGAAGCCGTTATCATCGACGAGCCAGGCTTCTTCCGCACCCGCCTCGAATGCCGCCTGCCTTGCCAGCGCATTCGGCAGCAGCGAGACCGATTTGATGTCCGGCCTGCGCCAGCGGATGTCGGGCATGGTGATCACGCGGATGCCTCTCGCAGCGCGTCGCTCCAATTTCGCCCCGGATCGCGCCTTAGCATAGCAAATCACACTGGGGGTTACGGAAGGAACCGGAAAAACGAAATCGCGCGGAGAAACTCCGCGGCTCACCTGGAGGTAAATGAAGCCGTCGCGCACACGGTTGCGGCGCACGATTTCGCGAAGAATGATGCTGAGGGCGCGCATGCTCATGGTCAGGTCGATGCGCAATTCGCCGAGAGACCGGCGGAGCCTTTCCATGTGCAAACGCTCGTCAACCAGGCACCCGCCGCTCACCTCACAGACTTCGTATACGGCATCGGCAAACTGAAAGCCGCGATCCTCGATGTGCACCGCAGCCTGATCATACGGATCATAGGATCCGTTTACATAGACAATCCGAACCATTCAGCGCGGCGCCCCCGACCTTTCCCGATCTTCAATAGCGCCGTATGCAGAATAATTTCAAGCCAAACTATCGATGACACCCGCTAGTGGCGGATATCGGGTGCGCGCTCGTTGGAGTTGACGCCCAGTGCGCGCAGCTTGCGATGCAAAGCGGAGCGCTCCATGCCGACGAATTCAGCCGTGCGCGAAATGTTGCCGCCGAAACGGTTGATCTGCGCCATCAGATATTCGCGCTCGAAGATTTCGCGGGCATCGCGCAGCGGGAGCGACATCAGATGCTCGCCGCCCGAGCCGTTTGGCGACAAGGGAACATTGGATGAAATGTCGTCGGGCAGCATGGACGCAGTGATGACGGTATCGGGATCGCCACCGGTCATGATCATCAGCCGCTCGATGATGTTGCGCAGCTGGCGCACATTGCCGGGCCACTCATAGGACTGCAGCACCGCCATGGCGTCATCGCCGATGCGGCGCGGCGGCAGGCCCGTGCCGAGCGCGATCTGGCGGACGAAATGCTCGACCAGTTCCGGGATGTCCTCGCGCCGCTCGGAAAGGCCGGGCACCTTCAGCGGCACAACATTCAGCCGGTGAAACAGGTCCTGGCGGAAGCGGCCCGAAGTCATCTCGCGCTCGAGATCGCGGCTGGTGGAGGACACCACACGCACATCCACCTGGACCTTCGGCCCACCGCCGACGCGCTGGAATTTCTGCTCGACGAGCACGCGCAGCAGCTTGCCTTGGGTTTCCAGCGGCATATCGGCGATTTCATCGATATAGAGCGTGCCGCCATGCGCCTCCTCGAGTGCGCCAACCTTGCGCGGCGAGGTCGCGGTCTCCTCGGTGCCGAAGAATTCGGTTTCCACCCGGTCGGGAGCCATGGCGATCGCGTTGACCGCGGTGAACGGTCCTGCGGCGCGAAGCGAATGATTATGCAGAACGCGCGCGGCCAATTCCTTGCCGGCACCGGAGGGGCCGGAGATCATCACCCGGCTGTTGGTCGGAGCGACTTTCTCGATGCCCTGCCGCAGATGGTTCATCAGGCTAGAGCGGCCAATCAGCTCGGTTCCGTAGGCCGAACGCTCCTTGAGCTCGCGGTTCTCGCGGCGGAGCTTGGAGGCCTCGAGCGCCCGGGCAGTGATCAGCACCAGGCGATCGGCCTTGAACGGTTTTTCGATGTAGTCGTAGGCGCCGCGCTTGATCGCTGCGACTGCCGTTTCAATGTTGCCATGGCCGGAGATAATCACGACTGGCAGATCGGGATGATGCTTCTTGACCCGCGTCAGGACGTCGAGGCCGTCCAGCTTCGAGCCCTGCAGCCAGATGTCGAGGATCACCAGAGTGGGCCGGCGCAGCTCGATGGCGGAGAGCGCTTCATCTGAGTCCTTGGCCATCCGTGTATGATAGCCCTCATCCTCAAGGATGCCCGATACCAGTTCGCGGATGTCAGCTTCATCGTCCACGATCAGGATGTCAGACGCCATAGGAGACCCCCTCTTTGCCGCCGAACAGGCGGTGATTAGCTTCGGTATCGACCAGTGCGCCCTGTCGGCGCTCTTCGACTTCAGTGACTTCCGGCTCATCCGCAGCGCGGTCTAATGGCACTGTCAGGCGCACAGCCGCGCCGGAAACTTCGCCGTTCTCGTTGCGGGCATCGTCCAGTTCGATCTTGCCCCCGTGCTGCTCGGCGATACGCTGGACGATGGCCAGCCCGAGCCCCGTGCCCTTCGCCCTCGTAGTGACGTAGGGTTCCGTCAGCCGGTGACGGTTTTCCGTGGGCAGGCCGCAGCCATTATCGATAACTTCGATGACGCAGCGCGTACCCTGCTGCGCGACGCGGGCGGTGATCCGCCCGACATAAGCTGCGCCCTTTTTATCGGAGAGGCGCGCGGCTGCAATCGCTTCGCCAGCATTCTTAACGAGATTCGTCACCGCCTGGGTGAGTAGCCGGCGATCGCAATCCACAATCAGAGGTTCGTCGGGCACATCGATGACATAGTCGATGTCCGGCGTGCTCATCTGGAACAGGATCACGGCCTGGCGCACGATATCGCCGACGTCATTCGGCTCGAACATCGGCTTGGGCATCCGCGCAAAGGACGAGAACTCATCGACCATGCGGCCGATATCGCCGACATGGCGGATAATCGTGTCCGTGCAGCGGTCGAAGATTTCGCGATCGGCGGTGATGGAACTGGCGTATTTGCGCCGGATACGGTCGACGGAAAGCTGGATGGGGGTCAGTGGGTTCTTGATCTCATGGGCGATACGGCGGGCGACGTCCGCCCAGGCCGAGTTGCGCTGCGCCGAGACGAGTTCGGTGATGTCATCGAAGGTCACGACAATGCCGTCGCTGCGCTTGCCGGCGCCCTCACGCGTGACCCGCACGGAGAGAGTTAGCTCATTGCCTTCGCGGCGGTAGGAGACTTGCGACTGGACGGGCTTATGGCTCTGGCGTGGCGCCTTGGCAACCACCGCGGCGAATTGCGGGACAGCCTCCGCCAGGCGCTTGCCGATCAGCCCTTCCTCGGTCTTTGCGAGCAGATCGAGAGCCGAGCGGTTGACGAGGGTGATCATCCCCTGCCCGTCCACGCCAATGACGCCAGCGGTGACGCCTGAGAGCACCGCCTCCATAAAGCGCCGCCTCTCATCCAGCTTCGTATTGGCTCCGACCAGCGCGTCGCGCTGATGGCGCAGCTCGAGGGTCATGCGGTTGAAGGTGGTGCCGAGCTGGCCCATGTCGCCGCGCGGCGTGTCGAGCTCGACCGCAACGGCGAGATTGCCGCGTGACACATCCTGAGCCGCGGCGATCAGCCGTCTGATTGGCGATACGAGATCATTGGCGAACCAGAACCCCACCCAGATCGCGGAAACGAGGAGTGTCAGGGCAATGACGACAAACATCATCGCGAAAGCGATCTGCACGCCGGTACGACGCTGCTGCAGTGCACTGTAGTCGGCGACGTTGGCTGCCGTACGCCTGAGATGGCCGATCACGGTCGGGTCGACCGGCCGCAGCACATATAGATAGAGGTCGTTGAAATTGTTGAGTTTCTTCAGTGCGCCGACGGCGCCAGGCGCATTCATGCCGATATCGACAATGCGCCCCTCATTGGCGAGGCTGATGGCATCGGGCGGCGGCGGCACATAGGTCGCATTCTGCGGGCGGACAACGTCCACCACCGAATTGCCGGAACTGTTGACAAGGAATGCAAAGGGAATGCGGCGTTCGACGGCGAGCGCAGCGGCATAACGTTCAAAGCCGTCACGGTTCTCCTGCAGGAGCTGGGATCCTGATTCCAGCTCCCGCGCCATGCCGACCAGATCGGAGCGGATGATCTTGCCGTGTTCGTTGAGATAGGCGTTGGCGACGTCGACGCTGTCCTTGATGATGGATTTCGTCCGCGCGGAAAACCATTGGTCGAGACCCCGGTCGAGCGAGACGCTGGCAAATACAGCCAGCAGGATGGCCGGGGTAAGCGCGACGATGCTGAAAAGGCCGACAATGCGCACATGGAGCCCGGCGCCAGCGGCCTGACGCCTGCGCGCCCGCCAGAGGCCGAAGACCTGCCAGGCGACAATGGCCACCATCGCCGCGATCAGCACGCCGTTGATGCGCAGCATTGTCACCACGACATCGTGAGCCGGCCGGATGGGCGTCAATCCGGTCAGCACTGCATAGGTGGTGAGACCCGAGGCGATCGAGATGATTACGAGGATCAGGCCGGCGCGGAACAGCCAGGGATTTTTCTTCCTGGAGAAAGGTGGCTCTGCGAGTGGTTGCAGCTTGGCCTCGCCAGGCGTTTCCTCGCCCTGCTGCTGCGAATTGGCCGTGAGGGCTTTCCCGGTCAGGTCTTTCAAAAGTTCGCTCAATTGGTTTGCTGCAGCGCGCATCGCATAGCCCCAGCGGCTCAGCTGCGTAGCCGGGCCACTGTGCAAGGCCAATTGTGCCCACTGTGCGAAAGAGGCGCGCATGTGCGGTAAGCATCCCCCTGCCGGCCCGACCCGTCACCAAGGCGGCCAGTAGGGTTTAATGGATATGTTGCAATTGTGAAACAGATTCGGCGACGACTGCGGAAAAATTGTGACGCAAATGTCGCTCGGCCTGCTAATCACCAGGTTATATTGCGGCTTTTCGCACACAAGGATGAGGAGTTTGCGGTGAAAAGCGGCGAATCACCCATCGAGCGGTGTACGCACGACCCTTATCCGGTGATCGCGAATTTTTTTGCGCAGCGTATTTCTGTTCAGCCCAAGTAGCTCCGCGGCGCGGATCTGATTTCCGCGCGTTGCCGCGAGCGCAGCCGTAATCAGCGGCCCTTCGACATCGCGAAGGATGCGGTCATAGAGACCGGGTGGCGGAAGGGCCTCGCCGAAGCCGATGAAATAATTGGCGAGATACCCTTCCATCCATTCGCTGATGCTGTTGGAGTTGTTGCCCGATGTCTCGATTGGCGCCGGACGGCTCGAAGCGAGTTCGGTCTCGATAATGTCTGCGGTGATGATTTCCTGGGAATAAAGCGCCGCTAACCGCCGGACGAGGTTCTCCAATTCGCGCACATTGCCTGGCCAGTTGTAGCGCTTCAGCCGGTCGAGCGCGTCGGCGTGGATGGATTTGCGGGGCAGACCGTTCTTATGCGCGGCATTGAGGAAGTGCTGGACGAGATCGGACACGTCCTCCAGCCGCTCGCGCAGGGGCGGCAGCCGCAGCGGGACGACGTTCAGCCGATAGTACAGGTCCTCGCGGAACAGGCCTTGCGCAATCTGCTCATCGAGGTTCTTATTGGTGGCCGCGATGATCCGCACATCCGTCTTGATCGGCGTGCGCCCGCCAACCGTCATATATTCGCCTTCCTGGAGCACGCGCAGGAGCCGGGTCTGCGCCTCCATCGGCATATCGCCGATCTCGTCCAGAAACAGCGTGCCGCCATCAGCCTGCTCGAAACGCCCCATGGTGCGGGCCTGGGCGCCTGTGAAGGCACCCTTTTCGTGGCCGAACAGCTCTGATTCGATTAGCTCGCGCGGGATGGCCGCCATGTTGATAGCGATGAACTGGCCCTTGCGGCGCTGGCCGTAGTCGTGCAGCGCGCGGGCGACCAGCTCCTTGCCAGTACCGGATTCGCCCGAAATCATCACGGTGAGGTCGGTATGCATCAGCCGCGCCATTACGCGGTAGACCTCCTGCATGGCCGGCGAGCGCCCGATTAGCGGCAGATCTTCCACTTCCGGCGCGCGCGCAGTCGGGGCCTTCGCCCCTTTTGGCTCTTTCAGCGCACGGCTGACGACCGCGACAAGCTCCTTCAGGTCGAAGGGCTTGGGCAGATATTCATAGGCGCCGCGCTCCGCCGCGGTGATGGCGGTCATGAAGGTGTTCTGCGCACTCATCACGATCACCGGCAGATCGGGCCGGATTTTCTTGATGCGCGGCAGAAGATCGAAGGCGCTTTCATCCGGCATAATGACGTCAGTGATGACAACATCGCCTTCCCCATGGCTGATCCAGTTCCACAGGGTCGCTGCATTTGAGGTTGCGCGCGGCGAATAGCCGGCCCGGGCGAGGGCCTGATTGACGACCGTCCGTATGGCCGCATCATCATCCGCGATCAGAACATTGCCCCGTCCCACGGATCAGCTCTCCCTTATGCGTTTGTCATGGGCTTGATACATCGGCAGCATCGCCCGGAAGATGGTCTGCCGCGGCTTGGTCTCGCATTCGATCAGCCCGCCATGGTCGCCGACGATCTTGGCAACGAGGGCGAGGCCAAGGCCGGCGCCGCGCGGCTTGGTGGTCACGAACGGCTCGAACAGATGCGGCTTGAGGTCGTCCGGAATACCCGGTCCGTTGTCACTGACGGTCACCTCAAGCGGCAGCGACAAGCGGGCGTCGGAATTGGGCATGGAGATGCGCAGGCCCGGCCGGAAGGCCGTGGTCAGCGAAATATGGCCGTCGCCGCGCTGGTCGCCGATCGCCTCCGCGGCGTTCTTGACCAGATTGAGGAAGGCCTGGATCAGCTTGTCGCGATGTCCCGGCACGGGCGGGAGCGAGGGATCATAGATCTGGGTGATGGTCATGTGCCGGGCAAAGCCGTTCTGGGCGAGCTGGCGCACATGGTCGAGGACGTTGTGGATGTTGACCGGTTCCAGCTTCAAGGGCCGCTCATCGCCGAACACTTCCATCCGGTCGACCAGATTGCAGATGCGGTCAGTCTCGCGGCAAATGAGCTGGGCGAGTGGGCGATCTTCACTGGGTGCCCCCTGCTCCAGAAGCTGCGCCGCACCGCGAATGCCAGATAAGGGGTTCTTGATCTCATGCGCCAGGACGGCAGCAAGGCCCGAGACGGAGCGTGCGGCACCTCGATGAGTGAGCTGGCGCTCGATCATCTGCGCCATGGAACGCTGCTGGAGCATGACGAGGATGTTTTCGTCATTCTCCTGGATCGGCGAGGCATAGACATCGACGGGGCGCTGGCTGGCGGTCTCGGAGAGGCCGAGATCGACGGCATATTCGTTCACCGTCGCGCTCGACTGGCGCACCTGCGTGATGAGGGCGAGCAGCGGGCTGGCGAAGGCGACGAGATCATCGATCTTCCGACGGCGCAGCACTGGCTCGCTGACGCCGAAGAAGACTTCGGCCGCGAAGTTGGCATAAGTGATCCGATTGTCAGGACGGAGCACCAACAAGGGATGAGGAAGAGCGTGTAAAAGGGTCTCAGAGGCGATAGGCAGAATGTTGCCAGGTGCCGTGTCGTCCTTGGAGTCAGAGTTTCTGAACGACAACCCTTGCATGGTCCCCATGTTGCACAAAAACTAGGCGGTAGCGTTTAACGACTATTCTCTAGGCATCATAGCAAAGGAAAATGAGTTGTCACCATTCTTTCTGAATGTGGCAGGCGCACATGCCTTTGCGTCGCGCGCGGCGGGCGGCTAGAGCTATGTCAGGGTCGACGGGCTTTGACAGCGCAAATGAAGAATGTGGTTATTTTGGTTGCGGCCGGGCGCGGATTGCGTGCAGGCGGCGAGCTTCCGAAGCAGTACCGGCAGCTTGGCGGCATGAGCGTCATTGCCCGCAGCCTTGCCGCTTTTGCGGATCATCCCGAAATCGATGCGATCCTACCCGTCATCCACCCCGATGATCGCGCGCTGTTCGCTGCAGCGACCGGCCGGAACTTGGCGAAGTGTCTTCCGGCGGTATTTGGCGGCGAGAGCCGTCAGGACTCTGTTCTGGCGGGACTGGAAGCGCTGACGGCCAGCCAGCCGTCGCGTGTGCTCATTCACGATGCGGCGCGGCCGCTGGTCAGCCGCGACATCATCGATGGCGCGCTGGCAGCGCTCGACCAGCACGCTGCCTGTCTCGTGGCCTTACCCGTCGCCGATACGATCAAGGAAGCGGCTGACGACCGACATGTCATACGCACGCTCGATCGGCACCGGCTGTGGCGCGCGCAGACCCCGCAGGGCTTTCATTACCAGACGATCCTTGCCGCCCACCGCGCCGCCCGTGCAGAGGCGTCCGGCCGCTTCACCGACGACGCCTCGATCGCCGAGTGGCGCGGACTCGAGGTGGCGCTGGTCATGGGATCGGAGCGCAATTTGAAGCTCACCAGAGCCGAGGATTTCGATATGGCAGAACGCCTGCTGGGTTCGCCCGGCGCCACCCTCATGGAAACACGGCACGGAACCGGCTTCGACGTTCATGCTTTCGAGGCTGGCGACCACGTGATGCTGTGCGGCATCCGCGTTCCCCACGATCAGGCGCTGAAAGGCCATTCCGACGCCGATGTAGGCTTGCATTCGCTGACCGACGCTATTCTGGGTGCAATCGGTGCTGGCGATATCGGCGATCACTTCCCCCCAAGCGAGGCACGCTGGAGGGGTGCCGAATCCGGCCAGTTCCTGACCCATGCGAGCGGCCTTGTCGCCGAGCGCGGTGGTCGCATCCTGCATGTCGATGTGACGCTGATCTGCGAGCGCCCGAAAATCGGACCTCACAAGCAGCCGATGCGCGCACGGATTGCTGCCCTGCTCGGCCTTGAGATAGACCGGGTGAGCGTGAAGGCAACGACCACGGAAGGTTTGGGATTTACGGGACGGCGCGAGGGGATTGCCGCCATGGCGTCCGCAACCGTCGAACTGCCGCGAAGGATGAGTGATGCGTGACAAGCTGAGAAAAGAGGCGGCCAGACTCATCGATCTCTGCCGCGACCGGGAGTTGAAGCTGGCAACGGCTGAATCTTGCACTGGGGGGCTGCTGGCGGCTTACATCACCTCGATCGCCGGCGCCTCCGATGTGCTGGAACGCGGCTTCGTCACCTATTCGAATGATGCCAAGGTTGAGATGCTGAGCGTTGAGGCGGCGGTGATCAAGGCCGTAGGCGCCGTGTCGCAGGAGGTGGCGCTGGCGATGGCGGCCGGCGCACTCCTCCATTCCAAGGCCGACATTTCGGCCGCGGTCACCGGGATCGCAGGACCGGGCGGGGGAACAGCAGAGAAGCCTGTGGGGCTCGTGCACTTCGCCGTGGCGAAGCGCGGTGCGATGACTGCCGGCCGAATGGACTACCGCGCCATCCATCACAAGGAAGAGTTCGGCGATATCGGCCGCAGTGAGGTTCAGGAGGAATCCGTCGCCGTCGCGCTGAAGCTGCTGCATCAGGCGGTGGATTTGTAGCAAGCCAGTGCGTTCAACATTTCCAACTTCTGTAGTGCCTTTAACGCGCCGTAAGAGGTTGCACCGCTAGTCTTGTACATGCACTTGCTCACGCCATGACAGCGCGGGCCAACGATGTGCGTCTCGGCCGCCATGAGGGCTGTCTGGCGCTCTGCTCATGGCAGGCATATGGTCGCTGTCAGCCCCGCACACCTAAACACCGTCTTTTCGAGCCAGGCCCTCAAGCTTCTCGGTGAAGCAGCAACCCCCAGCAGTCCTGCCGCACAGCGCGTCTCCTCCGTATTGGGGTTCAAATCCGCTGAGAGCGCGGTGGGCAGCGCCGCCATGGCGAAAATCCAGGAGCTCGCGCAGAGCCCGCCCAGCGCCTCGCCCGAGGAAGACGCAATAGCGCGGGTGAAGGAATGGGTGAAGAGCGGCAAGGCGCAGGACGCGGCCGCCCGGCCGCACTGACGCCTGGCTTCAACAGATGGCACTCAACGACAAGCTCGGCAATCTGCCTCCGCTGAGCCTCGACCAGGAGAGCACACTCAGCACCCAGGAGCTACGCGTCTATGTCGAGGCGCGCTATTGGGAGGCGTATTACGACAGCCCGCGGACGCTCGACCAGGCGCAGCGCGAATATATCCAGCAGACGATTCCCTCCTTCGAGGAGAGTATCGGCCGCATGAAGGAGGCGCTTAGCTCCGGCGCGGTGCCGGAGGACTTCGTGGCGGGCTGGAAGGA
>Ga0081540_1003493_pt1 | contig 12406 bp, 12 predicted proteins | sample TabmetS2T1R1_FD_71024 | JGI IMG/M metagenome (GOLD analysis project Ga0081540, IMG submission 71024) | Tabebuia heterophylla rhizosphere microbial communities from the University of Puerto Rico - S2T1R1 | ecosystem: Host-associated > Plants > Roots > Rhizosphere ...
GTCGGGGCAGGGCGAATCATCGCAGTAGTCATCGGGCTGCCTCGATGGGAACCATGGCGCGGCGCACATAGTCGCGGCGGGCGAGCGAGACGAGGCGGGCGGTGATGGCGGCGAGTACTCCGACCAGACAGATCAGGAACAACGCGTCAACCCAGCCGGTACCGACATCGGTACCGGACCGGAAGCCGTGGAGTATCGCGGCGGCCCAGCCGACGTAGGCCAGTGCATGGAGGCATCGCCAAACGCGGACGGCCTGCGGTGAACGGGCAAGTCGGCCTCGGCTGAGTCCGAGTGCACTTACGGCAAGGAACACGTACGCGGCGACCGAGCCGAACGCGACCGAACCCGGTCGATAGCTGGACTGGAACGGTATGAAAGCGCCGAGGATGCCGACATGCGCTTTGGCGTCAGCCAGGATCGTCGTGATGTGCACGGCGAGGAGTGCCAGCCCGAGGACGGCAGCTGAGCGATGGGCGTATTGGACGGCGACCCGCCGCGCTCGATTCCGGCTCGGCATCGACACCACGGCCCCAAGCGCGGTCGCCGCGCTGAGAGCCACGAGAGCCGCCAGGCCGGCCCCGCGAGCGGTGTACCAGAGCGTCATCACGCCACCGCTTCCAAACCGACGGTGGGCCACCAGGCGGTCGCCAGGATGGTGCCGTCGCGCCCGACGAGTCGAGCGGCAAGCCGACGCGCGGTAAGCCAGTCGAATGCCGCATCGCCGAGCACGATGGCCGCGGTGCTCGCTGTGTTCGCCGCGAGCACCGACTGGGCGTGCACGGTGACTGTGCGCCATGGTCCGTCTGCGGGCGCGCCGGTTGTGGGATCGACGATGTGGTGCATTGGTTGGCCGGCTCGCGTCCAGCGCCGGACCGTCGTCGTGGACGTCGCCAGCCCGCCGTGCCGCACAAGGACAAGCTGCCCCGGTGCGCCGGCCCGTTCCGCAACCAACACATTCCAGCCGGGCGCATTGCCGTGAACGGCAAGGTCGCCGCCGATCTCGACCAGCACCGCGGTGCGATGACGTCGCGACAGAACGAGGGCGGCGAGGTCGGCGAGGTGAGCCTTGGCGGTTGCGCCCAGATCCAACGCGGTACCGGGCGGCACGGTCAACAGGTCGGCGTCCCGATCCAGGAGGACGTCGTGCCAACTCGCCCGGGCCCGAAGCGGATACACCGGATCGCTCGAATCAGCGACGGCGCGAATATCGCGGTCGTAGCCAATGCGTTGCATGGCCAGGCCCACGGTCGGATCGACCACCCCGCCGGTGACAGCCGCCGCGTCCAGGGCGGCTCGCACGAATTCGACGAGCAGCGCGGGCACCGGCGTCGGCCGCCCCGCGTTGGCGTTGGCGCGCGACAAGGCTGAGTCGGAGCGGAACCGGCTGGCGGTGCGGTCGACGAGGTCGAGCAATGCGGTGAGATCACGGGCGGCGACGTCGCGCACAGTCGGATCGGCGACGATCAGCCGAACCAGGCAACTCCACGCCTGTTGGACGTGCGTGCATTGGGCCAGCGTTGCGGCGTCAACATCGGCCGTGATGCGCGGCGCGGTGGCTCCGCCCGGGCTGACTGCGGGGTCGAGGGTGCTGGTCATGATCCGTTACTCCCTGCTGCGGCGGCGTTGCCCTGGCTGGTCGAGCCAATGCCGCTGGTGCCGTTGTCGGACGACGCTGAGGGCGAAGGGGCGCTGCTCGCGGAACTACTCGAGGAACTTGGCGTGCTGGTCGTTGCGGAACCGGTGGTGGACCCAGAGGTGGCGGTCGACGTGGTGCCGGACGTGTCGGCCGATGTGCCGGTCGCGGCGGTGTTGGCAACTCCGGCCACGAGCGTCGCGCCGAGAGCCGCACCCGCCGTCGCGACGCCTGCCGCCGTGAATGTGGCGCGGCGCAATACGCGATTCGGTCGCTTGGGGGGTGGTGTCGTCGTCATGTCTACGACGATCACGGGGGGCGACTCATCGCAGCCTCAGCCGACCGTCAAGTGCACCTCAAGATCGGTTAGGAGGCGGCTGAACGTCGGCACCGAGCCTGCTTTACCGAACTCACAAGATGATCTTTGAGAAATCGATTCTATTTGGCACTAACCCAAGATCATCGAGAAGCCGGCCGCCGGAGCTGAAGGACGCTTCGCCCGCTATGGAGCGCCCAGATAGAGAGTGACTTGGGCGCCGCCGGTTGATGAGCTTCCGGTATCCATCCACCCGCCACTCGCCTGCGCGCACCGACGCGCGATCGACAGCCCCAACCCACTAGACCCGCGGTCGCTGCGTCCGCGGATACCTGCTCCGTCGGGCAATCCGGGGCCGGCGTCGCTGACTGTCAGCTCGGTCAGCCCCGACAGGTTCGATAGTCGCGAGCTGGATGCTCCCGCGCTGCCCGACGAGCCCGGCGGGCTGACCGCGCCGTCGGGGCCCAAGACGGCGTTGGATCGGGTCGGCCCGGCGGAGCCGGGCTCGAACGAGCGGACCGCTGCTGGATCCGACGACGGCGGCGCGTCCGGGATCGACGAGTCCGGCGGATCTGGGTCCACCGAGCCGGACGACCCCCACGAGGTCGATGAGTTTCGGGGCGCCGATCGCAGCGATACCGCGAAAGGCGTGCCTTCTGGGGTATGCGCCACAACATTCTCGATCAGAGCGTCGACCGCTGCGGCCAGATCTTCAGTCGAGGCGCGGACGATGAGCGGGCCGTCCGGAAGTGTCAGGGTGCACGCTCGTTCCTGCTCGTCGGTGAGGGCGGACCAGAATGAAACTCGATCACGCACCACCGCGGTTGCGTCCGCGGCTGGCAGCCGGCCTTCTCGTTGCGGCCTCCGGGCAGCATGGATGACCGCAGTTAGGGTTCGCTCGAGGGCGGACGCCTGGGTCGCGATCCTCTCGCGCTCGGCCGGATCGCGCAGCGACTCCGACTCCAGTCGCAGCGCGGTCAACGGCGTTCGCATCCGGTGGGAGAGGTTCGCGACCGTTTCGCGTTCTTCGGCGACCAGCTCGTCGATCCGGTCGGCAAGCTGGTTGAGCGATGCCCCCACCTCAGCCACTTCGCGCGGCCCGTCCGTCGGCGCCCGGGCAGTGACGTCCCCGGCGGTGATCTGGTGCGCGGTCTCGGCGGTTTGCACGAGTGGGCGCACGATTCGCCGGGTGAGTAGCTCCGCGCCGAGAGCGCTCAGCAGCAGCAACGCGACGCAGCCACCGCCGAGCAGCAGCAGCCAGCGCACCACGCCGCTGTGCAACGCGGCGTCGGACAGGTATACCTGCACCAGTCCGATCTCACCGGATGACGTACGGACCGCGAGCTGCGCGACCTCACCGCCCGGTACCTGACGGAGCTGCGCTTGCTCACCCCCTGGCCCGCCCGGCAGCGGCCCGCCGCGAGCATTCGGGTGGGGTTCCTCCGGTGGGACCTGCTCGCCGGAATAGCTCTGGGCCTGGTCGCTGACGGGTGGCAGCTTGCCGAGCACGGTGCCATCGGACAACTGGACACTGGACCGGTGATCCGAGTCCTGCGGCAGCAGGTTCAGTGACGCCTGCAGTTCGGAGCTCGTGCTGTTCCGGGCCACGAGGGCCAGGTTGTTGGCCTGCTGCACGGCCGACCGCTCGGCCGAGGTGACGACCGCGGACTGGATGAGGAAGCCCACCGGGATGGCGAACGCCAGGATGACAAGCGTCGTCAGCCCGACAACCAGGGCCATGATCTGGCGGCGCATGTCACCCTCCCACGTCCGAGGGGGCCATCAGCCGAACGCCCACTCCTCGCACGCTGTGGACATAGCGTGGGTCAGCCGCGGACTCGCCGAGCTTGCGACGCAGCCAGGACAGGTGCACGTCGACCGTCCGGTCCGAGCCACCCCAGGCGAGCTGCCAGACCTCGGCGAGCAGGTCGCGCTTGGTAACTACCTCACCGGCTCGCCGGGCCAGCGCGAGCAACAGGTCGAATTCTTTGCGGGCCAGATCGACCGGGCGCCCGTCGACGACAACTTCTCGGCTGCGGATGTCAATCGTCAGCCCGCCGACGGTGATCAGCGGTTCCTCGTCGGCCTGTCCGGTGCGGCGCAAGACCGCGCGGACTCGGGCCGTCAGCTGGGCAGCGGTGAACGGTTTGATCACGTAGTCGTCGGCGCCGAGATCGAGCAACCGGACGATCTCGGCTTCGTCGTCCCGGGCCGTGGCCACAATCGTGGGGACATCGCTCACGCTGCGAAGCATGGACAGCACGTCGGCCCCGTCGATGTCCGGCAACCCGAGGTCGAGGAGCACGACGTCGGGTCGCTGGGCCACCGCGGACGTGAGGGCGCCCATGCCGGTGTCGACCGCATTGACGGTATGTCCCTGTTCCCGCAGGGCACGCATCAACGCCGAGCGGATCGCGGCGTCGTCCTCAACGAGCAGGATCTGGACCACTGGAGCGGCGGTCAGTTCGGTTGGTCGGGTCCACCGTCCGGCTCGTCGTCGCTGGGCCGGTTGCGCAGGTTGCGCAGGAAGTCGGGATCGTCATCCGGGGCGACGGGCCGACGGGGCGGGGCGGCGGGTCGGCCGAACTGGCCCGACCAGCCGGGCCGGGGGGCGGCGGTTCGAGCCGGTGGCAGGTCGGACTTGCGCGGGCGGCCGACGGTGAACCAGAGCACGGTGCCCACAATGTTGAGCACCACGATCACGATCACCCACACCGGCTTCGGAAGCAATCGGATCCGCTCCCGCGGCGCAGTTATGGAATCGAACAATGCATAGAGCCAGAAGCCGAACGCGACGAGGGCGAGGAGGCCACCGAACCGGATCATGGCATCAGCCTAGGCTTGCTTGCTGTGGGTTTCGTTGATCTCCAGGACTTCTTGCGCGCATTGGAGCGCGAGGGGGACCTGGCGAGGGTCGACACCCCGGTTGACCCGGACCTCGAGGTGGCGGCGATCGTCCAGCGGGTGGTGCGCGATCGGGGTCCAGCGTTGTTGTTCGAGCACCCCCGACGCGGCCGACTACCGCTGACGATCAATGTCTTCGGAACGACGCGGCGCATGGCCCGGGCATTGGGAGTTCAGTCCCTCGACGAAGTCGGCGAGCGGATCGGCGACCTGCTGCGACCGGAGTTGCCGCGCGGTGTCGGCGGTTTGCGCGACGCGCTCGGGAAGGTCGCGCAGTTGCGGGTGGCGCCGCCCCGCCGGGTGAAGGTCGCTCCGGTGCACGAGATCGTGCTCAAGGACGACGATGTCGACCTGTCAATCCTGCCGGGAATCAAGGCGTGGCCCGACGACGGTGGCGTGTTCCTGAATCTCGGACTCACCCACACCAAGCACCCTGAGACCGGGGCGCGCAATCTCGGGCTGTACCGCCTGCAACAGCACGACGAGAAGACGGTCGGCCTGCATTGGCAGATCCACAAGGATTCAACTTCGCACGCCGCGGTTGCGGAGCGACACGGCGAGCGACTCCCCGTCGCGATCGCCTTCGGCTGCCCACCCGCGGTCACCTATGCAGCGTCGGCGCCGTTGCCGGCTGAAATCGACGAGTACTTGTTCGCCGGATTCCTGCAACGCGACCGGGTGGACATGGTCGAGTGCATCTCGGTCCCGCTCCAGGTACCGGCAGCGGCGCAGGTGGTTCTCGAAGGATGGGTTGAACCGGGCGCGCGACACCCGGAAGGGCCCTTTGGTGATCACACCGGCTTCTACACGCCGGTCGAGCCGTTCCCGTTCATGCGGGTCGACGTCATGACGATGCGGTCGGACGCGATCTTTCAGACGATCGTCGTCGGCCGGCCGCCGCAGGAGGATGGGCCGATCGGGAAGGCCACGGAGCGAATTTTCCTGCCCCTTATCCGCCTCACCATTCCGGAGATCGTCGACTACGACCTGCCCGAGGCGGGCGTGTTTCACAATTGCGTCATCGTCTCGATCGAAAAGCGGTTCCCCAAGCATGCTCAGAAGGTGATGAATGCCATATGGGGCGCCGGATTGATGTCGCTGTCGAAGCTGATCGTCGTTGTCGATGCGGACTGTGACGTGCACGACTACGCGGACGTCGCGTGGCGGGCATTCGGGAACGTCGATTACGCCCATGACGCGCTACATACGTTGGGTCCGGTCGATCACTTGGACCACGCTTCCTACGAACAGTTCTTCGGCGGCAAGCTCGGAGTGGACGCCACCCGAAAGCTGCCGGGCGAGGGATATCGCCGCGATGGCGGATGGCCGCAGGAGTGCGTGGTCGACCCGTTTACAGCGCAGCTCGTCGACAGCCGCTGGGCCTCCTACCGCATTCCGCGCGGGGCCGACGGGGGTGCTTGGTGATCGGGGGTGTCGGGTGACCGAGCCGAACCGGGCCACCTTGCCGCATAGTCCCGGCGCGAACCGAGGCCGGGTCGCCAAGTTCCTCCGGCTGGTGATGATCGAACACTCGGTCTTTGCCCTGCCGTTCGCGTACATCTCGGCGTTGACGGCCATGTGGCAGCTGAGCCGTTCGGTCCACTGGTGGGAGCTGCTGCTGATCACGATCGCCATGGTGTCCGCCCGCACGGTCGCCATGGCGGCGAACCGGATCCTGGATCGGGGCTATGACGCGCTCAATCCGCGCACAGCACAACGTGAGCTGGTTACCGGTGAGCTCGATTTGCGAGCCGCCTGGATCGGCACTGTCGTCGCGCTGATCGTCTTCCTCGCGAGTGCCGCCGCGTTGTCGTGGCGCTGCCTTCTGCTGTCGCCGATAGCCATCGGTGCACTTGTGCTCTATTCCTATGGCAAGCGGTTCACGGACTTTCCTCAAGTATTGCTCGGAATCGCACAGTTCATGGCACCGGTCGGGGCCTGGTTGGCAGTAACCAACGAGGTGTCGTGGGCTTCGGTGGCGCTTGGCCTCGCGGTGGGCACCTGGATCGGTGGATTCGACCTCATCTACTCGTGTCAGGACGCCGAGGTCGACCGGCGCATCGGTTCGCGGTCGTTCCCGGCTCGGTTCGGCATCCCGGCCGCCCTCCAGGCCTCCTCAGTCGTCCACGTCGTGACGCTCGGCGCCTTCGTTTGGTTCGGCGTCGCCGCTGGGCTCGAATGGTGGTGGTGGCTCGGCGTGCTGGTCACCGCCGGCGTGCTCGTCTACGAACATCGCATAGTGCGGCCGGACGACCTCAGTCGCGTCAACCGCGCATTCTTCACGGCCAACGGCGTGATCGGCATCGGCCTGTTCGTCTTCGCCCTCGCTGATTTGATCGCGCAGGGACTCCGCTGGTAGAGCTAACGGGACACTAGGGGTCACGACCGGAAGTTGTTCGCGGGATGCCGGAGATCAGGTGAGACTGATCGCATGCGTGAACTGCTCGTCATCGGCATCGGACCCGGGCACCCGGATCAGATCACCGTCCAGGCGGTGCAGGCCCTCAACCGGGTGGACGTCTTCTTCCTGATCGACAAGGGTGGCGCGAAGTCCGGCCTGAACGCGGTGCGAGACGAGATCCTCAAGCGCCATGTCACCGACCCGAACTTTCGTATCGTCGAGATCCCTGAGCCGCCGCGTGACCGCTCGCCGTCGCTGAGGGGCGCGGCCTACGACGGCGCCGTGCGGGACTGGCACGAGGCTCGCGCCCGGCGCATCGGCACGGCCGTGGCGATCGAGCTTCCCGACGACGGCGTCGGCGCGTTCCTGGTGTGGGGCGATCCATCGGTCTACGACTCCACGCTGCGCGTCATCGACCGCATCCTCGCGAGCGGCGTGATCAAGTTCGAGTACGCGGTGATTCCCGGCGTGACGAGCGTGCAGGCGTTGGCCGCCGCGCACCGCATCCCGCTGAACCGCATCGGGGAACCGATCCACATCACCCCGGCCCGGCGCATCGCTGACGGCCTGCCTGAGGGCCTGGACAGCGCCGTTGTCATGCTCGACTCCGGGTTCACCGCCGCGGGGTTGGACGAGCCTGGCCTGGACGTTTTCTGGGGCGCTTACCTCGGCACAGACGACCAAGCACTCATCGCCGGACGGCTCGACGAAGTCGCGGACCAGATCGCCGAGGTACGAACGCGACTGCGGACCGAGCACGGCTGGATCATGGACACCTACCTGCTGCGCCGCCAACGCGCGAGCGACGCCTCAGATGCCTGAACGGCTGCTCCGCTCGCGGGTCGTCGAGTAGAGATGACTGTCACGGAAGCCCTCTGCGGCAAGCACGTTGCCGACGATGATGACGGCCGTGCGCCTGATACCCGCAGCCTGCACCTGCGCGGCGATGTCGCCCAGCGTGCCGCGAAGGATCAGTTCATCGGGCCGGCTCGCGTATGCGACCACGGCGACCGGGCAGTCGAGTCCGTAGTGCGGTTCGAGGTCGGCGACGACCTGGTCGATGCGCCGCACAGCAAGGTGCAGCACAAGTGTTGTCCTGGTCGCGCCGAGTGAGGCGAGTTCCTCGCCGGGAGGCATCGCGCTCGCCCGCTGCGCGATCCGAGTGAGGATGACTGTCTGCCCGACCTCCGGAACGGTGAGCTCACGGCGCAGAGCGGCCGCGGCCGCAGCGAAAGCCGGGACGCCCGGCGTGATGTCGTAGTCGATGCCGAGCCGATCCAACTGCCGGACCTGCTCCGCGATGGCGCTGAAGACGGCTGGATCGCCGGAACAGAGACGCACGACGTCCTTGCCGTCGCCATCCGCTGCAGCGATGGCCGCGGTGATCTGGTTGAGGTCGAAGTCCGCGGTGTCGATCAACGTCGCCGTGGGCGGGCAGTGCGCTAGCACCTCGGTGGGGACCAGGCTGCCGGCATAGAGGCAGACTGAGCACTCCGCCAGGAGCCGCTGCGCGCGGATGGTGATCAGATCGGCAGCGCCTGGGCCGGCGCCTACGAAGTGAACGGTCACTCTTGCTCGTGTCCTGACTTGCGAAGCGACCATTGCACGACTGGCAGAGCCGGTCGCCAGGCCGTGAAGCTACCGAGCGCCTCTGCCCGCTCGACCGCGATGCGGGTAAGCGTGCCACCGAGCTGTTTCCGCCAGCCGACGAGTGCCTGCTCGCCCTCAATCGTCACGGCGTTGGCGACAAGACGTCCTCCGGGTACGAGTGCCTCCACGCAGGTTTGCACGACGCCGTCTCCGGTGACGGCGCCGCCGATGAAAACTGCGTCCGGCCTCGGAAGGTCGACGAGCGCGGCGGGCGCCGTACCGGCGACGATCTGCAGCCCAGGGACACCGAGCGCGGTCGCGTTGCGAGCGATCCGGTCGCGGCGCTCGGCCCGGGCTTCGATCGCGATGGCCCGGCTGGCCGGGTGCACGCGCATCCACTCGATGCCGATGCTTCCGGAGCCCGCGCCAACGTCCCAGAGCAGCTGGCCGGGCACGGGCGCAAGCGCGGCGAGAGCGACGGCGCGAATCTCGTGCTTGGTGATCTGTCCGTCCTGGTCGAAGGCGTTGTCCGGCAGGCCCGGGGTGCGCGGCAGCAGCATCCCGTCCGGGTCGGCGACACATTCGATCGCCACGATCGCCAAGCGGCTGTGCGGCGCTTCTCCCGCCGGCGCGATCGTCTCAGCGTCTCCGCCGAGATCGGCGAGGACAGTAACCGGGCTGGACCCGAAGCCGCGCCTCTTTAGCAGCGTGCGGATATCGGCTGCGGCGCTCGGTTCGGCAACGAGGGCGAGGACGCGCCGGCCGGGTTGCAGAGCCGGGTGCAACAGGTCAAGCGGACGCCCAACCGCACTGACGACGTCGACGTCGTCCAGCGCCCAGCCGAGACGGGAGGCGGCGAGTGACACCGACGAAGGATGGGGGAGCACGGCTACCCGGTCAGCCCCGAGCAACCGCACGAGAGTTGAGCCGATTCCGTAGAACATCGGGTCGCCGCTCGCCAGGACGACGATCGATGCGTCGCCGCAATCGCCGATAACGACTTCCAACCCGGGGAGCAGCGGGCTGGGCAGCGGTACTCGCTTGCCGGTCACGGCTTCCGGCAGCAGATCCAGTTGCCGTGGTCCGCCGATGAGCACCTGGGCGGCTGCGACGGCTGCGGCGCGGCGAGGGCTCAGCCCGTCCCAGCCGTCAGCGCCGATCCCGACGACGGTGACGGGCAGGGTGGGCACGGCTAACAGTGTGCAGTAGGCCTGTGAGACGATCGCCGATGAACGGCTGTCGTGGAACACCGGTGCGGCTCGCGTGACGCGGCCAAGTCCGGGGCGGTCCCGCCACTGTGGCCGGTCTCGCAAACATTGTCAGAGACTGGGAGCCAGGACATCGACACCCGTGCCATCGGGCCGCTGCCCGGTGGTCGTCGCTGACGGCAGGCGCGGACACCTGCCGGGTGAAGGGCTGTGGTGTGTACACCCCATCCGCACAGGAATTGTTCCCGTTCACCGCCATCGTCGGCATGGACGACATGTGTCTGGCCCTCGTCCTCAACGCGATCTCACCCGCGATCGGTGGCGTGCTCGTGCGCGGCGAGAAGGGCACGGCGAAGTCGACGACAGTCCGCGCGCTCGCCGCGGTTCTCCCGTCCGTTGAAGTGGTCTCGGGCTGCCGGTTCTCGTGTCCGCCGTCGGCTCCCGACCGGCGGTGCCCGGACGGCCCGCACGCGCACGAAGCCGAAACCGAGGCACGCGCTGCGCGGCTGGTCGAACTTCCCGTCGGTACGACCGACGACCGGCTCACGGGATCGCTCGACCTCGAGCGTGCACTTACTGAGGGCGTAACGAGCTTCCAGCCCGGCCTGCTCGCACAGGCGCACCGCGGCGTGCTCTATGTCGACGAGGTCAACCTGTTGCACGACCACCTCGTCGATCTGCTTCTCGACGCCGCGGCGTTGGGCACCAACTACGTCGAACGTGATGGCGTCTCGGTGCAGCACGCGGCGCGCTTCCTGCTGGTCGGCACGATGAACCCCGAGGAGGGCGAACTGCGGCCCCAGCTGCTCGACCGATTCGGGCTCACCGTCGAGGTCGCCGCTCCGGGCGAACCGGAGCTGCGGGCTGAGGTCGTACGACGGCGGTTGGACTTCGACGCCGACCCTGCTTCGTTCGTAGCGCGCTTCGCCGACGAGCAAGAAGCTCTCGCCGAGGCAATCGCGAAGGCCCAGGCCCAGCTCGCATCGGTCGTCCTCGACGATGCCGCGCTGCAGCAGATAGCCGCAGTCTGCGCCGCGTTCGGCGTGGACGGGCTGCGCGCGGACATCGTCATCGCCCGGACCGCTACCGCACACGCCGCGTGGCGTGGAGCGGCTGACGTCGAACGGGAGGACATCCGGGTAGCGTCGCGCCTCGCGCTTCCGCACCGCCGTCGCCGCAACCCCTTCGACGCGCCCGGGTTGAGCAGCGAGGACGAGCAGCGACTTGATGACGCACTCGGGCCGCAACGCGACGACGAACCCGATCCGGATCCGCCCGGTTCCGGCTCCCCGCCGGCGGACGGTTCGGTTGAGCGTTCGGCCGGCGATATCGATGGGTCCGCCCGGAGGAGCGAAGCGCCGGCTGGATCCGGCGGCCGAGAGTCCGTTGCCAGTAGTGGCGCTACCTTCCGAACCGGTCGCCTCGAAGTGCCGGGCAAGGGAAGCGGCGCCGCTGGACGTCGTTCCCGCGCGTACACCGACGGTGGGCGGACCATTGGCGCCCGCGTTCCGCACGGGCCGCTGCGCGACGTCCACCTCATCGCGACGCTCATGGCCAGCGCTCCGCACCAGAACCGGCGTGGACGCCTCGACGCCGGCCTGATCCTGGAGCGTGGTGACCTCCGCGAGCGCCGCTGCGAAGGGCGTGAGTCCAACCTCGTGCTCTTCGCCGTGGACGCGAGTGGATCAATGGCCGCGCGGCAACGGATGTCGATGGTGAAGGGCGCGGTGCTGTCGCTTCTGCTGGACGCCTACCAGCGCCGCGACAAGGTCGGGCTCATCACCTTCCGCGGCAACCAGGCCGAACTGCTGCTTCCGCCCACCTCGTCGGTCGATGCCGCGGCGGCCCGATTGGCGAGCTTGCCGACCGGCGGCCGCACCCCGCTGTCCGCTGGGTTGTTGGAGGTCCGCGCGACGCTGCAGCGCGAGCACTTTCGTGACCCGAATCGGCGCGCGCTCGTCGTCCTCGTCACTGACGGCAGGCACACCACCGGCGCTGACCCCCTTGCGGTCGCGGGCTTGCTAAGGCGCGAGGGCGTCGCTTCGATCGTCATCGACTGCGAGGCCGGCCCGATTCGCCTCGGCCTTGCCGCGACGTTGGCTAACGCTCTCGGCGCCATCTGCCTTCGTCCGGAAGACCTGTCCGCCAACGGCCTCGCCGGCGTAGTCCGCTCGCATCGAGAGGCGGCCTGAACATGCCCCGGGGCAAACCCGAAACCATCCCCAACGACGGCCTCTCCACCAAGCAGCGCCGCAATCGCCCGCTCCTGATCGTGCACACCGGCGCGATGAAGGGGAAGTCGACCGCGGCTTTCGGCCTGGCGCTGCGGGGCTGGAACCAGGGCTGGGGCATCG
>Ga0081540_1003494_pt1 | contig 12404 bp, 9 predicted proteins | sample TabmetS2T1R1_FD_71024 | JGI IMG/M metagenome (GOLD analysis project Ga0081540, IMG submission 71024) | Tabebuia heterophylla rhizosphere microbial communities from the University of Puerto Rico - S2T1R1 | ecosystem: Host-associated > Plants > Roots > Rhizosphere ...
CGGCAAGGCCGTGGCGCTCCTCGCTCGCGCGTTCGGCATGCGCGTGATCGCCACCGACATCGTGCTCGATCACACGTTCGGAAGCGTGCACCACGTCGAGTATGTACCGCTGCCCAAGCTGCTGCGCCTCGCTGACTTCGTCTCGCTGCACTGCCCCCTGACGCCCGCGACGCGTGGGCTGATGAACGAACGGACCTTCCGCGTGATGAAGCCGACCGCTTACCTGATCAACACGGCGCGCGGCCCCGTGATAGACGAGGCGGCGCTCGTCCAAGCGATCTTGGCGAGGCAGATCGCGGGCGCCGCCGTCGACGTCTTTCCGGACGAGCCGCACATCGACGCCAAGCTCCGCGAGGCGCCGAACGTGGTCCTGACTCCGCACATCGGCGGCAGCGCCAACGAGGCCCTCGAGCGCATGATGGAGCTGGCCCTCCTGAACGTGACGCAGGTGCTCGAGGGCGCCCCGCCGATCAGCCGCGTCAACTAGCGCGCCGGGAGCCCTTGACAGGGCCGACGAAGCGGTGCTCTGATCTAGCATTTCCTCGTGGAATTCAGGCCAGGCTTGGCGTCGCAGTCGAAGACGACGCGGGCCTGTCGCTCGGAGGCCGCAACGGCGCGACGCGCCACCGGGTAGCCCGGGACGCAGGGAGCGACCTATGGCACCGGACGAGGGCGCGGGAGGATTCGACCGCAGGGCATTCCTGAAGGTGGCCGGCGCGGCAACCGGGGCCGCCATCGTGGGCGGGATACCGGGGATCGTCGCGGCGCAGAAGCCCCCGAGCTTCCCCAAGGGGACCAAGCTCAACATCTTGGAATGGGTGAGCTTCGTTCCGGCTTCCGATGTCGAGTTCAAGCGGCTCACTGCGGAGTTCGGCAAGTTGGCCGGGGTCGATGTCACCGTCGACCTGATCAACATGAACGACTTGAACCCGCGGATCGCCTCGGCCATCGAGACCAAGAGCGGGCCCGACATCATCATGATGATCAACAACTGGCCGCATCTCTATGCCGACGGCCTCGCCGACGTCGACGACATCGTGGAGGAGATCGGCAAGCGCGACGGCGCCTTCTACGACATCAGCCGCAAGATCAACGTGGTCGACAGCCGGTGGAAGGCCGTCCCCTTCACGATGGGCGCCGGCGTCTGGAACTACCGCGAGGACTGGTTCAAGGAGGTCGGCGCCAACAAGTTCCCTGACACCTGGGACGAGTTGCGAAAGGTCGGCACCGCACTCAAGAAGAAGAACCTCCCGATCGGGCAGGCCTTCGGCCACAGCCTGGGCGATCCCAACAGCTGGGCGTATGCCGTGACCTGGTGCTTCGGCGCCGCCGAGATCGACGACAAGGGCAAGGTCGTCATCAACAGCAAGGAGACCCTCGAGGCGATCAAGTTCACCGTTGCCTTCTGGAAGGACTGTCTCGACGAGGGCGGGCTGGCCTGGGACGACAGCAGCAACAATCGGGCGTTCCTCGCGGGGACGATCTCGGCCACGATCAATGGGGCGAGCATCTACTTCGTCGCCAAGCGGCAGTTCCCGGAGATCGCGAAAGCGATGAACCACGCCCACATGCCGCGAGGATCGGCCGGCCGCTTCTACTACATGGGAGGCCAGGAGCACGCCGTCATGAAGTATTCGAAGAACCAGCAGGTGGCCAAGGAGTTCCTGCGCTGGGTCATGGATCGACCGCAGTACGATAAGTACATCGCGGCCAACGAGGGCTATGTCGGGGGTCCCACGTCGTACTGGGAAAAGCACCCGTTGTGGGAGAAGGATCCCAAGCTCGTCACATTCAAGGAGGCGACGAAGTACGGCCGCTGGACGGGCTATCCGGGCCCACCGAGCCGCAAGGCGTCAGAGGCCCTCGTCAAGTACATCCTCGTGGACATGTACGCGCAGGCGATCAAGGGCATGAAGCCTGAGGATGCGGCGAAGTGGGCCGAGGGTGAGCTGAAGAAGGCCTACGCCTAGCACAGCCGCATCGGCTGGAGCGCCGGAGCGCGATGGCTGACCAACGTATCGAGCCTGTCCTGGCGGAGAGCGCAAGCCGAGGCGCGTCCGCCATTCCCGCGGCCGCCACGACGCCGATCCCCGCGCGTGGACGCGCGATCCGGATCGGCCAGCTCCTGGAGCGCGAGCACGTGCTGGCGGGTGTCCTCCTCGCACCCACCCTTCTGATCCTGACGCTGTTCATCGCCTACCCGTTTCTGCTCGGCATCTGGCTCGCGGTCAGCGACAAGGTCGTCGGACGGCCGGGACACTTCATCGGGCTCGAGAACTTCCGGGTCAACCTGCACGACACGATCTTCCTGCGCGCGTTCCAGAACACGTTCGTGTACACCTTCATCGCCACCATCCTGAAGGTGACCCTGGGGATGCTGGCGGCGCTGCTCCTGAACCACCACTTCCGGTTCAAGCGGATCGTGCGCGCGTCCATGCTTCTGCCCTGGATCGTTCCCACCGTGCTGAGCACGCTTGCCTGGCAGTGGATGTTCGACGCGACGTTCAGCGTGTTCAACTGGGTTCTCATGAACGTCGGGTTGATTTCCAAGCGGATCCTGTGGCTGGGCGACGGGACACTGGCCATGGGCTGTCTCATCGCCGTCAACGTCTGGCGTGGCATGCCGTTCTTTGCCATCACGCTGTTGGCCGGGCTCCAGACCGTCAATCCCGACCTGCACGAGGCCGCCGAGATCGACGGCGCCAACGCCTGGCAGCGGTTCTGGCGGGTGACGCTTCCCTTGATCAAGCCCATCATGCTGGTCGTCGTGTTGTTCTCGATGATCGCGACGTTCGCCGACTTCCAGCTCATCTACGTTCTGACCCGCGGCGGACCGTACAGCAGCACCCACGTCTTCGGGACCTACGCCTACGAGCTCGCGATGCGCGCGGCCAAGCTCGGGCAGGGCGCCTCGATCTCGCTCTTCCTGTTCCCCTTTCTCCTCGTGGTCATCGTGTTGCAGCTCTGGTACATCCGGCGGAGCGACTGAGGATGGCGGTCCGCTACGGAGGGCCACTCAAACGGGCGGTGACGTTCCAGATTCCGCTGGGGCTCATGGTCGGCGTGACGCTGTTTCCGTTCTACTGGATGGTGATCACCTCCATCCGTCCCGATCCCGAGCTCTACAACGTCCGAGCGAATCCCTTCTTCACGCTCCATCCCACCCTCGCGCACTTCCGATATCTGTTCGACTTGACCATGTTTCCCCGCTGGGCGTGGAACACGCTCTTCATCGCCACGGTGTCGACGGGCATCTCGCTCTTCTGCGGCCTCCTCGGCGGGTACGCCTTGGCGCGGTTGCAGTTCCGCTGGGCCTCGCCACTCGGGACCCTGATCTTCATCACGTACCTCGTCCCCCCGACCCTGCTATTCATCCCGCTGGGCGACGTCGTCAAGACCTTCGGGCTCGGCGATACACCCTGGGCCGTGATCCTCACCTACCCGACCTTCCTGATCCCCTTCTGCACCTGGCTCTTGATGGGTTACTTCAAGACCATTCCGAAAGAAATCGAGGAATGTGCCCGCATCGACGGCGCGAGCCGGATCCGGGCCATGGTCAGCATCAGTTTTCCGCTCGCCGTTCCCGGCATCCTCTCGGCGGGAATCTTCGCCTTCACCCTGTCATGGAACGAGTTCCTGTACGCCCTCGTCTTCTTGTCGTCGCCGCAGCAAAAGACGATTCCGATCGGGGTCTTCACCGAGCTGGTGCGAGGCGACGTCTTCTACTGGGGCCCGCTCATGGCCGGAGCGCTGCTGGGCTCCATCCCCGTCGCCCTCGTCTACTCCCTCTTCGTCGAGCACTACGTCACCGCCCTCACCGGCGCCGTCAAGGGGTGACTGAAAAGATGACAGGCCGACGGTGCGCCAATCCAGCGGAGGGAATGCGACTGCTGGAGGAACCATCCAAGCGCAAGATCTGGTGATGCAGGACATGGAGGGATCGCCGAGGCTCCAGATCGTGACTGGCGACGTGAACATCGGTCCCGGGCTCGACCTCATGCTCGGCCCCGGCCACACCATCGGCACCCAGTCTTTGGCCGTCACGACGGCCAAGGGGACGGCGGTCGTGGCGTCGGATTGTGGACACCTCGCGAGGAATTTCAAAGAAGACACGCCGAGCACTCTCATCACGCACCTGATCGCGTGGACGGAGACCTACGACAAGGTGCGGGCCAAGGCCTCGTCGGTGGATCTCTGCTTCCCAGGCCACGACGCCGGCATGCTGCTCAAACTATCCGAGGTTGCCGAGGACGTTACCCGCCTAGCCTAGAGCCGTCGCGGCTGCTCGCGAGACCCCGTCCACCAGCCGGGGGATTGTCAGCCCCTCGGCTGTGACGTGACACTGTTCCAACACTGTCCGCCCGCCACTCCGACCGAAGTCTGCGATGTACAGAGCTTCCTCTCGTGGTTCGATTCTTGCTCGCTTCCAAGACGGACATCATCGGCGGCGGCTCGACCGCGACTCGACGCGAGTCCAAAGGACTGAGACCGGAAGGAATGGAGGAGAACATGAGGCGATTCGTCCTCGTAGCGCTGCTCGTCACCACGATTGTTGTTCCCGCTCATGCCCAGGTACGTGTGGGCATCGACATCGGCATTCAGCTCCCGGGTCCGCCGGCCCTCGTCGTGATTCCGGAAAGCCCCGTCTACTATGCTCCGCGCGCTCCGGACAACGTCTTCTTCTACGCCCATCAGTACTGGGCCTTCGCCAAGGGCGGTTGGTATGTGGGGCCCAGCTGGAACGGTCCGTGGGGCGCCGTCGAGCCCGCGTACGTACCAATCCCGATTCTCCACGTCCCCGTCCGCTACTATTCGGCGCCCCCTCCGAGTTGGAAGGGGTGGCGTCGTGAAGCGCCGCCGCAATGGGGTGCGCCGTATGGACGCGAGTGGCACGAGGCAGCCCACGAGCGCAAGTGGCGTGAGCACGAGGAGCAGTGGAATCGAGACGGAGGCAAGGGATGCCCGCCGGGACTCGCCAAACAAGGGCGCTGTTGAATCACCGGGCGGATCAGATCATTCAGTAGCGTTACGCGAGCGGGGGGTCGTCGTCACGGCGGCACGTAGGGGATGAAGTCAGTGGGGGCCGTGATCGTCACGGCCCCCCCACGATGACTTTCCCCGATCTTTGTGGGTTGCCGCTCCGCGCTCAGGCGGCCGCCTGGATCTCGCCGATGTCCTGGATCCGTCGGCCGATCTGCCCGCGAAGCACGTGCTCCAGCTCGACCAGGCTGGGCGGCCCGTCACATCGGAATGCGCCGTGGTGTTCGCGGCCCTCATGAACGGCAACGACTGCGAGCCAGTCACCGAATTCTCGGTCGCGTATCCGCTGGACCGACTTGAGCACGCCCAAGTAGCCCGGGGTGAACACGCTTCCCGCTGAAGTCCAGACCTTGGGGGGCCACGCCGGTACCACCGCCTGGCCACGCCGTCTCGTCAAGTCTCCGAATCGCATCATGCTCTCCAGTGCTCGCCAATTGGGATTAGTGCCGCTAATTCCAGGCTACTCCGTCCATGGGGGATCAAGTCAAGGAATGCGGACGCGCGAGCGCCCGATCGCGCCAGATGGAATTGCGCACTGCGCTGCCCTTGCTCCTCGCTGGGGTTGCCTGGCCAGGGTCTCCACGCTAGGCTACGCGCGCCTGCGACCGAAGGAGGAGGCCTCGATGGGCACGACCGAAATTCTCGCGCGCCACATTGTGGAGATTACCTACGACGCCTTGCCCGTCGAGGTGGTGCGGGCGGCCAAGGACATCATGCTCGACGGGATCGGCGTGATGCTGGCGGGCTCGCAGGAGGAGCCGCCTCGCATCGCGGCCGAGTACGCGCGCGAGATGGGCGGGCGCGCCGACTGCACTGTCTTCGGCCACGGCTTCAAGACGTCGCCGCCCATGGCCGCCTTCGTCAACGGGGTCTCGGGCCACGTGCTCGACTACGAGCCCATGTGGCATCCTGCCACCCACGCGACTTCGCCGACACTGCCGGCCATCCTCGCTCTCGGCGAGATGCGCGAGGTCTCAGGCAAGGACGCCATCACCGCGCTCGCCGTGGCCTTCGAGGTGCAGGGACGCCTGCGCCTTGGCGGCTTCGCGACCGAGCGCATCGAGCGCACCGGGTTTCATCCGCCGGGGACGGTGGGGCCGCTCGGCGCCGCATCCGCCGGCGCGGTGCTCCTCGGCCTGGACATCCAGCAGACGCGCTGGGCTCTCGGCCTCGCGGCCAGCCGCAGCGGCGCGCTCGCCGCCAACATCGGGAGCATGGCCAAGTCGTCGCATTGCGGGAATGCCGGCCGCATGGGGTTGGAGGCGGCACTGCTCGCGGCCAAGGGATTCACCGCCAACGAGGACATCATCGAGGCGCCGTCGGGATGGGCGGGCGTCTTTCACCGCGACGGCTTCGACTTTGCCGCCACCGAAGCGTTCGGGAAGCCGTGGCGCATGGTCGATCCAGGCCTCGCCACCAAGAAGCATCCCTCGCAGTACGGTACCCACCGCGGCATCGACGCCGCCCTCGAGCTCTCACGGATGGACGGGTTCGAGACTGCCGCGATCGAGCATGTCCTCATCCGCGGCCCGGTGATGTCGTACATCGACCGGCCGTTTCCGAAGACCGGCCTCGAGGGCAAATTCAGCTATCAGTACACGGTGGCTGCGGCGCTGCTCGACGGGCAGATCGGCATCGACACCTTCCGCGACTCGCGCCGCTTCGCCCCCGAGATGGAGGCCATGCTCGGCAAGGTCGAGATGCGCATGGACGCGGCCATCCCCGCCAACTTCGAGGAGATGTGGGTGGAGGTGACGGTGCGCGCCCGTGACGGCCGCGAGCTCCAGGCGCGGTGCGACCGGCCCCGCGGCATCTGGGGCAACCCGCTCACGGCCGAGGAACGCCTCACGAAGTTCCGCCACACCGCGGGTGTGCTGCTCGGCTCCGCCGATGTGGAGGAGGCCCGCGATCTCATCGAGCGGCTCGAGACCGTGCCGAGGCTGCGCGACCTGATCGCCGTGCTCCAGCGAGGCCGCCCGGGAGCATGAACGAGACACGCGCGCTCGCCCGCTTCGTGGCAGAGACGCAGTTCGCCGATCTGCCTCACGCTCTCGTGGAGAACTGCAAGATCGCCGTCCTCGACGCGCTCGGTGCCGGCTTCGTGGGAACCCGGCAGCCTTGGGCTCGACGCATCGTGGCCGTCGTGCACGATCTCGGCGGCACGCATGAGGCTTCCGTGTAGCCGTTGTATATGACCCAACGGCGCTCGAACCCGAGTACGGGGTCAATCTTGCCACCGCGGGCGCGATAATAGCGGTTGCCGAATTCGTCTTCGCCGACAAATTCGCCATACATCCAGGTCCAGAATTGGGTCCCGAATGTCTGCGAATTCCACCAAGTGAAGAACTTGAGCAGGAAATCTTTCATTGCCGCCAACAAATCACATTGGGAACGGGGGCGTTTTGCCAGCTTGGCGCGGCCAAGTCCAGCGCACTAAACGCTGCGGGCCCCGTATTCGCCCTCTTTTCCAGCAATGCTAATAAGGCCGCATGGACGCAATCAGATCGGCTGTAGTCGCAATCAAGCATGGGCTCGACTGGCTCCCCGACCCGGTCGTGTCCGTGATTATTTTCGGGCTTGCGGTTGTCGCGGCCCTGGCGCTGCACAACTGGCTGCAGCATCTGCTGCGCCGATTGATTGCCCATCGCTATCCGAACGCGTTCTCGCTTTTCAATGAGACGTCCAAGCTTACGAAGCTGGCGCTGATAACGCTGGCCATGATTATTGTTATCCCGGTCGCGCCACTCTACCCGGAAACGGCGGAGATATTGTCGCGGTTGTTGTTGATGGCTGTCATCGGCCTGATCGGCTGGACAGCAGTCGTCGTACTCCAGCTTTCCGCGTCTGCCTACCTTCGACGCTATCGTCTCGACGCCGATGACAACTTCCTCGCGCGCAAGCACAACACGCAGGTCCGGATATTGCTGCGCGTCGTTGACGGCATCATCCTGCTGGTGACGATCGGCGCCGCCCTGATGACGATCCCTTCGGTTCGTCAATACGGCATCAGCCTGTTTGCTTCCGCTGGAATCGCCGGCATCGCCGCCGGTTTGGCGGCGCGACCGGTATTGAGCAATCTGCTGGCCGGGGTGCAGCTTGCGATGACGCAGCCGATCCGTCTGTACGATTCCGTGATCGTAGAGGGCGAATACGGCACGATTGAAGAAATCGGCTCCACCTATGTGACAGTCAAGCTTTGGGATCTGCGGCGCATGGTCGTGCCGCTGAGTTATTTCATTGAAAAGCCATTTCAGAACTGGTCGCGCGAGAACTCATCCTCGCTGATCGGGAGCGTGATGCTCTACGTCGATTACAGGGCGCCGGTCGCTCTTATTCGCGAAAAGCTGATGGAAATTCTCAGACAATCCGAGAGATGGGACAGGACGACTGCCGCCCTGCAGGTAACCGATTTCAAGGAGGGCAGCATTGAGCTGCGCTGTCTGATGAGCGCTCGTGCGCCGGGGCAGACGTTCGACCTGCGCTGCGAGGTTCGCGAAAAGCTCATCGACTTTCTGCAAAGAGAGCACCCCGAAGCACTGCCGCATTCTCGGCAGATCAGCTTGAAGGCAGACGCCGAAGAGATCGCTCAATCGCAGGAGGCGGCTCCCAGGCGCGCCAAGCGAAGCTAGCTGCGGCGCGAGACCGCGCACGGTTGCGTTTGTTTGCGTTTCGCGGCTATCCTGCTCACGAATTCATCAGCGTTGGTTCGAGTCGCCCAATATTTGGCTCGTCAACACTGAAATTCGAACGACAGTGCCGGGATAAAAGGCGGGCTCCTCGGGGTCCGCCTTTTTTCGGACGGCCGCCGGGGAGAAAGCCCAATTCACAGGAGTGGGCGACGTTTGCTTCTCTTTCCCACCCTGGTGCCTGTCCCGTAACAGTTTGAGATCTATCCGAGAATCAGCGACTCCGGTCGCGTCGAAGGATGAATTTTCCCCGCTTTGTCCCCGGTCCTTCCCGCGCCAGGCTTTCGCGCTGCCCAGCACGGAAGTCCCATTTTTTCGTCATTTTTCCGTCATGGCCGGAGGCATAAAAACCTACATTCCCGCTAAAAGAAAAATACTTTTCGCCGGTCCGCGATCGGCCAATACTGGGCCGGTTCTTTCGGTCCGTTGTCCCCAAAAGTCAGCCGATAGACACAAGATTTAGTGTTTGATTCAGATTTGATGACTATCTCTTGTTGACGCGTACGATGAGTCCACCTAGCTTTGGTGTGTTCGGTGGCGTTGAGTATCAGGTTCCCTCCGGACCCTCAGAACGGCTTTTCAGTCGATGAGCTCAACCCACGCCAGAACCATGGCGTTTGGGAAAAGGATTATCTGCGCCCGGGGTCAAAACCCCCGGAACGAACCGGTGCCGGATTAGAGCACCGGGCCTAGATGGGAAGGGTTGAACGAGTATGAGCAACGACGGCGGATCGGGACAGGTCCGTCAGAAACAAGAGGACGGTGGTCAACCGTCCTGCAATTGGGGCTAGAGACACATGCGAATTGAGCGTCGCTACACCAAGGATGGACAATCGGCCTACGCAGGCATCGAGTTCCGCCTCACCACCAGCGAGATCCGCAACCCGGACGGCTCGGTGGTGTTCAAGCTCGACAATGTCGAGGTACCGGAATTCTGGTCGCAAGTCGCCTCCGACGTTCTGGCGCAGAAGTACTTCCGTAAGGCCGGCGTCCCCGCCCGCCTGAAGAAGGTCGAGGAGAATTCCGTACCGTCCTTCCTCTGGCGCTCGGTCGCCGACGAGGACGCGCTCGCCACGCTGCCCGAGAAGGAGCGCTACGTCGGCGAGATCAGCTCCAAGCAGGTATTCGACCGCCTTGCCGGCACTTGGACCTATTGGGGCTGGAAGGGCGGCCACTTCGATTCCGACGAAGACGCGCAGGCCTTCTTCGATGAGCTGCGCTACATGCTGGCCACGCAGATGTGCGCGCCCAACTCGCCGCAGTGGTTCAACACCGGCCTGCACTGGGCCTACGGCATCGACGGGCCGAGCCAAGGCCACTACTACATCGAGCCCTTCACCGGCAAGCTGATGAAATCGAAATCGGCGTACGAGCATCCGCAGCCGCATGCCTGCTTCATCCAGTCGATCAGCGACGATCTCGTCAACGAGGGCGGGATCATGGACCTGTGGGTGCGCGAAGCGCGCCTGTTCAAGTACGGTTCCGGAACCGGCACCAATTTCTCGGCGCTGCGCGGCGAAGGCGAGCGCCTCTCCGGTGGCGGCAAATCCTCAGGCTTGATGTCATTCCTGAAAATTGGCGACCGCGCGGCGGGCGCCATCAAGTCGGGCGGCACTACGCGCCGAGCTGCCAAGATGGTGATCGTCGACATCGATCACCCCGACATCGAGACCTATATCGACTGGAAGGTCCTCGAAGAGCAGAAGGTGGCGGCGCTCGTCACCGGCTCCAAGATCAACCAGAAGCACCTCAAGGCGATCCTGAAGGCCTGCGTGAACTGCGAGGGCTCGGGCGATGATTGCTTCTCGCCCGAAAAGAACCCGGCGCTGAAGCGCGAGATCAAGCTCGCGCGCAAGAGCCATGTGCCCGACAACTACATCAAGCGGGTGATCCAGTTCGCCAGGCAGGGCTACAAGGACATCTATTTCCCCGTCTATGACACGGATTGGGATTCCGAGGCCTATTTGACCGTCTCGGGGCAAAACTCAAACAACTCGGTGCGTGTCACGGATCACTTCCTGAAGGCGGTCGAGGCCGACGGTAAATGGGACCTCACCTATCGCAAGAACGGCAAGGTTGCGAAGACGCTCGATGCGCGCGCGTTGTGGGAGAAGATCGGCTACGCCGCGTGGGCCTCGGCTGATCCGGGCCTGCAATATCACACGACGGTCAATGACTGGCACACGTGCCCCGCTTCGGGCGAAATTCGCGCCAGCAATCCGTGCTCGGAATACATGTTCCTCGACGACACCGCGTGCAATCTGGCGTCGTTAAATCTCCTCACCTTCCGCGAAGAGAAGAGCGGTAAATTCCAGATCGAGAGCTACGAGCACGCGGTGCGGCTGTGGACCGTCGTCCTCGAAATCTCGGTGATGATGGCGCAATTCCCCTCGCGGCAGATCGCGGAACGCTCGTTCGAATTCCGTACCCTCGGGCTCGGCTATGCGAACATCGGCGGACTGCTGATGACGTCCGGCATTCCGTATGACTCCGATGCCGGTCGCGCCATCGGCGGCGCCCTGAGCGCGATCATGACCGGCGTTGCCTATGCGACCTCGGCTGAAATGGCCGAGAAGCTCGGGCCATTCCCCGGCTACAAGAAAAACCGCGAGCACATGCTGCGGGTGATGCGCAACCATCGCCGCGCGGCCTACAACGAGCGCACCGGCTACGAGAGGGTCGCAACGCCCCCGGTCCCGCTCGATCACGCCGCCTGCCCCGATCAGGCGCTGATCGCGCATGCAAGGTCCGCCTGGGACCGTGCCTTGGCGCTCGGTGAAAAGCACGGCTATCGCAATGCCCAGGCGACCGTGATCGCACCAACCGGCACCATCGGCCTGGTCATGGATTGCGACACCACGGGCATTGAGCCCGACTTCGCGCTGGTCAAATTCAAAAAGCTCGCCGGCGGCGGCTATTTCAAGATCATCAATCGCGCGGTGCCGGAAGCGCTGCGCACGCTGGGCTACAGCGAAGCGGACATCGCCGAGATCGAGGCCTATGCCGTCGGCCACGGTACGCTGGCGCAGGCGCCTGCGATCAACCATACCACGCTGACGGCCAAGGGCTTCACTGAGGAAGCCATCGCCAAGGTGGAGAAGGCGCTGCCGACCGCGTTCGACATCAAGTTCGCCTTTAACAAGTGGACGCTCGGCGAGGACTTCTGCCGCGACAAGCTCGGCATTTCGGCCGAAGATCTCGCCTCCCCGACCTTCGATCTCCTCACCGCGCTCGGCTTCGGCAAGCGCGAGATCGAGGCCGCCAACATCCATGTCTGCGGCGCGATGACGGTCGAAGGCGCACCGCACCTGAAGGCCGAACACTATCCGGTGTTCGATTGCGCCAACCCCTGCGGCCGCACCGGCAAGCGCTATCTCTCGGTCGAGAGCCACATCCGCATGATGGCGGCGGCGCAGCCGTTCATCTCGGGCGCGATCTCGAAGACCATCAACATGCCGAACGACGCCACGGTCGACGACTGCAAGGCGGCGTATCTCCTGTCCTGGAAGCTCGCCCTCAAGGCGAACGCGCTCTACCGCGACGGCTCGAAGCTGTCGCAGCCGCTGCAGAGCCAGCTCATCGCCGACGAGGACGAGGAGGACGACGTCGAGACCTTCCTCGAGAAGCCGATGGCGGCGCGCACCGCGCAGGGCGCCGAGCGCGTGGTCGAGAAGATCG
>Ga0081540_1003495_pt1 | contig 12403 bp, 12 predicted proteins | sample TabmetS2T1R1_FD_71024 | JGI IMG/M metagenome (GOLD analysis project Ga0081540, IMG submission 71024) | Tabebuia heterophylla rhizosphere microbial communities from the University of Puerto Rico - S2T1R1 | ecosystem: Host-associated > Plants > Roots > Rhizosphere ...
CAGGCTATGGAGTCCGCCTGCTGGAGCGGCTGGTGGCGGAGCACTACGAAGCAAGGAAATGACCGAAGTCCTGTTCTATCACCTGCAGAACATGTTGATCGAAAACGTCCTGCCGCCCCTGCTGGAGAAATCGCTGGAGCGCGGCTGGCGGGTGGTGGTGCAGTCGACATCGCAGGAGCGCACCGAGGCGCTGGATGCGCATCTGTGGACCTACAGCGACGACTCCTTCCTGCCGCACGCGACGGCGCGCGCGAGCGATGCGGAAGATCAGCCGATCATCCTGTCGGTCGAGGAAACAAATCCCAACGGCGCCAACGTCCGCTTCCTGATCGACAACGCCACGCTGCCCGCCGACACCGATCGGTATGAACGGGTAGTGCTGGTGTTCAACGGCGATGATGGCGAGGCGCTCGATGCGGCGCGCCTAGCCTGGAAGGATTGCAAGGCGAGGGGATTCGACGTCACCTATTGGCAGGCCGATGAACGCGGCCGCTGGCAACGGCGGGAATAGGGAATCGCCCGATTAGTGATATTCTGCGGTTTTCGCGGCCGACCCTGTCCGTAGCCATGGTCGTGCCGCAAAGTGATGTTCGGACAAAAGCTTAAAGGGTCGGGGTGGCCCGTCGGGGAACCAGGTTCACGTGCGCAACGGTACGCTTTGCAGGAACGGCCTGATCGCGCTGCTCGCGCTGGCGCCTGCTTTGGCGGGCTGCAACAGCTCGCTCGACCAATTCCAGACGGAATTCATGTCGAAGGACGCGCAATGGTTTCAGCGCTCCGGACGCCTGTTCATCCGCAGCGTCTCGATCGATGCGCCGCCGCTGACGCCCGAAAGGCCGGTGACGGCCGAGGATCTCGTCAGCGCCGACGGCGCTTGCCCGGGCATGGCGCCGTCAGCCAATGCCAATGCGCTGGCCGACAACGCGGCCGGCGCGCCTCAGCCGGTTGGCGGCACGGTGGCGCTCTTGCACACCGAATGCGACGTTGTTCGCGGCATCGGCGCGCCTGACAGCGTCAACATTTCGGCGGCGCCGGGCGGCGGCCGAATGGCTGTCGTCACCTATCTGCGCGGGCCGCGCGCCGGCATCTATACGTTCAGCAGCGGACGGCTGACTTCCGTAGAGGCTGCGCCTGACCAGCCGGCCCAGCCGAAGACTGCCAAGCCGAAGCCGAAGAAGAAGCAGGCGTGACGGCGCGCTTATTTAGCGCATGATCTGCGCGCAAACGCTTTGCGTTTGTCGCAGGGAAAACCGGTCGCCACTTTTCGGAATCAGGCTCTAGCTTGCGGCCTGCTCGAGCAGGGCGCTGGCGTCCAGCCACTCCTCTTCCACGCGCTGCAGCGCTTCGGCGGCGCTGGCGCGCGCCTTCGCCAGCTGCGCGGCCTGCTTTGGATCGCGTGTGAAAAGATCGGGCAGCGCGAGCGCGGCGTCGATCTTCTCGATGATGGCGCCGATCCGCGCGATCTCGGCTTCCGCGTTCGCCACCTTCTGCTTCAGCGGAATCCGCTTTTCGTTCCGGCTGCGTTGCGGCTTGTCGGGCTCTTCAGCGCGCTGGCGCGCGACTTCCACCTTGCGGTCGGACGACAGCACCAGCCGCCGATAGTCTTCGAGGTCGCCGTCGTAACTGGTGACGGTGCCGCCCGCGACGACCCAAAGCCGTTCCGCGCAAGCCTCGATCAGATAGCGGTCGTGCGAGACCATGATCACGGCGCCCTCGAAATCGTTGATCGCTTCGGCGAGCGCGGCGCGGCTGTCGATGTCGAGATGGTTGGTCGGCTCGTCCAGGATGATCATGTTGGGGGCATGGAATGTCGAAAGCCCCAGCAGCAGGCGCGCCTTTTCGCCGCCGGAAAGGCTCTTCACCAGCGTATCGGCGGCCTTGCCGGAAAAGCCGATGGCGCCGGCGCGGGCGCGGATTTTCGATTCCGGGGCATCTGTCATCAGCCGGCGGATGTGATCGTAGGTCGAGCCTTCGAGGTCGAGCTCGTCGAGCTGATGCTGGGCGAAATATCCGACCGACAGCTTGTCGGCGCGGGTCACCTGGCCCGAGAACGGCGCCAGCCTGCCGGCGATCAGCTTGACCAGCGTCGACTTGCCGTTGCCGTTGGCGCCAAGCAGCGCGATGCGGTCGTCGGTGTCGATGCGCAAGGTGACGCGGCCCAGGACCGGCTTTGCGGGCTCGTAGCCGACCGAGACGCCGTCGAGCGCGATGATCGGCGGCGACAGCGTCTTTTCCGGCGTCGGAAAACTGATCTCGTGCACGTCCTGCGTGACCAGCGCGGTAACCGGCTTCATCCGCTCCAGCATCTTCACCCGCGATTGCGCCTGGCGCGCCTTGGAGGCCTTGGCCTTGAAGCGGTCGACGAAGGCCTGCAGCCGCTTGCGCTCGTCGGCCTGCCGCTTGGCATGCTTGGCGTCCAGCATCTCCCGGGTCGCGCGCTGTTCTTCGAAGGAGGAATAGGTGCCCTTGTAAAGCGTGAGCTTGCCGCGATCGAGATGCAGGATCTGGTCCACCGAAGTGTCGAGCAGGTCGCGGTCATGGCTGATCACGATCACCGTGCGCGGATAGTTCGCCAGATGATCCTCCAGCCACAGCGTGCCTTCGAGGTCGAGGTAGTTGGTTGGCTCGTCCAGCAGCAGCAGATCGGGCGCGGCAAACAGCGTTGCCGCGAGCGCCACGCGCATGCGCCAGCCGCCGGAAAATTCCTGGCAGGGCCGTGCCTGGTCAGACGTCGAGAAGCCGAGGCCGGACAGAATGGCGGCGGCGCGGGCAGGCGCCGAATGCGCGTCGATGTCGACAAGCCGCGTCTGTATCTCGGCGATCCGATGTGCATCGCGCGCAGTCTCGGCTTCGCGCAGCAGTGCGTCCCGCTCGATATCGGCCTTCAGCACGGTCTCGATCAGGCTCTGCGGTCCGTCCGGCGCTTCCTGGGCGAGGCTGCCGACACGCCAGCGCGGCGGTAATGCGATCATGCCGCTCTCGGTCGGCAACTCGCCGCGGATGGCGGCGAACAGCGTCGATTTGCCGACCCCGTTGCGGCCGACAAAACCGACCCGAGCCCCCGGTGCGATCTGCACGGAGCTTTGATCGATCAGCAAACGGCCGGCGATACGGACGGAGACGTCGGTGAGGGTCAGCATGCGGCCTTGTCACCGGAGCCGCACCCAAACGCAACCGGTTTGTGGCCGGAAGGCTCGGCGAAGCTGCGTTGCTTCAGGCCGACTCAGGGGCGGCCGGGAAAGTCGCGCCGGCGCAGTTCGTCCAGCAGCTGCTGCAGGCGATCCGAAGGGTGAGGCTCCGGCCGCATATACTGCTGCAGGCGCTCGCCGACAGCGTCGCAAATGGCCCTTGATGTCTTGTAGTCGAGGGCGTCGATATCATTGTGTGGTCGGCCGTTCATGGCGAGGCTCCAGGTCGCTCCATCGGCGATTGTGAACGTGAGCGAATTCATGCCGGGTCAAGTCATGACCGCGGAATTTGTTTCCGGGTGCAGATCGCCTATGCAAACGGCCGCGAACACGAACTCGCGAACTGGTTCCATCGACACAGAAAAAAGAGCCCCGGCGGGCGCCGGGGCTCTGCGATCCGATCGAGCCGGTCAAAATCAGTAGCAGCGATTCACGGTCCGCCACTGCGGTCCCCACGGGGTCGGAACAACGCGGCGCACATAGCAGCCGCCATAGGCGTAACCGCCGCCGTAATAGGCGGGGCCGCCGATCACGACGCGCGGGCCGCCCCAGCCGTGCCAACCACCGTGCCAGCCACCATGCCAGCCGCCCCAGGCGGAAGCAGAGGTCGGAGCCAATGCAGCCGCACCCAGCGAGGCCGCGGCAATGGCAACAAGCGAGAGTTTGCGTAACATGGTCCACTCCTTCAAAATCCGGCGCGACAGGCGCCGTTTGTGAATTCTCGTCCCGCGACGCCATGGCTGCTTGGCCATTGGGTCCGATTGGTCGAAAGCCTAGCTTTCCCAAGCTGAATGCTGCCGGCACAGTCGCGTCAGACACGGTTCATCAGGGTGAAATCGTCGTAATCCGGTCCGTTTCGGCCGCGTCACCGGGTCGCTTGCCCAAGGCGGGGGCCGCCGATATAAGCCCGCAAACTCCCGTGGTATCCCAAGGAACAGTTATGGCGATTCAGCGCACTTTTTCGATCATCAAGCCCGACGCGACGGAACGTAACCTGACCGGCGCGGTCAACGCCCTGATCGAGAAGGCGGGGCTGCGCGTCGTGGCGCAGAAGCGCATCCGCATGACCCGCGAACAGGCCGAAACTTTCTATGCCGTGCACAAGGCGCGGCCGTTCTTCGGCGAGCTCGTCGAATTCATGACCTCCGGCCCGGTCGTGGTCCAGGTGCTCGAGGGCGAGGGCGCGATCGCCAAATATCGCGATGTCATGGGCGCGACCGACCCGTCGAAGGCTGCCGAAGGCACCATCCGCAAGGCGCATGCGAAGTCGATCGGCGAGAACTCGGTGCACGGCTCGGACGCACCGGAGACCGCGGTGATCGAGATCGCGCAGTTCTTCTCGGGCAACGAAATCGTCGGCTGACCGAGTTGGCACGCCGACAATAACCGCGCCGAAAAGGCAAAAGATCGGGGGAACAGGCTGTGGATTGGCTGCTGCAAATTTTAAGTCCGGCGTCGATTGCGAACTTCTTCTCGCAGTTCCACGCCGAGATGCAGCAGCCCGCGTTCTGGGTCGCGCTCGGCAAGATCATGTGGATCAACATCCTGCTGTCGGGCGACAACGCGCTCGTCATCGCGATGGCATGCCGTGGTCTGCCGCCGCGTCAGCGCTTCTGGGGCATGGTCCTGGGCGCCGGCGTCGCGGTCTTCTTGCGCATCATCTTCACCGGCATCGTGGTGACGTTGATGGAACTGCCGTACCTCAAGCTGGTCGGCGGTCTGGCGCTGCTGGTGATCGCGGCCAAGCTGCTGGTGCCGGAACACGAGGACGAGAACGAGACGGAAGCGGCGGCGCATCTGTGGGCGGCCGTGCAGATCGTCGCGATCGCCGACATCGTGATGAGCCTCGACAACGTGATCGCGGTGGCCGCGGCCGCGAATGGCAGCATTCCGCTGCTGGTGCTCGGCCTTGCCATCAGTGTTCCCTTGATCGTGGCCGGTGCTGCGCTGATCATGGCGCTGCTGACGCGTCTGCCCGCGCTGGTGTGGGCCGGCGCTGGCCTGCTGGGCTGGATCGCAGGCGAGGTCGCAGCGACCGACCCAGCGATTCAGCCGGGGCTGCACGCGTTCTTCAACGGCCCGGCGGGCGTCAAGCTCGACGCCATGCTCCGCTCCCTCGGCATGTCGCCGATGTTCGCCAATGGCGGCCATGGCGGCGAGATCCTGTTCGGTATCGTCGGCATCATCATCGTGCTGGTCGCGGGATATATCTGGCGGGCGCGCAAACTGCGAACCGCCATGCACCCGACCAGCGCGGAGTAGTTTTCGAAAACGAGGCGGTCTTACCGCCGTACGATCGAGCCCGATCGGCCGACCAGCCGCGCGAGCTGCTTGAAGCGGCTGCCGACGCGGTCGGCAACGAGGTCGACCATCTGGTGCTCGAACACCAGCATCAACTTGCGGCCGCGGCTGCGGAAATGCGTGGCCGGCAGCACGCCGGGCCGTGCCGCCGAGATCAGATGGGCGACGCGGAAGGCAGCGCCCAACAGCCGCGCGCGCTCATCCATTGCCGGCGACAGCAGGTCGCGAATGGTCCCCGGCGGCTCGTTCTGCTCGGACAGGCCCGCATAGCGATAGAACACGGCCAGCGCCACGAAGGCGCGGCCCTGATGGCTGATCGAGCCGAAATTGGCGTTGGTGATAAGGCTCAGCGTCTCTTCGCCGCGATGGTCGGGATGAACGCGCCAGCCGATGTCGGACAGCAGGCAGGCGGCATGACGCAGCCGGCGATCCTCGTCGCTCTCGCGCAAGTGGACGATCCGCGCCAGGCGATCGGTCCAGGCGACCAGCTCATCGGCATGGCGCGCCGATCGCGACAACAGCCGGTTGAGGTTCTGCGCGGCGCAGATCAATCCGTCATCGCCGCGCTCGTCCTGGGGCAGCATCTCGTAGAACAGGCCTTCGCGCACGCCGAAGGTCGAGAACACGATGGTCTTTGGCCTCGCGGCCCGGATGACGTGTTCCAGCACCAGCGCGGCATAGGTGAGAAGCGGCCGCCGCGCATCCGAGACGACTTCGATATCGGCCAGGCGGTTGGTGGCCGCCAGCCGCCGCAGGCGCAGCGCAAAATCGAGCGCGTCGGCGGCGGGAATCGAATAGCCGTGCATCACCTTCAACGGATACCCGCTCTGCACGATATGGATGCGCGCCAGCGCACGCCAGGTGCCGCCGACCGCGTAGAAGGTGCGGTTCCGGCCGCCCTTGAGCAGGTCGACGCCCGTGATCGCGTTGCGCACGATGTTTTCGGCGCGCTTGAGCGATTTGTGCGAGGCGTCAGCCAAGGCGAGGCTGCCGAGCGGCAGCGTCACGCCGCTGCGGACGCGGTTGCCGCGCACGTCGATCAGCTCCAGCGAGCCGCCGCCGAGATCGCCGACGATGCCGTCGGGATTGTGGATGCCCGAGATCACGCCAAGCGCCGACAGCTTGGCCTCGCGCGGTCCGGAAAGAATCGAGATCGGCACGCCGCAGATGCGCTCGGCCTTGGCGATGAATTCGGGTCCGTTGGTCGCGTCGCGGCAGGCGGCGGTCGCGATGGCGTAAACGCGCCCGACCTTCTGGATGCGGCAAAGCGCGCGGAAGCGCCGCAGCGAGGTCAGCGCCTTGGCGACCGCATCGGGCGCCAGCAGCCCGGTGCTCTGCACCTCGCGCCCGAGGCCGCACAGCGCCTTCTCGTTGAAAACAGAGACGAGGCTGCGGCTCAGGCTTTCATAGACAACGAGACGAACGGAGTTCGAGCCGATGTCGATGACCGCGACGCTGGATGCGCGTTTACGCGGCCGCTTCACCGCCAGGACTCCTTAGGGTGCTTGCTGGCGCTCATTGCGGCGCGTGAGTCGGCGTGGCGAAGATTCCTTGAGCGACTTGCCACGACCAGACAGACTCGGATTTGTCATAAAATAGTTATGAAGGTTGAAGGGCTCTTCGCCTTTGGCGGCCTTCATACGCGTTGACGAACCGTCCGGCAACAATTGCCAGCTCTGCTCGTTATCCTTCAGATTCGCGACCATGATCTGTTCGAGAACCTGCTGATGCACCGTGGGATTTTGCAGCGGGCAGAGCACTTCGACGCGACGGTCGAGATTGCGCGGCATCATGTCGGCCGAGGAGATATACACAGCCGCTTTCGCGCTCGGCAGGCCCTGGCCCATACCAAAGCAGTAGATGCGGCCGTGTTCGAGGAAGCGGCCGATGACCGATTTGACGCGGATGTTGTCCGACAGTCCGGCAAGCCCGGGCCGCAGGCAGCAGATGCCGCGCACCACGAGATCGACTGACACGCCGGCCTGCGAGGCCTCGTACAGCGCGTCGATGATATCGGGGTCGACCAGTGAGTTCATCTTCATCCAGATCGCGGCCGGCTTGCCGTGCTTGGCGTGATTGGTCTCGCCGCGGATATGCTCGAGCATGCGCTCGCGAAGCGTCAGCGGCGAGACCGCCATCTTCTCGATGTCGATCGGCTCGGCATAGCCGGTGATGTAGTTGAACACCCGCGCCGCGTCGCGCCCGATGGCGGCGTCCGACGTGAAGTAGGAGAGATCGGTGTAGATGCGCGCGGTAACCGGATGATAGTTGCCGGTGCCGGTGTGCACGTAGGTTGTGAGATTGCCGCCCTCGCGGCGCACCACCATCGACAGCTTGGCGTGGGTCTTGAGCTCGATGAAGCCGTAGACCACCTGCACGCCGGCGCGTTCAAGGTCGCGCGCCCAGCGGATATTTGCCTCTTCGTCGAAGCGCGCTTTCAGCTCGATCAGTGCGGTGACGGACTTGCCGGCTTCGGCTGCCTCCGCCAGCGCGCGCACGATCGGGGAATTGTTCGAGGTGCGGTAGAGCGTCTGCTTGATCGCGACCACGTCCGGATCGCGCGCGGCCTGCTGCAGGAACTGCACGACGACGTCGAAGGACTCGTAGGGGTGATGGACGATGAGGTCCTTCTGGCGGATTGCCGCAAAGATGTCGCCGCCATGGTCGCGCACGCGTTCGGGGTGGCGCGGAACGTAGGGCGGGAATTCGAGGTCGGGCCGGTCGAGCCGGGTGAGCTGCGACAGCTCGTTCATCGCCAGCACGCCATCGACCAGGAACACCTCGTCGTCGGCGGCGGAAAGCGCCTGCTGCACGAACAGGCGCAGCTCTTCCGGCATCTTGGCATTGATCTCGAGCCGGATCACCGATCCGCGGCGGCGGCGCTTGAGCGCGCTCTCGAAGGTGCGGACGAGGTCTTCGGCCTCTTCCTCGATTTCGATTTCCGAATCTCTGATGATGCGGAAGGCGCCCTGGCCGTTCACCGTGTAGCCGGGGAAGAGGAGACCGATGAACAGCGAGGTAGCCTGCTCGAGCGTGATCAGCCGCGTCACGCCGTCCTTGGCCGCGGGCATGCGGATGAAGCGGTCGATCTTGCCGGGCATGCGGATCAGCGCGTTCATCGGCTTGCTGTCTGCGGTGCGCACCAGCTGCAGCGCAATGGTGAAGCCGAGGCTCGGGATGAACGGGAACGGATGCGCCGGGTCGATGGCGAGTGGCGTCAGCAGCGGAAAGATGTTGTGGAGGAAGTGGTCCTCGATCCAGCTCCGCTCCGCCTTGGTGACGTCGCGGCCGTCGACCAGCACGATGCCGACATCGGCGAGCATGTGGTGCAGGTCGGCCCAGATCGCCTGCTGGTCCTTGGCCAGCTGCGACACCGTCTCGTTGATGAGGTGAAGCTGCTCCATGGGGGTGCGGCCGTCGGGGCTGCGTTCGGTGATGCCTTCGCGGACCTGCGCCTTGATGCCGGCGACGCGGACCATGAAGAATTCATCAAGGTTATTGGCGGAAATCGACAGGAACCGGACCCGCTCCAGCGCAGGGTGGCCGGTATTGACCGATTCTTCGAGGACGCGACGGTTAAAATGCAACCAGGAAAGCTCCCGGTTGATGAAGCGTTCCGGACTCGAGGCGATCGTCGGCAGGGCCGGCGATTCGAATTCTTTCTCTTTATTTACAATAGCTTGTGCGGATTCCATCAGATTCGATCCGAGCAGGAAGAAGGGTGCTCAACAATGTCGGGGAACGCCCCCGGACCATGTGATATTGCGATGACGTTTCAATGACATTGACGTTCCGCCCGCGGCCGGCGTCAAGACCGGCGCGGCCGGATATTCAGGCCTTGCGGAGCAGTTCGGCGGCCAGCGTCCGGGTGACAGGCCGGCCGAGCCGCAGCGCCTCGGTGTCCAAAAATTCCACCGTCCGGCGCGCGGCGGCATAGGAGCGTTCGATACGGCTGGCGAGATAGCCGACCAGACTCTCGTCGACGGCCATTTGCCGGTCGGCGCAGAATTTGACGATCAGCGCACGGAACAAGAGATCGTCGGGCGAGGCCAGCGATACCATGGGCACCGCACGTAGCCGCGAGCGCAGGTCACGCAGTTCGATTTCGAAGGCCGATGGCGGCATGCGCGCGGTCATCAGTACGAAGGCCGCATCCTCCCGGGCAAGATTCATCAGGTGAAAAAGTGCGCGCTCGTCGAAGTCGCCTGCTTTGAGGTCCTCGACGACGAGCGCGCCGGTCGCGAGCGCATTCGGCACCGACGCGGCGGTGATGGCATGCGCGGAGATAACGCGCGCGCCGGATCGTTCGGCCCAGATCGTGGCGAGGTGGCTCTTGCCCGAACCCTCTTCGCCCGCAAGCCACATGATGCGGTTGGGCCAGTCCGGCCATCGCTCGATCAGCGCGAGGGCGGCGTCGTTGGCTGGCCCTTCCAGGAAATTGTCGCGCGTCAGGCTTTCCGCGTGCGGCAGCGCGAATGCGAGCTGTCGGGGTTGAACGCTGCCTGCCACGCCGTCACTCCATGCCGATAAGAACCGGCAAAGCCTATTTGGGGGCTTCGATCGTGCTCATGTGCCGCACCCACTCCACGAGATAGAGCGAGACGGAAACCAAAGTAAAGACCGTGACAAAGATCATCAGAATGAGGTCATAGGGCTGGCGCGGGAAATCAAACGCGAGCGCGGCCAGGACCAGCGCCGCGAACGCCACCTGCGCAACCGTGTTCAGCTTCGACACCATCGAGGGCTTCATCGGCACGGGCTTGTCGAACAGCCAGGACACGATCACCGCGGCCACGATCATGATATCACGCGACACCACGAGGATCACGATCCAGCGCGGCACCGCGCCCCAGATGCCGAGCGCGACATAGATCGAGACCAGCAGCGCCTTGTCGGCGAGCGGGTCGAGCAGGGCGCCGAGCTCGCTCGTCATGTTGAAGCGCTTGGCCAGAAAGCCGTCGACCGCGTCGCTGACGCCGGCGACGACGAAGACCGCGAACGCGATCTCCATCTGGTTCGAGGCGATGGCCCAGACCACGACCGGCACCAGGATGATGCGGGCCAGGGTGATGATGTTCGGAATGTTCAACGCGGCGCTTCCCGGCTACCGGCCGGTTTCGGCCCCGGGCGGGGTCAACCGGCTGTTATCTACATAGTATAGCGGCGGCCCGCTTGCGAGCCATTGCACCGGGGCGGAATCCGACGTAACCAGCCGCCAACACACGGAAAATCGCATGGCGCACCGCAAGAATGGGCTCACTTACGCGGATTCCGGCGTCGATATCGATGCCGGCAACCGGCTGGTCGATATGATCAAGCCGATGGTCCGTGCCACGGCCCGCCCCGGCGCCGACGCCGAGATCGGCGGCTTCGGCGGGCTGTTCGACCTCAAGGCCGCCGGCTTCAAGGATCCGGTTCTGGTTGCGGCCACCGACGGTGTCGGCACCAAGCTCAAGATCGCCATCGACACGGCCCTGCATGGCGGAATCGGTATCGATCTGGTTGCGATGTCCGTCAACGACCTCGTGGTACAGGGCGCCGAGCCGCTGTTCTTTCTCGACTACTTCGCTTGCGGCAAGCTCGATCCCGAGGCGACCGCGGCGATCATCGCCGGTATTGCGGAGGGCTGCCGGGAATCCGGCTGCGCGCTGATCGGCGGCGAGACCGCGGAAATGCCCGGCCTCTACAAGGACGGCGACTACGATCTCGGCGGCTTTGCGGTCGGCGCGGCCGAACGCGGCACGCTGCTGCCGCGACCGGATATTGCACCTGGCGATGCGGTGCTCGGCCTGGCCTCTTCCGGCGTGCACTCCAACGGCTTTTCGCTGGTGCGCAAGATCGTGGAAAATTCCCGTGTCGCCTACGACGCGCCGGCACCGTTCTCGCCTGTCATGACGCTCGGCGGTGCGCTGCTGACGCCCACCAAACTGTACGTGAAATCCTGCCTGCGCGCGATCCGCGAGACTGGCGCCGTCAAGGGTCTTGCCCATATCACCGGCGGCGGTTTCACCGACAACATTCCGCGGGTGCTGCCAAAGCATCTCGGCGTCGGCATAGATCTTGAACGGTTGCCGGTGCTGCCGGTGTTCAAATGGCTGGCGGAACAGGGCGGTATTGCCGAACTCGAACTGCTCCGCACCTTCAACTGCGGCATCGGCATGATCGCGATCGTGCGGCCCGACGCGGTGGAGAAGGTCACCGAGGTCTTCACCGAAAGTGGCGAGACCGTCGCGCAGCTCGGCAAGGTGATCGAGACCAAGGGCGAGCATCGCGTGGTCTATAACGGTCACCTCGATCTGGCCCTCTGATGAAACGCCGGGTCGCCATCCTGATTTCGGGGCGCGGTTCGAATATGGCCGCGCTGATCGAGGCCGCGAAAGCCGGTGACTTTCCGGCTGAAATTGCCGTCGTGATCTCCAACCGGGCGGAAGCCGGCGGCCTCGACCGGGCCAGGGCGAGCGGGATCCCGACCGAGGTGATCGAGAGCAAGCCGTTCGGCAACGACCGCGCCGCATTCGAAAAGGTTCTCGAGGAAAGCCTCGGGCGGCATCGCATCGAGCTGATTTGTCTCGGCGGCTTCATGCGGCTCTTCACCGCCGAATTCGTGCAGCGCTGGTATGGACGGATGCTCAACATCCATCCCTCGCTGTTGCCGTCGTTCCCCGGCCTCGACCCGCACGGCCAGGCGCTGAAAGCGGGCGCGAAGATCTCCGGCGCTACCGTGCACTTCGTGATCCCGGAGACCGATGCCGGCCCCATCGTGATGCAGGGCGCGGTGCCGGTGCGCGACGACGACACGGCCGAGGCGCTGTCGGAGCGCATCCTCGCCGTCGAGCATCGCATCTATCCGGAAGCGCTGCGGCTGCTCGCGAGCGGCCGGCTGCAGCTCGCGGGCGATCTCTGCCGAATCGAAG
>Ga0081540_1003496_pt1 | contig 12400 bp, 14 predicted proteins | sample TabmetS2T1R1_FD_71024 | JGI IMG/M metagenome (GOLD analysis project Ga0081540, IMG submission 71024) | Tabebuia heterophylla rhizosphere microbial communities from the University of Puerto Rico - S2T1R1 | ecosystem: Host-associated > Plants > Roots > Rhizosphere ...
CCGCCCGGATAGATGTAACCCCAGGCGCCGACGTCGAAGGCGAACTGCCCGACCGTCAGGCGGGCGCCGCCGTAAGCGTCGATTTCAGCCGCGGCGCGGTTCGGGAAAGAGATGCTGGCGCCGCCCAGGCCGACATAGAGCTGGAAGTCCTTGGTGACGTTGTAGCGCGGCTCGAAATAGGCGCCGACCGAAGGCTTGTGGTTGGACTGCGTGATGCCGCGGAAGATGTAATCGTTGGTGATCGAGGCGCCGAAAGCGATGTCCCAGGGATCGAACGGAGCCGGCGGCGGAGCCTTCACGGCCTTGACGGCCATATCCGCAGCGAGAGCCGAACCCGATACCATTGCCAGCGCCGTTGCTAACAAAGCCAGTTTCTTCATGACGATCCCCATCACCCTTCTTGGCAGTCCGCTCGGCGCCCCCCGGGCAAGCGATACCGACTGCGACCAAATGTCTTAACGCGGCCACAGAGTGGGCTGAGGCGTCACGGACGTGAAGCAAAAAAGTCAAGCAGCAGCCGCCTTTTTAGGCATTCTGCCGTTTCCGACTAATGTTGTCAGCGTGTGTTGCATTCCCACAACAATTTCGAGGGTTCCGGTACCGCCGAGACTCCATCGGAAATCGGAGAAAGCAACACCGACGGGTCACCGAAGGGCGCCCTTCTGCGAATCAACCTCCCCCTTGAAAATACGGCCAGGTTGCCTCGGACAGCCCGACGAAAAAGGCCGCAGTGCTGGACGCTGCGGCCTCTCTCGAAACTCTGCTCGCGGCGCGAAGCCGTCTAGTTGTGGTCGCCGCCGTTGGACGAGCCGGCCCCCCATGAGGGGTTGGACGGTTCCGGGCTAGCCCAGCTCGGCGCCGACGCAGGCTCGGCTTCCGGCTCGGGCGTCGCCATCGCCGGCTCCGCCTTGGGAGCGGCGGGCTTGGCAGCCTTCCTCTTCTTCGCCGGGCTCTTCTTTGCGGCCTTCGGCGCAGCCTTTGACTTCTTGGCAGCCTTCTTTGCAGCCTTCTTGGCGGATTTCTTCGCGCCCTTCTTCGCAACCTTCTTTGCCGATTTCTTCGCAGCCTTCTTCTTTTTCGCCGCTACGGCCTTCTTGGCTTTCTTAGCCTTCTTGGCCTTCTTACTCTTCTTCGCCATCTGGTCCTCCTGTTGACGCTGTCCATGTCTGTCGAGCGCTTCGAGTAGTCCTGGGCCAGACCGGGGCGACACTTCTTCGAAGTGTCCTCCCGCTCCATCCCATATTCAGGCCCGATCTCCAGGCAGACATTTTCGTGTCTATCCCGGTGAAGAGTCGGCCCCAACCGGCGCCCCCGGTGCAGGGCAGGCTCTTCCAGATCATGCCCTTCGGCCGATCGATCAATTCAATCCTGTTAACGATCCAGGCTTTGGACCTCCCGTCGCCCAATCGAGAAGCTCAATCGTGTGCACCACAGGAACTGACGTACCGCCGGCAATCTGAACCATGCATCCAATATTGCCTGCAGCGATCATGTCCGGTTTGACTGTCGCAATATTGGCGATCTTCCGATCGCGCAATCTGCTCGCAATGTCAGGCTGGAGAATGTTGTAGGTCCCCGCCGAACCGCAACACAAATGGCTCTCGGGCACATCTTTCACCACGAATCCATTCTTGGAAAGCAATTCTTTCGGAAGCCCTGTGATTTTCTGCCCATGCTGCAGCGAACAGGCGGAGTGATAGGCGACGGTGACGTCGCCTTTTTGCGTCGTCGGCGCGAGTTCGATGCCGCCGAGAAACTCCGTGATATCCTTTGCCAGCGCGGAGATTTGCGCTGCGGGGCCAGCGAAATCGCGATCCTCGCGCAGCATGAAACCATAGTCCTTGATGACCGTGCCGCAGCCTGAAGCGGTGATCAGGATGGCGTCGAGGCCGCCTTGTTCCGCTTCCTTTTTCCACACGCTGATGTTGGCGCGGGCCCGTGCCAGTGCGTCATTGTCCCGCCCGAGGTGGTGGGTCAACGCGCCGCAGCATTGCTCGTCCTTGACCAGCACCACCTCGATGCCGTGGCGGGTCAGGAGGCTGATGGCGGCCTGGTTGATGCGCGGCGCCAGCACCTGCTGGGCACACCCCTGCAGCAGGGCCACCCGCCCGCGCTTCTCGCCAATGGGCGGAAACACGCTTCCGCCCGAGGGTCCAGCCGCCGGCAACCGCGCTGGCGCCAGCGCCAGCATCGCCTTAATTCGCCGCAGCAGGCCGGGCGTCGCCTCGGCCTTTGGCGTCGGCAGCAGGCCGGCGAACGGCCGGGCGAGCCGCGCCATGATCATGCTGGCGCGAAACAGTTCCGGCCGCGGCAGCACCATGGCCAGGACCGCGCGCAAGGCCCGCTCCAGAAGCGGCCGCGAATAATCCCGCTCGATCCGGCCCCGCGCCTGATCCACCAGGTGCATGTAGTGCACGCCCGACGGACAGGTGGTCATGCAGGCCAGGCAGGAAAGGCAGCGGTCGATGTGCTTGACCACTTCGGCCGTCGGCGGCTTGTCCTTTTCCAGCATCTCCTTGATCAGGTAGATGCGCCCGCGCGGGCTATCGAGTTCGTCGCCGAGCAGCACATAGGTCGGGCAGGTCGCGGTGCAAAAGCCGCAATGCACGCAGGCGCGCAGGATCTTGTCGGCTTCGGCGATATCGGGATCGGCGAGTTGGGCGAGCGAGAATTCGGTCTTCATGGCGCGGCCTCCCGCAGCAGCCGGCCGCGGTTGAGGATGATTTTGGGATCGAAGCTGTTACGCACGCGCTCGCTCAGGGCTGCGAGGCCGGCGGGTTGCGGATGGAAGACGTCGACATGGCGCCGGACCGTCTCGGAGGCCCGAATCAGCAGGGCGTGGCCGCTGGCCGCCTCGACGCGCTGACGCACCAGGGCCGCGTGTGCGTCCGGCCTGGGCGGCAGCGCTGCCCAGATCAGGCCGCCGCCCCAATCATAGATGACGTCGCCGCCGGTATCGCGCGCCAGGGCCTCGCCGAACGCGCCGCCGGAAGCCGGCGGACAGACGATCCGCCATACCGGCCACGCGCCGAGCGCGCCGGCAGCGGCGAACGGTTCGACGTCGCGAACGGCACTCCAGACCGCCGCCGAGGCGGCATCCTGCAGCATGTCGACAGTGCCGAATGCTTCCAGTGTCCTGCCGAGCGAATTGGCGCGATGGGCCACTGACGCCGCAATGCCCTCGAGCCGCAGCAGGGTTATTGCGCGGCCCGGGGACGAAAGGGCCGCCAGCCCGCCCGCCGCCGGCCGGAACGCCGAATTCGGCAGATGCGCCGCGCCCGAGACATCGAACGGCGAGCCGAGCGCTGCGGTCATCGCCCGGTTCGCGGTCACGTCATCCAGCCCTGCCAGCACCAGCGTGCGCTCGCTTTCCGGTTTCGGCATCACCTTCAGCGTCACCTCGGTCATGACGGCCAGCGTGCCCCACGACCCCGTCAGCAGCTTGCAGAGATCATAGCCGGTGACGTTCTTGACCACCTTGCCCCCGGTCTTGAAGCCGTCGCCGAAGCCGGACACCGCATGCGCGCCGAGCAGATGGTCGCGGGCGCCGCCGGCCCTGATGCGGCGCGGCCCCGCCAGCCCCGCGCCGATCATGCCGCCGATGGTGCCGATTGCCGGCGTGCCGAGCAGCACCGGCGTATCAATCGGCTCGAAGGCGAATTGCTGGTTCCTGGCGTCGATCAGCGACTGCACGTCGGCCAGCGGCGCGCCCGCCTGCACCGTGATGATCAGCTCGTTCGGCTCGTAGGAGACGACCGCATTGAGGCCCGACAGGTCGAGCACCGCATTGGTCGCCATCGGATGGCCGATGGCGCGCTTCGACCCATGGCCGATGATCTCGAGCGGCTGCTCGCTGGCGATTGCCGCGCGCACCACCTGCTCGACATCCTTGGCGTCACGTACTTTCAGCGTATCCACGGCGCACCTGGATAGGACATGCTGAAGCGATTTGTTCTCATCTCTTGCGTCAGCGCCCGGAGCTTACCCCTCTCCCCAACCCTCCCCCGCAAGGCGGGAGGGAGCCTGACGAGCGTGCTCACCTCACTTCGCCTCGTAGCCCCAGCGCATTGCGGACCAGCATGGGAATCGCAACGCGTCAGGAACGCACGGGCGGATGGGCTCCCTCCCCCCTTGCGGGGGAGGGTTGGGGAGAGGGGTAAGCGGCACGGGCGCTGCTCGTGAGAGAGCGTTTCCAATGCGCGCATTGCGTTCAAGTTCATCACTAAAATCTCGGCAAATCAGGAAACGCCAGCTTGCCGCCGTGGACATGGACGCGGCCGAGTTCGGCACAACGGTGCAGGGTCGGAAACACCTTGCCGGGGTTGAGCAGGCCCTGTGCGTCGAAGGCGCATTTCAGCCGCTGCTGCTGGTTGAGGTCCACTTCGGAAAACATCTCCGGCATCAGGTCGCGCTTCTCGATGCCGACGCCATGTTCGCCGGTCAGCACGCCGCCGAATTCGACGCAGGCGCGCAGGATGTCGGCGCCGAAGGCTTCCGCCCGCTCCATCTCGCCCGGCTGGTTGGCATCGTAGAGGATCAGGGGATGCAGATTGCCGTCGCCGGCGTGAAACACGTTGGCGACGCGCAGATCGTATTTGGCCGAGAGGTCGCGGATGCGCGCCAGCGCCTTCGGCAGCGCCCCGCGCGGGATGGTGCCGTCCATGCAGAGGTAGTCGGGCGAAATCCGCCCTACGGCTGGAAACGCCGCCTTGCGGCCGGCCCAGAACAGATTGCGCTCGGCCTCGCTGGTCGAGATCTGGCAGGTGGTCGAGCCGCAGCCCTGCGCGATCGCCTCGACGCGCCTAATCAGTTCGTCGACCTCGACGCCGGGACCATCGAGCTCGATGATCAGCAGCGCCTCGACATCGAGCGGATAGCCGGCATGGACGAAGGCTTCGGCGGCGTGGATCGCCGGCTTGTCCATCATCTCCATGCCGCCGGGAATGATGCCGGCGCCGATGATCCGCGCCACGCATTCGCCGGCCGCCTCGACCTCGGCGAAGCCGACCATCAGCGCGCGCGCCGTCTCGGGCTTCTGCAGGATCCGCACCGTGATCTCGGTGATGACGCCGAGCAGGCCCTCAGACCCAGTGATGATCCCCATCAGGTCATAGCCTGAATTCTCGGCCGCCTTGCCGCCGATGCGCAGGATCTCGCCCGACATCAGAACGATCTCGCAGCCGAGCACGTTGTTGGTTGTCATGCCGTATTTCAGGCAATGCACGCCGCCGGAATTCTCCGCGACATTGCCGCCGATCGAGCAGGCGATCTGCGACGACGGATCGGGCGCGTAATAGAAGCCGGCATGCGCCACCGCCTGGCTGATGGCGAGATTGGTGACGCCGGGCTCGGTCACCACCACGCGGTTGTCGAAATCGATCTCGCGGATGCGCTTGAACTTGCCGAGCCCGAGCAGGACGCCGTCGGCCAGCGGCAGCGCGCCGCCGGACAGCGAAGTGCCGGAGCCGCGCGGCACCACCTTGATGCCCTGCCCGTGGCAGTATTTCAGGACCTGCGAGACCTGCTCGGTGGTGTCCGGCAGCACCACGACCATCGGCGGCTGCCGGTAGGCCATCAGTCCATCCGCCTCATAGGGCAGCATTTCGGCAGGCGTATCGATCACGCCCTCGCCGGGCACGATCGCGCGCAAGGCCGCCACGATCTCACCGCGACGGTCGAGAACCGCCTGATCGGCGGCCGGCATCATGATGGCCATCGGTGTCCCTCCAAGGCTGTTCCAAGGCTCTTCCTCCAAGCCTCGCGCCTTATCGATTTGTCACGACAAATCAAGCACGTCTGCCCCGGTTTTGATAGGCCACAAAGGTTGGATGACGTGCTGCAGGAGCGAGTTCGCTCTGGGACAAGTTCACCGTCACGAAACCTGTCAAAGTTTAGTGGCTTGTCCAATCGAAGCCTGCCATGCCAGAAACCATGGCACCTTGTACCCTGGGAAAAAAGAGCACCCTATGAAGACCTTGAGCGCAGTCGTTATCCTCACCTCCCTCGCCGCGACATCGGGCGCGCTGGCGCAGGATGCCGCCGCCGGCAAGACCTCCTTCAACAAATGCCTTGCCTGCCACGCGATCGGCGAAGGCGCCAAGAACAAGGTGGGCCCCGTGCTCAACGGGCTCGACGGCCGCCACTCCGGCAGCGTGGAGGGCTACTCCTATTCCGACGCCAACAAGAATTCCGGCATCACCTGGGGCAAGGAGGTGTTCCTCGAATACATCAAGGACCCGAAGGCGAAGATTCCCGGCACCAAGATGGTGTTTGCCGGCATCAAGAACGAGAAGGAAGCCAATGATCTATGGGCTTATGTCTCCTCGTTCGACAAGGATGGCAAGCAGAAGTAGCAGCCATCGCAGGCTCGGGGACGCGGCCTAATTCCCTCCCCGCGCGAGTTCGAGCAATCGATCGATCTTGGGGCTCTGCGGGTGACCGCGACCCGCGCCCCGCCGGCTCCTGTAGGTGACGACCGCGATGGTGATCCACGTCGCATGGAAGACGAGGCCACCCGCAATGACGAGCTGACCCGGAATCGGGCCGATCGCTGCGCGGGTCCAGAAATCGGCGAGCGAGGCAACTGGGACCGGATGGATCAGCAATTTGCCGACATAGGCCGTCACCTGGATCGCGAAAATCCAGCAATAATTGTTGCGGAGCCTGCGTCCGACGGCCTCGGCATAGGTGATGTGAAGATTGGGCGTCCGATAGTCCTGGTAGAGGATTTCGTTCCAGTGATTTTCGAGCTGCACGCCCCGGCCGTCGAGGATCGGTCCGAAGAAATAAACTTCAAGCACATGCGCCCGCATGCGCCAGAAATCGAAGAAGCGGTAGCGGCGGGCCTCGATGGACAGAAACGTCGTGACCAGCAGACCAACGAGAACCAGCGGCAGAGGTGACGCGGTCTCGCTGCTGAACGTCAGCGACAATGCGATGCCGGTCGTCACGACAGCCCAGTTGGTCGTGGTATCGAGGCGCGTTCGCCAGACCGTGCTGCGGTACAACTCGCCACGATAGAGGTGCGACAGCGCGGTGATTTCGGCCGTGCCGAATTCGGACGGCCGGCCTTCGGTAGGGTTCTCGCTCATCGTCTGTTCTCCCCTGCTGCGCAGGCCGCGGGTCGGCGGTTTGCACGAATGAGGGACTGCACAGGACGCAGCATGACGGCATGGCCCGCTTTCGCGGCCGCACGGGGCTCAAGCCAGGGTATGCACGATCACCGGCCCGGCCATCGCGGTGGCCGGCCCGGTCAGGAGCGGCGCGAGCTCCTGCTCGATCCACGCCAGCGCGCGCTTGTTGGATTCCTCGGCCGCCGCGTAATTGTTGAACAGGCTGATCGCAATCACCGTGTCGTCGGGCGAATAGACCACGTAGTAGCCCATGAAGCCTTCGACGTCGCTGATGATCGGAATGGCGCCTTCCTTGATCCGGCGCGTCAGCTCTTCGGTCTTGCCGGCCTTGGCCTTGCCCTGACGGATTGCGGCGTACATGGGGCTCTCCCTCGAAGGTAAGCTGCCCGATAGCGCAACTCTCACTCACATCCATCGCGGGACGAGCAGCGGTATCCCGCATGCGCCGATCGTATCCCATCCCGGACGATCGGGCCACGTGGCACCGAAGCCCGAGCCTGCCGACAGTTCAATTGGCGACAGCCGCCGCGCTCGGCGTCAGCGCGCCGATCATCGCCTCGATCTCCGAGACCACCAGACCGGGGACGGCGTTCTGCACCATGTGGCCGACGCCCGGCAGCACGATCAGTTTGGTGTTGGGCGCGGTCGCCGCGAACGGCCGCGAATGGATGTTGGTCGAGACCGTCTTGTCGGCGTCGCCGGTGATGATCGTGACCGGCGCCTTGATCTCGGCATAACGCGGCGCCTGCTCGGCCACCGCCGCCTTCAGCGTCACCAGATCCCGGGCATTGGCCAGGAACTCGCGCGGCCGCAGCAAGAGCGGTGTCGCGGTATTGCGGACAAATCCCTCAGGCATCGTCTGCGGCAGGAAAACGCCGCGGGCACCGGAATCCGCCAACAGCAGACCGAGCGGTAGCGTGATGGTGTGGGCGAGCAGCGGCCCGATCACCGGGGTAGTGACGATGCTGTTGTAACGCCCGACACCGCCCGGCCAGGGATAGGCGACCGGCGCCAGCATCACGAGGCCGGCCACGGCCTGCGGATAGTCCAGCGCGATCCGCGCGCCAAGCGCGCCGGCCCAGGAGTGCACCACGAAGATCGCGCTGCCGACGCCGAGCTTTGCCAGCGCCTCCTCGATCATCCGGGCCTGGACTTGGGGTGTTGAGTCTTCGAGGCGGGCGCGGCTGCTCCAGCCATGCCCGGGACGGTCGATCAGGATCACCCGGTGCTTCCTCGCCAGCTGCTCGCCAACCGGCTGGCGCATCGCTTCGAGATTGGAACTTGCGCCGTGCAGCATCACGATCGGCGGGCCGGCCGCGTCCCGCGGGCCGATATCGACGATGTGAACGGTCCCGCCCGCCACCTCGACTATCCTGCCTTGCGGCGGATGCGCACGCTGCGCGAGCAGGACGCCAGCCTGCGTGACCAGCGCAAGCATCGCGAGCGCCGCCAGCACAATTGCTACCATCATGCGAGATGTCCGGACGATGTGTTGCACCAAAGAGGTACGGCACAACCGAGTTTCAGTTGCGACCCTTTTCCACAAACCGCAAATTCTGTGGATAGCGGGGTCACACGGGCGTCATTGGCAAGTTTGTACAGTCGCACTGACACTTTCGCCATTTGTGGGCGTGCCTGATTGGGGGGTAGCCGACACCTGTACCTGTACACGACATCCACAGGAACGGGATCGCTCACTACAAATTGTTCCAGCGTACAATCGGAGGGAGTACCCATGATTTCCGACGCAAGCGAAGCCGCCATCGATCAGATCGTAGCGAGTTGCAATGGCGACATCCGCGGCGCCCTCAAGGCGTTGTTGCGTGTTAATGAGCAACTTGAGGCGGAATTGGCGCAGATCTACGCAGCGGTAGGCCTGGACGGAATGGCACGCGGCAGCAATGCCGTGCACTAATCGGACTTGTCCACGCTAGCCGGCGCTTCGGCAGGCGGTTCTTCCACCGGGCAACCGCGGATGGTCGAACGCGCCAACTTGGCGTCGTCGAGTGACTGGTAGGGTCCGCTGCCAAACCAGACAGGTCCGCCGACTTCCGCGTTGACGACGGGATTGCTCGTGACAATCTCGCATTTGGCCGTATCGCGGTTGCCGATCACCCAATAGCCACCTTGTGCGAAAGCCAGGTTTCCGGTCGCGACAACAATCGCGCCGGCAAACAGCAATGTTTTCATGGCTCTCTCCTGAAATGCTATCTGTCAATCATAGCGCTTTCGCGGCGCGGCGTTCACGCTTGCGGCATCGCGTGAGGATTCAAGGTTAATCGCGATCTGTCTGATTAAGCCCAATCTTATCGAAAGACGCAGGCTCACTTTTGTTTGCGCCAACTCAGCGCTCACATCGGCCGATGCCGCAGATCAGATATCGCGGCCTTCGATTTTTTCGCTGAGCGACTTGACCAGCTCCGGCACCTTTTCGAGATGCGGGTTGACCGCCAACGCCTTGCGAAACGCCTCAAGCGCGCGCTTTTCGTCGCCGACGTCCTGCATGATCATGCCAAGACCGGCCAGCGCGCCGAAATGGCGCGGCTCGCGGATCAGGACTTCGCGGATATCCGCGAGCGAGTGGGTATAATCGTTCTTCAGATAGTACAGCGTCGCGCGCCGGTTCCATGCCTCGATATAATCCGGACGCAGCTTGACGACGGCATCCAGCAGCTTCAGCGCCACATCGACCTTCTGCGCATCCATCGCCGCCTTGGCGCGCAGCATCAGCAGCGCGGCGGTGTCGCTTGGGGTCTGCATCCACAACGCCCAGATCCGCGCCTCGACATGCTTGGCGCTGGCTTCATCGGGGGCGGCTTTCAGCGCGCCGAACAGGAAATCCAGTCCGCGGGTGCGATCGGCGCCAACCTTGGGAAGCTTGCTCGGCGCTTCCGGCAATTTCTTCTGGGCTTTCGGCGGCGGGATGACCCTGGGGTCATTCTGGTCGTTCTGGGCAAAAGCAGCCGCGGGCACCGCTGTCATCACAGCGGCTAGGACGACCATCCGGCAGTTACGGGCACCCGGGAATCTGAAAGCCATGAGGCAAGTCTAGACGTGCAAATTCGCGCTGCAAAGCAGCCGATCGTCAAAGACCTGTGAAAGAGGACAGGAAAGCGGCTCAGCCCTGGCGGGCCTTGAAGCGGCGCTGCACCTTGTTGATCACGTAAACCCGGCCCTTGCGACGGACCAGACGGTTGTTGCGGTGACGGCCGCGAAGCGATTTCAACGAGTTACGGACCTTCATGGGACAATCCTGATGCTTTGAAAGGCCGCGTTGAGGCCGAACCTTAAGCTACCCGAAAGTGGCAAAATGGGATTAATCCCGCCAGCGGCAACCGCCCGGGACGAGGCGGTTTCTAAGGAAGGCGGCCCCGGATGTCAATCCGAAGCGGTCCATTTTCAGACCCCAGGCCGCGGAACCGCGGAAACTGGGCGGTCATTCCCGTCCACTGGGCCTTCCCCAAACGGCCCCTTCAAGGGGCTCAAACCGCGTTCACTGGCAGAACAGATCGCGCGGGAACTCGACCATGGCTTCACCGGTGGCGACCTTCTCGCCTTGCTGGTTCTTGACCACCACGTCGATCAGCACCCAGCGGGATTTTGCCGTCGATTGCTTGGCCTTGATGATTCCCGAGGGCTGGATGGTGTCCCCGGGCCGGACCGGCTTGACCCACCTGGTTTCCAGCCTGCGGTGGATGGCTCCGGCCGGGTGGGCCCAGTCGGTGATCATGCGCGAGATCAGGCCGAAATTGTTCATGCCGTGCATGATGATGCCGCCGAAATGGGTCTTGCCGAAATTACCCTTCATGTAGTCGTCGTCGAGATGCAGCGGGTTGTAGTCGAGCGAGGCGTCGCAGAACAGGCGGATGGATTCCCGCGATACCGCGAATTTCGGCCCGTCAATGACGTCGCCGGCGGAAAGGCTGTCGAAGCTGGTCGTCATTTGAAGCCTCCCCTTACACCGGCCGAATCGTCCAGCCGCGGCCGGAACAGATTACGTCACCCTTCTGGTTGAAGAAGACGTTGTCGTGAACCACGAACAGCCGCTCGCGCTTGATGAACTTGTCGAGCGCGCGGGCCTGCAGGGTGATGACGTCGTTGGGACGTGCAGGGATGTTGTAGCTCCAGGACTGCCCGGCATTGACGGTTCCCGGCGAGCGCATCCAGTCGTCCGCCGGCGTGCAGGAGAACATCAGCAGGATATGGATCGAGGGCGGCGCGATCAGGCCGCCATGGCGGGTGGTCTTCGCGTAGGCTTCGTCGAAATAGATCGGGTGATCCTCGCCGACCGATTGGCAGTAGAGTTCGATCGCTTCCCTCGTCAGCGTGTAGGGAATGGTCTTGCGCGGCTCGCCGGGAACGATGTCGTCCCAGACCTTGCGCAGGTTGGCGTCTTTCCAGAAATCGGTCTCGAAGGCCTCCGCCTGCGCCATGCCGCACTCCCCTGTTTTCCGGCTTTTGCTTCTGCCGTCGGAATTTGTTATATCGTATAATCAATTTTCCAGATCCAAAAATCAAGCCGGCGGGAAACCCAGATGCCCAAGCTAAAACTGCCCGACATCGAGAAAGTTGTCGCGATCGACATCCACACCCACGCCGAGGAGCCCTGCGGCATGCATGGCGACGACGGCTATGACGACTTCCAGGCGCAGATGGCGGAATATTTCAAATCGCCGCACAAGCATCCGCCGACCGTGCCGGAGACGGCGGCCTATTATCGCGCGAAGAACATCGCAGCCGTGATCTTCCCGGTCGATGCCGAGCGCGAGACCGGTTTCCGCCGCTACAACAATTACGAGATGCTGGAGATCGCTTCCGACCATCTCGACGTCCTGATCCCCTTTGTCTCGATTGATCCGCACAAGGGCAAGCTCGGCGTGCGCGAAGCGCGCAAGCTGATCGAGGAATACGGCGTCCGCGGCTTCAAATTCCATCCGACCATGCAGGGCTTCTACGCCAACGACCGCATGGCCTATCCGCTCTACGAGGCGATCAATGACGGCGGCGCGATCGCGCTGTTTCACACCGGGCAGACCGGCGTCGGCAGCGGCATGCCCGGCGGCATGGGGATGCGGCTGAAATATTCCAACCCGATGTATATGGACGACGTCGCGGCGGATTTTCCCGATCTCAAGATCATCCTCGCGCATCCCTCCTTCCCCTGGCAGGAAGAGGCGCTGTCGGTCGCGACCCACAAGCCGAACGTCTATATCGACCTCTCCGGCTGGTCGCCGAAATATTTCCCGCCGATCCTGGTGCGCTACATC
>Ga0081540_1003497_pt1 | contig 12399 bp, 16 predicted proteins | sample TabmetS2T1R1_FD_71024 | JGI IMG/M metagenome (GOLD analysis project Ga0081540, IMG submission 71024) | Tabebuia heterophylla rhizosphere microbial communities from the University of Puerto Rico - S2T1R1 | ecosystem: Host-associated > Plants > Roots > Rhizosphere ...
CCTTCGTCAGGAAAGCGTCAAAACTCGTCCACAGGCAGGCCACGAAAGGACGCCGGGGGCGCGTTCCTCACACGCCGCGCATCTCGTCGGTCGCCGCCCGCCCGCGCTCGTGGACGGCGGCGCGGCGGCTCTCGACGTCGGCTTCGTCCACCGGCGTCTCCGGCGAGGCGGCCTCCTCGTGCTGCTCCTCGGCGACCGTCCTCGACTCCTCGAGCTTGCGTCGCAGCTCCTCGGCTCGCGGGTCGTCCGTCGGCGCGGGCGAGGGCGCCGGCGTGGGCCGAAGCTTCCGGTAGACCGCGATCGCGGCCCCTGCCGCCCCTGCCAGCCACGCTGTCCGGGCCCTCATCTGGCCGATGCTACACTGGCCGCCTTCCTGCCTCGCCTCGCGCAGTTCGCTCCCGAGTTGCGCCTGCCGGCGAGGCCGACTCAGACCGAAGGAAGGGAGTGTTCGGGAGCGTGACCGACTACGAAATCTTGTTGATGCTCGACCCCGAGCTGCCGGAAGAGCGGCAGTCCGAGATCGTGACCCGCGCGCGCGAGGCGATCGAGCGCGACGGCGGGAAGTTCGACGCGCACGAGCCCTGGGGCCGGCGCCGGCTCGCCTACGAGATCGACCACAAGGGCGAGGGCGCCTACCACCTGCTCACGTTCGCGGCGGAGCCCGCCACGCTGGAGGAGATCTCGCGCGTGCTGAAGATCACCGACGGTGTCATGCGCCACCTGGCCGTTCGCCGCGTCCAGGGCGGCACCACCCGGCCGCCCGAGCCGATGCCCGAAGAGCCGGTAGCGGTGGCGGCGGCCGCGCGGCAGGATGGAGAGATCGAGGAGAGCGCCCCGGAGAGCGCCGGAGAGGAGACCGAGTAATGGCCAACATCAACCGCGTCGTCCTGGTCGGGAACCTGACCAAGGACCCCGAGCTGCGCCACACGCCGAGCGGCACCGCGGTCTGCAAGCTGCGCCTCGCCGTGAACACGCGGCAGAAGGACGGCCAGACCGGCGAGTGGGGCGACAAGCCCAACTACTTCGACGTCACCGTCTGGGGCAACCAGGGCGAGAGCTGCGCGCAGTACCTCGCCAAGGGCCGCCCGGTCGCCGTCGACGGCCGCCTCGATTGGCGGGAGTGGGACGCCCAGGACGGCACCAAGCGCCAGGCGGTCGAGATCATCGCCGACAGCGTCCAGTTCCTCGGCTCGCGCCAGGACGGCGAGGGCGGCGGCCAGCCGCAGTTCGTCCCCAGCGGCGCGCAGGCCGACAACGCCGACTTCGGCAGCTCCGCCACCGACGACGACATCCCCTTCTGATGCCGCAGCGAGAACAGCGACAGCAGCGCAAGGGCCGGCCCGCGCCGGGCGGCCCGATCCGTAAGCGCAACTGCTACTTCTGCCGCGAGAAGGTGACCGAGGTGGACTACAAGAACATCAACCAGCTCCGGCGCTACGTCTCGGAGAAGGGCAAGATCCGCTCCCGCCGCATCACCGGCGCCTGCCGCCGCCACCAGCGCCAGGTCGCGCTGGCGGTCAAGCGGGCCCGGGAAATGGCGCTCCTTCCCTACTCGACCGGCTAGATGGAAGTCATCCTCAGGCAGGACGTCGAGAAGGTCGGGCTCCGCGGCGAGGTGGTCGACGTCGCTCCCGGCTTCGCGCGCAACTACCTGCTGCCGCGCAAGCTCGCGGAGGCCGCGACCCCGGCCAAGGTCGCCGAGCTGCGCAAGCACGAGGAAAAGCGGGCCCGCCACGAGGCGCAGAGCTTCGAGCAGGCCCAGGAGATCGCGCAGAAGCTCGAGGGCGCCGAGATCCGCTTCGACGTCCCGGCCGGCGAGACCGGCACGCTCTTCGGCTCCGTGACGGCGACCGACATCGCCGAGCGCGTCTGGGAGACGCAGAAGGTGCGCATCGACCGCCGCAGGCTCGAGCTGCCCGAGTCGATCAAGCGCATCGGCCGCTACCAGATCCCGGTCGAGCTCTTCGGCGACGTGACGGCGACGCTGCGGCTCGCGGTCGTCCCCGAAGGCGGCGAGCTGCCGCCGCAGGAGGAGCTCGACGCGATCGCCGCGGCGGAGGCCGAGGCCGAGGCGGCCGCGCAGGCCGAGGCGGAGGCCGAGCACGAGCAGGCCGAGGCCGAAATCGAGGCGGTCGTCGCCGAGGAGGACGAGCTGGAGCCTGACGCCGAGACGGTGGCGGAGGAGGTCCCGGACGACGCGTTCGACCGGGCCGCGTACGCGGCGGACGAGCTGCCGGGCGACTCCGAGCAGCCCGACTCGTAACACAAGCGCACAGGCTTCTCCACAGCTTTTCGTGAGGCTGTGGAATTCGGCACGAACTTCCCGCTCCGAGCGAAGTTTTCGCCCACAGGGTCGTCCGGTGATCGTGGGAACATGCGTTCCCTTATGCCTGCAAACCGGCCGTGCCGAACGTTCACGCCCCTGTCGAAAGCAGCGTCGTCCAGACCTTCCAGGACCACGCCCGCCGTGCTTGGGTAGCGCGATGGCCCAGCTCGCCCAGGCCTCGCCGACCGCCCCGGTCCCGCCGCAGAATCTCGAAGCCGAGGAGTCGGTCCTCGGCGCGATGATGCTCTCCCCCGGCGCGATCGGGGCGGTCAGCGAAGTGCTGGACGCGAGCGACTTCTACCGCGAGAGCCACGCCGTCATCTACCGCGCCGCGCTGGCGCTGTACTCGAAGGGCGAGCCCGTCGACGCGATCACCTTGGTCGACGAGCTCGAGGAGCGTGGCGAGCTCGAGGGCGCGGGCGGCCGCGTCCGCATCCACGAGCTCGCGACACTCGTCCCCGCCAGCGCGAACGCGGGCCACTACGCGCGCATCGTGCGCGAGATGGCGACCCTCCGCGGGCTGATTCGGGCGGGCGGCGAGATCGCCCAGCTGGGCTGGGAGCGGCCCGGCGAGACCACCGACCTCGTCGATCGCGCCGAGCAGGTCGTCTTCGACCTCTCGCAGGCGCGCGTCACGAGCGAGTTCAGTCATATCGAGGAGCTGCTGAAGGACAGCTTCGAAAGGATCACCGCCCTCTACGAAGCCGGCGCCGACGTCACGGGGACGCCGTCCGGCTTCCGCGATCTCGACCGGCTCACTTCCGGGTTCCAGCCGGGGAACCTGATCATCGTCGCCGCCCGCCCGAGCATGGGCAAGTCCGGCCTCGGCCTCTGCATGGCCGCGAACCTCGCCGTCCGCGCCGAGGTGCCGACGGCGCTGTTCACCCTCGAGATGTCGAAGACCGAGGTGACCCAGCGCCTGATGTGCAGCGAGGCCAAGGTCGAGTCGCAGCGGCTGCGCACCGGCAAGCTCGCGGCCGACGACTGGCCACGCCTGACGGCCGCGTGCGACCGGCTGGCCAAGGCGCCGATCTACGTCGACGACCAGGGCTCGATCACGATGATGGAGATCCGCTCGAAGGCGCGGCGGCTGAAGTCGCGCGAGCCGAATCTCGGCCTGATCGTCGTCGACTACCTGCAGCTGATGACCTCCGGCTCGAACGTCGAGAGCCGCGTGCAAGAGGTCTCACAGATCTCGCGCTCGCTGAAGGTCCTGGCGCGCGACCTCGACGTCCCAATCCTCGCGATGTCGCAGCTCTCGCGCGCGGTCGAGCAGCGCCACGACAAGCGGCCGATCCTCTCCGACCTGCGCGAGTCGGGCTCGATCGAGCAGGACGCCGACCTGGTGATGTTCATCTACCGCGACGAGTACTACAACGACGAGTCCGACCAGCAGGGGATCGCCGAGGTGCACCTCGCCAAGCACCGCAACGGCCCGACCGACACGGTCAAGCTCTCCTTCCTGAAGCGCTACGCCAAGTTCGCCGACCTCGCCCCCTCGCAATAGGAGTGGCTATCTACGCCCACGCATCGACCGGTCAATTCAGACGCACGAGCGGGCGAAGCCCGCACGTGCTGACAACGGCGTCGCAAGCGCCGCCTCAGTGACGACGTTCGAGCAGACCGTCGTCCTCCTTGCGCGCGCGACCGCTTTCACGGTGGTGTGCCAAGCCTGCGAGGAGCTCGACGCCCGCGGCGAGCACGTCGGCCACACCGCGCAGGGCCTGCTGCGGCTCGAGCACGACCTGGGCTGGACCGAATGCCCGCGCGGCCATCGCATCCGCGTGATCCGCGCCGGCGCGGGCGTGCACGCCGAGCCGACGTCCCCCCTCTGGTAGCAGTACCGCGATGAGGTTTGGACGGCCGCGCGGTCTGGTCCAGCGGTCCGACCCCGGCGGAGCGGCTCGGCGGGGCGGCGAGCGGCTGCACGACCGAGCCCCGCCTCGGGGACCAGAACGAGCATCGGCCGGGTTGACACTCAAGATCGGGCTGTCTACGTTGGCCCGAGCCGCCACGGGCGGTCCGTGGCACCGGGGGAGAACAGGGGAAAACAAGTGCTGAAGCGTCACCTCAAGAACCGGGGACTCGTGTTCGCGAGCGTGGTCATCGCTGCCGTGGCAGCGCTCGCGTCCGTGCCCCAGACGGCCACGTCAGCGGCCGTAGAGGCTTGTCCGGGAGGCGGACCCTTGGTCGTGAACGCGTACGCCACGTACCGCAACAGCGCCGATTTCGGGGCAGACGGTCATGTCTGGGCGCTCGATGCGGCTCGCGAGTCGATCCAGATCTGGCAGATCGGGACCAACACCTACTGCTTGAAGCGCCAAGACATAGGCACGTTCACCACCTTCGCAGGCGTGAGCCCGGAGGGAACCGGCACGGTCGGCGGCGGCGTGACCGGGCGGTGGAACGGGGAGATCGTGGCTGTGATCCACGGAACCTTCGCACCCAAGGCCCCAACGAGGGGCTTCGTCGGTGACTTCGACCTGCAGTGCCAGCACGACGGCACATGCCTCGGGCCTGCGTTCAATGCGAGGGCCTACATCTCCATCGACTCCGTCCAGTTCCTCAAGTTCAGTGCGACGTTCGCAGGTGGAGCCTGCGGTGTGTGGCGCCAGTCAATAGACGGCGACACCGGCGACATCGTCTGCTAGACGACTGATTCCCGACAGCGAGCAGAGGCCAGGAAGCCAGACTGGCCTCTGCTTCTCGGCGTCCGCCATCAGAGCCCTCTCGCTCGCCAGGCCCACCTGGCGCCGTTGCTGCTCGCGACGTTCGCCCGATCCGCCTGACAGCCGTCAGGTAGGGCACACTCCGGCCCGTGCCGGCAACCGTCATCGTCGGGGCCCAGTGGGGTGATGAAGGCAAGGGCAAGATCGTCGACCTGCTGGCCCAGCACTCCGACCTCGTCTGCCGCTACCAGGGCGGGCCGAACGCCGGGCACACGATCGTCACCGGCGGCGAGAAGTACAAGTTCCACCACATGCCGTCGGGGATCCTGCACGGCAAGGAATGCGTCCTCGGCGCCGGCTGCGTGATCGACCCGGAGGTGTTCGCCGGCGAGCTGGACGAGCTCGAGGCGCGCGGGATCTCGACCGACTGCGTGCGCGTCTCCGGCGAGGCGCACCTGATCATGCCGTGGCACGTCGCCATCGACCAGGGCAGCGAGCGACGCCTCGGCGAGCTGCAGATCGGCACCACCAAGCGCGGGATCGGGCCCGCGTACGCGGACAAGGCGGCGCGCCTCGGGATCCGCGTGCAGGACCTGCTCGAGCCGAAGATCCTGCGCCAGAAGATCGAGGTCGCGCTCGCCGAGAAGAACGTCTGGCTCGAGCGGGTCTACGGCGCCGAGCCGCTCGAGCTGGAGGAGCTCGCCGGGCGCTACGAAGGCTTCGCACAGCGGCTGCGGCCCTACGTCGCCGACACCTCGCTGCTCGTCGACCGCGCGCTGCGCGACGGGCGCTTCGTCCTGCTCGAAGGCGCGCAGGGGACGCTGCTCGACCTCGACCACGGCACCTATCCGTTCGTCACCTCGTCCGGCACGGTCGCCGGCGCCGCAGCGGTCGGCGTCGGGATCGGCCCAAACCGGATCGACGCGATCATCGGCGTCGCCAAGGCATACGTCACGCGCGTCGGCGAGGGCCCGTTCCCGACCGAGATCGAGGGCGCCGACCAGGAGCGCGTGCGCGACCTCGGCGCGGAGTTCGGCACCACGACCGGCCGCGTCCGCCGCTGCGGCTGGCTCGACCTGGTCGCGCTGCGCTACGCCGTGCGGCTGAACGGGATCACCTCGCTCGCCCTGACGAAGCTCGACGTGCTCTCGCCGTTCGAGCAGCTGCCGGTCTGCGTCCGCTACCGGCTGCGCGACGGCACGGAGACACCGGACTTCCCGGCGCACCAGAGCGACTTCCACCACTGCCGCCCGGTCTACGAGACGCTGCCCGGCTGGCAGGAGCCGCTCGACGAGGTGACCGAGCTCGAGGCCCTGCCGGCGAGGGCGCGCAGCTACGTCGAGTTCGTCGAGCGCGAGCTGGAGGTGCCGGTCTCGCTGATCGGCACCGGCGCCGAGCGGGAACGCGTGCTCGCGCCCGGCCCGGTCGAGGCGCTCGCCCGGCCCTAGCCGGGCACGACGCCGCGGACCGCCCAGGCGCGGGCTTCGAGCGTGAAGGCGCCCGCCGGCTCGCCCAGCCGCCGGAAGTACTCCTCGCGGAGAGCGGCCTGCCGCTCGGGCGGGAGCCCGATCGCGTACTGGCCCGCCGGCCCGGCGCCGAGCAGGAACGCGTCCCAGAGCTCGTCGAAGTCCTCGTAGCGCGTCGAGACCTCGAGCCCGTCCGACTGGACGCCGGCGAGCCCGCTGTCGCGCCACAGCGCCTCGAGCCGCTCGCGCTTGCCGAACGGGCTCGTCTCCGCGTCCGCGTCCGGGTCGAAGGCCCGCACCGACTGCCAGAAGTCCCGCAGCATCACCATCCCGACGCCGAAGTCCCATGTGCAGGCCGCGACCACGCCGCCGGCTCGCGTGACGCGCTGCATCTCCGCGGCGCCGACCTCGGGGACGGCCATGAAGTGGACGACGAGCTGCGCGAGGGCGGCGTCGAAGGAGTCGTCCGGCCAGGGCAGCGACTCGGCGCTCGCCCGCTTCAGCTCGGCGCCGGGCACCCGCTGTGCGCACGCCTCGAGCAGCGGCGATGGGTCGGCGCCCGAGACGTGGTCGGCGCCGACACGGCGCGCGAGCTCCTCGGTCAGGACGCCGGAGCCGCAACCGACGTCGAGCACGCGCTGGCCGGCCTCGATGCCGGCGAAGTCCGCGAACACGGGCGCCAGCTCACGCGAGTAGCGGCCCATGAAGCGGTCGTATGCGTCACCCGAGACTTCGAAGCTCATCGGCGGGGTTGACGTTAACGAGCAGCTCGGCCGCGCGACATGCGCCGTCGCCGTCGCTCTACGCGCGTGAGCGTAGCCGGCGCTCGGCACACATTCCTCACGGTCCCGTCACAGACACGCGCGCCGGCCGACGCTACGCTCGCCTTGGGGAGGAGGCCGGGCGAACCATCTACCCGGCGAGGCAGTCGAGCCGCGCCGACCGTCGCAGTACACTGCGCCGCCGTGAAGGTGCTGATCGTCGGGTCGGGCGGCCGCGAGCACGCGCTCGCCTGGAAGCTCGCTTCCAGCCCAGAGGTCGACGAGCTGCACGCGGCGCCCGGCAACCCCGGCATCGCCGCCCTCGGGCAGTGCCATCCCGTGCGCGCCGAGGACGGCGAGGGGCTGCTCTCGCTCTGTCGCGAGCTCGGCATCGACCTCGTCGTCGTCGGCCCGGAGGCGCCGCTGGTAGTCGGTCTCGCAGACACCTTGCGCCGCGGTGGCGTGGCCGTCTTCGGCCCCACCAGGGCGGCCGCGCAGATCGAGGGATCGAAGGCTTTCGCGAAGGACGTGCTGGAGGCCGCCGGGGTCCCGACCGCCAAGCGGCTCTCCGTGGCGCAGGCACCGTGCGTGGTCAAGGTCGACGGGCTCGCGGCCGGGAAAGGCGTCTTCGTCTGCCACACGCAGGACGAGCTCGATGCCGGCCTGCGTGCGGGCGCCGCGCTGGGCGGCGACCTGCTGCTCGAAGAGCTGCTCGAGGGCGAGGAGGTCTCGCTGTTCGCGATCAGCGACGGCGAGCGCGCGGTCGGGCTCGCGCCGGCCCAGGACTTCAAGCGCGTCGGCGAGCAGGACACCGGCCCCAACACCGGCGGGATGGGTGCCTACTCGCCGTTCCCGGGCCTCGACGCGCCGGAGGTCGAGGAGCTCCTCGAGACCGTGCACCGGCCGGTGCTCGCCGAGCTCGCGCGCCGCGATGCGCCTTTCACCGGCCTGCTCTACGCCGGTCTGATGCTGACCGCGGATGGCCCGCGCGTGCTCGAGTTCAACTGCCGCTTCGGCGATCCGGAGACAGAGGCGATCCTGCCGCGGATCAAGGGCGATCTTCTGCCGCTGCTGCTCGGCGCGGCGACCGGCGCGCTGGCCGGCGACGTGACCTTCGGCGACACGGCGGCGGTGACGGTCGTGCTGGCCGGCGGCGACTACCCGGAGCGCGGCGACACCGGGACGCCGATCGCGGGCGTCGAGGACGCCGAGGCCACCGGCGCGCTCGTCTTCCACGCCGGCACGGCGCGGCAGGGCGGCCGGCTGGTCACGAACGGCGGACGCGTGCTCGCCGTGTCGGCGACTGGCGACGACGTCGGCTCGGCCCGGTCGCGCGCGTACGAGGCGGCGAGCAGGATCTCGTTCGCAGGCATGCGCTACCGGCGCGACATCGCGCTCGCCGCCGTGGAGGATCATGTCCGCAGCTGAGGCGCCCCTGGTCGGCCTGCTCGTGGGCTCCGAGTCCGACCGCGAGGCGATGCAGCCGGCACTCGACGAGCTCGACTCGCGCGGCATCGCCTGGGAGTTCGAGGTGCGCTCGGCACACCGCAACCCGGACGCCGTGGCGGAGTACGCGCGCACGGCGCGAGAGCGCGGGATTCGCGTGCTGATCGCCGGAGCCGGGCTGGCGGCGGCGCTCCCGGGAGCGGTGGCGGCGAACACCGACCTGCCGGTGATCGGGGTCCCGCTGCGCTCGCGCCTGAGCGTGCTCGACGGGCTCGACGCATTGCTGTCGATCGCGCAGATGCCGCCCGGCGTGCCCGTCGCGGCCGTCGGGGTAGACAACGCCAAGAACGCCGCCGCGCTCGCGGCCCGCATCCTCGCGAGCTGACCCAGGCGCCGGCACCACCGGGACCAGCGCCAAATCCGGGGCCATCCCTAGCCCCCACCCACCCGGGGTAGATCAGCATGCCTGGGAAGTGCGCGCGTGTGTGTGACCGGAGCGTGTCGAGGGTGTGACTCTTTGTCCCGAAGGGTCCTCCTGCGCGGGCTCTAGACTCCAGCCGGTGATCGCGCGCTACTCCCGACCCGAGATGGCCGGGGTCTGGTCGGAAGAGAGCAAGCTCGCGCGCTGGCTTGACGTCGAGCTCGCCGCTCTCGAGGCCTGGGCCGAGCTGGGCGCCGTTCCCGCGGACGCCGTGGCCGAGATCCGGGCCCGCGCGCACCCGCCCACGCCGGAGCGCGTGGCCGAGCTCGAGCGGGAGACCCAGCACGATCTCGCGGCCTTCGTCGACGCGGTCGCGGCGGAGGTCGGCCCGGCCGGACGCTGGATCCACCACGGGCTGACGTCCTCCGACGTCGTCGACACCGGGCTCTCGCTGCAGGTGCGCGATGGCGGGGAGCTGCTGCTGGCAGGCCTCGACCGCGCGCTCGACGCCGTGGTCGAGCAAGCGCAAAGGCACCGCGACGACGTCTGCATCGGCCGCACGCACGGCGTGCACGCGGAGCCGACCACCTTCGGCCTCAAGCTCGCGGGTTGGGCCTTCGAGCTCGACCGCGCGCGCGGTCGCCTGACGCGCGCGCTCGAGACGATGCGCGTCGGCAAGCTCTCAGGCGCCGTCGGCACCTACGCCGCGACCGACCCCGAGCTGGAGCGGCTGGCCTGCGAGCGCCTCGGCCTGGAGCCGGACCCCGTCTCGACCCAGATCGTGCAGAGGGACCGGCACGCCGAGCTGCTCGCCGCGCTCGCGCTCGTGGCGGCCTCGCTGGAGCGGTTCGCGGTCGAGGTGCGGCACCTCGCGCGCACCGAGGTGGCCGAGGTCGCCGAGCCGTTCGGCAAGGGCCAGAAGGGCTCCTCGGCGATGCCGCACAAGCGGAACCCGGTCGTCGCCGAGCGGATCTGCGGCCTCGCGCGCATCGTGCGCGCGAACGCGCTCGTGGGGCTCGAGAACGTCGCCCTCTGGCACGAGCGCGACATCTCCCACTCCTCCGCCGAGCGGGTCGTGATCCCGGACTCGTTCCTCGCGCTGGACTACATGCTCGAGCGCTTCGCCTGGCTGGTCGAACGGCTCGACGTCCGGCCGGAGCGGATGCGCCGCAACCTCGAGGCAGGCCACGGGCTCTTCTTCAGCCAGCGCCTGCTGCTCGCGCTCGTCGAGTCGGGGCTCGCGCGCGGCGACGCCTATCGGCTCGTGCAGCGGCACGCGCTGCGGGCGCACGAGGAGGAGCAGGATTTCCGCGAGCTTGTGCGCGCGGACGAGGAGATCGCGGGCAGGGTCGAGCTGGACTCGATCTTCGATCTCGGCTGGTACACACGTCACGTCGACGCCGTCTTCGAGCGGCTGGGCGAGCTCGCCCGAAAGGAGGACGCTGTTCATGCCTGAAGCCGTCACGCACGTCGGGAGCGGCAAGGTTCGTGAGCTGTACGAGGTCGACGACGAGCGGCTGCTGCTCGTGGCCAGCGACCGCATCTCGACCTTCGACGTCGTCTTGCCGACCGAGATCCCGGACAAGGGCCGCGTGCTCACCGGGCTCTCCGCCTTCTGGTTCAAGCGCACGCGCGACCTGGTCGCGAACCACCTGCTGGGGCTGCGCGAGGACGGCCGGTCGACCGAGTGCCGCAAGCTCGAGATGCTGCCGCTCGAGTGCGTCGTGCGCGGCTACCTGACCGGGTCCGGCTGGAAGGACTACCAGGCGACCGGCTCGGTCTGCGGGCACGTCCTCGCCGAGGGGCTGCGCGACTCGGACAAGCTGCCCGAGCCGATCTTCACGCCCGCGACCAAGGCGCAGGAGGGCCACGACGAGAACATCGACCGCGAGCGCGCGGCGGAGCTGGTCGGCCAGGAGCGCCTCGACGAGGTGGAGCGCGTGTCGCTCGGCCTCTATCGCTTCGCCTCCGAGTACGCGGCGCAGCGCGGGATCCTGATCGCGGACACGAAGTTCGAGTTCGGGCTCGACCCGCAGGCCCGACTCGTGCTCGGCGACGAAGCGTTCACGCCCGACTCGTCACGGTTCTGGCCGGCCGACGAGTACGAGCCTGGGCGCGCGCAGCCGTCCTTCGACAAGCAGTTCGTGCGCGACTACTGCGAGACGCTCGGCTGGGACAAGACCGCGCCCGGGCCTGAGCTGCCGGCCGACGTCGTCGCCGGCACGCGCGCCCGCTACGTGGAGGCATTCGAGCGCCTGACCGGGATCGAGTTCGACGCCTACCTCGCCGACCCGGAGGTCGTGCTGGGATGAGGGCGACGATCCTCGTCCGGCCGAAGCCCGGGATCCTGGATCCGCAGGGCGAGGCCGTCCAGAGCTCGTTGCGACAGCTCGGGTTCAGCGTCGACGAGGCGCGAGTGGGACGCGTGATCGACCTCGAGCTCGACGACGGGGACGCGGAAACCGCCCGCGCAGAGCTCGAGCGGGCCTGCGAGCAGCTCCTCGCCAACCCGCTGATCGAGTCCTACGAGATCGCGCTGGAGCGATGAGCGGCGAGGCCAGCCCGCGGGTCGCGGTCGTCGTCTTCCCCGGCTCGAACGACGACCGGGACGCCGCGCTCGCGCTCGAGGGGCTCGGCGCCGAGGCGGCGCTCGTCTGGCATGCCGAGCCGAGGCTCCCGGAGGTCGAAGCGGTCGTCCTGCCGGGCGGGTTCTCGTACGGCGACTACCTGCGCTGCGGGGCGATTGCCCGCTTCTCCCCGGTGATGGAGTCGGTCCGGGCTTTCGCCGAGGCCGGCGGGCTCGTGCTCGGGATCTGCAACGGGTTCCAGGTCCTGTGCGAGGCCGGGCTGCTGCCGGGGACGCTCCGGCCGAATGCGTCACTCGAGTTCGTCTGCCAAGACGTCGAGCTCCGGCTCGAGCGGGCGGACACGCCCTTCACACGCCGAGCCGAGCCCGGGCAGCGGCTGACCATCCCGATCAAGCACGGCGAGGGTTGCTACTTCGCCGACGACGAGCTGCTCGCCGAGCTGGAGCGGAACGGCCAGGTCGTCCTGCGCTACGAGCGGAACCCGAACGGCTCGATCGCCTCGATCGCCGGGGTCACGAACGAGCGCGGCAACGTCTTCGGCCTGATGCCCCACCCCGAGCACGCGGTCGACCTGCTGCTCGGCTCGAGCGACGGCGCGCTCGTGCTGGGATCGCTCGTCGACTCGGCCCGCGAGCGGCTGCTCACGGCGGCCTGAGCCCCAGCGCGTCCGCCAGCGCGGGCCGCGTCGCCAGCCCGTCGCGCAGCCGCTCGAGGTCGCGGGC
>Ga0081540_1003498_pt1 | contig 12396 bp, 14 predicted proteins | sample TabmetS2T1R1_FD_71024 | JGI IMG/M metagenome (GOLD analysis project Ga0081540, IMG submission 71024) | Tabebuia heterophylla rhizosphere microbial communities from the University of Puerto Rico - S2T1R1 | ecosystem: Host-associated > Plants > Roots > Rhizosphere ...
CTGCATGGCTACGCGAAGCCATTCCGGTCCGGGCGGAATGGATTTCAATTCGGGAGCCACCGTCGCGAAGTCTCGCAGATCAAAGTCGGCGCCGGCCGGAAGGGCATAAAATTTCGCACCGATGCGCTCGATCGGGCTGCGCAGGGCACTGCCCGACAGAAAGGCGACCTGGTGGCCCTCGTCCATTAGAAAACGTCCAATTGCAAGCAGCGGATTGAGATGCCCGGTGGCCGGGGTCGAAGCGATGAGGATTTTCATGTAACCTGTGACTCCAGTTGTTTAAGGCGCCGGCTAGCTTCCGACGGGCTTGTTCAAGCAGGACACAGGCTGCGCCTTCGCGGTTACGCCGTGGCTTCGAAGGTCGGTGAATTCGTTACAGCTGCAATGTGGAATGGCTTTTTATGAGAGCCGAGGCGGGGCGTCTCGATAGAAGCGAGCTGGGCTGGACCGACAGTCAGCGGATACGACCGGCCGTCGCCTCCACCCATGTGGCCGCGGTGCTAGGCACAGGAAGCGAGAAGAGTCTCACGGATCATTTCTAAGAGTCCGGGAATGGGCTGGTAACTCTGATGAATCATGCGGAGCTGTCCGACAAACGTGCTGACACCAATCGTCTGCCGATCAGCCGGAAGGTTGGTCAGCATCGCCGGTCCCCAGACTGCCTTCAGCTTCAACGATCCGTAATCGGCGGCGAGCGGAAGGACACCAAGATTTGAGATCACGGCGGAGCTTGGTGGGAAGGACGTGAGGAAAGCTTCCGCGTGGTCCCTGCCGGCGGTCGGCGGCAGACTCGCCGCGATCCATCGCAGCATCGCAACCACTTGCAGAGGCGATCGCGCCGCTTGCAGGCTATCTACGACGTTACGGGCGTCATTCCAGAGCGTGTCACGGCGCCCGGCGGGAATCTCGACGCTTCCGGCGCCGATAAACACGCCGCAGTCGCCGGCTCCGCTCCCCGCGAGCCTTCCCAGATCCAGGGGACAATGCATCCTGATGGCATCGGCTTCGGAAGCTGGAAGATGCCGCGAGGCGGCTGCACAGATTGCGCCATGTACCGTGGTTCCATTCGCCTTGCAGGATCGTATGAGCCGAGCGGTGTCGTTCCGATCCCATTCCACGCTGGCGATATTCGCCACGAGCTTTTTGCCCGCGCGTACGCCGCGCGCGGGGATTTTTGGGGAGGTCTCACCGCGGAGGACGCTCCCCTCGACGAAATCCCGGACGGAGATGACGCGCTCGATCATCTCTTCGAGAGGCGGACGCAGCGGCAACACCTTGAGATGATCGCCAGCAAGCGCGCGCATCAAATCATGGACGATGCGTGTTCCGGATAATCCGTCCATAACCGCATGATGAAATGTCAGGACAATCGACGTGCCGTCGGATGCCCACAAGACCGTTGCTCGCATCAGCGGCCCCGAAGAAGCACCGAAAGGCAGGCTCAGCTCCCTTTCGACCACTCCGCGCCAGTCTGTGGCCTTCTCGGCCTGAACTGCGTGGAGTTCGATCGGATCGTCGATGCGATGGAATGCCGGTCCGATTTCTGCGTCGTCTGCGATGCAGACCCTGAGCGCCGGATGCCGCCTGCGGACCTGCTCGAACGCCGCGCCAAGCCTGGCCCGGTGCAACGCGCCTTCGATCTGGGCGACGAGACAGAAATGCACCGGAAACGCCAGCGCGTAGAGATGGAAAAACCTCTCGCAGCCACCGAGCAGGCGGACGCGAGCGGGCCTTTTTTCATCGGTCACAAGCATCGATGCCGCGGCCTTTGCGAACGTTCCGTTGTTCATCATGGTTGCCGCCAAAAATCAGCAGCCGTGGCAGATGGTAAGCTTGCGATCGACAGCGGCATCCTCGTCCGTGAGGCGCTCGAGATCGTGGGGATTCTGCGACGGCACGTCGCGCGCCTGCGGTTGCCGATGGCCGACCGGCGCGGCGATCAATCGCGTGTCCTGCAATCGGGTGTTCTGCGTCAGCCGCGTTGGCGCCTGCGCGGTCGAATATCCTACCGACGATCTCGACGTTTCCATCGTCTGGGCAACGACTGCGCGACCGCCGAGCAAAACCAGTACTGCCACCGTCTTGATGAAGTATCGCATTGTCACCTCTCCTGATGTCAGCGTGTCGCTGTTGGCGACGCGGCCGACGTTGGTCCGAGGTGTTCACCGTGCAGGGGCCGTATTACGGGTGGGTTTTATGGCGGTGCGAAAGGCTTACAGTTGTAATATGCAGCCGCAGCCCTCTCAGGAACGTTCGGCGACAACTCGTAGTGGCTGACGGCCCGGCAAGCCAGCCTGAGTTATCGGGGTGAAGCGTGGCGCCGGCCTAGCTCAAACGAAGCGAGAGTGAAGACGGACGATCGCCGGAATGACCCATGATTTGCGACAGACCGACGCGGAATCGCAGGATTCGGCCTCCTCGCCTTGACGGTTCGGGACAACTCGGAAAACCTGCTCCTCGTTGGGGGACTCGTCCGGGCGCCCCACCGGCCCGGGATCGATGGCCCGTTCCGGAAGGGCGACTGCCGGGAGTGGTACGCCTATTGCATTGCGGTCGATATGCGTCCGAGGGGAAAGTCACATTATGATCCGCGTGTTTCTTGATCGCATCTACCTTCTCTCCGGCTATCTCGCCGGGCTATTCCTGATTGCGATTTTCGTGCTGATGATGCTGCTGTCGGCCGGCCGGCCGCTCGGCATCAATATCCCCGCGGGCGACGATTTCATCTCCTGGTGCATGGCGGCGACGGCCTTCCTCGGGCTTGCGCATACGTTCAGGCACGGCGAGATGATCCGCGTCGGCCTCCTGATCGACCGCCTCGGCGACAAGGCCCGCCATTATGTCGAGATCGCAGCCCTCCTCACCGGCGTCGGCTTCATCGGCTTCTTTGCCTGGAACGCCGTGGTCATGACATGGCAATCCCTGAAATTTCACGACATCTCGCAAGGCGTCATCGCGGTGCCGCTGTGGATTCCGCAGCTCGGCTACAGCGGCGGCCTCGTCATCCTCTTCATCGCCTTTGTCGATGAGCTGATTCATGTCCTGCGTGGCTTCTCGCCGCGCTACGAATTGCCGCCGCCACAGAGCGCCGAGGAAATCGTCGAGCGCGCCGTGCAGAGCGGAGTCTGACATGGACTTGCTCGCCATCGCCGCGATCCTGCTCGGATTTCTCGCGCTGCTGCTCGGGGCCGGCGTCTGGATTGCGGTGGCCCTGATGGCGACGGGATGGGCCGGCATGCAATTCGCCGGCGGCAACATTCCGGCGGGCAGCGTGCTGGCGACGACGGTGTGGGGCAACAGCGCCTCGTGGTCGCTCGCCGCACTTCCGCTCTTCATCTGGATGGGCGAGATCCTGTTCCGAACGCGCCTGTCAGAGGAGATGTTTCGCGGCTTTGCGCCCTGGCTGAACTGGCTGCCGGGCCGGCTGATGCATGTCAATGTGCTCGCCTGCGGCGTGTTCGGCTCGGTATCGGGCTCGTCGGCTGCGACCTGCGCCACGGTCGCCAAGATCGCGCTGCCGGAACTGAAGAAGCGCGGCTATGACGAGAACATGAGCCTCGGCTCGCTCGCGGGCGCCGGTACGCTGGGCATTCTCATTCCTCCGTCGATCACCATGGTGGTCTATGCGGTGCAGGCCAACGTCTCCATCATCCAGGTGTTCCTCGCCGGTTTCCTGCCGGGCTTTCTGGTGATGGCCCTCTATTCCGGCTACATCGCGATCTGGTCGCTCGCCAATCCCAAGCGCACGCCGCCGGCCGAGCCGCCGATGAGTTTGAGCAAGCGCATCTCGGAATCGCTCAACCTCATCCCCTGCCTGCTGCTGATCATCTTCGTCTTCCTGTCGCTGCTGATGGGCTGGGCGACCGCGACGGAATGCGCCGCCTGGGGCGTGCTGGGCTCGCTGGCGATTGCCTGGTGGCAGGGCGCGCTGAGCTGGGAATCCTTCTGGGCAAGCGTAATGGGCGCCACCCGAGTGAATTGCATGATCCTCTTGATCCTGGCCGGCGCTTCGTACATGGGCACGTCGATGGCCTATACCGGGATCCCGATGGCGCTAGCGAGCTGGGTGAACAGCCTCCACCTCAGCCCCTATGCGCTGATTGCGGCGTTGACGGTGATGTACATCGTGCTCGGCACCGCGCTCGACGGCATCTCCATGATCGTGCTGACCACCGCCATCGTCATTCCCATGGTGAAGCAGGCCGGTTTCGACCTGGTCTGGTTCGGTATTTTCCTGGTGCTGGTGGTGGAAATGGCTGAAGTCTCGCCGCCCGTCGGCTTCAACCTGTTTGTGCTGCAAACCATGAGCGGCAAGGATTCCAACACGGTTGCGAAAGCGTCGCTGCCGTTCTTCTTCCTGCTTGTTGTGGCGGTTGCCATCATCACGGTCTTTCCTTCCATCGTGATGGTGCTGCCGCAGATGGCGTTCCCTGGCTAGAAAGAGGTGTTTCATGTTCCGGCTTTTGAAGATGTGCGCTGTGGCCGCCTGGGTGACGGCGTTTGCCGCTCCAGTCATGGCGCAGACCAAATGGAATCTCCCGGCAGCCTATCCGGCGGACAATCCGCATTCGGTGAACCTGATCGCGTTCGCCAAGGATGTGGCCGACGCCACCGGCAACAAGCTGCAGATCACCGTGCATCCCGCGGCCTCCCTGTTCAAGGCGCCGGAGATCAAGCGCGCGGTCGCAACCGGCCAGGCGCAAGTCGGCGAAGTCCTGATCTCGCTGCATGAGAACGAAGATCCGCTGTTCGGCATCGACGTCATCCCGTTCCTGGCGACGAGCTATCCGGCGTCCAAGAAGCTTTGGCTTGCATCGAGACCGGCGATCGAAAAGAAGCTCGCTTCGCAGGGCCTGATGCTGCTCTTCGCCGTGCCGTGGGGGCCGCAGGGCATCTATGCCAAGAAGGACCTCAACACCGTCGAGGACATGAAGGGCCTGAAGTGGCGCGCCTATAATGTCGGCACCGCGCGCATCGCCGACCTCGTCGGCGCGCAGCCCGTCACCATCCAGGCCGCAGAATTGCCGCAGGCGCTGGCGACCGGCGTCGTCAACGCGTTCATGACCTCAGGCTCGACCGGCTATGACAGCAAGGCCTGGGAAAGCATGACGCACTTCTACGATACGCAAGCCTGGATTCCGAAGAACGTCACCTTCGTGAACAAGGCGGCGTTCGATGCGCTCGACAAGCCGACCCAGGAGGCGATCCTCAAGGCGGCGGTTGTCGCCGAGGAGCGTGGCTGGAAACTCGCGGAAGAAAAGGCCAAATGGTATCTCGAGCAGCTTGCCGCCAACAAGATGCAGGTGCTGCCGCCGCCTCCGGCGCTGAAGAGCGGGCTTGAGAAAATCGGCGAACAGTTGACGGCCGATTGGACCAAGAAGGCCGGCGCGGATGGGGAAGCCGTGATTGCCGCCTACAGGAAATAGGACCATTGCCCTGGCGGAGCCCGGCACGCGGTTGCCGGACTCTTCCATTTCGCGGGCGAGCCCGCGGGGTCGAGGCGCAGCGCGTCGCTGGCCCGGCGCACACGACGACCGGTCGGCCGTCAGCCGATCACGAACTCCGGCGGTGCGAGTATCGCTTCCTGCTTCGGCTCGGCGCTGGCAGGCTTCGGTTCTGCCGGCAATTGCAGGATCCGTGCGCACTGGCCGACCACCAGATCGTTCACCTTCACAATGGTGCCATCCGGGAATTCCAGCGCATCATGATGCACCGTGGGATTGTCGAGATCGACCTGACGGAAGCGCGCAACGCGATCGCCCATTTTCCGGCGGAAAAGCGCGCCTTCCCGGCAGGCTTCTTCCTCGAAGGCGATTTCCGTGCCCGGACGCAGGCAAACGGCAACCGCAGGCTCGCTGGGAGACGCAAAGCCCCGCGTGGAGGTTCCGTGAAAATTCGTCACCATCAGCGTCTCGGCACCTTGTGCCGCCCGCGAGGCAACGCAATGCAGACTGTAGTCACACATGGGTGTACTCCTTGATTGTGCCGCCCATGCGGATCGAACGCGGTGACGGTGCCGGGGTTCCTATTTCCCTGCAATGCGCGCTGGACCTTTCACCTGCCCGGCGGCGAAAGCGCAGCGGGCCGTATTACGGGCGAATTCGCCGGGTCGTTGCCGTCGTGAGGGCAATCGGCTAAGTGACGCCCGTTGCACATGGTGCGTTTAAAGAGTGATCGATCATGGCTGAAGCCGATCTCGATGTGGTTATCCGGCATACCGCAAAAGCGCAAAACAAAAGCCTGATGGCCGCCATCAAGAAGCGGCGCGACCAGATCATGGCCCGGGCCGCCAAGGCAAAGGACCGGGAATCCCGCGATCAATTACGGTTGATGGCGCGGAGCACCATGGAGCTCGGGGCGGCTGCGGCCAAACGGCTGCAAAACTCGGCGGAAATCGCCGCCGATGCCTATGCGCGGGCGATCCGCCACGCCGCCGAGGAAGCAGCGGCAAAGAAGGCGGCGGCAAAGTCTGCCAAGAAAAAGGATGGCGGCAAGGCCGCCGCGAAGAAGGCCGGGAAAGACGGGTAAGCGGTGGGGATCGCTGAGCGATCACTCCGCGCCGGCAGGCAGCGGACTCATCAAGGCTTCCACGGCGACGATGTTTTGGCTCCCGTCGTAGACCGGCCGGACCGAGATCTGCAGCTTCACGATCGTGCCGGTCTTGTGCACGGCGGGCGATATCGCGACCTCCGGCAAATGGCTGACGCCCGTCTGCACGTAGCGGCCGAAGCCCGCACGGTGCCGGCCGCGAAGATGCGGCGGGATGATCAGCTCGATGGACTGCCCGACCGCCTCCAACTCGGAATAACCGAGCAAGGCTTCGGCATCGCGGCTCCACATGCGGATCAGGCCGGTTGTGTCGATTGCGAGTGTTGCGTTCATCAATCCACCTTCGGCGCCGACTTCGCATCCGGCGTTACGTTGGCCTCGCCCGCCCTGCCGGTAACCGTCGGCACGCTGCGGCAATCCTTCATGCACGGATTTTTGTTCCAGAACTTCTTCTCCGACGTCTCGCGATCGTCGGCGAAAAATCCGGCCGCATTCGGCATCCTGATCGAGGTGAGGTTCTTGTCGTTCAGCTCGAAATCGTCGGCGACGATGTCATTGAGATTGAGCAGGAACGCCACCACCGCGTAGGTCTCGTCCGCCGAGAGCGAGCGCGCATTGCCCCAGGGCATGGTGCGCCTGGTGTAGTCATAGAGCGGCGCAAGCTGCGGCCAGAACGAGCCGATCGTTTTGTTCGGGCGGTCCGCCTTCAGGCTACCCTGCCCGCCCGCGAGCGCAGGCCAGCGGCCGGCGCCCTGCCCGAACTCGCCATGGCAGGACGCGCAGCGCGCGAGGTAGATCTCTTCGCCCTGTTTCACGGTGCCGCGGCCGGGCGGCAGGCCGCGACCGTCCGGTTGCACATCGATGTCCCAGGCTGCGATTTCTTCCGGCAGCGCCTGGCGGCCGAGGCCCAATTTTTTCTCCGCGGCCGCGGCGCCATGCGCGAGCAGGCCGGCAGCGACGAGCGGTGCTAGCCGCCTAGCCCAGCTCGACATTCTCGACCTCGCCATTGCCGCGCACCAGCCAGGTCTGGATGCCGTTGTTGTGATAGACCGAGTTGACGCCGCGGATTTTGCGCAAGTCATCCTTCGTCGGCTGCACATAGCCGGAGGAATCCATGGCGCGCGACTGCACCATCAATTCCTCGCCGCTCCAGTCGAAGTCGAGATAGAAGCGCGTCATCGACTTGTCCAGCACGGGAGCCTCCAGCCGCGCCGTCTTCCAGTTGCGGCCGCCGTCGAGCGAGACATCGACGCGTTTGACCGTGCCGCGGCCGGACCAGGCAAAGCCGCTGAGCAGGTTGCGGCCCTTGTAGCGCAGCGGCGCCTGCGGCGACGGATTGGTCACCACCGACTTCGCATCCATGACAAAGCTGTATTGCCGCGCGCGGCCGTCGGCGAGCAGGTCGCTGTAGCGCGCAGTCTCCTCGCGCGCGGCCCAGGGCTTGTCGCCGACCTCAATGCGTCGCAGCCATTTGACCCAGAGATTGCCCTCCCAGCCCGGGATCACCGCGCGCAGCGGATAGCCCTGCTCGGGGCGAAGCGCCTCGCCGTTCATGGCAAAGGCGAGCATGACGTCATCAAGGGCTTTTTCGATCGGCAACGAGCGGTTCATCCCGGCGGCATCGCCGCCCTCGAGCATCAGCCATTTTGCATTGCGCTTCAGTCCGGCCTCTTCAAGCAGCACCCTCAGCGGCACGCCGGTATACATGACGTTGTGGATCATGCCGTGGGTGAACTGACAGCCATTGAGCTGCGCGCCGCGCCATTCCATGCCGGTGTTGGCAGCACATTCCAGAAAACAGATGCGGCTTAAGCGCGGCATCCGCCTGATGTCGTCCATGGTGAACACCAAGGGCTTCCCGACCAGGCCGTTGATGACAAGGCGATGTCTTTGCGGATCGATCTCGGCGATGCCGCTGTGATGGCGCTCGAAGCAGAGGCCCGATGGCGTGATGATGCCTTCCAGTGCGTGCAGCGGCGTGAAATTCGCCGCCGATTCGGGCGCCGCCGTCAGCCAAGGCACATGGCGCCTGATAACATGCTGCTCGAACTTCGAGGGCGAGCCATAGGCGCGCTTGTCGACGCCGTCGCCGAGCTGGCGCTGCCAGTCTTGCACTTCCGTGATCGCGGGATCGGGTTTTGCGCCTTCTGCCGCAACGCCGCGCCGCGGCAGCGCCATGCCCGCCCCGGCAAGGCCGGCCGCGGACAACAGGCCGCGGCGCGTGATGCGATCGGAAGTCCGTTTTTCCGGCATGGCGCTCAACCCTCTTAATCATCAGGGTGGAACTATATCGCTGTGTCGATATGTCATCGCCAAAAACTTTGCTGAAACTGTATTTTTGCCCCGGCGTGGGCATGACGGGTGAAATGCGATGGGTGACGAAAGCATCGTCGAGACGATCAAGGAAGAGATTGCCGAGGCGGCCAAGGCTGTCATTGCGGAGGTGAAATCGATCGCGACGGAAGTGACTGATGCCGTCGAGAGAACGGCCGCGCTGTGCGACGAGGAAGCTGCTGCGTCGAAGGACGATGCGGCGGCGACTTCCGAACCTGCAAAAGATAGCGACGCGCCCGCGACACGCTAGCCGAAGCGGTGCTCGTAGCGGCTCATCGCGAGTTCCCGCGTGTCGATGTCCGGCTTGCGGCCGGACAGCATATCGGCAAGGACGCGCCCCGAACCGCAGGCCATGGTCCAGCCCAGCGTGCCATGGCCGGTATTGAGGTGGAGGTTCGGATAGCGGGTGGCGCCGATGATCGGCGGGCCGTCCGGCGTCATCGGGCGCAGGCCGCACCAGAATTTGACATCCGCAAGATCGCCGCCGCGCGGGAAAAGGTCGGTCAGCGAATGATCGAGCGTGGCGCGGCGCGCGGGATGCAGCGCGTTGGAATAGCCCGAGACTTCGGCGGTGCCGCCGACGCGGATGCGATTGCCGAGCCGGGTGATCGCGACCTTGTAGCTCTCATCCATCACGGTCGAGACCGGGGCGCCACCTTCGTCGGCTACCTTCACGGTGATCGAATAGCCCTTCACAGCGTAGACGGGGATGGAGATGCCGACGCCGCGCAGCAATTGCTGCGACCAGCTGCCGAGCGCGGCGACGTAGGCATCCGCCTGTAGTACGCCTTCGCTGGTGGCAACGCCTGTCATGCGCGCATCATCGGCGACGAGCCGGTTAATGCTCACGTTGAACTTGAACTCTACGCCAAGCTTTGCCGCCTGCTCCGCCAGCGCGGCGGTGAACATCTGACAATCGCCGGTCTCGTCCTCCGGCAAGCGCAGGCCGCCGGCGATCTTGTCCTTCACGGCTGATAGCGCCGGCTCGGCGGCGATGCAGCCCTCGCGGTCGAGCAATTCATAGGGCACGCCATATTGCTTGAGCACGGCGATGTCGTCGCCGGTGTGGTCGAGCTGCGCTTGCTTGCGGAACAGCTGCAGCGTGCCCTGGCTGCGCTCGTCATAGCGGATGCCAATCTCAGCCCGCAGCGCGCGCAAGCAGTCGCGGCTGTATTCGGCAAGCGGGATCATCCGGCTCTTGTTGACGGCATAGCGCGCGGCGGTGCAATTGCGCAGCATTTTTACCAGGAACGACCACATCGCGGGATCCGCGTTGGGGCGGATCACCAGCGGGCCGTGCTTCATCAGAAGCCACTTGATCGCTTTCACCGGCACGCCGGGGCCGGCCCAGGGCGAGGCATAACCGGGCGAGACTTCGCCGGCATTGGCAAAGCTCGTCTCCAGCGCCGGTCCCGCCTGGCGGTCGACGACCGTCACCTCGTGTCCGGCGCGCGCAAGATAATAGGCCGAGGTGACGCCGATGACGCCGCTGCCGAGGATCAGGACTTTCACATTGCCTCACGTTACCGCGGCATCATCCCGCCGCTGCAAAGGTTATGACTTTGCAACGGCGGGAGCAATTATCAGGCCACGCGCTTGATGGAGTCGGACAGGATCGACATCATCTCATCGATGTGGCTGCGCTCGACGATCAGCGGCGGCGACATCGCGATGGTATCGCCGCTGGTGCGGAAGTAGAGGCCGCGGTTGAAGCAGTCGACCATCACCTCATAGCCGCGCGCGCCGACGGCATCCCTGCGCGGCGCAAGCTCGACGGCGCCCATCAGGCCGACATTGCGGATGTCGATCACATTGGGCAGGCTTTTCAGCGCATGCAGCGCATCGCGCCAGTACTCGGTGAATTTGGCGCCGCGCGTCAAAAGTCCCTCGTCCTTGTAGATGTCGAGCGTGGCAAGCCCCGCCGCGCAGGCCGCCGGATGGGCCGAATAGGTGTAGCCGTGGAACAGCTCGATCTGGCTTTCCGGGCCGGTCATCAAGCCGTCATGCACCTTGCGGCTGGCGAACACCGCACCGCAAGGCACCGCGCCGTTGGTGATGCCCTTGGCCGTAGTCATCATGTCCGGCGTGACGCCGAAGAAATCGGCGGCAAACGGCGTGCCGAGGCGGCCGAAGCCGGTGATGACCTCGTCGAAGATCAAGAGGATGCCGTGCTTGTCGCAGAGCTGGCGCAGCCGCTGCAGATAGCCTTGCGGCGGCGGCAGCACGCCGGTCGAGCCCGGCACCGGCTCGACGATCACGGCTGCGATGGTGTCGGCGCCGTGCAGCGCCACCAGACGCTCGACATCGTCGGCGAACTCGGCGCCGTGCGCCGGCAGATCCTTGGCGAAGGCGTTGCGCGCGAGATCGTAGGTGTGGCGGATATGATCGACGCCGGGCAGATGGGTGGCAAAGGCGCGGCGGTTGTTGACCATGCCGCCGACCGACATGCCGCCGAAACCGACGCCGTGATAGCCGCGCTCCCTGCCGATCAGGCGCGTGCGCGTCGACTGGCCCGTGGCGCGATGATAGGCGAGCGCGATTTTCAACGCGGTATCGACCGACTCCGATCCCGAATTGGTGAAGAAGACGCGATCAAGCCCCTTCGGCGCGATCTCGGCGAGGCGTCGCGCGAAGTCAAAGGCGATGGGATGGCCCATCTGGAACGACGGCGCGAAGTCGAGATTCATCAGCTGGCGCTCGACCGCCGTCGCGATCTCCTTGCGGCCGTGGCCGGCGTTGACGCACCACAGCCCGGCAGAGCCGTCGATCACCTTGCGGCCGTCGACGCTGGTGTAATACATGCCCTCGGCGGAGGCGAACAGCCGCGGCGTTTCCTTGAACTGCCGGTTCGCCGTGAACGGCATCCAGAACGCCTGGAGGTCGAGGGTGTTGGGAATCTGGTGAACCGTCACGGCGCGACTCCTTCCTTATGGAATCTATATAGGAGGGCTAGCCGTCCCATGCGTACAGATATGCAACAAGTCCTTTTCTGCTAGCCCTTAAGGCATTGATTTTATTGGATAGACCAAGGCATATTTGCCCGATCCGCAACACCTGCAACAGGGAAATCCCATGAGCGTCGATATCGGCGGGCGACTCCGATTCGTTCGCAGCCGCCACAAGCTGTCGCAGCGGGAGCTCGCAAAACGCTCCGGCGTCACCAATTCGACGATCTCGCTGATCGAATCCAACCAGATGAACCCGTCGGTCGGCGCGCTCAAGCGCATCCTCGACGGCATCCCGATGGGGCTGGCGGAATTCTTTGCGATCGAGCCGGAGCGGCCGCGCAAGGCGTTTTACCGCGCCGATGAGCTGACCGAGATCGGCAAGAAGCCGATCTCCTATTTGCAGATCGGCGACAGCCTGTTCGGCCGCGCGCTGCAGATCCTGCATGAGCGTTACGGCCCCGGCGGCGACACCGGCCGCGTGCCGCTGGTGCATGACGGCGAGGAAGGCGGCATCGTCATCTCGGGCCGGCTGGAAGTGACTGTTGACGGCGAGCGCCGCATCCTT
>Ga0081540_1003499_pt1 | contig 12395 bp, 9 predicted proteins | sample TabmetS2T1R1_FD_71024 | JGI IMG/M metagenome (GOLD analysis project Ga0081540, IMG submission 71024) | Tabebuia heterophylla rhizosphere microbial communities from the University of Puerto Rico - S2T1R1 | ecosystem: Host-associated > Plants > Roots > Rhizosphere ...
CATCGTAACCGACAGGTTTGTCTCGGCGGCCACGTTCATTACGTTCTCGGCTGCGCCAGAGACGGGGCGAACTCATTGCTCGGCCTTCTCATAGGCCACGAGCCAATGCGTCTTGATGGCCTTAAATTCGCATGCGGGTCACGAGAAGATTTTGCATTTCCAAGCACCAAAGACTGGGCGCAATCCAATCTGCGTCACGAGGGAAGACTGCTTCCGTGGCGCTGGTGCCCTGAGATCAAGAGTTGTACGATGAGATTGATGTCCGCGACGATCACCGCCGCATGGATCAACCAGCCGACTTCAGCCTCCGACGCTTCGTCGGCGCGGTGAATGGCGTTGCCTGAATCGGAGCCACCGGAGCTGCGTGGGTTTCTCTCGCGGAGTCTGGACAGAGCAAGCCACAATTCTCGGCTAATTGCCGCATAAATTCGGGCCGTTCTTTCTCGATTCTTGCCAATGCCTCACCATGCGGCAAATCGCACTGTGATTTTGTGTAACTAACTAAGTTATTTTTCCAACTGGCGCAGCCGAAGGCCTCGAACCCGATTTGCTTCCTTTCCACGTTACATTGCTACTAAGTCAGGCGGAACAGACTTTGCCGATCCCGATGGTCCTGCTCCGCGCCTAACTTATACTGACGAAAAAAATCAAAGCTCCATCCGGTGGGGTGGAGCGTAATCTTCGTTTAAAAAGCGTCTCCATCAATCGGGAGCGCATGTATTTCACCAACCACACACAACAAATTTTTATAGTTTCGAGAGGAGTCGATCATGAGAACGAAAATGAGACTGATCGTCGCACCGGTCGCACTGATCTTTGGAATCGGAGCGATGGTGCTGACAACCGAGGCGCAAACGAGCAGCCGGGCGCGAGACGGTGATAATGATAAACGCCGATGCGGACGAGTGTTCGCAATTAACCCGAAAAACGAGTTGTTGCGGCTCGATGCTAAGGCGCAAACGCCGGGCAGAGGCGATGACGATGGTGATCATGAGAGAGTAAGGATCAAGTCGCGCCTTCCCATTTACGGCCTCACTCTAGGCGAGATCCTGGTTGGCATCGACTTCCGTCCGGCCACCGGTCAGCTTTACGGCCTCGGCACCCCCGGCGGCGGGCCTGGCTCGGCGCAACTTTACATCATCGACACTGAGACGGCGATCGCGATGAAGGTCGGTAATCCCAACGCGGTGCTGGGCGGCACTTCATTTGGCTTCGACTTCAATCCGGTTCCCGACCGCATCCGGGTCGTCTCTAACCTCGGCCAGAACCTTCGGCTGAACCCGGATAACGGTGCGATTGCGGGTATGGACACGGATCTCGCCTACGCGGCCGGTGACCCGAATGCGAGCCTCCTGCCCAGTGTCGTCGGCGTCGCCTATACGAACCCCGACAGAGACCCGCAAACGAACACCGTGCTTTACGACATCGACTCAACGCGCGATGCTGATTCCACCCGTGGCGGCGGCGACGTCCTAGCCATCCAGGTCCCCCCTAACGCCGGACAGTTGAACACCGTCGGTCGGCTAGGCATCAATACGGACGACATCGTCGGTTTTGACATCAGCCACCGGAACGTGGCGTTGGCGGCGCTGCAGGAGGCCCTGACACTAAGCGACCGGTTGGGGGATAAGTTCTTCAAGTGTCGCGTCCTGAACACCCTGGGCTGGGTGCACGGGGAGCTGTACAACCTGGAGGCGGCCATCCGGTACAATCGGGAGGGAGCCGAGGCCTCATACAAGGTTGGCGATCCCGAGATCATCAGGAATGCGGAGATTAACCTTGGGGATGACTACTTGCTCCTGGGAGACCTCGAGCAGGCACAGCAATACTTCGAGAAGGTCTACCATGATACGCAGCAGCAGGGGAAGTGGGGTGAAGAGTGGATGAAGTGGCGCTACTCGCAGCACCTGTATCATAGCCTGGGAGAGCTGTGGCTCACCAAGGGGGACGCGGCACAGGCGCTAGAATTTGCCGAAGAGTGCCTGAAGTTGGCCGAGCCGACCATGAGCCGCAAAAATCTGGTCAAGGGCTGGCGGCTAAAGGGACAGGCCCTGCTGGCGCAGGGGCATGGGGAGCAGGCCGAGGTAGCCTTCTCCCGGGCGCTGACCATTGGCCAGGAGATCGGCAACCCACCACAGCTCTGGAAGACGTACCAGGCCCTGGGCACTCTGTACGAGTCGCAGGCTGACCTGGTGCGCGCCCAAGCGGCCTATCAGAGCGCCATCGACGTGATCGACGTGGTGGCGGAGCGGCTGCATGACCGGGAGATCCAACGCACCTTCCTCGCCGCTCGACCAGTGCAAGAGATACGCGAACGTCTAGCCCAAGTTGGTGGAGGGAGAGCTTGAGTCCATAGAGAGGAGAGTGGATTGGCTTGACGTCCCCCCAGGGGGCTGTTAGATTCCTCACCAGAGAGACTTCTGGAGAGGCTATTGCGGCCGGTTTTGGAGTTTGCCAGGGGGAGAGACCATGCCTGACACCCCAACGAGTAAAGAAGCTGTCGTCCTCAAGTTGCTAGCGGAGGGAGACACGATGCTGTGCCTGGACGCACGTCACCAGGGCGTGCGTGTGCCTCCTCAGCACGCCACCAACCATGCCTTACGACTGATCCTGAATCTGAATTTTCCCCAGCCCATTGAGATCACAGCCCAGGGGGTCAATGCGAATCTCTCGTTTGGCGGACGACGCTACACCTGTTATATCCCGATGGAAGCAGTATGGGCGGCGTTTAATCCCGACACCATGCAAGGCATGATGTGGCCAGATAGCATGCCAGCGGAAGTGAAAGCTGATCTTGCCTTACGGCAGCAAGAGGCATTACAGCCCCAACCCGCCCTGCCACAGCAAGCCACCCGATCAGCAGCACCAGCCAAAGCGCCGAAGCCGCGGGGACGTTTACGGCCTGTGGCTGGTACTGGCAAGAAAAACCCGGACCAGGATCAGGATGATGAAGGGCCACAACCCCCGCGGCAACGGGGGCATCTCCGCATTATAAAATGAAGCTGGGGGCCCCTCACACCCGGCGCAAACCCTCTCCTGCAAGAAGTGGGAGCGGAGGCAGGTCTCCCAGTGCTTATACCCCATCGTACGCACGATTGGTATAAGTCCCGCGCCGTCCTACAGCCGCATAGCGAAAGCCCAGGCGGCGCATCGTCTCAGGCTCGTAGACATTGCGCAGATCGATCATAATCGGTTGCTGTAACAACGCGCGCACCCGCTCCAGATCAAGAGCCCGGAACTGGTTCCACTCAGTGGTCAGGACCAAGGCATCACTCCCTGCACAGGTGGTATAGGCATCCACGCAATATTCTACATCGCGCAAAGCCTGCTGCGCTGTGGGCACGGCAACTGGATCGTAAGCTTTAATTTTGGCGCCGCGAGCCTGGAGAGCCGGAATAATCTTGAGCGCCGGCGAGTCGCGCACATCGTCGGTATTGGGCTTAAAAGACAATCCCAAGATGCCAATGGTTTTATCAGCCACCGTGCCACCCACGGTGGTCACGATTTTCTCGACCATGTGCTGCCACTGATTGACATTCACCCGCTCCACGGCCGCGGCGAGCTGCAGATCAATACCGGCTTCCTGGGCAAAATGTACCAGCGCTTGCACGTCTTTAGGAAAACACGAGCCGCCATAGCCTGGTCCGGGATGCAGGAATAAGCGGCCAATACGGTGATCAAGCCCGATGCCCCGCGCCACATCGTGCACATCGGCTCCTACCGCGTCGCAGACATTGGCGACTTCGTTGATAAACGAGATTTTCATGGCCAAAAAAGCATTGGCAGCATATTTAATCATCTCAGCCGTGACGATGTCGGTAATGACCACGGGAGTTTCAATAAGATACAGGGGACTGTAGAGTTCCTTCATGATCGCCAGGGCATGGGCGTCTTCGCCGCCAATCACAACGCGATTGGGTCGCATAAAATCCTCGATGGCGGCACCCTCACGCAGGAATTCCGGATTGGAGACGACGCTGAACGCAATGGGTTCTGATTGCGCCGCCTGAATACGCTCTTTAATACGCTCGGCCGTGCCCACAGGCACGGTGCTTTTAGTGGCGACGACCTTATAGTCGCGCATACAACGTCCAATAGCGTCGGCAACTTCGTCAATATAGCGCAGGTCTGTAGCACCATCGACACCCGCTGGGGTCCCTACCGCAATGAAAATGACCAGTGCCTGCTCAATCGCTTTCGTGATATCTGTGGTAAAAGTCAGGCGCCCTTCACGCAGGTTTTTGTTGACCAGCTCATGCAGGCCAGGCTCGTGGATGGGGAGCTGGCCTTCCTGGAGCATGGCAATCTTACTCACGACGTTATCGACACAGGCCACCTGCACGCCAAACTCAGCGAAACATGCCCCCGTGACCAAGCCCACATACCCCGTACCAATGACACAGACGTGCATCAGGCATATTCCTTATATTGGGTTTGTACCAGCGCTCCCTGGATGCCCGTAGGCTGCTAGGAGATCGTGAAGTTTTGTGGAACAGAGGTCTTCTTTCCCCTCGTCTCTCGGACTATGCTTCGTAATGGTAGCACATCTTCCCCATTGCTTGCCGATGTGTAGCAGTCTCCGCGTCACGTGCGGAGGACACCCATCTGGGTATGATAGATCACAGAGAACGCCAGGTGCATCTCATTAAAGCTTTTTTGGTATACTTTTTTGCAGTCTAGTACAGACGCGAAAGTTGGCGGCGGTGTGAGCAGCATGACGTCAGAGAACAGCCACGTGCCGCCAAGGAGCGTGGAGTCTTCCATAGGTAGAACATCATGGCGAAACTCGATGCGTTCTTTAAGTTGATGGTTGATCAAGGGGCCAGTGACCTGCATCTCGTATCTGGGTCACAGCCCATTCTCCGGGTGAGTGGCGAGTTGCAGCGCGTGCGGTATACGATCTTGGAAAGCGATGACCTCAAGAAGATGCTGTACGAAGTGGCACCGGAATACAAAATCAAACAGTTCGAGGAGACAGGTGACGTCGATTTCGCCTACGAGATTCCTGGGCTGGCACGCTACCGTGCCAACTACTTCGTGCAGAAGTATGGCGTGGGCGCAGTGTTTCGCCAAATTCCAGATACGATTTTGACGGTGGAGCAACTCGGCCTGCCACCAGTCCTCAACAAATTGCCACTCTATCCCAAAGGGCTCGTGCTGGTGACCGGCCCGACTGGGAGCGGCAAATCGACGACCCTGGCAGCCCTGGTTGATTACGCGAATACACATCGCAAAGACCATATCCTGACCATTGAAGACCCCGTTGAATTCGTGCACAAAAGCCGTAACTGTGTCGTGAACCACCGCGAAGTGGGGCTCCATACCAAGTCGTTTACCTCAGCCTTGCGGGCCGCCTTACGCGAGGATCCCGATATTATCATGGTGGGGGAAATGCGCGATTTGGAGACCATCAGCTTGGCGGTGGAAGCGGCCTCAACGGGGCACCTGGTGTTTGGCACACTGCACACCCAGAGTGCCGCGAAGACCGTGGACCGCATTATCGACGTCTTCCCGCATGATCAGCAGGAGCAAATCCGCGCCACGCTGGCAGACTCCCTGCAGGCGGTGGTGGCGCAGACCCTCTTCAAACGCCGTGATACGAAAGGCCGCTGTGCCGCTCTGGAAATTCTCATTGCCACGCCAGCCGTCCGCAACCTCATACGCGACGGCAAGACCTTCCAGATTCCCACCGTGTTACAGACGGGTAAAAAGTTCGGTATGCAGTCCCTGGACGATGCCATTCTCGATCACCTGGAGAAAGGACGCATTAACCCTGAAGATGCCTACCTACATTGTCTGGACAAAGCGCGCTTCCGGGCGTTCTTGCGCAATGTCGCTGATGAGGACCTGGTTTAAGGGCGAGGAGGCCGACCATGCCCGTGCGTGAGGTAGATTTCATCCTGAATCATATTCTTGACAATTACCCGAAAGTCTCTGACATCAACGTGAGCGTGGGCCGACCGTTCCAGGTGGAAGTCGATGGGGAGTTAATTCCTGTAGAGTTCCCAGTCTCCGTTCCGGCTCTCACCCCGTTTCAGACCGAAACGTTCGCCTTACAATTGCTCAACAATGACCGCCGTAATACCCACCAGCTCCTCGAACAGGGCTCAGCAGACCTCTCATATGCTATTGGGGATCGGGCGCGTTTTCGCGTCAATGTCTTCGCCGCCCGTGGCAACTATTCTGTGGTGATGCGGCGGCTCCCTACGTACATTCCGACTGTAGAGGAAATGCAACTGCCCTCAGTCTTGAACGAGATCGTGGAGGAAAAAAATGGCCTGGTCCTGGTGACGGGCGCTACGGGCAGTGGCAAATCGACCACGCTGGCAGCCGTTTTACGCAAGCTCAATCAGACCAAAGCAGTCCATGTGGTGACACTGGAAGACCCCGTAGAATTTGTCCACAAACATGAAAAAGCGACCTTTAATCAACGTGAGCTCGGCGCCGATTTTGACACGTTTGATAGTGGTTTGCGGGCGGCTCTACGGCAGGCTCCTAAGGTTATCCTGGTGGGGGAAATGCGTGACCGAGCGACCGTAGAAATTGCTCTGCACGCTGCTGAAACCGGCCATCTAGTGCTGAGTACGCTGCACACGATTGACGCCGGGCAGACCATCAACCGCATCATTGGGATGTTTGAGCAGGCTGAAGAGCAATTAGTCCGTGGCCGGCTCGCCGCGATGCTGCGCTGGATCATCAGCCAACGTCTCTTACCTAAAATTGGCGGTGGGCGCCTGGCCGCGCTGGAAATCATGCGCACGAATCTGCGTGTCCAGGACTCCATTCTGCATGGAGAATCCGAAGGTAAAACCTTCTACGAAATCATCGATGCGGGTGTGGCGTCTGGCATGCAGACGTTCGACAAGTCCATCATCAAGGGCTATCGCGACGGGTTGATCACTGAACAAACAGCCCTGGCTTACGCTTCACAACGCTCCATAGTCCGACGCGGGATCGATGAGTTTAATTATGCGATAGGCGTCGCGAAGGACGAACTCGGCGTCAAACTGGCGATAGATCAGGAGTACGAACAGCGCCTCTACGACGAGCGCCAGAAGGTCGGCTCTCGGTAAGGAATCACGATGTATCTTACCTGTCCTGCGTGTAATAAGCGTTTACAGATTCCTGATAACAAGCTGCCCACAGACCATGCGGTCCGCATCACGTGCCCGGCCTGTCAGCAGCGCTTCCCCTATGACCCGCGGGCGCACTGTCCCTCTGGCGGTACCATTGTAGACACGAGACTGGCACCGCAGATAGGCATGGTCTCAATGCCGCAGCGGATGATGGCTGATGCAAACGCCATGCAGGCCCTCGTCTGTTTGGATAGTCCTGAGCACCAGGAAGTGTGTCAGCAGATGCTCCAATCCCTTACCTACACGGCTGATATCATGCCCAATCAGTTTAAGGCCTTGGAGTATTTACGTGAGGTCTCCTATCGCCTCTTTGTGCTTGATGCCGCTTTTGACGGGACCTCGCTCGATACCAATCTGGTGTTGACCTTCTTGCGTGAGCGTCCCCTGGATCAACGTCGCTATCAGTTTGTGGTCCTCTGTGCGCCAGAGCTGGCGACTGCCGATCCCATGACTGCCTACAGTCAAAGTGTGAATCTAGTCATCAACCACGCTGACATGCCAACCTGTGGTGCGATGCTGGCACAACAGCTGGCCGAGCACGATCTGCTCTACAGGACATTTCGCGAAATGCGGCAGCAATTAGGCAAGGATGTGTAAAGCCCTCACCCGATAGGCCTCCAGCGTTGGGGCGCCAACTTCCAGGTTGGCGCCTGGCGCTAGAGAGACCAGCACACGCCTACGCTACCTCCATCCAGGCCACGGCCAATTCGAGTACATCCTGCTCTGCCTACAAACCAGTGCAAGTTATATACGTATCCATGTGGTGCCTTGCGGCGCACAACGTGTGGAACGCTCATGCCTCAGAGCCTGCCACGTCGCAGGCTCCGTATGTAGTGCACAACCATCCAGCGCTCAGGCTCTGATAGTTGCTCCTGCCAGGGCGGCATGGCCGTACCAGCAATGCCATGCGTGAGCCACCAGAAAAGATCGCCATCCGTATGGTCATCAACATGCGCGGCAGTGAGATCGGCTGGCGTCGGATGGAGCCCTGCTGCGGCTGGACCATCCCCATGCCCATCGCGACCGTGGCACACGGCACAGTGCTGTTGGAACACGTTCTGGCCTTGCACTATGGTCGCGGGGGTAGAGGGAATAGGGTTAGCGAGATAGGTGGTCGGATAGGCATCCACCAGGACAACCCGTAAGACGAGATAGCCACCGCAAATCATCAGACAGAGCCCGAATGGTGTAGCCCACCCGGGCATCCTACCGCTACGACTGGCCCAGAGCGTCACGATGGCCAAGGCGCCCAACAGCAGGCCAAGGAGGCAGGAGAGCATGGCCAGCCAGGAAGCCCATATGGCTGTGAGCTCCAGACGGCGGTTGCGATCTTGATCGAGCGTACCAGTGGCTGCGGCAAAGGCAAATGTCGTTGTCAGAGTCGCAGCGCCTGGAGGCTGGAGGGTGATTTCCGCTTCCCAAGCCCCTGCCATGCTAATAAGCCCCAGTGTGGTGTAGTGGCCTGCGGTGATAGGGACCGCGGCACGGCGCAGCGTACCCATGTCGTGATCGCGCATGTGCAAATGTACAAAGAGCTGGAGATCGTGTGGGATTCGCTGATTGTGTATGGGAGTGAGCGCGATATCAAACTGGACCTGCCCTCTGTCTCCCCTAGGAGTCATGGTGAGATGGAGATGCCAATCGTCCAGGGTCTTGTCCCAGGCGTCGTGTGTGACTTGCGCTGGCCTCTCCGCTGGAGGCAGGGTGGTCAGCACCGCGGCGAGGAGGATAGCCCCGATGATCAAGGCTGCCTCCGTCCGTACCAGGGCGGCGCAGCGGCCGAGCAGCGTATACGCCGCGCCCGGTATACGTGTTCGCACCTGGCGTTTGAAAGCCGGGCTGAGCCGCATGAGCTGCCATCCAGCCACGCCAAGTGTCAGCAGGAAGACGGCGATTTTCGTACTGAGAATGCGCCCGTATGGAGTATCGGAGAAGGCCGGGAGCCCATAGACGTGTAGAAACGCCAGCACCGCACCACTCATGACGAGGCAGCATACGGCCACGAGAGCGATTATGGAAAAACGCTCTACAAGTTTCCACAGTATGCGTCCATACGTCTCGGCCTCCTGTCGTATGGTTTTCCAGGGAAGCAGGGCAAAGTACAGGAGCCCTCCTCCCCAGACGACAACCCCCGCCAGATGGATGGTCTCACTCAGCACGGGTACGATGCCAGGCTTGGCGGCGGCGTGGCTTGTCAGACTGAGGGTGGTGAGGAGTGCGAGTCCGCACAGAGCTGCACACACTCGCCCCAGCCGTGGATAGGAGGCTGAGAGCAGAAAAACGCTCATGAGGAAGAGGGGCGTCAGGAAACTCTTGAGGAGTGTCATGTTTCCGTAGCGTGTGCCGATAAGAAACTGTACGAGGCTCTCGAGGTCCGTGGGATCGATCACTTGATGCGCCGCCTGCAACAGATCAGCAGCCCCTGATAACAGGAAGCAGATGGCCCCGAGCCATATCCCGAAGCGGACACGTTGCCACACCTGGAGGGTTGCCCGGTGGATATCCGGAGTATCCAACACGCACCAGATACACGTCCAAAAGAGGGGGCCACCCAGAGCGAGGCAGAGCGCAAGGCAGTGCACAGCTTTCAGGAAGGCGTTCATACGGTGCTAGGTCGCCGAGGATGGATCATAGGTAAACATGAAGCTGCCCTGGGTCCGATGCGCATCGATGGCAAGGACCATCCATTGCACGATGTAGCGGCCTGGTGCGAGTGTCTCCGGGAGACGCACGCCCACCTCGCGCGTGGCGCGCGGACCCGGCAACCAACCTTGGTCAATGCGCTCTCCAGGCTGCACCGCACCAGTCCCGGCGTCCAGGACAGCCCGAAAGACTTCAATGCGACTGAAATGCCGCTCGATGGGTTCATTAAACCAGAACCGTATCACGCGCGGGGGCTGGGCGACCACTGCCTCGGCGGCAGGCATCGTGCGTACCAGAGCAGTATGGGCTGCCAGAAACCCTGGATACATCATGAGCAGGCCGAGCAGTATAAGCCACCCTGCCAGGAGTACCGCCACAAGCCCGTAGGACTGACGGCCGGAGGTCTGAAGTATCATGGAGTCTACCTTACTTGAGAAAGAGAGGCTACCGTAAGCATCAAGACTTTTACGATAGCCTAGATAACCGTTCTTCGTCCACTTCTCAGCGCCCTGCGACAAACAAATGCCCGGAGGAAGGCACGGATTGCTGAGATTACTCGAGTGTACTGGTGTGCTAATGTGTCAATTATTGTACTTTCTGAACTAAACACCAGGGGGCAGAATGCCTAGAATAATCCTGGCAAAAACAGCAGGTTCTACCATCGTTGAGCTGTCAGTGGTGATCGCCATTATTGCCAGCCTTGCCGCCATGGCGGTGCCAACTTTCGTCACCTACCGCGATAGAGCCCGTATCACCCAGGTCGTTGGCAGCAGCGAAGCGATTCGGGCCGCCCTCGCGTCCTATGCGGCAAGCAACTCGCAGAATGTCTATCCCTTGACGGGTACGATTACCGATTTCAACTCCTTGCGTCTTGTGGTGAATGCGCATGGTGGTATGCTGCCACTGAGTGCCATCTTCTCAGTCGACCACTACGATCTTTATGATAGTGACGGCGATGGTATCGCAGAGACGTATTCGATGCGCCTGATGGTAAACGGCGTATCAAACGCCACGGCAGGTGCGCAACTCTTGCTCACACCCGAGGGAATTTTTAAGTGCACTACAAGTGGTAATCCCTGCTAGTCTCGCTCACCGTAGCGTGCCTACCTCAGTCCGTGCCTGAGCGCGTAGAGATGCTGCCGGCACTCTTCGTGGACGTATCTAGGCACCGCTTCCTCTCTGGTGCACAGATGCTACGCCACTGTACAATAGGATACAATCTCATACACGATGTCAAGAGGTGACATCAGGCGTCTTCATGACCGCGTGTTTCGCAGGAGGAATCATGACCCTGTTGCTCAGGCGCTCATGCGCCATGCTCGTTATACTCCTGACCCTCACTCCACTCCTCGCAGGAGCAGCCGAAGCCGGCAAAGCCAGGCCGGTTGCCTGGCTCGCCCTGCGGAGCTATCAGCGCCTGGAACAGCGGCTACGCGAGATCGCCACGATGGCGAAAACTCCAGGGCTGGCTGACATGATGCTCGGCATGGTGCAGTTGCAACTCGCCGGTCTCGGGGGTTTGGATCGCCAGCGTCCCATCGGCGTGGTTGTACCGACAGTGAGCATGTCTGACAAGCCTCCCCTGGCTGTCGTAGTCCCATACACAGAACGGGATGCCATGCTGCAAACCCTGCGCAGCTTTTTTCCACAGACTATCATCGAGAATGGGGAGAAGTTGAGCTTGCAGGGAGGACCAATGCCGGCCTTTGGACAGGTAGACGCGCAAGCGAGTGTGCTCATTGTCTCCACCGTGCCAGAGGCGGTGCAGGGTTTTGATGTCACGCTGCCTGCAGATCTGTTTGGGACGCAGGATGGCGGTCCAGATCTGGTCTTACGAGTTGATGTCGATGCGGTGAAGCAACAGCTAGACGTTGCCTGGCAAAGCATGTTGACCGGTATGGAGCAGTTCTGGCAAGCGGCCTTGCAACAAGCCGCCGAGAAGCAGGGGCTGTCGTCCACAGATAAGGAGGCCATGACAGCTTCTATAGCGCTGACGCAAAAAGGCCTGCGTCAATTTCTGGATGACCTCCTCCTAGGGGAGAGTCGTCTTACCTTTGCTCCAACGGGCTGGGTCTTCGATCTGGAGACGAGGATGCGACCCGCGTCGGCCAGTGCGGCTTTCATCAACGCACAGGCCGGCCATATGTCGCGGGCAGGACAGTTTTTTACGCCTGGCGCGCTTCTACGTTTCGTCGAAAACCTGCGCATGACGGATACGCTCCGTCAAGAAATGCTGGCGCTGCTACCAGTATCACGCCAGACTCTCGAGGCCAAGCTGGCAGCAATGCCAGCGCTGTCGCAGGAGCAGCGTGAGGCGGGGAGGCAGGCCATGGCGACCTATGTGAAGCTCGCTGAACAGTGGTATGCCCAAAAAGAGATCGAGCTCGCCGTGGAGGTACGCATGCAGGAGAGCACAGGACCCGAGGCGACGGGTTGGACGTCGTTTCCTGCAAGCGCGAGCGCCCTCCCAATGCTTCTCGACGTCGTTGAGAAGCTCCCTGTGCTTGGGACGACTCCGATGCAAGTGACCAGGAACGCTGTGCCGTACCAGGACACCGCCTTACATCGCCTCACATTGCCTCCGAGCGGATCTCCCGATCTCCCGCACACGGCTTT
>Ga0081540_1003500_pt1 | contig 12394 bp, 7 predicted proteins | sample TabmetS2T1R1_FD_71024 | JGI IMG/M metagenome (GOLD analysis project Ga0081540, IMG submission 71024) | Tabebuia heterophylla rhizosphere microbial communities from the University of Puerto Rico - S2T1R1 | ecosystem: Host-associated > Plants > Roots > Rhizosphere ...
GCTTCGCCGGACGGTCATTGCCGCTCAACGAGGAGATCTATGCCTCGGCTTCTGAGACCAATTTCCGGAACCGCAGCATTGCGCGTCTGCTGCAAAGCTTCGGCCGCATCTACTGCGACGCGATGCAGGCGACCGATCTCTATACCAGGCAGTCCTCGCTCAATGTCACCGCTCGCGACCTCGCAGTTATGGGCGCCACACTGGCGGATGGTGGGGTCAACCCGATCACCAGGGAGCGCGTGCTCGACGCGTCCGTATGCCATTACGCCCTGGCCGTCATGGCGACAGCGGGACTCTATGAGGGGTCGGGCGAGTGGCTTTACGAGATCGGCGTGCCGGGCAAGAGCGGCATTGGCGGCGGCATCGTCACAGTGTCACCCGGCAAGGGCGGGTTTGGAACCTTCGCACCGCTGCTGGACAGCTACGGCAACAGCGTGAAGGGACAGCTTGCGGCCAGGTTCCTGTCCCAGCGCCTGGGCATGGACCTGTTCGTGTCGAAGCCTGAGACGTGAGCCGATCGCCTGACGGCACCCCCGATCGTCACCTGATCTGAAGCAAATACATGTCTGTACATTCCATCCCACTCCCCGCCGAGAAGACTGAGTCGCAGACATCCTGGATGCCGATGATCGCCATCGGGCTCGGCCAGATGATCATGTCGTTCAACGTCGCCTCGCTCCCCGTGGCGTTGAGCGGGATGGTGAAGAGCTTCAATGTCCCGCCGACAACCGTCGCCACCGGCATCGTCGCTTACTCGATGCTGGTGGCGGGCTTTGTGATGCTGGGAGCGAAACTCATCCAGCGTTACGGCACGCTACGGGTGTTTCGCGCTACCGTTCTGCTATTTCTCCTCGCCCAGGTGCTAATGACCTTTAGCACCTCCGCCACGATGATGATTTCGGCTCAGGCGCTTTGCGGTGCCGCCGCAGCGGTGATCGTTCCGTCCCTGGTGGCGCTCATTGCCGAGAACTACAGGGGCCGCCAGCAGGCGACTGCCGTCGGCGCGCTCGGATCGGCACGCGCCGCCGCAGGAGTACTTGCTTTCGTCATCGGAGGCATTCTGGGGACCTATATCGGCTGGCGGCCAGTGTTTGGAATCCTGATTGCCGCCTCAGGTCTCGTCTTTCTGATGAGCTTCCGCCTCCGCTCCGAGCCAGGACGTGAGGACGTGCAGATCGACGTACTCGGCGTGGTTCTGGCGGCTTCGTCCATCATCCTAATCAGCTTCGGCTTTAATAATCTCAACCAGTGGGGGCTCGCACTGGCGACACCGAACGCACCGTTCAACCTTCTTGGGCTGTCGCCCGCGCCGGTGTTCATCGTGCTGGGAGTCGTGCTCGGTCAGGCATTCCTGGTCTGGACACACCGGCGCCAGGCGACGGGAAAGACACCGCTCCTTGCACTCGAAGTCATCGACTCGCCCGAGGAGCGGGCTGCGGTCTATGCCTTGTTCGCAGTGGTCGCGCTCGAGGCCGCGCTTAACTTCTCGGTGCCGCTCTACATTCAAATCGTGCAGGGCCGCTCGCCAATTGCTACGGCAGTGGCGATGATGCCGTTCAACCTGACCGTATTTTTCACGGCGATGCTGATCGTGAGATTCTACGATCGGTTCACGCCACGCCAGATCGGGCGCTATGGCTTCATCCTCTGCACCATCGGACTCATTTGGCTTGCCTATGTGGTGCGCAATGACTGGAGCGCAGGGCCTGTCCTTCTCGGCCTGATCCTGTTCGGTATCGGGCAGGGCTCGCTCGTCACGCTCCTGTTCAATGTGCTGGTCACCGCCTCGCCAAAGGAGCTCGCAGGGGATGTCGGGTCGTTGCGGGGCACGACTCAGAATCTGGCGTCTGCGGTCGGAACTGCGGTCGCTGGGGCGCTGCTCGTGGGGCTCCTGAGCGCAGCGGTTCTCAGCCGCATCGCGGCCAATCCGCTACTGCCGGCTGAAATCCAGTCACAGGTCGATCTCGACCAGATCACCTTCGTCAGCAATGACCGCCTGCGTTCAGTCATGGAGAACACCACTGCCGCCCGCGAACAGGTCGAGGAGGCGGTCCGCGTAAACACCGAGGCTCGGCTGCGGGCATTGAAGATCGGTCTCTTGATCATGGCCGGGCTGGCACTCTTGAGCATCATCCCGGCTGGCCGGCTCCCGAACTACGTGCCGGGCGAGATCCCCAGCACTCCGCGGCCCAGTGGAAGCAGCGGTCCCCTTCGCCAAGGCCCGAGAGCATAGATTTTCTATCAGTAGCGACTTCGTCTCAATCCAGGAGAACGCCATGAGCGCTTACAATACGCGAGCGGGTTCAGAGCGAACCCAGCTATCCTCGACCCCTATCTGGGCGCGCGTCGCGCTTGGCGTCGTGCTCATCATTGCGGGAATTATCGTGCTGGGCGACGTCGTGGTGGCTACCGTGATCAGCGCGAAGATCATCGGCGCGATCGCCATCGTCGGGGGCGCCCTCGAAGTCATCCACGCCTTCTGGACCAAGGGGTGGGGTGGCTTTCTGTGGCAAATCCTTCTGGGTCTGCTTTATATCGCCGTCGGTGTGATCCTGTTCACCCAACCGGTCGCCGGCGCACTCGTCCTGACTTACGTTCTCGGTTTAATGCTCGTGGCCTCCGGCATCATCCGCGTCGTGCTCAGCTTCAAGCTGTGGCAAGAAGCCGGCTGGATAATGCTCTTGTCCGGCCTGCTCGGTATCGCGGCAGGCCTTGTCATTCTGACCGGGTTCCCCGTCACCGGGCTATGGGTGATCGGATTCGTTCTCGGGATCGATCTCCTGTTTCACGGCTTCGCCTGGATCATGTATGCGCTGGTACCCGGTAACGGGACGGCACTCCAGCGGCCATAGATCTGGATGCAAAGGCGTGGGAACGCCTGCCCTGCTGAGCTGCATGTCAAGAATTCTGATAATGGCGGGTTAGAACGTCACCGGAGGACATCATGTTCATCCGTATATCCGTGGCTATGGTTGTCATGCTCTGTCCCGCGGGTGCAAGCGCGTTGGCTCAATCGCAATCCGCCGATCCATCCCCGCTCGTCCTCTTCGAGAACGTCCGTATCTTCGACGGCAAGAGTGACACGTTAAGCGCCAGCATGAACGTTCTCGTGCGCGGGAACATGATTGATAAAATCTCAAAAGATCCGATTCCAACAGACCCCGGTGCCTCCACTAAAATTATCACCGGCGGCGGGCGCACGCTAATGCCCGGTCTGATCGACATGCACTGGCACGCGATGTTCGCGCGGCCTACGATCGCGACACTGCTTGCCGCAGACGTCGGCTACATCACTTTGATGGCAGGCGCCGAGGCTACGGACACGCTCATGCGTGGGTTCACCACCGTTCGCGACGTGGGTGGGCCTTCGTTCGGGCTCAAGCGTGCGATCGACGAGGGCATTGTCACCGGCCCACGCATCTACCCGTCTGGCGCCATGATTACCGTGACCAGCGGTCACGGGGATTTCCGCCAACCGTTCGAGGTGCCGCGCACCCTCGGCGCCGCGCAGTCGCGTGGGGAGCAAGTCGGTGCCGCGGCGATAGCGGACAGTCCCGATGAAGTCCGTCTGCGCGTGCGCGAGCAACTGCTGCAAGGAGCATCGCAGATCAAGCTGACGGCCGGAGGCGGAGTGGCGTCGCCGAACAGCCCGCTTGACGTATCCACCTTCACCGAGGCCGAACTGCGCGCTGCCGTTGAAGCCGCTGAGAACTGGGGCACTTATGTCACCGTGCACGCCTATACGCCCGTTGCCATGCAGCGTGCGATCGCCGCCGGCGTGAAGTGCATCGAGCACGGCCACCTGATGGACGACCAGACTGCTCAACTGATCGCCGAGAAAGGCATTTGGTTGAGCACTCAGCCGTTTCCCGACGAGTTGGCGGATGCGTTTCCGCCCGGCTCATCGGAGCGGGCAAAGGCGTTCACGGTGTTCGCCGGTACGGACAGAGCCTACGAGTTAGCAAAGAAGTATCGGCTAAAGACGGCGTTCGGCACCGACATTCTATTCTCCGCGCGGCTGGCGCAGCGCCAGGGCGAGCTGCTCGCTAAACTAGCTCGCTGGTACACGCCTGCCGAAGCTCTTGCCATGGCGACTGGGACCAACGCCCAATTGCTGGTGCTGTCCGGCAATCGCAATCCGTATCCCGGCAAGCTCGGCGTGATCGAGGAGGGCGCACTCGCCGACATCCTGCTGGTCGACGGCGATCCAATTGCCAACATCAAGCTCCTGGCAGATCCGGCCAAAAACCTCGTCCTTATTATGAAGGATGGGAAGATGTACAAGAACACTTTGTAAGTTCGACCTGAGTTTTATGCCGGCGATCGGCTCATGGCCGGTGCCGCACACAGTTGCGCGAATGAGAAGGTCGCGCCTCGATTAGGAATGCCCGGTCGCCTACCCTCCTTGGAGGTCCTTCCGCGGACTGCAACCTTCAACGATGCGGTGAGACTGTGGAAACAGCCGATCGCGGCGCAGACTCTGCCTCGAGGTTCATCATCGTTAATGCGGCGGGCAGTTCGAGGGGGATGCCGTATTTAGCGGCGATGCTCGCTAGCTTCCCGTTTTCGGGAAGCCGGCTGCGGTCGCGACGTCCAGTTCGGCAAGCAACAGATTGAAGTCGCACCTTTGGCTCGCTCGACATCAGCCGCTAAGGATTGGAACAACTACTTCGTAGAAGACTTTCCCATTACCCGCCGAGCAATGGAGAATGATCCATGAGATCTATAGCTTTTGCTTTCGCCATTCTCTTGGCATTCATGATGCTTGCGCCCGTTGGAGCAGCTCCTGTAAAGACCAGTGTGACGCTGGAACCTCTCACTATCCACACACAAGCGAGACGTCGGGATCGGGATCGTCGTCAGGACATGAGACGTCGGGATCATCGTCGGGACGCGCGGCGCCATTACCGAGCTGGCCGACACTACCGGCGTGCGCCACGCGGTTGGCACCGTTATCGCAGCCGTCCCTGGCACTGGCGCTCGCGAGGCTGCGTTATTGTCGGACCAGTTTGGTTCTGCCCATAATCTAGCACCCCTCGTAACCAGCGGCCCGCCTCGTGCGGGCCGCATTCTTGTGCGTCCAGGTCAAGGCCATTGGCTCGCTGGCGTTGGGTTACCATGCGCCTGATGAACCCGGTCTACGCCGGCTGGCTCGAGAGGGATTCCGAAGCGCCACGAGACTGCTGCCCGCAGCCAACGCTAGCGACCCTCTCCTACAAACTCAGAATGTCCGACGTGGCCGGTGATGGGTCAAAAACTGTAAACTTCTCCGCGATCTCGTCGGCAATGGGCTTGAGCAGACCGGCGTCCAGCACCTTTGTTCCAATGCTCGAGGTCGCGGAACAGGAACGGCGCGTCGATGAAGGGGCAAGAGCCGCCCGCGCTCCGGCAAGGCGTTCTTTGCGCCCTTAGCTGCGGTATTGCTCGGGCATCTGAGGGTTTTTGGCCGGGTTGGTGTCGTGCTTGGTCATCCGCTTGATCAGCGTCCCGCCGATCAGAGGCTGAAGATCGGCTTCGAGGGCCTCCGCAGCGTCTTTGTCATAAACTTCGGCGCCGCCGACATAGAGGGTGAAAGATTCCAGATATTTGGCTTTCTTGGCGGGATCGTCGACGGTGGCTTTGGTCCACCTGTAGAGCGGATACTGCTCTATCCCGCGGGCTTCCGCCTCGTTGACATAGTCCATGAAGGCATCGAACTGACATTTCATGGTCGCGTCGTGCTTGTCTAGAATGCCGCCAAGCGGCTCGAGCGCCGGATTATGAGGGTCATGACGCGCCGTCTCTGCGTTCGTCCCGTCAAGATAGATCCGGATCTGATATTGCCAGGCTTCACTCATCTTTCATCTCCGTGACCTCCGGCGCCGCGCCGGTGATTGACCAAGGCTCTGCGATGTATTCCAGATCAGGCTGGCTCCATTATGTCCGCCGACTTGGCTGCATCGCCCGTGAAAATGACACCACCGGCGAGCTTACGAAGCTGCATCAAGGCAGGCAAGGCTCGCGGCCGAGACGATGGAGGTCCGCGAAAGTGGCCTGCAAAGTTCATTCAAAATCTTAGCGGATTTACGGGACCAAAGCGCAGGCCATCCGAAAATCAGAATTGTACTACTATATGCATAATACGGTTTGCGCCTGCCATCGCCTCCCATTATCCTTTTTCGGCATTGTGCAGAATAAGAAGGCACAAGCTTTGAGTTGGGAGGATGAACATGCGGAGATTTCTCACAACCGTGGCGCTGGGCGCCGCGGCAATGTTGGTTGCGTCCGGTGCGTTCGCACAATCCGGATCTGTCGGCAAAGCCGTTGGTGGGTATTCGTTTGACGAGGCCTCGAAAGAGGCAGCCGGAACGAAGAATTTCCACTCAACGGACGGCAAACTGACCTTCGCGATCGTGACTCATACCGCCGGCAACGGCTTCTTCGATCCGGTCTATGTCGGGGCGCGTGTTGCCGGTGACATGATCGGCGCGAAGATCCTTCTGCTCGGTTCTGAGAGCCCGGTCGACGATCCGGCGCGCGAGATCGAAATCCTGAACCAGATCGTTCAGGACCCGACCATCGACGGCATCATTCTCACGACACCGCAGGCCGGCGCCTACAACGACATCATCAAGACCGCGCAGAAGAACGGCATTCCAATCGCGACGACGAACTCTTACGACGGCGGTCTTCTCGATCGCCTGAATATCAGTCACACCGGACAGGATGCGTCGGCGGCGGCGATCGCCGGTAATGCGCTGGCAAAATGCCTCATCGACCGTGGCGTCAAGGGAGGCTCCATCGTCTTCCCAAGCAGCACGGCGCTGGGCAACATCGAGGTCAACAATCGCGTGTCCTCGGCCTATAACGCGACGGTTGCGGCGCTGAAGGCAGCCGGCAAACTCGATGCGTTCAAGGTCGATGCTGGTCCGGAAAAGGTCGGCATTGATGCCGACCCGAACGATCCGGTGAACGCGATCATCTCGCTGTTCGAGTCGCGCGGCGACGTGGTCGGAGCGTTCGCGGGCAATAATGTGTTCACCCCCGCGCTCGCCAAAGCCATCGCGCAAACCAAGAAGACAGGCCAGATCTGCGCCTACGGGTTTGATCTCGGGCCGGCACAGCAGGCAGCGCTCGCAAGTGGCGACCTGACCGGTGCGCTCGGCCAACAGCCGTTCCTCCAGGGCTTCTGGCCGGTCATGCAGCTCTACCTGCAAATCGACCGCGGCATCGCGGCCGCGAACCTTGACACGCGCGCTCAACTCGTGACGAAGGAGACTGTCGCCAAGGTCGGCAAGCGTTTCGAGAATTAGTGCTCATCCCTTGTTAAGCATGGTCGCGAGAGCGCAGATCTCTCGCGGCCTCTGTCACGTCGCCTGCCGGATCAAAGACTCCACAACGGGAAGACATCTTCTGTGCCTGTGCGCATGCTCGGCTCCCGCCCGTCTCAGTTGATCGGTGGCTGGGAAATCGGCCTCCTGGTCATGATGGCGCTGCTCTACATCGTCGGCGCCTTCATCAATCCGAAATTCTTCTTCTCTCCTGATGCGTTTCAGGCGCTGCTCCGCGATACCGCGCGCTATGCCGTCATGGCCGTGGGAATGACGTTCGTGATCGCCAACAAGGATCTCGACCTTTCGGTCGGATCAACCTTCGGTCTCGTTGGCGTTGCCTTTGCCTATATGTTCGATCCCAATCACTATGATTTCGGGGTTGTCCCGGCGATCCTGTTCTGCCTTGGGCTCGGAACAGTCATCGGACTGACGAACGGGATCCTTGTCACCTATCTGCGCGTGCCCTCGTTCATCGCCACGCTGACGATGCTTTTCATCGGACGCGGGTTCGTCCTCGGCCTGACGAGTGGCCAGTCCATCCTCTATCCGCTCAAGGCGGCGGAATACCACTGGTTCTTTCAACTCGGCGAGTTCAATGCCTTGGGCTTCAACAACCAGATCCCGATCGCGCTGGTGGTCGTTGCGATCGGTGCCGTGGTGCTGGCAAAGACCCGCTGGGGCTATGAGACTTTTGCCACCGGCGGCAATGAGCAGGCCGCGATCTATGCCGGCATCCCCACGCGATGGGTACGGGTGCGCTCCTATCTGCTGTCCTCGCTTTGCGCCACCGTTGCCGCCCTTATGGCGGCCGCACAGGACAAGGGCATCTCTCCGCAGGCCGGCCTCAATGCGGAGCTGATCGTCATTGCCGCCGTGATCATTGGCGGCGCTTCGATCCTTGGCGGGCGCGGCCGTGTGGTCGGCAGCTTCATCGGCGCCCTTCTGACAGTTCTCATCAACAAGGTGCTGCGCGAAGGCCTGCCGATCACACGCACTGAGATCATCAATGGCGAACCCGTCAAAGTGCAGGCAATCTTCTCGCTGCCCGCCGGCGTGGTGCCGGCATTCATCGGCATCCTGCTGATCGTGGCTGTCCTGATCGAGCCATACATCATCCGCCGGCGGATCCCCGCGAGGCTGTGGGCATGGCTTCGCCGGCAACCACCACCGCAGGCGCTGGAGCTCGTGGAGGCCGAGCCGGCCCAGACAAAAGGGATGGTCGCGACAGACGACGCGGTTACGGCTCGCGGCTTTGGCAAATTCCTCGCGCGGCGCGATGCCCTCGCCATAATGCTGGCCGTGCTCCTCTGGCTGGTCGGCCTTTATCTCAGACCCGACTATTGGGCGCTGCTGCCGAACACCTTTGCGATCATGCTCAACTACACGGAAATAGCCCTCATTTCCGTCGGCCTCACCTATGTGATTGCGGCCGGAGACATTGATCTGTCGGTCGGGGCCGTGCTCGCGCTTGCTGGCGGCACTGCAGCCTATTGTCTGAAGGTGCTGGGTCTCGACCCAGGCAGCGCAATGCTCGCTGGCCTCGCCGCGGGTTTACTCGCGGGCGTCGTCAATGGCGTTCTCACCGTCACACTGGGCCTGCCCGCATTCATCGCGACACTCGGTATGTTCTATATCGCCCGCGGCACGGCTGCCTGGCTGGTCGCCGGTCAGCAGCTCACCGGCTTCAAGGAGCAGTACAATCTGATCGGCCGCAAGATCATCGACATCCTGCTCTATTTCGGCTTTCCGCGCCCGAGCGGACTGCTCGGTACGCTGGCGGATGTTGTCAGCGTGCAGACGCTGTGGATGCTGCTGGTCTCGCTCATCGCCGGGATCGTGCTCGGCTATATGCCCTATGGCCAGAAGCTCTATGCAACGGGCGGCAACCGCCGCGCGGCTGACTATGCCGGTATCAACACCAGCCGTATCCGTTTCATTGCCCTCTTATTCTGCGCGCTCTGCGCAACGATGGCAGGCCTGATCAATGTCGCCTATTTCCGCAGCTTCAATCCGGTCGCCGGTCAGTTTCGCGAACTCGACGGCATTGCCGCGGTCATCATCGGCGGCGGGTCGATTTTCGGCGGCTATGGCACGATGATCGGAGCGCTCGCCGGGGCAGCGGTCATTACGCTCGTCCGTGCTCTCCTGCAGCTCAACGTCCAGGGTTTCACCATGCCGCAGCATTGGGTGAATGTGTTCATCGGCGGGATTTTGATCGGGGCCGTCCTCACCGACATATGGGTGCGCCAGGCCAACATCATCGGCGCGTTGCGAGAACGCTTGCGCCGACCGGCTAGAGCCAAACGAGAGCTGGCCAATGCGTGATATGAACATTGCTCCGCTTGTCGAGATGCGGCACATCAGCAAGGCGTTTGGCGCGGTGAGGGCTCTCGCCGACGTCGACCTCGTGCTCTATCCGGGCGAGATCCTCGGCCTTGTGGGCGACAATTCGGCTGGCAAATCGACGCTGATGAAGATTCTCACCGGCGCTTATCAGCGCGACAGCGGCGAGATCCTGATCGGCGGCGAGCCGGTCCATTTCAAGAGCCCCCATGAGAGCCGCGATGTCGGCATCGAGATGATCTATCAGGACTTCGCGCTCTGCGGGAACATGGATGTCGGCCAGAACATCTTTCTCGGCCGCTGGCCGCGCAGGGGCCCGTTCATCGACCGCAAGAAAATGTACAGCGAGGCGGATGCAGTTCTCAAACGCCTCAAGGTGGATGTGAATTCCGTCTATCAGCGGGTGGAGAGCCTCTCCGGCGGCCGCCAGCAATCGGTTGCCATCGCCCGCGCCATCTCTTTCGAGCCCCGCGTCGTCATTCTCGACGAGCCGACAGCAAACCTCTCGGTTATGGCAACTGAACGGCTGCTCGAGACCATGCTTGAACTCAAGAGGCATGGTGTCGCCCAGATCATCATTTCGCATCGGCTGCAGGACATCTTCCAGGTCGGCGATCGCGTGATGGTTCTGAAGCGGGGAGAGAATGCGGGCGACCGCTATGTGAAGCACACCACCCAGCAGGAGGTGCTTGGTCTCATCGTATCCGGCACACGCGAGACGGCTATCAATGCCGACCAGGCGCAGGCGGAGGTCATGCGGCCAGCGGGTCGGGAATAGACGATCACGAAATCAGCCCGTCTGCCTCGGCAGTCGCGCCGAGGCCGCCAACCCGCAACCGGCTGACTGAGCGACGCATTATCACTTTCGAAGTCTCTACGCCGTTGGAGAGGCTTCCTTTCTCGGCGGGTAATGCCGTCCTTGCCAATGCTTGCACCGGCGCTGTTTTTCGGCCAAGAGCACAAGTGCTATTCCGTGGGGCATTAGAAATTAGCGCGCATTGGATGCGTTCCGCCGCTGAAGTGCCACAGTGCGATCGCATTTAATCCTGCGATCGGTGGGGTGCAGGGATGCCGATATTTCAAAGACGACCGATGATCTAGCTGCTTACCCCTTTTCGTCCAAAGATACTGCGTAAGTGGGTGGGAAATGACAAGATTTTCGATATTGATAGCCCAAGTGGCGATGGGATCGGTGCTGCTCGCCGCCCCCATGTTGTACGCACCTGCAGCTGCGCAGGAGCGCCCCAGGATCGAAATCGTGCCCAGCATCGGCCATGTTGGGCGGATCGATCGCGCCGTGTTTTCGCCTGACGGTAGCCGCATCGTATCGGGTGGCGAGGATGGCAAGGTCAAGCTGTGGGATGCGGCGACGGGCCGGCTGATCCAGACCTTCGAAGGACACCGCGGAGTCGTCGGCGTGCTGGCCTTTTCGCGCGACGGCGCCCGAGTGGTATCCGCCGGCTTCGATGACATGAAGCTTTGGGACACGGCCACGGGGCGGCACATCCGCACCTTCGAGCGAAAGATCGGCGCCGACTTCACGTCAGCGGAATTCTCGCCCGATGGCCGTTTTATCCTGTCCGGCGGCAAGGATGGCGCCGCGCGGCTCTGGGATATTGCGACCGGAGAGACGGTCAGGACTTTTCAGCATAGCAAGGACTATCCCGGCGTGACCTCGGTCTCGTTCTCCTCCGACGGCACCCGTGTGCTGACCGGCGGAGGGCACAGCGGCAAGGTCGCGAAGCTATGGAACGCGGCAACCGGCGCTCTGGTGCTGGCTTTCGCGGACGCTCAAGCCTCGTATGGCGATACCGAGCTCGTGCTCTCGCCGGATGGCACCCGTGCTCTGATTAGCGATGGCAGGTCGTCCTTGACGGTGTGGGACACCGCAACAGGCCAGATGGACCACCCGCTGGAAGGGCGCGAGCTGCGCGGCGTTGGGTTTGTCGGGCTCTCCCGCGACGGCGCTTTGATGTTCTCCGGTGGGTTTGGCTGGGCGGGGGTCTGGAACGCTCAGACGGGCCGACGCATCAATAGTTTCGAGGTGGGGGACGATAGAGCCAGGTTCATTGCCATCTCGCCAGACGGCACCCGCGCCATCTCCGCGGAGCCGACACTGACGCTCTGGGACCTCGCATCCGGCCAACCCATCCGCGACCTCGTCGGCCTTGCGCATCAGGTGGCGTCGGTCGCCGTTTCTCCCGATGGCGCCCGCGTGCTGTCGGGCGGCGCAGGCGGCGTGATCGGGCTTTGGGACACGACGACCGGGAAGAACCTCTCGCTCAATCGCCTGAAAGGCAATTTCAGGGGGGCCGAGGGGATCACATCGATCTATTTTTCCGCTGACGGAGTAAAAGCTCTCTCGCGTAGCGGTATCAGGCTCAGCCTGTGGAACGGCGACACGGGACAAAGCGTGCGCGAGTTCGAGGGTTATTCGAGCGGTGACGACGCCGCGGTTTCAGCCGATGGCACACGCCTCGTGGCCGCAGGTGAGAACAAAGTCATCAGTCTCACGCCGGCCAAGACGATACAGCGAATGAATCTGTGGGACACCTCAAGAAGCGAGGCGATCCAAACCTTCGACGGGCAGGCCGACAGCGTCCAGTCCGTTGCCATTTCGGCTAATGGCGGGCGCGTCGTATGGGGAACCAGAGAGGGCACGATCAGGGTCTGGGACACCGCCAATAGCGGGCGCCTGGTTCGCACCTTCGAATCGGTCTCGAACGAAAAATGGGCCA
>Ga0081540_1003501_pt1 | contig 12388 bp, 8 predicted proteins | sample TabmetS2T1R1_FD_71024 | JGI IMG/M metagenome (GOLD analysis project Ga0081540, IMG submission 71024) | Tabebuia heterophylla rhizosphere microbial communities from the University of Puerto Rico - S2T1R1 | ecosystem: Host-associated > Plants > Roots > Rhizosphere ...
GAGACCCCAGGCATCGAACACGCGCGCCAGCGGATCCCAGATGTCGTTGAAGGGATACGGCTCGCGGGACAGCGTGCAGGCGCCGCTGACCTTGATCACGGCGTTCGGCCGCCTGGCGAGTTCCAGCACCTTCGGAAGCTCGGCCCACGGTTCGGCCGGCGCCGGCGGCACGCGCGGCTGCAGGATGCCCAGATGGTCGATGATGAACCGCGTATCGGGATTGCGATCGATCAGCGCCCTGCCCGCGTCCAGATTGTCCCAGCACAGGATGTTGAGCGGAAAATCATGGCGCACGGCCGCGCGCGCAATCCGGTCGAGACCAGGGTGGTCGGGCGCGCGCTTCGCCTCCTTCGTTAGCATGATGCGGATTCCGACCGCGCCCGGCTGCTTCTTCCACTCCGCGACGACGTCGTCCACGCCGGGATCGTCGGGATTGACCGGCTTGACGATCGCCATCCGGCCGGGATGCGCCCGCTGTACCTCCACGGCATAGCTGGCGTCGTATTGGTACAACGAAAAGGCGGAGATGAAGATCGCGCCGTCGACGCCGACCTTGTCCATCGCCGCCACCATCTCGTCGCCCGTGACGTGGTCGGGCCAGTTCGGCACACTGTGCCAAGGTCGCTTCGGACTGTTCGCCTCATAGGCATGGACCTGGGAATCGATAATCGTCATCGGGGGCGCTCCTCTGTGCGGTGAGATTTTGGACAATGCTGCCGCCGCGTGTCCAGAGGGCAAAGGCGCCGCGGCGCGAGAACGGACAATCCAGGGCCGCCGCTTTGGGGCCAAAAGGCACATTCCCAACTCGATAGCGCCCGGAAATCGAAATAATTCCGACTACCGAGATCATGGTATCGTTTAAGCCCTTGCTGAACCCAAGCTCCACGACCCATGCTTACAACCTTGAACAGCCGTATAGCTACGCTGCTCCTCTGCTTGGCGTTTTTGCTGTTGATATCGGCGGGATGGGCCATTGCCGACGAGGAGCGGGTCTGGGCGGCGTTGAAGCAGGGCGGCAAGGTTGTCCTGCTACGCCATACTCACGTCGATATGAGAGAAGGGATCGGACACCTTGCGACCGGAAACTGCGCGGAGGAAGTAAATCTTTCGTCGCGCGGTGTAGAGCAGGCCAAGCGGATCGGAGAAGCCTTTCGCACTCACGGTATTCCGCTCGGGGAAGTCCTAACCAGCCCCTATTGCCGTTGCATCGACACCGGCAGGCTTGCTTTCGGTTACGCGACGCCTGTCCAATATTTGATGCCTCCGGGCGTCTTATCCGATAGTCAGGCCAAACTGAACCGGGAGCACGTCTTGCAAGACGTTCGGAACTATCGCTCTTCGTCGAACCTGGTGATGATTACTCACGATCTCAACATTTCCGATGTTGTTCTTGAGCCATCAATTGCCATGGGTGATTTTTTCGTGCTCCAGCCCAATGGTGCGGATTTCGACGTCATCGGCAAGATCCAAGTGGGTGACAAGTAGGGTTTGGCCGGTCGTCGCAACGAAGACTGTCAACGACCGCTCAGGGCCAACATCGCCGTTCACCGATCAGTGAAGCGCAAAATGGGCCGAGACCCTTCGGGGCTCACATCTGCTTAGCCCCCAAAATCGGCGCGAGAGCGGACAACCGGGGACCGCCGCTATGGGCTGTCATTCGATCACCTCGTCGCAGTTGGAGAGCTACTCGGGCAACCCCGCTTTCCGAAGGCCCTCAATCAGCACCTTATAGCCAGGTTGCCGGTACCCGGGCGCCCGAGCTATCCACGCGGATATTGTAAAGCCGGGATCGACCTCCAGCAGACGCGCCGCTGCCTCACGCGCCTCAGCGTCACGACCGAGATGGGCGAAGGCGGACGCGAGACAGCGGTAAGCTGCCGCAAATGAGGGATTTTGATGTTGGGCTCCCTTGCCTGCGCCGATTGCCTCGTCAAAGCGACGAAGTTCGATCAGAGCCATCCCAATCCCAACAAGAGCTCGGTGCAGCAGCGGGTCTATCGGGCTCGTCCGAATGGCACGTTGAAAGCTCATGATCGCTTCCTCGTGCAGCCCTGCAATTTTATAGACCCATCCTCTGGCGTGCCACGCGAAATATGAATTGGGATTGTGAGCGACCGCCCGGTCAGCGATCTCGATCTCGCGTTCGCTATCTGCAACCATGAACGCCGACGTTAAGGAAGCCCATGCTAATGTTTCTGGGTCGCTATCGTCGATACTCAGCGCGAGGCGAAAAAGCCGACTTGCTTCCTTCCTGTCGAATTGAGGATCGACAGCAAAGCCCCAAATGACGTTGTTCATGTGGCAGGCACCTGCCAGAGCTGCGACCAAGCCGAACCGAGGGTCCAGTTCCAACGCGCGGTGAGCCAGCCTAATCGCTTCGGCCATCCCCTCACGGGTCGTTACGTAACTCTGTTGGATAGCTCGGAGATAATAATCATAGGCGGTGAGGTTCTCCGGTCGTCGCCGCGTCGATATTGCAATTTCTGTTTGGAGTAGTTTTGGCTGAATGGCTGAGACTACGGCAGCCGTCACTTCGTCTTGAAGATCGAAAACGTCTGTAAGATCACGCTCGAACCGATCCGCCCAAATGTGTGCGCCTGTCACGACATCGATCAACTGCCCGGTGATTCGAACTTTCCCCGACGCCTTGCGCACCGCCCCCTCAAGGACATAGCGCACGCCAAGCCGACGTCCGACTTCCTTGATATCGACGGCTCGCCCTTTAAAGGTGAAGCTCGAATTCCGAGCGATCACGAACAGCCATTTGAAACGCGAGAGCGCGGTGATTATCTCCTCAACCATCCCATCGGCAAAATACTCCTGCTCAGGATCGCCGCTCATGTTCTCGAACGGCAGGACCGCGATGGAAGGCTTGTCCGGCATCGGAGGCGGGTTCTCAGCCTCAGCAACATGCACTGGAGCAGCCTCCCGCGCTTCACTCGGCGCACCCACCTGATAGGCCCTGATGGGTTCTTGAATGTTCTTCACCTGCTGAACACCAAGGTCCACAAAGGTCATCGGCACGACCTTACGCACCTGATCGTATGTGGCCCCGGAGATGCATACGGCTCCCGGGTTCGCCAATGTTTGTAGCCGCGCGGCAATGTTCACGCCATCGCCAAACAGGTCACCAGCCCGGACCATCACATCACCGATGTGTATACCCATGCGGAAGTTGATGCGGCGCTCTGGTGCGAGACTAGCGTTCGCTTCGGCCAAGGCAGCCTGCGCATCTACCGCGCACTTCACCGCATCCACGGCGCTGCCGAACTCGGCAAGCACACTGTCGCCCGCCGTGTTCGCTATGCGGCCCCTATGCTCCCCTATGAACCTATCGAGTATCGCCCGGCGCTCGGTGAGCCCCCTGAGCGTACCGACCTCATCGGTGCCCATGAGGCGGCTATAGCCCTCCACGTCTGCCGCGAAGACAGCTACGAGCTTTCGGGTTATGTCCGAAAGGTCTGACATGCGGAGCACCAATGCACCCTGTGAGGGCAAATGTGGGCTGGAGGGCGCCCATTCGTCAAGCGCCGGGTGTCTGCGGTTGGCCCCGCTGCGGCCTGGATCAAGGCTTGGTTCGCCGAACTTCGACTTTCTCCCCCACCTCAATCACCATCAAATCCTCGCCTAGCTCCAAAGGACCTGAATAGGTCTTCCGCGTTGGCGGAATCAGGTCTTGCTCAGTGGCATTTGGCAACACGATGTGTGAGTACACCGCTAGCCTGGGCTTCGTGCGTGCAAACACTTCTCCAGCTTGCTCTGGCGTGACGTGATGGGCGACAACACTTTTCGCTCGCTCGGCAGGAACTCCCAACCGCTGGAACGTTTCGGGTGAGGCAACTTCGTGAACCAATAGATCAACGTTTTCTGCGTGCCGAATGAGGTTTTCAGAAGTACGAGTGTCTCCCGAGAGCACCACAGACCGACCAGAATAATCAATACGATACCCGAACGCTGGATTGATTGGTGTGTGGTCCACGTCGAACGCAGTGATCTTCACCCCGCCGCTTTCGTGTACGAAGCCCCCCGCGATGTCTTCGGCAAGAACGAGCACACCATCCGGCGAAGCTCGATCGTCATACAGGCGAATCCGAATGTCATACTCGAATGCTTGTTCAAGCAGCGACATCATGCGCTTCGTTCCCCGGGGTCCCCGCACCGGGAGCGGTCGATCCCGGCCGGGCGTGAGCCAACCGGTGAGCCACAGGTCGGGAAGGCCTACTACATGATCCGAGTGCAGATGCGTGAGAAAGACGCCGTTCACTTCTCGCCACGGCACCTTGATTTGGTTGAGACGTTGAAGAGCACCTCGCCCGGCGTCAAAAATGAACTTCTGTCCACCCGCTTCGACTAGGATGCTCGGCCCGAACCTGTTCATGACAGCTGGGGGGCACCCCGTGCCCAACAATGTCACCTTGATTTCTTGTGCTTGAGCAAGTGCGGTGGGAACAACGGCGAGCACTAACGCGATTCCGGTCAGTGCGCTGAGAAGATTCGAGGCCATGTGCTAACCCTCGTGCGGAGTTGATGGAGAAAACTGCGCAATCTGTACTCGGGCGTATGGTTTAGCCTATCAAGATGACGTTTCGCCGCTCCACCCTGCCGTTAGAGGATTTGGCCGCCAGCCGCCCGCTGTGGGCCGCTCCGATGCTCTTCGTTCCCGACGTAGTGTGCTAGCACTCGACTTCGGCGGAGAAGGTTGGCTCTGCCTCAAGGCACGTCGATGGCGGGCATGAGGTTCGTTGGTCGAGGTCTAAAGACCGGAGGGCTGTTCACCGCCGAAACCACGACGGCAAGCACACTCAAAATTATGAGGACACGTAAAGCCAAGCTCCACATGCCCAGCCAAGCTAACCCTCACCGGTGGCCGTCACTATGAACCAGTTCACTACAGGTCGCTGAGATGCCCCCAGGAGGCACTACGGGAGTTCATTGGTGAGATTTGCTCGGGCGCGGTGAACGGGCTCGGGTTCGGCCAAACGTCTCCCTTGGGCCTCTTATGGGGCCCTCAGCTCCTTGGGGCTAAAGGCAGCCTCTGCCGGTGTGTGCACATATATGCTAGCTGCGGAAGGCAATCGCGGGGCGTTTTAGAAGTTGGTCCCACCAGACCCTCAGTACAGAGGGGGGGTCCCCCACCGATGGAAGCCAAAATTCGTTCTCCGTTATGCTCTGCTACATGCGCGGCTCTTCTCTCCTATCTTCTATCCCTTATCCCTTGTCCCCTACCTCCTTACCCCCCTGTCTCCCCTAGTATCCATGAGGGGGCTCTGTTTTTGACAGGTAAAGGCATTACAGGACAAACTGGTAGCTCCCCTGCCGGCTGTTGATTTTGAGATGAGCACTCACGGGGATGTGGCCTGCGCGAAACAGCCCCCCGAAAGCTCCCATCAAAGCTAACGCGCCCTTGCGCTCATGCTGTTCAGGCACGATCAAGCTATCGTGCACTGCTAAGCTAGGGACATTATCCCGCATCAATCCGAGCATCGCAGCAACGACAACGCGGCTCTCATCGAACATAAGATCAGCCCAAGTCCGCACACGACCATCCTTTAGCGGCTGGCCCCACTCGCCTAGCAGCGGATGGTGCTTGATTATCAGGTCTTGTAGCTCAGCCACTGGATAACGCTTACGGTCCAGCGCATGTCCGTGCTCTTTCTTGTAGTTCTTCAGAAGGTCTGTTGGCCACTTGCTCAGCCGGCCGGGGCTCCCGAACGTCGCCGCCACGCAGAGTTTAACAACGTCTCGCGCCTCTTCGCCCAGTTCAGGAATAATGTAAGGGTCTTTTGCCCTGTCGAGTTGCACGCCATGCCAAGCGTGGAAGATTGTTAGATAGCTAGCACGCAAATCAATTTCGACCACAGGCGAGCCGTTGATGGTCATCTCAAGGCGCTTCGTTTTATCCTGCTGTTGGTAGTTGTCATCCGCGGGTTGACTGTAAAGCCGTCCTCCCCGGTTCCAGTTGAAGAGCTTATCGTCGCCGTTCTGGAAGATACGGATGTAGCCTCGGTGTTTACAGCCACCGCCTAATACCTGTTTTGCAAGATACTCGTTCAGCTCCCGCACTTCGGCTTCCAGCTTTCGGGACAAGTCTGTATGCTCGAACTTCAAGCGCGCGCCCTGAACCTTACGACCCCTCACTCGTGTGCTGGCGGCGCGTTTCACTAGCGGTTGCTTCGGCAAGCCTTGGTCGAAGTGATCTAACGCGTTCTCCAAGCTAATTCCGTGCTCGCCCGCCAGCGCTAGGAGTTTGTCGGCGGGACGATAGCGCGAGGCCCATCGCCGACTGACCAATTCCGGGCCACCCTCCTCAAACCCGCCGAACCAATGATTGACGCCCTCATGATATTCCACGAGGCCCAACTCTCTCAGAGCTAATTGGAGAGGAAGAAACACACGGGCTCCTACCGAAGCGCCTGTGAAGCCATCCTTCTTCAATGACCGGAAGACCCATTTGCCGTTAGCGAGGAGTAGATCAGCTAGGAATGCGCCGATTGCTTGCCTGAGCTTGCCGCGGTTCGTCTTCGCGGCCCCATCGGCTTTCGAGCGGGCCAACTGCTGTAGCACCTGCTCATTCACAGCTTCGATGAGCGCGTGTCCCGCTTCGGTGCACGCGTGTCCCTCCAAAGACGCGAAAGTCGCATCTCGTAGCTCAGCCGCATTCGATGTCTCTGTTTCCGTGGCGATGGCAAGTGCGTGTGCGTGTTTCGGCAAAGCGTCTTCTTCCTCTAATTGGTTTCCTTGTGAGCACCGAGCACTGCCGGTTCTCAGGTTGCCTTAGTTCTGCGTGTGGCCGTTTGCGTGCCGAGCGGGCGGACACGCGATAGGTCAAGGCCGGGGAAACTGATCTTGTCGATTGCAGTCTTGAGAGACTTAACGCCCCAGCGCTCAAGCATGGCCTTCGCACCATACCTTCGGCTTACAGATTTGCCGCTACTGCGCCCCGCCAAAGCATCCCGCAACTCTTCGTCGGCGGTCGCTTGACGAAGTGCATCCTGAAAGCCATGCCGGAAGCTGTGGAAGACCTTATTGGTGTCCCTGACGCCCACATGGTCGCGCAGATGACGGCCCCACCATTTTGCCCAAGCCCGCAGCGCCCCCTTTTGATCGGGTGCCACCGTGGGAAATAGCCAGGCAGGCTCTCCCTCCTTCCGGCGTGCAGCCACATATTTTAGGAAGCCAAGCTCGATGAGTTGCGGATGCACCGGTACCACCCGCTCTGATGACTTGGACTTCAATCGGCGTCCCGCTCTAATGTCGCGGGTAAACCACATGAGCGGAACGCGCGTCTCGCTATCTTCCCGAATGTCAGACACCCTGAGACCCGCATACTCCGCCTGGCGCGCTCCAGCGAACAGTGCCAGCAGCGGCAGCCAAATCCCGGCCGCGCCCTTCGCCCCCACAGGTAGCTTATGCTCGGTGAACAGTGGAGCGTTGAAGATGGTCTGCAGGTCGCGAGCGTCGAAGGGTTCACGCTGAGACTGCTCTTCTTCGAGCCGCATCTCCTCGAACGGATCGTTCCAGGGAGCATCCTCGGGAACAAGCCCGTTGTGCCGTCCCCATCCAGCGATAGCCTGCACCGCGCCTAACTGCTTGTTCACTGTGCCGGGTGAGACCTTTCGCGGGCTCGGGTGTGCGCGACCGTACTCACTCAGTTCCGGCAGCGATGCCTTCAAAAGCGCCCCCTTTCGAGACTTTGGCACTTGCTGCAGAGCTTCTCGAAACGTGCGAGCGTGCGAGCGCTTGATTTCCAAGATAGGTAAATTGCCGTGCAGTTGGACAAACATGTCGATGGCTCGGCCGTACTCATGCACGGTGCCCTCGGGCCTTTCGCGCTCCTTCTTCCATCCCTCTAACGCGTCTCGCAACGTGCACCCGTCCGTTGTCGCATTAGCAGCCGGCACCGAAGGCGTCTCAACAGTGAGGCCCTCGTCGCGTTTCCTGATGTCCTCAAGGGCTCCGATGTACGAATGCAAGCAGGCGTTGCCGAGCTTGATGTAGGCGGGGCTATGCTCATCCACCTCGACGTTGAAAGCCCACATGGCTTCCAACACATGATCCTGAACAGCGGAGATGTCCCCCGTCGCTGCGGCGTCACGCACCACACGCAGCGTATCCAATAGCTCCGCCTTGTTCTCTTCGTAGACCTGACGGTGCACACCGAATTGCGGCCACTGGTCATCCGGGATGAGCGGCGGGTCCATAGGTCCCTGAAGGCGGACAGCCTCCGCATACCTGCGCTTCTGTTCCTCGCGCCCTGTAGATCGGTACTGCTCATCCCGAACCAGCGCGTTGGCGTAGACGAACTCCGCCATGCGCTGGATCTCTGCGTCGTTAAGGGTAGTGCGGAGCGGCGTCTTGGGTTGCTCAGGCCGCTGCTTCACGAGCGCCTCAGCCGCGCGGATGGTTCGATCCAGGTCAGCGAGGGCGTGCATTGCCCTGCGATTGGCCTCGCGTCGGTCTTTCGTCCCGAGAGACTTCTTGAGGTATTTCTGGGTTTGCTTCTTGCTGTTCAACAATCGCGCAACGGCGGCTTGCAGCTTCTCTGGCACCTTGCGTTGAACGCACCAAACACCTGCAGAGTTCTCGATCAGATAAGGCATCGCGCGCATGAAATGCTACCAATGTTTGCTACCAGTCAAGTGCAGCAAAGCCATTGATCCGCGGGATGTTTTTGATTTCTCAGTGCTTCTGAGGCTGCTGGCGCTCCCTAGGGGAATCGACCCCCTGTTTCAGCCTTGAGAGGGCTGCGCTCTCACCAATTCTTAGGATCGCTTCTAGGTCGTGTGGACGGATTCACCCGGCACCAATACTTGGCACTGACAGTAGTGCCCTGGCCGCGCCTGAACGCAAGATGGGCTTTATTCGAACCCCTTTGCTTTTAGAACGGTCTGGGCGGCAGGCGAGGAAAGGAATGTGACCAGCGCACTTGCGGCGTCAGTCTGACTGCTGCCGGTAACGATGCCAGGGGCGAACTGGGTGTAGTTCTGAATCGCTGACGGCAGCGGGCCCACGAATTCGACGGTTGGTTGAGCCAAGACTTCGCTGATTTGATTGAATCCGATCTCAATGTCGCCGCTGGCAACGCTTGCGTACAGCACTTTCCCAGACGGAGATAGCTTAGTCTTGGGTTTCATTTCCTCAGCTATGCCCAATCGTTCGAGCAAGCTGGCCATGTAGATGCCACTGGCACCCCCACCGGCCGGATCAGGATAAATAATCGATGTTGCGGCCAACATCGAGCGTTTGAAGGCGTCGGCCGAACTGATGTCGGGCTTCGCGGCACCCTTACGCACGAAGGCACTAACCCCGACCTTCGCGATGATGATGCGGTCGCCAGCCACGATTTTGCCTTGCGCTCGAAGCTGGTCCATCAGCGGCGCGGCGTTTATCATAAGATCGGCGGCCTCGCCCTTTTGAAAACGGTCTGCGATAGCGCCAGCATTTCCGTAGGCGATTGTGACTTTGTGCCCCGACGATTTTTCAAAGTCCGGGATCAGTACGTCAATTGCCGGGTGCAAAGCCACGGCGCATAGAAGCTTGATCTCAGCGGCTCTAGCCGTACTTTCGGCAGTGATGCCAAACAAGGCAAGTCCCAATGCGATTGTTGCAGAGACACTTAGAATACTGCGTCGATTCATTTTATATTTCCCTAAATTGCGTATCGGTCGGTGTCAGCGGTTTGCGCCGTCGAAAGCAACTTCGCACACAGTAAGCCGCTCCCAACAGCAAAGGAAGGACCAAGAGAGCGCTGGATTCACGAATCGGCAATTGCGTGATTCATGGGCGGTCGGTGTTGGAGGATCGACGATGCTCACGACCATGACAGAACAGGACTGGACTATTGTCTTGCAGGTGTTCGAGGTTTCGCGCTCGCGACGCGGCGACAAAGGACGGAACGACCGGAAATTTCTTGAGGCCTTGCACTATTTCGCGGTTCACAACGTTACGTGGCGCGCACTTCCGGCGCAATTCGGGAATTGGAACAGTGTGTGGAAGCGGTTCTGGCGATTGAGCTGGACCGGAACGTTCGAAGCCTTTTTCGATGCGCTGGCGGCGATGAGCGAGACGGCGCACCTTGTCCAGATGTTCGACTCCACCGTGGTGCGAGCGCATGTCTCGGCGGCTGGCGCAAAAGGGGGCAAAATAATCAAGCGCTCGGTCGATCACGCGGCGGATTTTCGACCAAAATACATTTAAAGACCGATTTTGACGGTCTGCCCATCGCATTTCATCTCACCGGTGGTGAGGCCAGCGATAGCCGCAACTTTGAGACGCTTCTCGACATCGGCCCCGATATCAACCCGCGCGCCGCGCTCGGAGACAAAGGCTACGATTCAAAATCACACCGCGCGGCCGCACGTCAACGTGGAATATGTCCGGCAATTCCGTATCGAACCAACACCAGAAACATTCCTGTCTTCTTTCCGAAGGTCCTCTACAAAGCTCGCGCTCGTATCGAACAAGCAGTCGGCAAGCTCAAGCGATTCAAGCGCATTGCCTTGCGTTGCGAAAAGACAGCGCAGAATTATCGCTCCTTCGTCGCACTGGCGTGCGCATTCATCTTGATCAAATCCGTCCACACGGCCTGGAGCTGCACGACTTTGGCCGAAGTTCTGCTTGCTTACCATTTGCTTATTTCTGATCTTCGCTAGTAAGCGCAAGGTACGTTTCGACTTATCAAATCATTGATAACACTGGCGCGCCCGAAGAGATTCGAACTCCTGACCCCCAGATTCGTAGTCTGGTGACTACGGATTTCCGCGCTAATTCGGCGTTTGGGCAAATGTTAGGGCGTACGCACGGTATCTCATTTTTGCTAATGTTTTCAAAATGGTAGAAGGATCCTTGGCGGAGAGAGTGGGAGCCAAACCTACGGTTTTGGATCGTTCCGCGTCGAATAGCTGAGACTGGACGTAAGTGCTCACCCGCCTCCTCTCTTGGGAAATTGTCGTGACAGCCCCCAGGTTGCGCCGACTTCTCGAACTGTCTCTAAGCGTACGAAGCCAAGTTCAAACACTTGAACTGGCACAGATTTCATCCGCCCTTTTCGCGACGGAGAGCCCGCCGACTTTTTGCAAATGCGCGGTCTGTCGCCATGAACCGCTTTAGCATTGGCGCTATGAGCGACTTGGGTTCCGTACTCTGTCCGCCTTCCCGGTTCAGCAGTTCTGCATACGCGACCAGGTCGCGATGAATCATGGCCGGCAGTTTGATAGACAGGGTGACCGGCGTCTCATCTTCCACATTGTCGATCTTGAGCTTCGGCATGCACTTATCCCCTATAAGGCTCGAGGATCAGGTCGCGATTGACGATCACCCTGACTGGAAATCCGGGTCGGATCCTGAGCGTCGGCTGAATATTGAGATTGCGGCGCACGACCTGCTGGCCCGTCTGGTTCAGGGAATTTGCGGCACCCAACCGCAACGCTTCAAGGATGCTGGTATTGCTGCCGCCGTCGGCCCCCGACCCGAGTTCGGCTCCTACGCCAAGAATGGTCGAGAGCATCGCTGCCTTGAACAACTCTGTCCAATGATTGTCGACCTCATCCTCAAGACCGGAATAGCCTGCGGCGTCAGCCCCCTGCTGCCGCTCCAGTACAATCGAGCGACCATTGGGCATGATCAGTCGCGTCCACACCAGGAGCACTCGTGACTGCCCGAACGCGACCTGGCTGTCATAGCTTCCAATCAAGCGCGCTCCCTGAGGAATGAGCTTGGCTCTGCCGGTTGGGCTGTCAAAGACGTTTTCGGTGACTTGCGCGGTAATTTCACCAGGTAGATCGGAGCGAATACCAGTGATCAGCGCCGCGGGAATGACCGCTCCCGCCTGCACGACAAACGATGATGCGGGACGCACAAGCCTGTCAGTCGCGGTCGTTCGCCGGTCAGGGGGGGCATTGACAAACATCAGTTTGCGATCCTGGCCATTCTGAACAGAGGTCTCATCAGAAGTCGAAGAGGTATTGTTCGAAGTCTCTTTTGATGGGACATTTGATGGCGCGACGGGCGCTGTGGTTGGCGCAAATAGTTTGCTGGTCCGAGCCGCCTCGGTCTCCTGGTTGGCACGCTGTTGCTCGGCATCCAGTCCGATGGATGTTGATTGGACCTCCACTGTTGCGAGGTGCTCCAGATCTCCCGGTAACGGCGATCCAAGCCGGGGGATGTCGTGGGGAAGTCCGGCATAGTCCCGCGGCAAGGTCGCCAACCCGTCCGCGACGCTATGATGATCGGTGCTGTAGAGCTCGTCCGGCGCCGGATTGCGTTGCTGATTGCTGCTGAGCGCCCATAGCACGGCACCTGCGATGAGCAGCAAAGCCAGCGCCGAGCGGCTCGCAAGGACCTTTCGCGAGAGCCGCGTGACCCTCGGCCGCTCCACGCCCACCCGCAA
>Ga0081540_1003502_pt1 | contig 12388 bp, 14 predicted proteins | sample TabmetS2T1R1_FD_71024 | JGI IMG/M metagenome (GOLD analysis project Ga0081540, IMG submission 71024) | Tabebuia heterophylla rhizosphere microbial communities from the University of Puerto Rico - S2T1R1 | ecosystem: Host-associated > Plants > Roots > Rhizosphere ...
CCGCGCTTCGCACAATAGCCCGGCGTGATCAGGCGTTTCTTCATTTAGCGTATCCAGCGTGACGACCGTCGCGGCGTCGAACACGTGCGCGCCTTGCACAAAGCCATTGGCATCGCGATCGGCGCCGGCAAACTCGGCCCGGAATGCATCGCGCTTGTCGTGATTTCCCATCATCAGGATCGTCGGCGCATCCAGTTCGCCCAGCACCCCGGCGAGGCTGGCATAGGCGGCCTGTTCGCCCCAATGCGCGAGGTCACCCGTGACAATGACAAAGGAAATGTCCTTGTGCGTGGCGTTGATCTTTTTGACGGCTATGGCGAGGCGCTCTGCCGGATCGAGCCCGTAAAGCTTGCGGCCCCGCGGCACGAAATGGGTATCGGTGAGAATGACGAATTTCATCGCTGCATGGTTCCCCGGTCCCACATCGCATAATCCGGCGAGCCTTCGGTCCGGATCGCACCCTGATAGCCAAACTCAACCATGTGGACGGTGACGTAGTCGGGCCCGACGAAGGCGACGCCATAAGCCTCCGGCAGATCGGACGCGCTCAGCATCAACTTCTCCGAAAACAGCGGGAAGCTCGCATGGTTGGTGCCGCGCAGCGAGGTCGCGGGAACACCGGCCACGGAGCCACCGAGCGGCAGATGGCAATGGCCGAAGAAGATGTGCCGGATCTTGTCGCGGTGGCGTCCGACGATCTGGCGGAAGGCCGCATCGTCGAGCAGCCGGATCTGGTCCATCGGGCCGAGATGTGTCGGCATCGGGTTGTGATGCATGAACAATAGAAACGGACCGTCGTGCTCCGACAGCCGTCGCTCGAGCCAATCCTGACGTGGCGCGCAATAGTGGCCGGCATGGGTTTTGGGCTCGGTCGTGTCGAGGAACAGGCAGCGGCCAGCGGCGGTGTCCTGAACGCCCTGCGCAAAGCCGTCGGGCTCGGCATATTCGGGAAATACGCCGAGAAAGGCCGCGCGGTTATCGTGGTTGCCGATGCAGAGCCGGACGGGGAGCGGAAAGCTGTCCAGCCGGCCTCGCAGCCATTCATAGTCGGCACGGTCGCCCCAATCGGAGAGGTCGCCTGTGATCACCATCAACTCGGCATCGCTGTGGTCCATCAAGATGTGGCCGAGCGCCCGCTCGAAATTGTAGCGGGGATCACGGCCGCCGATCGTGCTGCCGGGGGCGGTGAGGTGGATGTCGCTCATATGGATGAGTTTCATGGAATGACCTCGTTGCATCGGGCCGGGCGAAGCGCCGTGGCGCTCCGCATCCTCGGTATCGGCGGGGCCACCGCCCCACGCAGCGCCGATCAGCGCGCCGCGCCAACCGAGCGCGGCAGCAGCTTCTGCACGTCGGCGGTCATGTCGGCGAGCACGGCGTCAGGCTCCTTGGTGCGTGCGCCGGTGACGATGCTGTTGAGGTGGTCCTTGATGACGTCGGTGATCTTCAGGCCGTTGTCGCCGGGGAAGGCGTACCACTTGGTCAGCAGCGGCAGTTGCTTGACCGCGGTGTAGTTGTTCGGATTCTTGACGTAGAAATCCTTCAGGTAGACGTCGTTGGTGACCTTGTTGGGCGGCATGTAACCGGTGGTTTCCGCCATGATCGCCGCGCCCTTCGGGCCGGTCCAGAACTTCACCACTTCCCAGGAGGCGTCGCGCTTGGCGGTGTCCTTGGCGAGGATCATCACGACGTTGCCGCCGGCCGGCAGCCTGCCGTTCGGCGCGACCACGTCGGGGAAGGTGTGGGTCTTCAGCGCGAACTTGTCGCCGATCATCTGCGTCACCTTGTTCAGATCCGAGGTCGAGGTGATGTGGATGCCGGTCTTGCCGGCGGCGAAGGCTGCGCGCATCGCGGGCTGATCGAGGTTGGGCATGCCACCCTCGCTGACGAGGCGGGCGAGGGTGCGGATCGCGAACTGGCCTTCCGCTCCATTGAACGCCACCTTGGTCTCATCGGCATTCAGCATCGAGCCGCCGCGCGAGAACACCGGCGCCTGCCACAGCCAGTTGCCGGTGATGTCCCACGCATAGGTGATGCCGTTGACGTCAGGCGCGCCGGCCTTGATCTTTTTCGCCAGGTCGATGATGCCGTCCCAGGTGGTCGGCAGGTTTTCGGGATCTGCACCGGCTTTCTTCGCAAGGTCGAGATTGACGTAGACGATCGGCAGCGAGATCGCGAACGGCAGTGCGTAGACCTTGCCGCTGGAAGTGCCGATGTCGAACATCGCCTGGTGGAAGCCCTGCTTGTCGAAATCTTTCTCCGCGGCGATGTAGCCATCGAGCGGCGCGGGAATGTTCTTGTCGACGAGAACGCGGATGCGGTTGAGCCCCTGGAAGCTGACGTCGGGCATCTGATTGGTGACGGCCTCACGCAGGACACGCTGGGTGCCGTCCTCGTAGGACTCGTAGGGTGCGCGCATCGACACCTTGATGTCGGGGCGAACCTTGGCGAATTCTTCCGCGATCTTCTTGTGGGTCTCGGTGAACAGTTCCGGGTAGGGATACTGGATCACCACTTCGGTCTGGCTCTGGGCCTGAGCACCGGCAACGCCGGCGATCAAGGCCAGCGCGGCGATCGTCGTTCTCTTCAACATCGATATCTCCCTTTTTTTGAAATGCACCTGAGCTATTTGATGCCGGTCAGCGTGATGCCCTCGATGAACCGGCGTTGGGCAAGCAGGAACGCGACGAGCAGCGGCGCGATGATGACGATGGCGGCCGCCATCAGCGGGCCGTAATTGGTGCCGGCTTCCTCGTTGCGGAAACTGGCGACACCGAGCGGCGGGGTGCGCAGATGTTCGCTGTTCAGCACGATCAGCGGCCAGAAATAGTCGTTCCAGTGCGCGACCACCGAGAAGATGCCGAAGGCGGTCAGCGCCGGAACGGCGGTCGGCAGCATCACGCGCCAGACGATGCCGAATTCGGAAATGCCGTCCATGCGCGCGGCCTCGATCAGGTCATCAGGCACGGTCTTGAAGAATTGCCGCATCAGGAAGATGCCGAACGCCGAGATCGTGAACGGCACGACCAGCGCGGCATAGCTGTCGAGAATGCCGAGCTTGTGAAACAGCAGGAATACCGGGATTGCGGTCGCCTGCGGCGGGATCAGGATGCAGAACAGCACCAACGCAAACAGCACCTCGCGGCCTGCGAAGCGCAGCTTGGCCAGCGCGTAAGCCGCCGGCAGCGCGACCAGCACCTGCAGGGCGAAGATCGAGGCGGTAACCACGACGCCGTTGAGCAGGAACCGCCACAGATTGGCCTTGCCGAAGGCAACAGCGAAATTGTCCCAGAGCGCAAACGTGTAGGGGATGAAGTGAATGTCCCTGGTGAATATCTCGGTCTGCGGCTTGGACGCCGTCGATATCATCCAGAGGAACGGCAGCAGAATGAATGCGGCGCCGCAGAGCAGCAGCAGATGCCGCGCAACGGACCAGACGATGGTGCGGCCGTGCGGCATCATGCGTAATGCACTCCACGATTCGCCAGCGCCGACTTGATCAATGTCAGCAGCAACACGAACACCAGGAACACCACGGTCAGCGCCGCGCCATAGCCCGAGCGGAAGAACTCAAAGCCCTCGACATACATGGTGTGAATCAGAACTTCGGATGATTTCGACGGCCCGCCCTTGGTGAGCACGTGGACGGTGTCGAATACCTGGAACGAACGGATGCCGGTGATGACCACGACGAATACGGTGGTCGGCCCGAGCATCGGCCACGTCACCAGCCGGAACCGCGCCCAACCGCCATGCGCGCCGTCGATCTCGGCGGCGTCGTAGAGCTGCCGGGGAATCGAAACCAGGCCGGCGAGAAACAGCACCATGTTGAAGCCGAGCGCCTGCCAGATCCCGATCACACATAGCGCATACAGCGAGGTGCGGCGGTCCTGCAGCCAGCTATAACCCTCGAGCCCGATGCCGTGCAGCAGGCCGTTGATCAGGCCGAACTGCGGATGCAGCATGAACTCCCAGACGATCGACATCGCGATCAGCGTCGCCATGACCGGCAGGAAGTAGATGGTGCGGTACCAGGCCCTTAAGCTACTGCCGCTCTCGATCAACAGCGCCACACCAAGCCCGAGCGCGACCGCCGCGGGCACGACGATCGCGACATAGGTCAGCGTGTTGCGGAGCGAAATCCAGAACACCCTGTCGACCAGCATCTCCTGGTAGTTCGCAAGCCCAATCCAGGAGAATTGCGGACTTCCAAGCTGGTAGTCGGTGAACGACAGGGCGATGACGCCGAGCAATGGGCCGAGCAGCATCAGGCACATCAGGATGAGGGCTGGCGCCACCATCGCCAGCGCAGGCCGGGCGCGGCTTGCGGACTGCGTTCGTGCGGCGGCGGACGTATGACGTCCGGCCGGAAGCGCGGGCGCTGTGAGCGCATCAGCCAACGGCTTTCTCCAGCACGCGCCCGCCACGAAGGGCGACTGCGACCTCGATGCGCTTGCCGGCGGCGTCGAACACCCTGACCGCGCCAGCCGCGTAGCCAAACTGGATGCTGCTTCCGAGCGCAGGAAGTTGCCGGTCGGGGTTGAGGCGCGCGAGCAGGGGCAGGGCGATGTGATCGACCTTGATATGGACGAATGCTTCCGAGCCGAGATGTTCGAGGTGGACCACGGCGCCCGAAATGGCGCCCGGACCGGGGCCGAGTTCGATGCGCTCCGGCCGCACGCAAATCGAGCAGCGGCCCGCCGCTGCCGGTGTGCCGAGGCCAACGGCCCGCCCAAGGACTTCCAGGCCGCCATCTTCGCGGATTACGCCGGGCATGACGTTGATCTTCGGACTGCCGACGAACTCCGCGACACGGATATCCTGCGGGTTTTCGTAAACCTCCGCCGGCGTGCCGATCTGGACGATGTGACCTTCGATCATGACCGCGATGCGGCTCGACATCGTCATCGCTTCAGCCTGGTCGTGGGTCACGTAGACAAAGGTGGCCTTCAGCTCGCGATGCAACTGGGCAAGCTCCGCGCGCATATGCACCCGCAGCTTGGCGTCCAGGTTCGACAGCGGCTCATCGAACAGAAACCCAACCGGTTGGCGCACGATGGCGCGGCCGACCGCGACGCGCTGACGCTGGCCGCCGGACAATTGTCCCGGCTTTCGCTTGAGTAGCGATGAAAGTTCAAGCTGCGCGGCAACACGCATCACCTCGTCGCGGATACCACGTTCGGTGCGGGCCCGCGCGGGATGAAGCCGGCCGAGCAGGGGCACGCGCGCGAACGCGGAATGGCGCCGCATCCGCAGCGGCACCGCAATATTGTCGAACACGGAGAGGTGCGGATACAGCGCGTAGGACTGGAACACCATCGCGAGGTTGCGGGCGCTCGGCCTGACGTCGTCCACCGCGACGCCGTCGATGCGAACTTCACCCGAGGTCTGGGGCTCCAGACCGGCGATGACCCGCAGCAACGTCGACTTGCCGCAGCCCGATGGTCCGATCAGTGCGATGAACTCGCCGTCCTCGATCGCAAGATCGATACCCCTGAGAATTTCGGTTGAGTCGAATGTCTTGCGAACCGCCGTCAGTTCGATCTTGCCCATTTCACCGGTGCCCCAACTGCGATGCAGCAACACAGCGATGATTAGGAGCGGCGATTGACAGTCACATAACAGTCAAAGGATTTCCCTATAGAAGATCCAGGAATTGCTTCTGGGCCGTCGCTGAGCGCGCCGGGAATTGACCGGATAAGGGCTTGAATTGAAGTGGCTTTGACGTCTGCGCGCGTCCGTGCCGTGAACGCGGTCTTTGAGTCAGGCACTTTTTCGGCTGCGGCAAGACGTCTCGGCGTCTCGCAGCCTTCCGTCGCGCAGCTCGTTCGTGAGCTCGAAACCGAGTTCGATGTCAGTCTGTTTGAGCGGCATGGCCATAGCCTGGTGCCAACCTCGCTATGTCGTCAGCTCTACGCGGCGACCAACCGGATCCAGATGATGGAAACCGATGCGATCGCCATTCTCGAGCAGCGCGAGGAGTTGGCCGGAGGTGAACTGCGCGTCGGGCTCGGCAACGCGATGCCGGGAATGGCGCTCATCTCTTCATTCAAGAGGCTCTATCCGAAAATTCAGATTCGCGTTGAAATCGGCAACTGGTCGGACATCGTGGCCGCCGTGATCGATCGTCGCGTCGACGTTGCGGTGCTCCCGGAAGTACCGCAGGATCGCCGGTTTCGATCCGAGATTTGTCTGAGCCAGCGGGTCGTCGCGATTTGCCACCCGGCCCATCCGCTCAATCATGGTCAGGCATCAATCAGCGAACTGACACAGTATCCTCTCGTCTTTCGCACCGGCCATTCCTCGACCCAGCGGGTCGTAGACAAGGCGTTCCGCGCGGCCGGATTGCGGCCCGAGCCCGCGATCGTCGTCAATACAAGGGAAGGCATGCTGGAGGCGGTCGCCAATCAGCTCGGCGTCGGCTTCATATGGGAACACGGCTCAAGCCGCATTGACCGGATCGCCAAAGTCGTCGTGTCGGAAATGGACGTCGAACTGCCCGAGTACATTTTCTCGCTGTTCGGTGCGAAGGGCAGGCTTGTCGAATTGTTCTTTCATTCGCGCAATCTGTTGGCACAGGGTTCGAGCTAGAAATCTGGAGTTGTTAAATTTGGTTCTGGTTGCGGGTCCGGCTTGCAATCCTGTTCCTGTTATGTTCTAGTTGGTCGTTCTTCGGAGGTGACCAATGGATGTCGAGAAGCAACGGGAAATCATCCGGCTCTGGAACCGCATGCGCGAGGTCGAAGGACCGCTCGCCGAGGAAATCCGCATCCAGATCCTGGAATGCTTTGCGCAGGCGGATTCGCCGGGCGCACGCATGAACGAGCGGCGCGCGGTGCTGGGTCGCATGCCGGTTCGGACCGCACAAATATTTCGTATCGGAGAGCGCGGCAACAACGCAACGGTTTGACGGCTTCGTCGCCCGGCGCACCTGATTCGCCACCGGTCAAGATTGACGGAATCGGCGGGGGATGCATCCTGCACGCATGTTGTCGCGTGTGCGCAATCATTTTCGAGGTGCCAAGTTCGCCCGCATGAGCAGCGGGACGTACTGCGTCATCCGCGATCTCGGGCTGGTCAAGGGCGGTAAGGGGATGCGGCACCACGAGGTGCTCGTGACCTTCAGTTTCCGGGCGTTATGGCGGTGGATCGGGAAGACCGCCAAAGACGCTCTCGGAAAGAAGAGGCGATCCGAGTGGCTTCAACGCCTTCCGGAACCCGTCTCGGAGAACGCTTCGCAAGCCGTGGCGGTCTCACCGCTGCGCCGCCTGCCACGCCAATAGCTTGTGCTCGGCGACCGACATCGCCACCGACGTCACGTAACCGGTGACGCCGAGCAGGATGACGCCGGCGAACAGGTCGGCCGAGCGGAACGCACGGGCCGACAGCAGCACCCAGTGGCCGAGGCCGTCGAGGCCGGCCAGGATTTCGCAGACTACCGACAGGATGAGCGCCACCGTCAGGCTGAGACGCATGCCGGCGAGAATATCGGGGCTGGCGGAGGGCAGCGCGATCTTTGAGATCACGGCGAGCCGCGACATCTGCAGCGACCGCGCCACCTCGTAGAGCCGCGGCTCGACCGCGGCAAAGCCATGGATGGTCGCCAGCATGATCGGCCAGATCGCGCCGAACGAGATCACGAACAGCGCCATCGCCTGGGTCAATCCCAGCATGGCGATCGCAACCGGTATGATCGCCGAGACCGGCAACGGCCGTAAAAATTCCAGCGAGGGCGCGACATAGGTCCGCATCGTGCGCGATGAACCGATGATGGCGCCGATGGCGATGCCGGCGATGGAAGCGGCGAGCCAGCCATAGGCCATGTGCTCGAGCGTGCCGGCGAGCTTGCTCCAGAGATCGCCGGAGGAAAATCCGCGCACCAGCGAGGCCCAGGCCCGGTCTGGCCCCGGCAGGAACACCGGCGACACCAGCTTCAGATTGGCGATCAATTGCCAGAGCGCAATGAAGCCGGCTGCGACCGCAAAGCTTGCCACGCGCCAGAGGATGGCGGCCCGGTTCATTGGCCGCCTCCGCTCATCGCGGCGCGCCCGAACAGGCGGTTCTGGGCGACGATCAGAAGGACGTTCAGCGCGTAGCCGATGGCGCCGATCCACACCAGATAGGCCAGCATGAGGTCGGGACGCAGCGCCTGCTGCGCCAGCATGATGCCGGCGCCGAGGCCGAGCGGATTGATCGCGATCTCGACGGTGACGGCGACGATCAGCGCGATGCCGGCCGACAGCCGAAACGCCACGAAGATCCGCGGCAGCGCGGCCGGGATGATGATCTTCCAGACCCGCTGCGCCGGCGGCAGTCGCAGCGCCCGCGCCACTTCCATCAGCCGCGGCTCGATGCTGCGCACGGCCGCGCGCGACAGGATCAGGACCGGCCAGACGCAGGCGAACGCCACGATCACGATTTCCATGCGATAGCCGAACCCGAGTGCGATTAGCGCGATCGGGAGTAGCGCAATCGAGGGGATCGGCCGGATCGCCTCGACGGTGACTTCCATCAGGCGGTTGAGGGTATCAGAGATTCCAAAGGCGATGCCGAGCGCGAGACCAATGACGGTGCCGATCGCAAGCCCGGCAAAGGCCGCGAACAGCGTGTCGCGCGTTGCTGTCAAGATCGAAAAATCGGCGAAGGCGCCGAACAGCGCCATCACGATCTCGCTCGGCGGCGCAAGGCTGTCGCTTTGCAGGTACGTGGCGCGCGCCCACGCTTCGAACGCCACCAGCACGGCGAGCGGCAGCACCAGCGCCTTGGCGGAATTCGCCGTCACTGCTCGGTCGCCTTGATGAAGTCGAACAATTGCCGCCGCAACCGCAGGAATTCCGGATGCTCGCGGGTCGATAGCTGATCACGCGGGCGCGGCAGGTTGACCTGCAGTTCGATGCCGATCCGTCCGGGATGCGGCAACAGGCCGATGACGCGGTCGCCGAGATAGATCGCTTCGTCGAGGTCGTGGGTTACGAAGATCACGGTGGCGCCGCTCGCCGCCACCAGCGACAGCACCTCGTCCTGCAATCCCTGCCGCGTCATCGCGTCCAGCGCGCCGAACGGCTCGTCCATCAGCAGCGTCTTCGGCTCCTGAGCGAGACAGCGCGCGATCTGCAGGCGCTGCTGCATGCCGCCGGACATTTCGGACGGGTATTTGCCGGTATGGCCGGGCAGGCCGACGGTGCGCAACAACTCCTCGATGCGGGCAGGGCGCTCGGCCGACGGCATGCCGCCGGCTTCCAGCGCCAGCGAGACGTTGCCGGCCGCGGTGCGCCAGGGCAGCAGCGCCTTGCCGTAGTCCTGGAACACGATCGCGATCTCGCGGCGCGGCTCGCGCATCGGCTGGCCGTCGAAATTCACTCTTCCGCCGGTCGGCTGGTAGAGACCCGCCGCCAGCCGCAGCGCCGTGGTCTTGCCGCAGCCGGAGGCGCCGACGATGCAGAGGAATTCACCGGGCCGCACGCCCAGACTCAGATTCTCGATGATGGTCTTGCCGCCGAGGACGAGCGTGACGCCGTCAAATGCGATCTGCGCTGTAGTGGTAGCGGGCACGGCTTCGAGGCGTTTTGCGGCGCTTGCCATGGTGTCAGTTCTCGTTGCCTGGAGGATAGACGAAATCCATGGTCGAGCGCAGATGCGCTTCCAACATGGCCTGCGAGCCGGGAATATCGCGTGCGATGACTCGGTCAGCGAGCAATTGATGGGCGCGGACGAACTTCTTGCCGCTGTCGAAGGAACGCATCATCAGGCGTCGATAGCGGTAGGCCTGGTCGTAGAGATCGGAATGGGCCGCCAGCATGCGTTTCGAGCCGCAGGCGGCCAGCAACGCGGTGTGAAAGCCCTTGTGCAGCCGGTCGAAATCCTCCGCGCCTTCGCGGAATTCATCGCCGGTCCGCTCGATGTGGCGGCGCATCTGGTGCAGCGCGCTGACGATGCCGGCCTCCCAGGCATCGTCTCCGTTGACGATGGCGAGCCTGATGGCCTCGACCTCGATCGCCGCACGCATGGTGGTGATGTCGAGCAGATCCTCACGGCTGATGTCGGCGACGCGGAAGCCGCGCTGTCCGATGCCGACGATCAGCCCCCGCGACATCAGCCGCGACAGGCCCTCGCGCAGCGGCGTGGCGCCGATCTCGTAGCGCTGCACGAGATCGACGATGCCGAGCCGCGATCCCGGCGCCAGGTGACCGGCAAGGATGTCCTGCTCGACCAGAGCAGCCGCGCGCTCGCTCAGCGTGGCGGCTTCGGTCACCGGTCGGCTCGGTTGGCGCTCGGAGGCTGGCATCGCAATCCGTTACTTCAAAACCAGTTTCGATGTGTCGAGCTTCGACTGCAGCATCTTCTGCGACGACATCACGTCAATCCACCAGCCGAGCTGCTCGGGCTTGAGTGCCGGTTCGGAGCGGTTCGGCGGCGTCGCCTTCACCAGCTCGATCGGCTGCTTGGTGAATTTGGCGATCGAGGTCGACGCCTTTTCGCGATCGTCGTTGACGATGACGGCGGACTCGGCGAGCGCATCGCGGAATTTCTTGATCGCAACGGCGTTCTTCTCGGCCCATTCGCGCGACGCCGCATAGAAAATGATGGGATCGGTGCGCGCCAGTTCGACCGCATAGCGCGCGCCGACCGAGCCCAATCCGGCATTGGTCATGCGGGTGACGAACGGCTCGGCGGTCAGCACGGCATCGACGCCGCCGGACTTGATGATGTCGGCCATGGTCGGGAAGGTGACCTCGACGAAATTGACGCCCTTGGGATCGACGCCTTTCTCCACCAGCCATTTCACGAACAGCACGTGCAGGAAGGCGTTCAGCCCGGGCGCGCCGACTTTCTTGCCGACAAAGTCCTTCGGCTCCTTGATGGTGATACCGTTGCGGACGAAGGCGGTGATGTTGCCGTTCGACACCGGGCTCATCACGGTTGCGCCGGCGATGGCGACGAGATCGAGGCCGCCGTCAACGGCCTGCAGGAACACGGTCGAGGTCGGGCCGCCGATCTGGATCGAGTTCGACAGGATCGCCGCCGGGATATTCGAGTTGATGCCAACAGGCGTCATCTCGACCTCGAGCCCGTGCTTTTTGAAAATGCCTTCATCGACCGCCACCATCGCGGATGCGCAGTCCGAGGTTGCCGTGCAGCCGACCTGGATCTTGGCTTGCGCAATGGCGGTGCCGGTCAGCGCCACGCTGACCGCAAGGGCGGCAAGGACCTTCTTCACAGCATTTTCCCCCTGTCACATTTTTCTGTCTTGTTTATCGATATTTTTTTTGATCATATATTTCAGGAGAAAACAAGAGGGCATCAGGTGAAACTCGCAACAATCAAAACCGGCGGTCAGGAAAAGATCGCCATCGTGCATGGCGGTGACAGGCTACTGTTCGATCTCGCGGCGGCAGCGAGCCGGGACGGAGGCGCCAACCCGGCCTTCGTCTCGATGCTGGCACTGATCGACGGCGGAGACGGCGCGCTCGAACAGGCGGCCAACGTGTTCGACAAGCACGGCAAGGACGAAAGCCTGTCCATCAAGACCGAGACGGCTGAGATTCTCGCGCCGGTGCCCGAGCCGCGGCAGATGCGGGACGGCATGTCGTTTCCGTTGCACATCCTGCAAGCCCCGCGCGGGCAGCTCAAGCTCGCGGCGCGCGCCAAGGGCGACATGGCCGAACTGGCGCGGATCGAGGCGGAGCCGCTCGGCGAACTGCCGGAGGTCTACCGCAAGCAGCCGATCTACTACATCACGAACCGTTTCAGCGTACGCGGCACCAACACCACCGTGAAATGGCCGCGCTACAGTCAGGTGATGGACTACGAACTGGAGTTCGGCATCATCACCAGGAATAAGGGCGCCAACATCTCCGCGGCCAAGGCCCGCGACCACATCTTCGGCTACACGATCTTCAACGACTTTTCCGCGCGCGATGCCCAGCGCATCGAAATGGAGGGCCGGCTGGGCCCGGCGAAAGGCAAGAGCTTTGACGGCGGCAATGTGATGGGGCCGTGGATTGTCACGCCGGACGAGATCGGCGATCCCTACAAATTGAAGATGGAAGCGCGCGTCAACGGCAAGATGCGCTCGCAGGGCGTGACTGAGGGCATGCTGTTCTCGTTCGAGGAAATCATCGCCCATGTCAGTCAGGACGAGACCCTGATGCCCGGGGAGTTCATCGGATCCGGCACCGTCGGCAATGGCTGCGGGCTCGAACTTGGCTGGTATCTCGAGCATGGCGACACCATCGAACTCGAAGTCGAAAAGATCGGCATTTTGAAGAACCGGGTCGAGCGGCAATAGTCTGCTTCCGGCGACGAGCTAAGAAGAACACCAACGAGGAAACGCCATGGCGCGCAAACTGATCGATATTTCCGTTCCCCTGCAAAACGACGTGCCGGC
>Ga0081540_1003503_pt1 | contig 12388 bp, 10 predicted proteins | sample TabmetS2T1R1_FD_71024 | JGI IMG/M metagenome (GOLD analysis project Ga0081540, IMG submission 71024) | Tabebuia heterophylla rhizosphere microbial communities from the University of Puerto Rico - S2T1R1 | ecosystem: Host-associated > Plants > Roots > Rhizosphere ...
TGACGAACCGGCAACAGCCAAGCATTGTTTTGTTGTGCAGATGTCGCGCGGCCCTTTGTCAGTGGCGAGGCTTCCCCGTAAACAGGTAGACGTGACGAAGCCGACGGCGGGGGCGGACGGCTTTGTGGGGTTGGTTTGCAGGATCAAATGGCAAGGCGTGACGCAAGCGTTGGTCACGGCATAGCTGGGCGCGTGCTTCGGTCGGGCATCTGCCTTGGCGTGATCGCTTGCGCCGGCCTTGCCATGCCCGCTGTTGCCGAGAGCCTGCCCGAGGCGCTGGCGCGGGCATACCAGACCAATCCGACGCTCAACGCCGATCGGGCGCGCCAGCGCGGCACGGACGAAAATGTGCCTCAGGCGCTAGCGGGCTACCGGCCGCAGATCGTCGCAAGCCTCAGCGCCGGCCTGCAGCAGGTGCGCAATTTGCTGCCTGACAATTCGATTCAGACTGCCTCGCTAAAGCCCTGGCAAATTGGCGTGACCGTCACGCAGGTGCTCTTTAACGGCTTCAAGACCGCCAATAGCGTGCGGGTGGCCGAATTGCAGGTCAGTTCGGGCCGCGAGGCGCTGCGCAATACCGGACAGGGCGTGCTGCTGGACGCCGTGACCGCCTACACCAATGTGCTCGCCAACCAGTCGCTGGTCGAAGCCCAGCGCGCCAACGTCGCCTTCCTGCGCGAGACGCAGAGCATCACGCAGAAGCGGCTCAATGCCGGCGACGTCACCCCCACCGACACCGCCCAGGCGGAAGCTCGTCTCAACCGCGGCCTGTCCGACCTCAACGCCGCCGAGGTCGCCCTCGCCATCAGCCAGGCCACCTACACCCAGGTAATCGGCAATGCGCCGGCGCAGCTGCAGCCGGCCCAGACGGTGGATCGTTTCGGGCCGCGCACCCGCGACGATGCCACGCAACTCGCCTTCACCCAGCACCCCGCCGTGATGGCCGCGGGCTTTGACGTCGACGTCGCCTCTACCCAGATTCGCGTCGCCGAAAGCAGCCTGCTGCCGACCATCACCGTGCAGGGCAACGCCAGCAAAGCCCGTGATAATGACCCGACGCTCAGCGTACAGGCGACCGACCAGGCATCCGTTATCGGGCAACTCAACCAGCCGATCTATGACGGTGGCACCGCGGCCTCCCAAACCCGACAAGCCAAGGAGGTGGCCTCGCAAAGCCGGCTGGTGCTCGATCAGGTCCGCAACCAGGCCCGCACCGCCGCTATCAGCGCCTGGGTCGCCAATGAGGGCGCCAAGATCGCCGTCTCCGCCGCCGAATCCGAGGTCCGCGCCGCCACGGTGGCGCTGGCCGGCGTGCAGAAGGAAGCCGCGGGCGGCCAGCGCACCACCGTGGATGTGCTGAACTCGCAGCAGGACCTGATTCAAGCCAAGGCGCGGCTGATCGGCGCGCAACGCGATCGCGTGATCGCCTCCTATACCCTGCTCAGCGCCATTGGCCGGCTCGACGTCAAGACGCTCAATCTGAACACGCCGGACTACCTGCCCGAGGCGCACTACCATCAGGTGCGCGACGCCTGGCACGGCCTGCGCACGCCATCGGGGCAGTGATTCGTTAACTGCGCTGCGATCCCGCCTGCCGGATTTTCATCGCTGATGGCACGGCCTTCGCTACAAGGGATGCGTTTTGATTGATCGCGATTCGATTGTTGCGAGGCCTTTGTGATCTCCAGTTTTCTACGCTGGCCGGTCCGGATATTGGTCGTCCTGCTCGTGCTGGTGATCGCGGCCCTTGCCGGCTTCCGCCTTGCCGCCTCCTTCCGCGAGACCGCCACGCGCGAAGCGCTGGCGCCACCGAGCGGCCGCTTGGTGCAAACCTCTTCCGGCGGCGTGTTCATCCAGGAAAAGGGCCCGCCCGACGGCATTCCCGTGGTGCTGTTCCACGGCACCGCCGCGTGGAGCGAATTGTGGTGGCGCACATCAGATGCACTGGCGGCCGCCGACTTTCGCGTCATCGCGCTCGACCTGCCGCCGTTCGGCTTCTCCGACCGACCGGGCACCTACACACGCGCCGATCAGGCCGCGCGTGTGAATGACGTGCTCGCCGCGCTGAGAGCAGCACCCGCCATCATCGTCGGCCATTCCTTCGGTGCAGGTGCCGCCACCGAACTCGTCATGCGCTATCCGGACCGCGCCCGCGCCCTCGTGCTGGTCGACGCCGCGCTGGGGCTGACGGCACCTCCTTCCGATCCGCCGGCGCTGCTGCAGCCACAATGGATTCGCGAGCTGCTGGTGTCGCTCACCATCACCAATCCGCTCGCGACCAAATGGCTGCTGCAATCGCTGATTGCGAAGAAGGAGCGCGCGACGCCGGAATATGTCGAGATCCTGCAGCGGCCGACGCACCGCACCGGATCAACGCCTGACATCGCCGACTGGGTCTATTATTTCCTCGGCTCTGATCGCGCCGCGCAAAGCGCCGACCGCACCGCCTATGCACGGATGAAGCTGCCGGTCAGCATCCTCTGGGGCGACAAGGACACCGTGACGCCGCTCGAACAGGCCCATGATCTCAAGGGCTTGCTGCCGCAAGCGAAGCTGACGATCCTGCCAGGTCTCGGCCATATTCCACAGATTGAAGACCCTGCCGCGTTCAACGACGCCCTGCTCAAGGCGCTTGGAAAGCCCTAGACTTCAGCCAGATTCGACGAGGCGAAAAATGGACATCATCAGACTGTGCGCCTTCGGCTATGCCGCCCTGCTCGGCTTCGTGATCCTGACCGGCTACATCCCCGCCTTCATCGACCAGAATGACATGATCTTCGGCCTGTTCCGCCGCACCTGGTACGCCGACGGCCTGCATCTTGTGTCCGCGCTGTGGGCATTGGCCGCGGCCTTCACCTCGCGCCGTGCGTCGGAATTGTTCTTCCAGCTGTTCGGCGTCTTCTACTTTGCCGACGGCGTGCTCGGGCTGCTCACCGGCAGCGGCTATCTCGATTTTGGCATCCTCATCAACGGCGTGCTCAACCTGCCGCTCTCGACGCGCATTTTCGCCAACGCCCCGCATCTCGGACTCGGCGGCGTCGCCATCCTGATCGGCTATCTGCTGGCGCCGCGGACGCGCGCGGCCGCCCATGCTTAGGTTCATACGGCGACTCCTCAAGCTGGTCGCGATTCTGATCGTGCTCGCCGTCGTGCTACCGCTCGCCTATATCGAAGGCACGTGCCGCCCGACGGAGACCGCCGCCTCAACCGCTGCACCCGCAACCGCATTGCCTGCGATCGACGAAAAGGGTTATCGGCGCAAGCTCGACAATACCTTCTTCACCTTCCCTGAATGGTACATCGTCTACTCCTTTGAGGATTTCGGCCGCTTCCTCGACCGATCAAGCGAGAGCCATTTCAACTATCTCGGCCATATCTTCGGCTTCTGGCGCAGCTTCTGCACCATCAACCGGGCATTGCCTGCCGCGACCGAGTCCCGCACCGAGGTGAAGACGATGATCTACGTCATCGGCGTCAGCTATTCGATCGAATACGCCATCAAGGGACTTTACGAGAACACGATCGGCCGCGTGTTCGAATGGATCAGGGGCGAAAAGCGCACGCCGCAGGATGACTATGCCCGCACTGTGCTGCAGGACTATGCCGCCTTCCTCTACACCGTTCCCTGGTTCAAATATCCGTTCCGCGAAAAGCTGGACGGCCTGATGGCGATCTCGGCGCCAACGCCGAGTCAGCCGCGCACATGGGAGCGCGACTTCGCGCTCGGCACCGAATATTTCATCAAGATCGGTTACGCCTCGCTGATCCAGAAGGCGCTTGATGCTTCCGGCGACGACGAGCCGCGCGACATCATGTTCGTGGTCGCGACCCTGCCGCCGGAGGTCTTGGCAGCCGAGCCGCGCATCAAGCCGATCCGCGCCCTCTCGCCGCAATGGCAGCTCGTGCAGACGCCGCGCTACCAAGATTTTACGGAAATACTGCGCGGCCTGCTCGACCGCGGCATTGCTCCGATGGAAATCGCAGGGAATCGCGAGATCATGCTGACGGTGATCGCGCCGAAGGCCTCCGCGCTCGACGTCAAGGATACCACGGAACTTTTCTCGCTCGATCTCGACGCAAGACCCGGCTTTCGCCGTGCCGGCCTCAAGGCTAGGATCGATCGACTGGTAGACATCAACCGCGAGCTGAAAGCCCGGGATGCCATCATTGAGCACTTCTATGACTATTAGGAGACCGCTGCGGATCGTCGGCAGCGCCGCGCTGGTGATTTGCGGCTGGCTCACGCTGGTGATCGGCCTTGCCTTCGCCGCCGGCCCTGACAAATCCATCGCCATCATCGGCCCGCAGGCCCAGGCCATCGCCGTTGTGGTAAAGGCGAAAGGCCACATCCTCGTCGCCTACGACTACGTCACCATCGCCCGCTCGACTGAAGCGGGCTTCGTCGGCCGCCTCTACGCCGCCGGCGCGCTGCTGGTGCTCGATGCAGACCAGGCCGGCGGCTGCACCGGCCTGCCACCGAAGGGGAGAGTGGCGAAGCTGTAGCCCTCGTCATTGCGAGCGAAGCGAAGCAATCCACATATCCGCTTGCGGGACGATGGATTGCTTCGTCGCTTCGCTCCTCGCAATGACGACGCGGCTAGCCCCTCACGTCCCGTACTTCTGATAAAACGTGTTGGTGAGCAGCCCGGCCGGATCATGCTTCCGCTTCGCCGCAAAGAACGCATCGATCTGCGGATAGGACCGCTTCAACTGGTCGCGCGAATAATAGAGCTGGTACGGCAGGAAGAACCGGCCCTTGTGCGCGATGGTGAGGTCGATCAACTGCTCGGTCGTCTTCCGCATCTGCCGGTTGCCCTCCTCATCCGTGGTCTGGTTGATGTAGAGCACCAGCGAGAAGGCCGGCTCCGGCGAATAGGTCAGGAAGTTCCCCTCCTGATGCACCACCCGCACCGAGGCATTGAGCAGATTGGTCTTGTTGTCAGTCATGATCTTGCGCATGCCATCGACGAAGGAAATGAACTGGCTGCGCGGAATGAAATATTCGTGCAGGATGTCGGTGTCGTCGGGCAGCGAATTGCGCAAATACGGCACGGAATCGTGCATGGGATCATTGCGGTTGACGAGGCACGCTTCGGCCGAGCCGATCGCCTGCGCCCGCGTCACCGTGCAGTTCTCCATGCGGTGCTCGATGTGCTTCTCGGAGAACCACTTCATTTCCTGGAACAGCGCGCCCTGCTTGGAGAGATTGACGGTGAGCCGCCGCAGTTTGACGCCACTGACTTCACCCAGCGGCTGGCGGTTGAAATCGCTGCCATCGACCTTGGTGTAGGTGTAGAGCAGCATTTCCTTCAGGAAGCTGCTCGGGGCGGTCGAGAGATGGCCGTACATCAGGCCGATATTCTTGTCCTTCTCGATCTCGCCGGCGAACAGCGCCGGGAATTCGGTGTAGTCGAGCATGCGCCGCCCGGTCTGGTAGACGAGGTTGTCGGTGATATTGAGCTCGGCTTCGACGATGACGCCGAACAGGCCGTAACCGCCGACCACCAGATCGAACAGATCCTTGTTCTCGGTTGGTGACACCGTCTTCACCGTGCCATCCGCCAGCATCACCTTCATCGACTTGATGGATTTCGCCAGCGCACCGGCCTGGTGGTCCATGCCATGGGCGTTGACCGAGATCGAGCCGCCGACCGAGAAAATGTCGGTTGACTGCATGGCGCGAACCGCAAAGCGCGGATGCAGCGCGTTCTGGATGTCGTGCCAGGTCGCGCCCGGCTGCACCGTCACCGATCGCGCCGCCTCGTTCAGCACAATCTTGTTGAAGGTGCGCATGTCGAGCACGATGCCGCCCTTGCGGAACGCCTGCCCGCCCATGCTGTGGCGGACGCCGGCCGTCATCACCGAAAGCTTGTTGTCGCGCGCAAAGGCCAGCGTTTTTGCGATGTCGTCGACGCTGTGAACCTCGACGACGCCGTAGATCTCGGTCTTGTTGAGGCAGCTCGCATCGTTGATGGCGCCGCCGAGCTGCGACCACTTCACGCTCTTGAGCGGCGCGATCGCCTTGATCTTCTCCAGATCGGCCTTGCCCTGGTCCTCGCTGTTGGCGGTGCGGCAATTCTTCTCGCCATCGGGGTCGGCGGCGAGCGCCTGCAGCTTGCGGAAACCATAGATGCCGGCCAATACGGCGAGAACAGCGACAGCGGACACTGTCGCTTTGAATTTCGAGGAAAATTTCTGCATAAAGTGATTCCAGTGAGAGGCGGATCATCCGGGCGACCAGCTCATTAGTCAAATCCAGGCGCGTCCGGTTCGACGGAAGCGTAAATGCGGAGTTCCTTCATGCTGCAAGCTTGCCTGAACGGCGGTCGCAAGCGCGACTATCATCCCGCCCTTCCGTTGTCGGCGGATGAACTTGCCGCGGATGCGAGGGCCGTGATCGCTGCGGGTGCGCAGCAAATCCACCTTCATGTCCGCGGCGCCGACGGCAAGGAGAGCCTGCAGCCCGACGATGTCGCGCGCACGCTTGCCACAGTGCGCTCAGCCGTGCCCGGCGTGCCGCTCGGACTTTCTACCGGCTGGTGGATTCCACCAAGGGGCCGCGCGCGGCAGGAGCACATCCGCACCTGGCAGGTTCTCCCCGACTACGTCTCGATCAACCTGATCGAGGAGGATTCCGCTGAAGTCATTGACCTTGCGCTGTCCAAAGGCGTCGGTGTCGAGGCCGGTATCTGGTCGCCGGCTGACGCGGAGAAATTCATCGCCCATCCCGGCGCCGGCCGCTGCCTGCGCGTGCTGGTCGAGATCAACGAGCAGGACCTTTCTACCGGGATGGATGCGTATCGCGGCGTCATGACCGTCCTTGACTGCGCGGGCATCCGCCTGCCGCGCCTGTTGCATGGCCTCGATGCCACCATGTGGGACTTCTATCGCGAGGCGCTCGCCGTCGGGCTCGATGGGCGGATCGGGCTTGAGGATGGCAAGCACCTGCCCTCCGGAGCAATCGCGGAGGGCAATGCAGCATTGATCCGCGCGGCGCGTGCACTGACCGGATAAGCTGCTATTCTCCTGGCCCAAGCGCGCAACCACAAGCGCGCGACGAGCCGATCAGGGAGAGAAACCCATGCTGACGCGACGCACCATGATGCTCGCCTCCATCGCCGCCGGGGCCCTCATGCAGAACCGAGACGTTTTGGCCAAGGCGGCACAGCCGTCGACGCCGGTCAACTTCGATGTCCCCGAACACGCCTGCGATTGTCACACCCACATCCACGGCGATGTCGAGAAATTCCCATTCTTTGCCGGCCGCGTCTACACGCCGGAGCCCGCCTCGCCCGAGGAGATGAGCGCGCTGCACAAGGCGCTGCACATGGAGCGCGTGGTGATCGTGACGCCGAGCGTCTATGGCACCGATAACTCCGCCTCGCAATTCGGCATGATGGCCCGCGGCGCCACCGCGCGCGGCGTAGCCGTGGTCGACGACAAGACCTCCGAAAGCAACCTCGACACCATGCACAAGGTCGGCTTCCGCGGCATCCGCCTCAACCTCGCAACCGGCGGCGTCAACGATCCCAATGTCGGCCGCGCCCGCTTCACGGCAGCAGTGGAGCGCATGAAGGCGCGCGGCTGGCACGTCCAGCTCTACACCAGCCTTCCCATGATCACCGCGATCAAGGATCTCGTGCTGGCTGCGCCGGTGCCTGTCGTGTTCGACCATTTTGGCGGCGCGCAGGCGGCGCTCGGGGTGGAGCAGCCGGGCTTCTCCGACCTCGTCGAAGTCGTGAAGGCGGGCAAGGCCTATGTGAAGATTTCGGGCGCCTATCGTTCCTCCAAGCAGGCGCCGGAGTACGCGGATTGCGTGCCGCTGGCGAAGGCGCTGATCGAAGCCAATGCCGACCGCATCATCTGGGGCACCGATTGGCCGCATCCGGATTCGGTGACGCCGCCCGGCCGCCAGGCGACGGAGGTGACGCCGCTGTTCCAGATCGACGATGGAAAGCTGCTCAACCAGCTTCCGGTGTGGGCGCCGGATGCTGGCGTGCGCAAGAAAATCCTCGCCGACAACCCGGCGCGGCTCTACGGGTTCTGAGCCGCATTTTGCGGCGCCGGTCGCGGCGACGCTCCTTGCAGTTCGTGCTGGAAGTCGCGCAGCCACGCGGCGGATTTGCGCAAGCCGCCGAACGGGAACAGATGGAAGCCGGCGATTGGCGCGGTCGCGACCGGCGGTGCGGCCAGAAGGCCGCGCACGACGTCATCAGGTCCGTTGTCGGTCAGCAACCGCCCGAAGCGTCCGATCTGCCCGCGCAGGGCTCTCATCGAATTGCCGATGCCGCAGCGCAGCCCGAATTTCGTCAGCGTCGCCAACGTGGCCGGTCCGGCAAGGCCGAGGGTGACAGGCAGATCAATGCGCCGCGCGCCGAGTTCGGCGAGCCAGCCAAGTATTGGCGTGCTCTCGAAGCAGAACTGCGTCACGACATCGACGCGAACGCCGCAATGCCTACCCCAGTCGCGCCACGCCGCCAGCGCCTCGAAAGCGTGGACGCCTTCGAGATACGGATGGCCCTCGGGGTAGCCGGCCACGCTCACCGAGGTGATGCCGTGCGCCTCGATCAGCCCGCTTGCGGCGACATCACGGCTCGACTTGAACGGTCCCTTCGCGGCAGCGACGTCGCCTGCGATCAGGACGATGCGCCTGACGTCAGCCTCGCGCCGGACTCCCGCCAGAAAATCATTGAGCGCCTCGCGCGACGACATCTCGCGCGCAGCGATGTGGGGCACGGGATTGAAGCCGGCGCGGCGCAGCGCCACCGCCGTCTCCACATTGTGACGATAGTTGTCGCCGGGCAGGAAGGTGATGGAGACGTCCGTACCGTGCGCGAAATGATCGGTCAGCTCCCGCAACTGGTTTCCGCTGGAGGAAATTTCCACCGAGGCGGAGGCCAGCAGTTCGGTGACGCGCGTGCTCATGGACGTGCTCATGGGCGAGCTCCCGGTCAGCCCGGCGCGCGGCGGCGCGAGATCACATAGGTTTCGTCGTTGAACCAGAGCCCGCCATGCTTGTGCACGACACGGTCGGTGGCCTCGAGATAGCGGCCGTCGCGCACGACTTCGGACAGACGGTCGTCCTCGATCTGCGCCACATAGATCGCGGCATTCCACGCCGCGAACAGCGTCGAGGTTCCGATCGGGCCGCTCACCTCGTCCGGCAGCGTGTGCATGTGGTAGCGGAAGATCGCGCGCGCGTCCGATGAGGCGTTGAAATTGTAGTGCCGCGCCATGCTGCCCAGTTCGTGCTTGACCTGGCGCAGGATGGCGTAACGGTCGGTCTTGAAGGGATCATCGTTGGGCCAGACCTGGTCGATGATCTCGATGCCGGGATCCTTGCCGTGGGAATGGATGCCGATCAGCCGTCCGCCGGGCCGCAGCGATTTCACCAGCGGCGTGATCACCTTCGAGGCCTTGAACTCGACACTGACCCGCGCGCGATAGGGTTGCGAGGCGATGACGAGATCGTAATCCGCCATCACCCGCCCCGGCCGCGGCATGATGGGATCGAGCAGGAACGAATGATCCTCGCGCCGGATCGTCAGCACGATGGGCCGCGCGTAGACCGGATTGCCCGAGGTCGGGCTGATCCCGGCCCGCCAGTTCTCGGCCAGGAAGCTTTCCAGCTCGCCGATCTGCTCAGCAAAGCCGTGCGCGGTGTTGCCGGACAGCGTAACGTCCTTCCAGATCAGCCCTTGCGCGGCAGTGGCGGAACGCGGGGTCAGCCACGGCGCTTCGCCGTAGTAAAGATTGGTCACGACCAGCACGGTCGCCGGATGCTCGAACAGGCGGTCGGCCATCTTTTCCAGCATCAGGCGGACGTCTTCGTAGGAGATTTCCTTCGCCACGACATAAAGCGGCATGGTGGGGAAGCGCGCATGCACCGCGCGCATCACCCGCGACAGCACTGTGCCGTCGCCGACCCCGGCGTCGAAAATGCGCAGCGCCGGCGGCACCGGCTGCAGGTTCGTCAGTTCCAGCGAGACGCGGTTGGCGATCTCGGTCTTCTCGCTGCAGGTCGAGACGAACAGCAAGTATTTTTGCCGGTTGTCGAAGAAGCGGAAGCCGGGCGGCGCCACCGCTCCCACTGGCGCTGCGCCATTGCCGGGCCTCGGTACCAGCGCCGCGCCGTCGAGCGCCGGCATATCCGGCCGGTGCGAGGTGAGATAGGCGCGCACCTTGTCGAGCGTGCCGGTGGTGATCCTGGCCCCGTCGCGCAGGCGCGACACCAGTTTGCCGTCGTTGACGACCAGGCGGCCGAAGGTGGATTCGGCGGTTTGCGTGGCGCGACAGAATTCGCGGATTTCGCCGAGAACCTGCTCGGCGGTAGCGGTTGGCTGGCGTTCCTCGGTCCGCATGGATTCTCCCCGCGGCTTTTCCCTGCGCAATCAAGGAACGCCTGCGAAAGGCAGTCAACCACAAACCCGGTGGGCAGGAATTGTGGGCACATGCCCAAGGACAGATGCCCAAAGGCCATCGCGCCGTGCGCGGGAGAAAAAGGCCTATCGCGCCGAGCGCCGCGAGAAGTAGGAGATCAGGACCGGCAGCGTCACCAGGATCACAACCGGCGCCAGCAACATGCCGGTGACGACGACGACCGCCAGCGGCTTTTGCACCTGCGAGCCGATGCCTTCCGACAGCGCGGCAGGCAACAGGCCAACGCCGGCGACCACGCAGGTCATCAGCACCGGTCGCAGCTGCAACTCGCCGGTCCGGATCACGGCCTGCAGGCGCTCCATGCCCTCCTCGATCAGCTGGTTGTACTGCGACAGGATGATGATGCCGTCCATCACGGCGATGCCGAACAGCGCGATGAAGCCGATCGCGGCCGAAACGCTAAACGGGATGTCGAAGACGAGCAGCCCCAGCACCCCGCCAAAAATCGCCATCGGGATCACGCTCATGGCCAGCAAGGTGTCGACCATCGAGCCGAAGTTGAACCAGAGCAGTATCGCAATCAGCGCAAGACTGATCGGCACCACGATCGACAGCCGCTTGATGGCATCCTGCAGATTGCCGAATTCGCCGACCCATTCGAGCCGCGAGCCCGGCGGCAACTCGACCTGGGCCGTGACCTTGTCCTGTGCTTCCTTGATCGCGCTGCCGAGGTCGCGCTCGCGCACCGAGAACTTGATCGGCAGATAGCGTTCCTGCTGCTCGCGGTAGATATAGGCTGCGCCCGACACCAGGTTGATCGAGGCGACTTCGCTGAGCGGGATCTGCGTGATCGCGCCGCCCTGCCCGGCAACGCCAATGCGCAGGTTCTGGATCGCCTCCGCGCTCTTGCGGAATTCGGGAGCGAGCCGGACGATGATCGGGAAATGCCGGTCGCTGCCGGGCTCGTAGAGGTCGCCGGCGGTGTCGCCGCCGATCGCGACCTTGATGGTCGCGTTGATGTCGCCCGGCGTCAGCCCGTAACGCGCGGCGCGGGCACGGTCGATGTCGATCTGAATGGTCGGCTGGCCGAGCGAGGTGAACACCGCAAGGTCGGTGACGCCCTGCACGGTGGAGAGCACCTGCTTGATCTTGTTGGCGGTGTCGGTCAGCGAGCGCAGGTCATTGCCGTACAGCTTGATCGAGTTCTCGCCCTTCACGCCGGACACAGCCTCGGACACGTTGTCCTGCAAATATTGCGAGAAGTTGAATTCGACGCCGGGGAATTTCTCCTGCAGCTGCACCAGCAACTGCCCGGTCAGTTCTTCCTTGTCGCGGGTGCCCGGCCACTGGCTGGAGGGTTTCAGCGGGGCGAAGAACTCGGCGTTGAACAGGCCGGCGGCGTCAGTGCCGTCGTCCGGCCGGCCGTGCTGCGACACCACCGATTCCACCTCGGGCCGCGCGCGGATCACCCTGCGGATCTCGTTGACATAAGTGTTGCCCTCCTGCAGCGAGATCGTCGGCGGCAGCGTGGCGCGGATCCAGAGGTTGCCCTCTTCCAGCTTGGGAAGGAATTCGAGTCCCAGGGACCGCGCAAGCACAACGGTCAGCACGAAGAGTCCCGCAGCGCCCGTCATCACGATTTTGCGGTTGGCGATCGCCCATCTCAGCACCGGCACATAGATGTTGTCGAGCCGTTTCATGATCCACGTCTCGGTCTCGCGAATGTGCACGGGCAGGATGATGGCGCTGAGCGCAGGCGTCACGGTGAAGGTCGCGAGCAGGCCGCCTGCGAGCGCATAGGCATAGGTACGTGCCATCGGCCCGAAGATGTTGCCCTCGACGCCGCTCAGCGTGAACAACGGCAGGAAGGCCGCGATGATGATGGCGGCGGCAAAGAAGATAGAGCGCGAGACGTCGGAAGCGGCCGACAGGATGGCGTGGTTCTTCATGCCCATCGCCGTCTCCGGCGAGATGTGGCTCTGTTCCTCCGGCGACAGTTCCGTGGTCT
>Ga0081540_1003504_pt1 | contig 12387 bp, 14 predicted proteins | sample TabmetS2T1R1_FD_71024 | JGI IMG/M metagenome (GOLD analysis project Ga0081540, IMG submission 71024) | Tabebuia heterophylla rhizosphere microbial communities from the University of Puerto Rico - S2T1R1 | ecosystem: Host-associated > Plants > Roots > Rhizosphere ...
CTGCGCTGGCGCCGCCGGTGCAGCGCCCAGCAGCACACCACCGGCGCCTGCGCTCCCAGCGAGAAACTTCCGCCGGTCCATTTCCCCGCCAGCGCTCATTGAAGCCTCCCAGTTCGTCCGTCCGCGATGATCATTCTAAAATTGTATTGGATTCCATTCGGAAGGCGCGCCACATACATGGGGTTGCACTGTTTGATCTAATGCCAAACCGACTGGTTCGGAGCTGCGATAGCTTCGTTGATTTTCTTGCGTCTTCGTTCGGACTCGATTGCGTTCGTCGCGCTTCGTTCACGCCGTTTCTGGTGCGAAACTGGTGCGGCTTCCGTGAAGCTGATTACCCGAGCTTTCTGTGTTTCAGAGTTTCAGACCTCCGCCTCTGGATTGAAGCGGACGATCAAGGCGGACCGTGCGCTCGAGACTTCGAAGCGACAGTCGCTCGCCTTAGCGCGCGAGGCGGTTGGCCGTATGCGCGCGCCAACAAGTGTTGACCGAGGGCCCCTGTCTCTGAGAACCCGCAGCATTTGTTGCCCGACGGGCACGTCACCTACATGACAATTGAGTTCGCATTTCTTTTGCGATTTGCCGATCGATCTGAAATCCGCAAATCAGCCGCGCGGCGGCTCATGCGCAGCGCGTCGAGAACATGGGCCGCGAAAATGCCGCCGCTTACCATTGCCAGAAACGTTACCAACATTGCAATGGATCCAAGTTCATTTGATCTGCGGGCTCTCAGCCGCACGATGGAGAGGATGCGATCGCGGCCCGCGCCACGCGGCAGCCAGAGTGCTGCGGGCCTTCTCGCCCGTTTTTGGCTTCCGTCATGTCACTGCGCGGAGCCGGCCCAAGCACTTCGACGGTCGCGGTACTCCCTGCGACTAGGCGTTTTTGGTCGGCACCATTGAGTGCAATCCGGACCGGCACGCGCTGCGCCAACCGCACCCAATTGAACGTTGGATTGACGTTGGCAAGCAGGGTCGCGCCAGCGCTACGATCGCGGTCCTCGATGCCCGCAGCAATGCTTTCTACCCTTCCTTGCAATACGTCACCGCTTCCCATCGGCCGCACGTTGACGGGATCGCCGATGTGGATGCGCTGCAACTTGGTCTCCTCGAAATAGCCCTGGACGTGCAGCGTGTCTGAATCGAGTAGCGCCATCACACCTTTGCCGGGAGTGAGGTAGGTCCCCGGACGCAGCTCCATATTGGTGACAATGCCGGTGACGGAAGCGCGGACTTCGCTCCGCTCGAGGTTGAGCCTGGCGAGCGCAAGGTCAGCGACGGCCTGGTCGTGAGCGGCCTGCGCCGAACCCTGCTGGGCAATAACCTGGTCCATTCGCTGCTTGGAGACGACGACACCCGGCGTCAGTGCGCTGTAGCGCTTCAAGTCCGAGTCAGCTTCGTCGAGCATGGCGCGCTTGCCTAGTAATACTGCTTCGGCCTGCTTCAGCGCGATCTCATACCGCGCGCGATCGATCCGGAACAGGACGTCGCCGTGCCGGACCTGCTGGTTGTCCTTGACGAGCACGTCGGTGACGAAGCCGGAGACGTCAGGCGCAACCGGAACCACGTCGGCGCGAACGTGACCATCGCGGGTCCAGGGCGCATCAAAATAATAATCCCACAGCTTGTAGCCGGCCCAGAGCGCGGCAAGCACCATCACTCCGGTCAGCGCGAAGCGACGCAGCGAATTCAGAAGGGCTTTCATGGCACCAACTCCCTGGAGACGAGGTTCGGCAGGGGCGTGGCACTATCGCGGGCTTCTCGATCCCGGCGGCGCCTGGCGGCTTCGAAGCCGTGCATACCGGTCTGCCATTGCAGGCCGACGATTGTTCCCTTCACAGGCTGCAGTAAGAAGAATGCCGCAAGCCCGGTAACGGGTATCCAGATCAACAGTTGAAGCCAGACGGGAGGTGAATAGGCCATCTCGACGGCAAGGAGCGCCGGCACGACAAGATGTCCAACGATAGCGATCACAAGATAGGCTGGGAGGTCGTCTGCGCGCTGCGGCGTGTAATCCTCGCCGCAGACCTCGCAGCTGTCGACCACCTTCAGAAAGCGGCCGAACAGATGTCCTTCACCGCAGTTCGGGCACTTCATCTTGAACCCACGCCATAAGGCTTTCGAGAACGAAACAGGGGCGTTCATGAGAAAAACTCCTTGGAAGCGAAGACAAGGCTGGTGACGATGCAGACATAAGCCGCGAAATCGAACAGTGCGGGATGCCAGATGTGGCGATAGAGGCCGATCCGCCCCATCACCTTGCTCACTCTGCGGGCGAGGAAATAGGCAACCGCGCTCCAGAGCAGGAGGCTCGGAACGAGCACGCCGAACAGATCAAGTTGGTATTTCATGCGGCAATTGTCCTGTGTTCGATTTCCAGCGGTTGATAGGCTGGCGATTCCGGGAAAAGCCCGGAGCGAATGCCGGCGAGACCCATCAGCGCCTCATCGCGGGCTGCTGCCGACGATTCCCGCAACGTGAATGCGATCGTGTTGTCGAGCTGTCCCACCAGAACATCGGGAAGCGGGTCGACCATTTGGTTCCTGCAAATCGAAGCAAGATGGGCGAGGAACGCTTCGATCGCCGCTCTCGCGCTGCGCGACAAGCCGAGGCTCGCTCGCCTGACATCGAGAATATTCAGAGCGGTTCGAAGCTGGCGAAGATTGGCGGCGTCGCTCCTTGCCTCGGCGGGGACCACGGTGATCCGCGTGGCAAGCAGGGCGAGGCGATGCTGCATCAGACTGGCAAGCGCGAGGCGGTCCTGGTCCGACTTGCGTTCGGCGACCGCGGCGAGCGTTGCCCAATTGCTTCGAAGCAACCGGTCTGCGATCCAACCGGCCCCGAGCAAGCGAACGATGCCGCAGATGACGCCCGTCAGCGCGACGCCCAGCATCAGCGCGACGCTGGAGTTGGCATAGGACGAGAAATCGGCCGAGTACGTCTCAGTCAGCGCCAATTGAACCGAGATGTAGACGGCAAGGATGAAACCGACGCGGGCGGTCTTCGGCCGCGCAGACATCCAGCCGAACAACAGAAAAGCCGGCGCGAGTGCGGCGATCAGCATTTCAAGGGTCGTGATCCGCGGCAGCACGCCAAACAGGTAGATTCCATGGATGGCGATGACGATGAGGAATAACCCGTAGAAACTGCGAAATGCCGGAAGCGGATCGTCCGCGCTGGCGAGAACGCTGCCGACGACGGCTGCGAACAGCGGAGCGATTACGCCGTCGGTCCATCCGGTTGCGATCCCGAACCCGCAGCAAGCGAGAACGGCAAGCGCCACGGACGCGGCCGATAGAAGCGCAGTCCCGTGATCCCGGTGCGGGACGGTGAACGTCAACGTGTCGGGTATGAAGGCGAGTCTGAGCGAATCCGGATTGCGCTCCTCGGCGATCGCTTCGCGCAGGAGCTGACAATCCTGCATGATGTCGACAAGGTTGCGCAGCCGGACCACAAGGCCGGTGGTGGTGACGTCGGTCCAGCCGGCATTCGCGTCCAGCGCCGGCCGGGCTTGGTCGAGCGCCGCACGCAATGCATCGGCTTCCTGTCCATCGCGGCCGCCCGTTTCGAGCCATCGCGCTGTTCTTTTGGAGAGTTCAGCCATCCGCGCCGACACGTCTTCGTTGGAGTCGAGCGCGAGCTTCCGGTCCTCGATGGAACCAAGCAGCGGAAGTAGCGACAGCATATGTTGCCGCAGGCGCCGCAAGCCCCGCGGGATATTTGAGGAGCTGGCGGCCTCATAGCCGAGATGCCGCCCAAGCAGGTCGATTTCGGACGCCGCGGCGGCAAGACGTATGCGCTCCTTGTCGCGCTCCTGATCGCTGCCACGGCCAACGAGAAGATCCACGCCAAGCCGGCGCGCACCGTCGAGCCAGTCATCCGCCTGTGCGGTGACCGCCGAGGCGACGCTACGTGGGAGCACGAGCATTGCGACGACGCTCGCGCAGATGATTCCGAGTATGATTTCCTGCACGCGGGAGACGACGATGTCGAAAGCCGCCTGAGGCGTCGAGACGATCGGAAACCCGAGGAGCGCCACGGTGTAGCCGGCCAGCATGAACACGTAGCTGCGCGGCGTACCGTCAATCAGCGAAAGATACAGAAAAATGCCGACCCACAGCGCGATGGCGAGGCTGAGAAATTCCGGCGCATCGACGAGGTTCGGGACCAGGGCGATCGTCCCTGCCGCGCCGATCAGCGTTCCCAGAATGCGATAGACGGCCTTTGAGAAGGTCGCGCCGGTCAGCTGGTTGGAGGTGATGTAAACCGAAGCCATCGCCCAATAGGGGCGCGGCATGTCCAGCAGGAGCGCGATCGAGAATGCCAGCATTGCCGCGGCAAACGTTTTCACGGAAAAGATGATGACGGCATGTCGATTCAGGAATGAGGAGGGTTGGGTCATGGCGATTGTGGCGTCCGCGGATTATTATTCAGCAGTGAGCGACACTCGGACGTGCAATGCATGGCCTAGCTTCGGCTTGCGAAGCCGCTGCAAAGACATTCGGGCCGCATTCCTGCGTTCCCGAACGGCCCATCCTGCAGTCGACGGGTTTCGGCGGCGTCCGGACGGCGCCGATACTGCCATCCGGCTTCAGGACGGATACGAACACGATGAGACACAGCACTTTGGCGGCGAACACGGCGAGGGTCAAAACGTCGTTCATGTCAGCTCCTGATCAGTCGGCTGTGGCTGCGCTAGTCATACGAGCTCCGAGCGTCCGCTGCTTTGCTCGGATTGCCGATGCTTTGTCATTTGTTGCTGTCGACGTGGCCTGAGCCGCTTCCATCGCTGCGAACGCGTCGAGTGGACTGCGTTGCTCGGTCTGGTCGTGGCCTTGGTTCGGAACGAGATCCAGCTTGGATCCGGACTCTGTGGCGAGTTGTATTTCCGAGTGCGCGGTATCGAACACCACCCGTTCCGGCCATTTATGGTCCGAGCGGATTCGCAGATTGACCTTCTCATTGGGATGAATTGCGGAATGTGAATGAGCAGGCGGACCTGGAAGCCACCAATCGGCGGCAAACAGCGCCACGAGAAGGACGCTTCCTACCCACACAAAGTACTGACGTATCGGCATGGCGAGCAGACTCTCATCGGCTTACGAAGACGAAGATAGTGGAATGACGGGCCACGGGCTCTGCATCGCGTGCTCTCGTTTTGTCATTTGTTGCTGGCGACAGAGGCTGGGACGCCAGCGACTGCAGGTTCAGACCAACGCTCCTGAACACGAACTTAACTTGCGCCTTGGGTCGGCTCTTTCGAAATCGCCGCAAAATGACCAAACCGAATGGTTCGGTGGGTTGGCGAGGCTTCGATTAGCCGAGCCAGAGTCTCAGGCCGCCCCTTTCATCGACACGCTCCTACCAGGACGGAGGGTTCACACGAGATAGCCGGAAACTCCGTCCCACAATAATTTCAGCGCCGTCACGACCAGCAATCCGTAGCAGACCCGATAGATCTGCCGCTGGTCCAAACTTCCGTGAAGCCGCCAGCCGGCCCACACGCCAGCGGGAATGGCGAGCACGCAGATCGCCATCAATGTCCAGACGTTGCCTGTCGGCTTCACCAACAGCAGCCAGGGCACCGCCTTGGTCGCGTTGCCGACGGTGAAGAACAGGCTGGTCGTTCCCGCGTAGACATCCTTGCTGAGGCCGAGCGGCAGCAGATACATCGCAAGCGGCGGTCCACCCGAGTGCGCCACCATCGTCGTGACTCCCGAGGCGAGACCAGCGGTGATCGCCTTCGGTGTCGAACGCGGACGGGTCGTCACCTGCGCGCCTGCAACAAGCCATAGCGCGACGAAGATCAGTGTGATCGCGGCCATCGCGATCGCAATGGCGCGGTGGTCGAGGAAACGGAATAGCAGGTAGCCTAGTCCGATGCCGGCCACGAGCCCCGGCAACAGCGGCAGAAGGTCCGGCTTCGACCATGTCGTAGGCTTCCAGTAGCGCAGCGCGAATAGATCCATCGCGATGAACAACGGAGCGAGAAGCCCGCCGGCGGTGACCGGATCCATCACGATCGACAACAGCGGAATGCCGACGATTGAGAATCCGCCACCAAACGCGCCCTTCATGAAGCAGATCAGGAACACGCCGGCAAAGGTGACCAGGATCGTGGCGACGGTCAGCTCCATGGCGCCGCCTCCACCGTTGGTGCGCGCGGGCGCCCGCGTGAGACCTCCGCGGTCGCGAAGGTCATCATCCCATCGTCCGCTTGGCTGGAAGGCGGGATGCGACCGCGGACGGCCGCCTCAATCTGGAAACGGGCCAGGCCAATGTCCCGCAGTGCGCGGTCGTCGAGATCGTGAAGGCGTGCAATGGCGGTTCGGCGCCCAAGATAGCCCGCGCCCCCCTCGCAAGCGGCGACGAGCAGCCGAGAAAATATGCCGGGCCCCTTCGTGACAGCAGGCAGGACGATGGTTGAGAGGATGGCAGGCATTTCCAGTCTCCAATGCTCCGAGGTCAGTCTTCAATGCTCCGAGGGAAGGCGGCGATCTAAGCGCCCCTAGCATGTCAAATCGCCGCCTAACCTCGATCTCTCAATACAATCGCACTTTCTGACACCAGAATGCTCCGATACATTTCTCGGTACAAGCGAAACATTGCACCGAGTACAATGTAAGTGGATTTCGTGCAATGACCTCGAAGTCGGATATCCGGGACTGGCCGACAGGCCTCCGCCGAAATACCGGAGGCTGTGCGGCGGCTGGCCAGCACTTAGCGACCCGCCGGTTGCGGAATCATCCAAACGGAGATCGTCCGCCAGGAGCCGTCGCTCGACTTGCGCTGATACGCGATGATGTCGGCGTCGTCGCTGTGCTGAACTTCGTAGCGATAGGGTTCGATATGTCTTGTCATTGAACTCTCCTTGTCAGTGCTTGGCAGGCTTCTCACGCCTGCATCCAAGGAGATCGATTGGACGGCCGGCCTTAAAAAGGGCCGTACGTGGAAAGGGTCCTTCCGAGCAGCGGAAAGGTCGCTCGACAGGGCTACCCGGCTCGCTCGCAAGGGGGCGGTCTTCCGAAATCTGGGCTGATATGGCAAAATCGAAGAATGTTCTTCCAGATTATGGAAGGGGCTTCGATGGATCGCCTGGAAGCGATGTCAACCTTTCTGACCGTGGTCGAGCAGGGCAGCCTGTCCGCGGCGGCGCGGCGATTGAAAACGCCGCTCACAACAGTCAGCCGCAACGTATCCGAGCTCGAGTCGCACCTGCGGACGAAGCTCTTCAGGCGATCGAGCCGTCGGCTGGTGCTGACGGATACAGGCACTTCCTACGTTGCGGCCTGCAAGCGCATTCTCACTGATGTGAACGAAGCGGAGCGTACGGCGTCCGGAGAGTATACTGCACCGACAGGCGAGCTGGCTGTGACGACCCCATTGGGCCTTGGGCGCGTCATTCTGATGCCGATCATCGCGGACTTCCTCAAGACCTATCCTGATATCAACGTCAGGATGATCCCCACCGATCAAAAGCTCAGTCTGGCACAAGAGCAAATCGACGTTGCGGTGCGCATCGGCGAGTTGCCGGATTCGAGCCTGGTTGCGTTGAGGCTCGGCAGGACGCGCCGGGTAGCGTGCGCCAGTCCCGCCTATCTGGCGGCTCGTGGAACGCCGCGCACGCCGGAAGATTTGGCCGGGCATGATTGCATCTCTTATCCCGGCTTCTCGCCACCCGATGTCTGGACATTCGTCAGAGGCAAGGCGACCATTGCAGCGCCGGTGCATACGCGGCTCATCGTCGGTAGCGCTGAAGCGGCTTATGCCGCAGCCCGGGCTGGCATTGGGATTTCCATCGCCTTTGCTTATCAACTCGACGCTGGTCGGGAGGAAGGAGTATTGACAACCGTGCTGGATGAATTCCAGCCGCCGTCAATGCCGGTGAATCTCGTGTACGCCGCCAACCGCTTTCTGCCGATCAAAATACGTGCTTTCCTGGATTTTGCCGCGCCGCGGCTGAAGCGATCCTTCGCGGGATAGGCAGGCATCGGCGCCGCGCTGCCAACACGGCTCTCAAGAGACGCGGTCCCTTTAGACTTGCGCTATTTCGGCTTTGACTGACATGGTCAACCCGCGGTCCTTGCCTTCCAAAATTTGGAAGGATGTCTTCCGTTTTCCCCGCCTGTTGACCCGGACTCTTCGCCCCATCTGCCAACCAGGACCTGCCGGAACACGGCACAACAGTTGGAGGCGAATATGGGTGAAGTTATTCGATTTATCCCGAAGGCCGAGCGCGAACGACTCCGCCTGATACGAGAAGCCCGCGCTGCGTACGACAGCGTTTTCCCGTCGTCCGATTCCGTCAACGAGCGGCGCGACAACACTCCAATCGTTCAATCCGTCAACGGAACCTGGATTCATCATGGCGGCGAACCGTTGTCGTGATCAACAGCGCGGCCATGCTCGATGGCCTCTAGGCCTTTCGGAACTAATAGGAGAAATCGCCATGTCAATCCGCAGCATGTCCTTCGCCGTTGCATTCGCTATCGCCTCTCTGACGGCCGCGCGTGCAGATGGCCTGCGCCCGATGGAAGGCAAGAGCATCGATCTCGGCGGGATATCGGGGATCGCTTACTACACCGTCGAGCGTGATGGGTTTCACGTCGTCGCTACCCTTGCACAGGGCGAGGCAGGAACGCCGGTCCGTGTCGTATCTGTCCTTGCACCTGGCCAGCGCGTCGTTCTCTCAACACCGCAGCAAACGGATGCGATCGAGATCAGCCGGAAAGGCGACAGTGTTCTGGTTCGCAAGGCGAACGCGGCCACGAACTGAAATTCGACTCGAACCAGTGCCGTCGTTAGACGGAATGGAACAAGGAAGCTGCTGATGTCCACCATCCACCTTCATCGGACGACCACTGTGGCGCCCGAGCAGTATAACACGAGCCAAGCCGAATGGATCTCGTTAATCGCCGCCCGAAGGAGGTTGAGATGACTCAGGTATTTTTCCATTGTTCGACCACGAAGAAGGTTTTCCTCGATCACCGTGGCGCTGTGGTGAACGACCTCGCTGAGGCGCGCGATCACGCGGCTCGCTTCGTGCAATCCTTCACCAACGAACTCAGCCTGGAAGATTGGCGTGACTGGGTCATGCATGTCAACGACGATCAGGGCGATGAGCTCTTCGTCGTGCCCTTTACTTTCGTGCTCGGCAAATCGCATTGATGATGGTGTCAATCGACAACGGCCACATCGCATCGCGAATGTGTTCGACAGGCTGGGATACGTATTAGGCACGATTTGCAGAGATTTTGACTGCTTCACTTCGTTGCGCTTTGGCGAGGTCGTTTCTGGTGCGAAACTGGTGCGGTCCACGGCAATGGCAGGTTTCGGCCGACGAGCAGACTGCTCGCGCTCCCAATCGCTTTGCTGAACGTTCAGTAAAGCACTTTGATAAACATCCTTTCTGTGACCAACCTTCTGACTCTCCTGTTATGCGGGTGGGCCGAATTGCTTCCGTCGGACCAGATCGGCAGTCGTGCCCGTAACAATCGCCGGGAATTTTGCTGCGATGCGAACATCCGGCTTGCGCGCGCGAACGTCGCAAATCTTTTCGCCAGGCTCGCGAGAAACCGGCTTGACGGCCTCCGAAATTTAGTAATACGTTTAGTATTATAAAAAACTAAACATCACGCATCGAGTGCATGTGTGGGAGGAGCCCAGGCCCTTCCGGACCCGTTTCCGGAAATGGTCCGTCTCGTCCTTCACTCATCGCTCCTCAAACTCGGTTTCAGGGTCTTGGCGTCGTTCCGGCAGGGAGCGCCGAGCGGGTTAGATGCTTCAACGAGAGAGGAAACGGATATGCGGACATTCAACTGGTTAAGAAGCTCAGCGACAGCCACGGTCCTCGGGGCGGCGCTGCTGGGGATGTTTGGCGGGGGCGAAGCCGCAGCACAGGGCAAGCAGCTCACGCTGTGCTGGGCGGCATGGGATCCGGCCAACGCGCTGGTCGAGCTCGGCAAGGACTTCACCAAGCAATCCGGCATCGAGATGAAATACGAGTTCGTTCCCTGGACGAGCTATGCCGATCGCTTCCTCAACGAACTCAACTCTCATGGCAAGCTCTGCGACCTGATCATCGGCGACAGCCAGTGGATCGGCGGGGCTGCCGAGAACAAGTGGTACGTCAAGCTCAACGATTTCTTCGACAAGGAGAAGATCTCGATGGACGACTTCGTCCCGGCAACGGTCGTCGGCTATTCGCAGTGGCCGAAGAACTCGCCGAACTATTGGGCGCTGCCGGCCATGGCAGACGCGGTGGGTTGGACCTATCGCAAGGACTGGTTCTCGCGGCCCGAAATTCAATCCGCATTCAAGGCCAAATACGGCCGCGATCTGGCGCCGCCGAAAACCTATGACGAGCTGAAGCAGATCGCAGAGTTCTTCCAGGGCCGCGAGATCGACGGCAAGAAGGTCTATGGCGCCTACATCTTCACCGAGCGCGGCTCGGAGGGCATCACCATGGGCGTGACCAACGTGCTCTACAATTACGGCTTCAGCTACGACAATCCGAAGAAGCCATACCAGATGCAGGGCGTCGTCAATTCATCCGACGCGGCCAAGGGGCTGGAGTTCTACAAGGAACTCTACAAGTGCTGCACGGCGCCCGGCATGACCAACGCCTACATGCAGGAGGGGCTCGATGCCTTCAAGTCCGGGCAGGTGGCGATGCAGATGAACTGGTTCGCCTTCTTCCCCGGCCTCTACAAGGATCCGAATGTCGGCGGCGACAAGATCGGCTTCTTCGTCAATCCGGCCGGTCCGAACGGACACTTCACCCAGCTCGGCGGTCAGGGCATCTCGGTCGTCGCGACCTCCGACCGCAAGAACGACGCGCTCTCATACATCAAGTGGTTTGCCCAGCCCGCCGTGCAGCAGAAGTGGTGGCAGCTCGGCGGCTACTCGGCCCTGAAGGCGGTCGTCGATGCACCCGACTTCCCGAAGAGCGCGGCATTCGCCCCGCAATTCCTGGAGTCGATGGGCATTGTCAAGGACTTCTGGGCCGAGCCGTCCTACGCGCAACTGCTGCTCGACATGCAGAAGCGCGTGCATGACTACGTCGTCGCTGACAAGGGCACGGCGCAGCAGGCGCTCGACCTCCTGGTCAAGGACTGGACCAAGGTCTTCAAGGAACAGGGCAAGCAGGTCGCGTCGCAATAGAGCATGATCCGGAAAAGTGTGCAGCGGTTTTCCGAAAAGATCGTGCTCAAACAACAAAGCTAAAGCGCGTCCATCGCGCTTTAGACACGGCAATCACATCAACCGAAGCGGTTTCCCCGGGGAGTTCCTCGGGGAAGCCGAGCCGGCCAGCCGATGGACCAGATGACGACGATCCTTCAACCTGATGACGCTGCGATTGCAGATATGAGCGAGCCCGCCAGATCTCGTGCCACGCGGCGCGTCCGCGGCCTGTCGGACCGGACCATCGCCTGGCTGTTCGTTGCGCCGACGATCGCGCTGTTGCTGGCGATCAACATCTTTCCGCTGGTGTGGATGATCCGGCTGTCCTTCACCAGCCTCAACCTTAGCATGTCCTACCTGCCGCTGCGGTTCGTCGGGCTCGATAATTTCCGCGACATCCTTACCGATGAGGACGTCTGGTTCCGGCTTCAGACCACGGCGCAATTCGTGATCTGGTCGGTGGCGTTACAGGTGGTCATCGGGTATGGCCTGGCGCTGTTGATCAACCGCCAGTTTCGCGGTCACAGCTTCTGGACCACGATCATCCTGCTGCCGATGATGTTGTCGCCGGCCGTGGTCGGCAATTTCTGGACGCTGCTGTTGCAGCCCCAGATCGGTCCGTTCAACTACGTGATCAGCCTGTTCACGGGGGTGCCGCCAAGCTCGTTCAGCATGACCGGACAGGTCGCGCTCGCACCGTGGACCATCGTGCTCGTCGACACCTGGATGTGGACGCCTTACGTGATGCTGATCTGCCTCGCCGGGCTTCGCTCCATTCCCGATTACATCTACGAGGCGGCCGAAGTCGATCGCGCCTCGGCCTGGCGGCAATTCTGGTCGATCACGCTGCCGATGACGGTGCCGTTCCTGATGCTCGCGGTGCTGTTCCGCGCGATCGAGAACTTCAAGATGTTCGACATGGTCAATCTCCTGACGTCGGGAGGACCGGGCTCGACCACCGAACTGGTGTCGATCACGCTGAAGCGCGCGGCGTTCGAGAAATGGCGCACCGGCTATTCCTCCGCGCTCGCCATCATCCTGTTCGTGACCGTGTTCGGTGCCGCAAACATCTACGTCAAAGCGCTCAACAAGGTGAAGCAACGATGACCGCTGCCGCCAAATCCACCGCTCACTCCATCGTCGAAGCCTCGCCGCGCGCGAAGGCCGTGGCCGGTGGCCTCGTCATTCTCTACGCAGTGATCAC
>Ga0081540_1003505_pt1 | contig 12386 bp, 7 predicted proteins | sample TabmetS2T1R1_FD_71024 | JGI IMG/M metagenome (GOLD analysis project Ga0081540, IMG submission 71024) | Tabebuia heterophylla rhizosphere microbial communities from the University of Puerto Rico - S2T1R1 | ecosystem: Host-associated > Plants > Roots > Rhizosphere ...
CGAGGAAATAGGTCCGCATCGCCGGCCGGTGTGAGGTCATCACGATCAGGTCGGCCTTGATCTCCGCCGCCTCTTCGAGGATCTCGTGATAGATGCCACCCTGCCGCACCGCGGTAGAAATGCGCGATGCCTCGATGCCCGATTCCGTCGCCACGATGGTGAGCGCTTCTTCCGAGGTGGCGCGCTGCTGGGCGTCGAAATCGGCCGGCACATATTCCGCCAGCATCACCGGCGTCATCGGCATGACGTTGAGCAGGCGCACCGAGCCGTTCCAGGTCTGCGACAGCGTCGCAGCCGTCGCGATCGCGGGCTTGGCCAGATCAGTGTCGGCCAGATCGATCGGCACGAGAATCGACTTGAACATCTGCGCCTCCTGAGGCGAACCCGCTCGCTCCGGGCTTCAGCCTTTTGTTTCGACGCATTTTCTTTTACGCGAACTTGTTTTCAATTCGCTCGAAAACCGCGTCGTGAGGAGCTTAGCATGGCGGGGCAGGGATGTCCGCCTGCCTCAATCGTCCAGCGCCTGCTTCAGCAATTTCGGGCTGGTGAAGCGCACGAGTTTGCCGCGTCGGAACGCCACTTCGTTCCAGTCGTCGATCGCAAAATCCAGGATGGCAAGGCCAGCGGTTGGCAAATTGTCCTCAAGTGATTTCTTCGCCGCCGCGTCGCCGCCGCCGGCGAGCATCAGCGCCAGCTCATGCATGCCGGGATTGTGGCCGATCAGCATCAGGCGCGCGGGGTCGGCGACCTCGGCCATGCGGATGATGCGCAGGAGCTGCGTCGGCTCGGCGCCGTAGAGTTCGTCGAGGAACTCGACCTGCGGCTTTGGAGTGCGTTCCCGCACTGCATCCTTGATCGCATCGCGTGCGATCTCCCAGGTCTGGCGCGTCCGCACGGCGGTCGAAACCAGAACGGCATCGGGAAGGGGCGGATGCAGGCCGATCCAGGTTCCGATGGCGGCGGCATCCCGCCGGCCGCGCTCGTCGAGACGGCGGTCCTGGTCGTGGCCCGACGGCGCGTCATGTTCGGTCTTGGCGTGGCGCAGCAACATCAAACGGCGCATGGGCGCATCTCGATTCGGTCTTAGTCTGGATTAATCTACAAGCTCATGGCGGGGACAAGGTGACAAGCGCCGCAGCGGTCCGTAAGAAAACGACATGCCCAAGACTTTCACAAGTGTGACCAACGGCTCCGACGACGACGCGCCCTTTCGTTCGCGTCTTTCGTTTGACCTGGATGTCGATATCTGCGTGGTCGGGGCCGGCCTTGCCGGTCTCACGGTGGCGCTGGAGGCCGCGCGCCTCGGCGCCAGCGTGGCCGTGCTCGAAGGCCGGCATGTCGGCTGGAACGCATCCGGTCATCAACTTGGCACAGTAATGCCGGGTTATAGCCTTCCGATCGGCGATTTGATCGAGCGCGTCGGCCTTGAGGATGCGCGCGAGCTTTGGGCGCTGTCGAAGGAGGGCGCTGATTACGTTCGTGCCGCCGCCACTGAAGAGGCGATGCCGGGCATCGCGCTGACCGAGGGCGCGCTGGAGGTCTCCACCGTTGACGCCGGCGAAACGCTGATCAGCCGGCTGCAGACGCTGAGCGAGGATTTCGAGACCGAGGTCGAAGGATGGCAGGTCGAGCGCGTCCGCGACCAGCTCGGCACTGCACGCTATTTCCACGGCATCTATTATCCGCGCGCATTCCAGATCGACGGCCGCAAATACATCCACGGGCTGGCCGCGCAGGCGAGGCGGGCGGGCGCGCGCATCTTCGAGGATACGCCTGTCGTCAGCATCGATTTCTCGGGGATTCGCAAGCGCATCGTGACGCCGTCGGCGCGGCTGCGCGCATCACACATCGTGCTCGCCGGCAACGTTCATCTCGGCGCCCCGTTGCGCCGCCTGTCGCAGACCCTGCTGCCGGTCTGGCGCTATGCAGCGGTAACCGAGCCGCTCGGCGAGCGGCTGGGCGAGGTGATCGCCTTCAAGGGGTCGGTGGCCGACAGTGACGGCATCGATCATTTCCGGATCGTCGACGGCGACCGGCTGATGTGGGCCAGCCCGGAAACGACCTGGGAGGCGCGGCCACGCCGCTTCGGCGCCGCCATTGCCCGCCGCATTGCCACCATCTTTCCCCAGCTCGGCAAGGTCGCGATTTCAGACGTGTTCGGCGGTGCGGTCGGGGTGACCGTGCACGGCATGCCGCAGATCGGCCAGCTGCGCAAAGGGCTGTGGGTTGCCAGCGGCTTCGGCCGCCAGGGGCTGAATACCTCGGCGATGGCGGGGCAGATGATCGCGCGCAGCATCCTGTGGGGCGAGGAACGCTGGAAACTGTTCTCGCCGTTCGAGCTGGTCTGGGCCGGCGGTGCCACCGGCCGCGTCGCCGGCCATCTGATCGGTCTGTGGGGGCGGGGCCATTCCGCTGCGGCTGGCGCGCTGGCCCGTTACCGCGAAGGCGCCCGTGTTCGGGAACGCGTTCGCGAGGCGCGCCTGGCGGAGGCCAACCGGCAGGCCGGAACCGGGCCGCCGCGCCATCCGCCGGTTGGGCCACGCCCGGTGCGTCCACAGCCTCCGCGCCCGGCAGGGGCACAGGACGGCGGGATATCAGCCGCTCCCTCGCAGGAAAGTGAGAAAATCCGGGACGGTTCCGTGTAACGTCGGCATCCGTGGGCCGTACCTGATGGCGAACCGTTACGCCCGCCTCGCACGGAGATTTCCATGATCGAACGCCGTATCCTGCTCGCATCCCTGGCCGGCCTGTTTGGCCTCGCCGCTTTCCGCTGGCTGCGCACCACGCCGGCGCAAGCCGCCGAGAAATTCGAGGTGGAAAAGACCGACGCCGAATGGCGCGCACAGCTCACGCCGCAGCAGTATGAAATCCTGCGCAATCACGGCACCGAGCGGCCGGGTTCGAGCCCGCTCCTGAAAGAAAAACGCAAGGGCATCTTTGTCTGCGCCGGGTGCGACCTGCCGCTGTTCTCCTCGGATACCAAATACGAGAGCGGCACCGGCTGGCCGAGCTTCTGGAAGCCGCTCGACAATGCCATTGGCGAAACCAAGGATACGACGTTCGGGATGACGCGCACGGAGGTCCACTGCCGCCGCTGCGGTGGACATATGGGTCATGTGTTCGACGACGGGCCGAAACCGACCGGCTTGCGCTATTGCATCGACGGGTTTGGGCTGGTGTTTCACCCAGCCGGGCCACAGGCGTCATAAGGGCGCTGCCCGGCAATTGTTGCCCGCCCGGCAAATGTGCCCCGGTCTTCGGACCGGGGCTTTTTATTTAAGTCATTGATTTGGAATGATTTTGTAGTTTGGCACAACGCTTGCGACATCTTCTCCCGACGCGGCCTGGGTTCTTCTGAGACCGGCGAGCCGCCCGGATCGAATTTGGAGAAAATGTCATGGGTATCTTCGGCGCTCTTACGACCTCAGTCGCGGGCCTTCGCGCGCAGTCCTATGCGCTGGAAAATATCTCCGGCAACATTGCCAACTCGCAGACCACCGCCTTCAAGCGGATCGACACCAGCTTTCTCGATCTGATCCCGGACACCGGCGTCAACAATCAGCTCGCCGGCAGCGTCACCACCGCATCGCGTGAGACCAACACCGTGCAGGGCGACGTGCAGACCGCGTCGGTCTCCACCTACATGGCGATCAACGGCAACGGCTTCTTCGTGGTGCAGAAGCCGGGCAGCTTCAGCGACAACCAGCCGGTGTTTTCGGGCGTCGACAATTACACCCGCCGCGGCGACTTTGCGCTCGACAAGAACGGCTACCTGGTCAACGGCGCGGGCTATTATGTCGAAGGCGTTCCGATCGATCCGGCGACCGGCAACATGACCGGCAGCGTGCCGCAGGTGCTGAAATTCGCCAACGACTTCCTGCCGGCGGTGCCGACATCGGTGGTGAGCTATCGCGCCAACCTGGCGAGCTATCCGCTGACCACCAAGCACGACAATTCGATTCCGGGGTCGGAACTGCTGCAGCCGGCGGATTTCGCGTCCGGCAATCCGCGCACGCTCGGCACGCCTGCCACGCCTTATGGCGACGCCACGATCACGGGCGCCGCCAAGAACAACAAGCTGACCAGCCCGACCGCCATCACGACTTCTACCCTGTTGAGCGGCGGCACCAACACCAACTCGCTCACCACCAATTTCACCAGTGCCGATACCATTGCCATCAACCTCACCAGCGGCGGCACCACTACTACCCAAACGATCGCGTTCTACGATTCGTCTTCTGGCGGCAGCGCCGGCTCCGCGGCCAATACCACCTATCTCGATCTTGCGTCGGCTACCGTCGGCAATCTGCTCTCGACCATCGACGGACTCTCCGGGGCGACGGCAGCAGGAACGCCGTCGACGATCAACAGCAGCGGCGCCATCACCCTGCATTCGGGCATCACGAATGATCTCAAGATCACCAGCACGAATACTACTGCATTTGGAGCGCTTGGCCTGACCTCGCCCGTTACCCTGCCGCGCACCGGCGGCGGCACTGCCGGCACCGGACAGGTGCTCGGCAGCGATCTCCAGGCCTTCATCAACGAATCCGTCAGCGGCGGAGCGGTGACAGCCTACGACATCTCCGGTTCGCCGGTCAGCCTGCAACTGCGCTGGGCCAAGGTCGACAGTTCTTCGCTCGGCACCGGCCACACCGATACCTGGAACTTGTTCTACCAGGTCAACTCCAATGCCACCGGCACCGACCTCGCCTGGCAGAACGTCAACACCGACTTCACCTTCTCGCCGAACGGCCAGATGACGCCGGCGATTGCCGGCATCACCCTGACGACGCCGACCATTGGCGGCGTGCCGCTCGGCAATATCACGCTCAACTTCGGCGCCGGCGGCGTCACCCAGTTCGCCGATGCCAACGGCAACGTGAAGGTCAACCAGATCCAGCAGGACGGCTTTCCGGCCGGATCGCTGCAGACCGTGTCGATCGGCCAGAACGGCCGGGTGGTCGGCAACTATTCCAACGGCCGCAACATCGACCTTGCGCAGATCTCGGTCGCAACCTTCAACGGCACCAACTTCCTCAAACGCATCGACGGCGGCGCGTTCGAGGCGACGGACCAGTCCGGCCAGGCGCTGTTCGGCAGCGGCGGCACGATCGTCGGCTCGTCGCTGGAAAACTCCAACACCGACATCGCCGACGAGTTCACCAAGCTGATCGTCACCCAGCAGGCCTATTCGGCCAACACGAAGGTGATCACCACATCCAACTCGATGGTTCAGGATCTGCTGAACGTGCTGCGATAGGTCGCGCACATGGACGGTCTGATCCGACAGGGAATTGAAGCGAGCAGTTTGTCATGAGTCTCAGTCAAGCCCTCTCAATTGCCATGTCGGGGTTGCGCGCCAACCAGCTTGGGCTGTCGCTGACGTCGGCGAACGTCGCCAATTCCGACACGCCGGGCTACATCCGCAAGACCGTCAACCAGATCCAGACGTACTCCGGCTCGGTCGGCGCCGGCGTCAGCGTCACCGGCGTCAATCGTGAACTCGACCTGTATCTGCAGCAGCAGATCCGCACCGAGCAGTCCGGCGCGTCGTACGCCGACCTGCGCTCCTCGATCCTGAGCAGCCTGCAGTCGATCTACGGCACCCCCGGCGGCGCCGGAACGCTGGAAACCGCGTTCAACAATCTGGTCACCGCGGTGCAGGGGCTATCGACCAGCTCAGACAGCCAGTCGGCACGGATCGGCGTGCTCAATGCCGCGCAGTCGCTGGCGCAGCAGCTCAACAGCATGTCGGGTGGCATCCAGTCGCTGCGCAGCCAGGCGGAAGCCGGGCTCAATTCGGCGGTCAACACCGCCAATACGGCGATGCAGCAGATCGTCAATCTCAATACCCAGCTTGCCAGCGGCGACACCACCGATGCTGCGGCCGCGGCCCTGAAGGACCAGCGCGACCAGTATGTCGATCAGTTGTCGCAACTGATGGACATTCGCGTCATCGACAGCGGCAACAATCAGATCCAGGTCTTCACCAATTCCGGCGTGCAACTGGTCGGCGCCGAGGCCTCGACGCTGTCGTTCAATCCGCAAGGCACGGTGACACCGAACACGCAGTGGGACGCCGATCCGACCAAGAGCAATCTCGGTACGCTCGCGGTCCATTTCCCGAATGGCGGTTCGCTCAACCTGATTCAGACCAATTCGATCCGCTCCGGCACCATCGCCGGCTATCTCGAGCTGCGCGACAAGACGCTGGTGCAGGCGCAAACCCAGCTCGACCAGTTTGCCGCCAATATGTCGAGCCTGTTGTCCGACAAGACCACGGCGGGAACTGCGGTGACCTCGGGGGCGTCGAACGGCTTCGATCTCGATCTGTCCGGCCTGCAAACCGGCAACGTAATCCATCTCACCTATACGGATGTCGGCAACGTCCAGCATCAGCTGTCGCTGGTGCGGGTCGACGATCCGTCGGTGCTGCCCCTGTCCAATAACGCCACCACCGATCCCAACGATCAGGTGATCGGTATCGATTTCTCCGCCGGCATGGCTTCGGTGACGAGCCAGCTCAATGCGGCGCTCGGCTCGGCCGGCCTGCAGTTCTCCAACACCGGCTCGACGCTGCGGGTGCTCGACAATGGCGTCGGGACCGCGACCGTGAACGCCGCCTCCGTGACGTCGACCACATCATCGCTGCTGGGCGGCAGCGGCGAGGTGCCGTTGTTCACCGACGGCAACGGCCTTTACACCGGCGCGATCACCGCGGCGGGCCAGCAGTCGGTGGGGCTCGCGGCGCGCATCCGGGTGAACAGCCAGCTCGTCGGTGATCCGGCGAAGCTGGTGCAGTACAACGCGACGACGCCGTCCGGCGACACCACGCGACCGGATTTCCTTTACCAGCAGCTCACCGCCGGCAAGTCGCTGTATTCGCCGTCGACCGGCTTCGGTACCTCGACGTTACCGTTCCAGGCGACGCTGTCGAATTTCTCGCAGCAGATCGCCGCCGCCCAGGGCCAGGCGGCGGACACCGCCAAGCAGATCGCCGACGGTCAGGACGTGGTGCTGAGCACGCTGCAGCAGAAGTTCAACAGCCAGTCCGGCGTCAACATCGACGAAGAGATGGCGCATTTGCTGTCGCTGCAGAATGCATATGCGGCGAACGCGCGGGTGATGTCGACCGTCAAGCAGATGTTCGACGCGTTGTTGCAGGTCTAACGTTATGGGTTTGGCGCGACAGGTTTGGAGTAGGTCATCATGACGGTTAGCGGTGTAGGTATCAAGACATCGATTCTGGCGTCGCGAATCCTGGATCTGCAAAGCCAGTTCGACGATCTGCAGACCCAGCTTGCCACCGGCAAGAAATCGAACACCTATGCCGGCATGGGCACCAACCGCGGCTTTGCCGTCGCGCTGCGCGCGCAGATCAGCAACATGGACGCCTACGCGGATACGATGACCAACGTCACCACGCGCATCAACGTCGCCAACTCGGCACTGACGCGGATTGTCGCGATCGGAACCACGGTGCAGGGCGCGGCGGTGACGTCCTCGACCCAGATCACCAGCAACGGCCAGACCATTGCCCAGGGCACGGCGCGCAGTTCGCTCGACGAGATGTTGAGCCTGCTGAACACCCAGTCGGGCGATCGCTATCTGTTTTCCGGACGCGCCACCGACACGGCGGCGACGGCGTCGACCGACGACGTTCTCAACGGCGTCGGCGCGCAGGCGGGCCTGAAGCAGCTGATCGCGGAACGCAAGCAGGCCGATGTCGGCTCCGGCACCGGCCGGCTGACACAGGCGACGCCGACGGCGACGTCGATTTCGTTGACCGAGGACACAGGTCCGTTTGGCCTGAAGCTCGCCTCGATCACCTCGTCGGCCGCAAGCGTCACGACCACCGGGCCGACCGGCTCGCCGGCCACCGGGTCGTTCGATCTCGGCGCGACCAACCTGAACTCCGGCGACACCATCACGCTGGCGTTCAATCTACCGGACGGCACCAGCGAAAACGTGCAGTTGACCGCGACCACCACGACGCCGCCGCAGGCCGGCCAGTTCCTGATCGGCGCCAACTCGACCGCGACCGCCGCCAACATCAACGCCGCGTTGACCACCGCCGTCGGCGGCCTCGCCAATGGCGCCCTGGTCGCGGCGTCCGCGCTGAAGGCGTCCAGCGAATTCTTCAGCGGCAGCCCGGTGCCGCGCGTCGGCGGTCCGCCGTTCGCCACCGCGACGACGCAGGTGCCCGGCACGGCTGCGAATACGCTCTCCTGGTATACTGGTGAAACCGGCACCGACCCCGCGCGCGGCACCGCGGTGGCACGCGTCGACGACGGCATCACCGTGCAATATGGCGCCCGCGCCAACGAGCCGGCGCTGACGGCGCAATTGCAGACCATCGCGGCCATGGCCGCCATGAGCACCACGGCCGGCGACCCGAACGCCACCAACCAGATCGGTGCACTCTACCAGCGCGTGGCAACAAAACTTCTGGCGCAGCCCGGCCAGCAGAGCGTGGAGGACATTCAGGCGGATTTTGCCGGCGCGCAGGCCGCGATGAAGTCGGCAGGCGATCGCCAGACCCAGACCAGGAACACCGCGGAGACCATGCTGCAATCGATCGAAGGCGTTACCGATGCGGAAGTCACGGCGAAACTCCTCGCCGTGCAGAACAGCCTCAACGCATCGTACCAGACGACAGCGATGCTGTATCAAACCTCGCTGCTGAAATTCCTGTAACGGGTCGGCCATCGCTGGCCTCCGTTATCGCCAGACTTAATGCTTGAGACTTTGTAATCCTTCCCGGTTGCCGCGGAATCATCTACCGATTCGGCGCTGGGGTCATTCTGAATTGGGGGGCTGATGAACCGTCACCAACGCCGGACTGCCGCTAAATCCGCGAAGATCACGCCCGGCTCGCGCGCGACCACACCGGCTGCGCTCTGCGAACTCGGTTTCAACCTTCTGCAGGTGGGACAGGTCGCCGAAGCCGAAGGCTGTTCCCGGCAAGCCCTGACTCAGGAGCCGAACTACGCCGACGCGATGCATCTGATGGGCATTGTCGCCTTTCACAACCGGCAATACGATCACGCCGTCGAGTGGATCGCGCTTGCCCTCCGGCAGGTGCCGAAACCCGAATACCTCTTGAGTCTCGGCAATGCATTGCAACAGTTGGGTCGGTTGGACGAGGCCCTGAAGGCCTACGATCGCGGCGTGATGTTCAAGCCCGAGGACGCCGAGCTGTGGAAGAGCATGGGCAATGTGCTCATCAAGCTGAAGCGTTCCGACGAGGCCGTGCTGAGTTTTCAGCATGCCTTGAAGTTCAATCCGCGCCATCTGGAAGCTGCGAGTACCTGCGCGCAACTGCTGTTCAATCTGAAACGCTATGACGAAGCGCTGGCCTTGTTCAATCAGTCCGACGAGATCGAGCCGGGGCGCGTAGGCCTCTTTCAGGTACGCGGCATTTGCTTCGAGCAGACCATGCGGTTCGAGGAAGCGCTGGTTGATTACAATCGGGCGCTGCAGCTCGATCCGCACCACGCTGAAACCCACTGCAATCTGGGCGTCGTCCATCTGAGATTCTTTCGCTTCGACGAGGCGCACGCGTGCTTCGATCGCTCGCTCAAGCTGAATCCGAAGCAGCCGACGACATTGACCAACAAGGCGCTTGCGCTGGTCGAACAGCATCGGTTCGATGAAGCCTTTGCGCTCTACGCGAAAGCGCTGGCCATCGATCCGGATAATCCGTCGACGCGCTGGAACTTTGCCATGCACAAGTTGCTGACCGGCGATTTCGAAACCGGCTGGGCCGGCCGCGAAGCGCGTTGGAAGGCCAATGTCGGCCTGATCGATCGCAACTTCACCCAGCCGCTTTGGCTGGGGCAAGAGTCCATCGCAGGCAAGACCATCCTGCTGCATGCGGACGAGGGATTGGGCGATGTGATCCATTTCGCCCGCTATGTGCCGATGGTGGCTGCGCTCGGCGCGCGGGTCATTCTCGAGGTCCCGGGCGCGATCCATTCCCTGATGCAGGGGATGTCCGGGGTGACGCACGGCGTGCCGCGCGGTTTCCCCATGATGCCGTCGTTCGACGTTCATTGCCCGTTGTCCAGCCTGCCGCTGGCGTTCCACACGCGGCTGGAGACGATTCCGGCGCCGGTGGCGTATCTGCCGCCCGTTCCGCAGGCGCTCTGCGAGGAATGGCAAAGCCGGCTTGGATCGCACGATCGCTTCCGCGTCGGCCTCGTGTGGTCCGGCAACCGGGTTCACAAGAACGATCACAACCGGTCGATAGCGCTACAGGCGCTGTCACCGATCCTGGATCTCGACGCCACCTTCGTCAGCTTGCAGAAGGATCCGCGCGACCAGGACATGGTCTTCCTTCGTGAACACGCCGAAATCCTCGACGTGAGCGAACACCTCACGGATTTCGTCGCGACGGCCGCTTTGATCTCCTGCCTCGATCTCGTGATCACGGTGGACACCAGCGTTGCCCACCTCGTGGGGGCGCTCGGCTGCCCGGTGTGGATCATGCTGCCGTTCACGCCCGACTACCGCTGGCTGCTCGATCGCGACGACAGCCCCTGGTATCCGACCGCGCGTCTGTTCCGGCAGACCGAAACGCGCGACTACGCACCCGTGATCGATCGCATTCGGGCCGAGCTGCAGTATCTGATCGGCGCGTGGCGGCCCACCCCGGAGATGGCCGAAGCCCCTCTCGCGGCATCTGCATCGCCCGACGAGCCGGCATTGACGAGCTGAGCTTCGCATCGGCTCGGCCGCCGCCGTCGCTCGGAGCCTGTTGGCTCCAGGCATGATCATGCCCGCGGGCCTTGCCGCCGCTCTGAAGACGCGCGGCGCTTTTTCCAACCTTCAATGATGTGCGAGCGAGCAGGACCTCGAAAGCTGGTCCGCGCGCTGTTTACGCCTGGTGACACCTGACCGCCGGTGACCGCCCGGCCGCCGGTGACCACCCGGCCGCGTCGAACTCTCCGCATCCCCTTCACCCTTTTTTAACCATGATTTTTAAACCGGCGCGGTAGCACCGCATCTGCCGGTCCAATTTAGTTTTCATTGACCATTTGGTTTCAGGGTCTCCCCAGGTTCGGCCAAGAAGGCTGACCGGGTTCGGCCAAGAAGGCCGGGCTGTTGCGTTACACCAGAAAGGTTGTGTTCATGTCTCTCTCCAACATCACCCTCTCGTCTTCGGTTCGCCAGAACCTGCTCTCGCTGCAGGATACCGCGAGCCTGCTCTCGACCACGCAGACCCGCCTCGCCACCGGCAAGAAGGTCAACAGCGCGCTCGACAACCCGACCAACTTCTTCACCGCCTCCGGCCTCGACGCCCGCGCCAGCGACATCGGCAACCTGCTCGATAGCATTGGCAACGGCGTGCAGGTGCTGCAGGCCGCCAACACCGGCATCACCTCGCTGTCAAAGCTGGTCGATACCGCCAAGTCGATCGCCAACCAGGCGCTGCAGCAGTCCTCGGGCTACAGCACGAAGGCCAGCTTGGAGTTCACTGGCGCTGCGACCGGCCAAACGACCACGGCAAGTGCTTCGAACCTGAACCAGGGCGCTCTCACCGGTAGCGTGTTCACCTTCACGAACTCGGCTGGTACCGCCGCCACGATCACGGTCGGTTCGACGGCTGTTGCCTACAATGCCACCGCCAAGACGGCGACGGTTAAGTCGCTGGACGACCTCAACCAGGCCTTGTCGGCGGCTGGCGTCAATCTGACGGCCTCGATTTCCGGCACGGATAAGCTGACCTTCACGTCGACGAACGACGGCGCGAGCCAGATTATCACCGGCACTACGGCAGCCGCGACCGCTGTTGCTGCCAACACCATCAACATCTCCGCGAACGCGGCTGGTGGTGGCGCTGGCGGAACCGTTGTCGCCGCAATTGCGGACTCGGTATCGCAGACCGCCCGTTCCAGTCTCGTTGCCCAGTACAACCAGATCATCCAGCAGATCACCACCACTGCGCAGGACGCGTCCTTCAACGGCGTCAACCTGCTCAACGGCGACACGCTGAAGCTGGTGTTCAACGAAACCGGCAAGTCGACCTCGACGATCACGGGCGTGACCTTCGATCCGAACGGTCTCGGCCTGAAGTCGCTCGTCAACGGCACCGACTTCATCGATAACTCAGCGACCAACTCGGTTCTGACGGCGCTCAACACCGCCAGCACCACGCTGCGCTCGCAGGCTTCGGCCTTCGGTGCCAACCTCTCGATCGTGCAGATCCGTCAGGACTTCTCGAAGAACCTGATCAACGTGCTGCAGACCGGGTCGTCCAACCTGACCCTGGCCGATTCCAACGAGGAAGCGGCCAACAGCCAGGCGCTGTCGACCCGCCAGTCGATCGCGGTCTCCGCGCTCGCGCTCGCCAACCAGTCGAACCAGAGCGTTCTGCAGCT
>Ga0081540_1003506_pt1 | contig 12385 bp, 10 predicted proteins | sample TabmetS2T1R1_FD_71024 | JGI IMG/M metagenome (GOLD analysis project Ga0081540, IMG submission 71024) | Tabebuia heterophylla rhizosphere microbial communities from the University of Puerto Rico - S2T1R1 | ecosystem: Host-associated > Plants > Roots > Rhizosphere ...
GAGGCCATTGGCCCCGGCGCCGAGGGCGTCGCGGTGATCTCGGCGCTCTCGCTCAAGGACGATCCGCGGGCGGCGGCGCGCGACCTGCGCGGCGTCGTCGAGCGCGCGCTCGTGCAGCAGGAGCGACGATGACGGCGATCGCGCTCACCATCGCGGGCTCCGATTCCGGCGGCGGCGCCGGCATCCAGGCCGATCTCAAGACGTTCTCGGCGCTGGGCGTCTACGGCGCCTCCGTCGTGACCGCACTCACCGCGCAGAACACCAACGGCGTGAGCGCGATCCACGACGTGCCGGCGGCCTTCGTCGCCGCACAAATGGACGCGGTCTTTTCCGATCTCGGCGTCGGCGCGGTCAAGATCGGAATGGTATCCCAGCGCGCGGTGATCGAAGCGATCGCGGCGGGGCTGGCGCGGTGGCGGCAGGATAAGGTGGTGCTCGATCCGGTGATGATCGCGACCTCGGGCGACAAGCTCCTTGCCGCCGACGCGGTCGAGGTGCTCAAGCGCGCGCTCATCCCGCGCGCCCTCGTCATCACGCCCAACCTGCCGGAGGCGGCGGCGCTGCTTAATGCGCCGGTCGCCCACAACGAGACCGAGATGCGCGAGCAGGGCGAGCGCCTGCTGGGGCTGGGGCCGCGCGCAGTGCTGATCAAGGGCGGGCACGCCAGCGGCGCCGAGAGCGTCGATCTCTTGATCGAGCCGCACGCCTTCGTGCGGCTTGCGGCCGACCGCGTCGCGACCCAGAACACCCACGGCACCGGCTGCACGCTGTCCTCGGCGATCGCCGCCGGCCTCGCCAAGGGGCTTGCGCTGAACGAGGCAGTGGGCGCCGCCAAGCGCTACGTGACGGCGGCGCTCGTCGCCGCCAACCGCATCAAGGTCGGATCGGGCCACGGCCCGCCGCACCACTTCCACGCCTGGTGGTGAAGGTGAGCTCCACAGCCATCCTCATGGACCTCTCACGCCCGTCGCGCCGGCAGGTATTGGGCGCAAGCCTGATCGGCGGCGTCGCCGTGTTTCTGGCTCCTCTGGGAAGCAGGGCCTTTGCGTCGTTGTTCGAAGACCAGTTGCTGACTAGGCCGGCCTGGAACGATGGCGTCCTGAAATATCGCATCGACGGTACGTCGAAGGTCATGGGAGAGAAAGTGTTCGCGCGCGACATCCGCGCCCGCGACATGCCGCATTGGCCGCAGCAGCAGTCGCACGCACTGATGCTGCGGGTGACCATGGCCGATCGCAGCTATGCCGGATTCGATCTCTCGGTGCTCGGCTCCGACCTTGCGCCCGACCGCGTGGTCACGGCGGCGGATTTGGCGCGCGACGGGTTTGCCTTCCCGGATTTTTACGGCGAGGACATTTTGCTCCCCGAAGGCAAGACGCCGGCGTATCTGGGCCAAGCCGTCGCGATCCTGATCTATCAGGATTTCGCCCGCTTGCGCTTCGCCAAGGAAAAGTTGCAGTTCAACGACGCGGTCATTCGCTATGGCGCCGTTACCGGCCCGCTGCAGCGCGACCCCTGGGGCTCATATCGCTTCGTGCGGGTCGGAGGCCCCACGCCCTACGATGACGACGTGTTTTCCTGCCTGAAACAAGGGCCGGTCTCCCCCGGCTACTCGCAGCATGAACCGGTGTGGCCGACGTCCGCGCGCGACGGCGATCCCGGCGCGCAGGGAATGTATTACGCCAAGTCCATCGATGACGAGCTGGCGCAGCCGCCGGCGGACTGGCTGGTGCTGACGCGCGACTATGCCACGCAGTCGGGCGATACCGCGGCGCTCGAGCCGGATAATGCCAATGGCTGGTACGACCGCGAGAAGCAGGACCTGCATCTCGTCGTGCCGACGCAGTCGCCGCAGGAAGTCGCGGCGGGCGCGGCGGCCATGCTGGGAAAAAGCCGCATCGGCCTGAAGCGGCTGTTCCTGCACCCATGCTTCACGGTTGGCTACGGCTCAAAGGATCACTGCACGATGCCGTACTACGGCCTCGTCGCTGCGGTTTACGGCGACGGCCGGCCGGTGCGGCTGGCCAACGATCGGTTCGATCAGTTTCAGAGCGGCCTGAAGCGGCACCAGTTCAGCATGGGCTACACGGTGGCGGTCGAGCGCAAGACCGGTCTGCTGCAATCGTTCCGCGCCGAAATCGCCGCCAATGGCGGCGGTCGCGCGAATTGCTCCGTTGCCCTTACCATCGTGGGCGCCATCTCGGCCCACTCGGTCTACTACTTTCCGAAAAGCGACATGACCGCGACCGCGATCGCGTCACGCGCCATCGACTGCGGCGCAGCGCGTGGCTACGGCGGGACGGAAACCCTGACGGCGACCGAGCTGATGATGGACGAGATCGCCGGCGAACTCGGCATCGATGCGATCGAGTTCCGTCTGCGCAACGTGTTGAAGACCGGGATGCGGAACACCCAAGGCGCGATCCCGCTCGGAACGCAACGCGCCGAGGCGGTGCTGGAGCAGGCTCGCGGCCATGCGCTGTGGACCGCCCGGGTCGCGCGCAAGCAGGCCTACGACGCCGCGCATCCCGGAAAACATTACGGGGTCGGCTTCGGCTGCATCCAGCGGCGCTTCGGCACCGGGTCCGAAGCGAGCCTCGCCAAGCTTGAGCTCGCGCCGGATGGCCGCATCGCGCTCTCCCACAGCGGAACGGAGATCGGCACCGGCACATCCTCGGCGCAGGCCGTCGCCTGCGTGCGCTGGCTGGGGCGGCCGGCCGATGCGCTCGACCTGGGCGTCACCGAGTGGCCCGACCTGCCGGTGGAAACGAGCGATGATCCGCACTCCACGCCCGAGGAGACCCGCCTCAGTCAAGCCGATCAAGATCGCCTGGCCAAGAATCCGCGCTGGACTCCCGTTTTTGCAGCACCGTCGAGTGCAAGCAACTCGTCGTACTACTTCTCGCATGCGACGCGGGAAGCAGCGCGCGTCGTTTATCTCCACGGGCTATGGCCGGCGGCGCTGGCAATCTGGGGCCGCGACGCAGGCGCGGCATCGCGCGCAATGAAGCTCGAGGATGCGCGCTGGCGCAACGGAGCGCTCGCGCTCGAAGGCCTGGAACCGCTGCCGCTGGCGCGGCTGGCGCAGGAGGCGCATGCGCGCGGACTCGTAGTTGGAGCCGCCGTGCATGCCTTCAACCGCTGGCAATGGGCCGAGGCCGATTTCGTCGTGGATGGCGCGTCGACGCGCGCAGCGGTGGACGCCCTGTCGGTGCGCTACGGCGACGGCGCGGGCGCGGTGAAGCAGGCGCTGGCGACCACGCCCAACCGTTATCACGTGCTCGACCGCCGCAGCGTGGTCTTTCCACCTACGCAGAACAGTAACGCGATGATCGGTTACAACACTGCCGCCGGCACCCTGATCGAGCTCGTGGTCGACGCAGCCAGCGGAAAGGTCACGCTGCTCAGCCACCACACCATTCTCGAATGCGGCAACATGCTCGTGCCGGAGCTGGTGTCGGGCCAGATCCAGGGCGCGACCGCCACCGGCATCGGCCTGGCGCTGCACGAATGGCTCCCGCTCTATGAGGACGGTCCGGGCGACGGCACTTGGAATTTCAATCGCTATCACCTGCCGCGCGGCAGCGACGTGGCGGTGTGGACGCAGACCGCCGAAGTTTTGCCGCCGCTGTCGGACAGCGAGCCGCCGAAGGGCATGGCCGAAGTGGCGGGGATCCCGATCATGGCGGCGATCGTGAACGGCATCGCGCATGCCATCGGCCATCGCTTCCGCACGCTGCCGGTCACGCCGGATCGGATCCTGGAGGTCCTGGCATGACCCTTCCGACCCGCCCGCTGACGGTAACGATCAACGGCCGGCGCTACGGTCCCATCGACGTGCCCGAAGGCCTGATGATGATCGAGGTGCTGCACGAGGTGCTCGGTCTCACCGGCTCGCGCCTGGGCTGCGGCATCGGCATCTGTCATGCCTGCGTGGTGATTTGGGATCGCGACGATCAGACCAGCGAGGAGGTGCAGACCTGCATCACCGGCGCCGGCTTCTTCGACGGCAAACGCATCCGCACCATCGAGGGCATCGCCCGGAGGAACGACAAGGGCGATCTCCTCGAGCTGTCTGCGGTGCAGCAGGCCTTCCTCGACCAGTTCAGCTTCCAATGCGGTTACTGCACGCCGGGCTTCGTCAATGCCGCCACCGTGCTGATCGAGCGGCTCAAACGCACGCCGGTGCCGCGCGGACAGGTCGAGGCCACGGTGGCCGCGGCGCTTGAGAAACACATCTGCCGTTGCACCGGATACGTGCGCTACTACCAAGCGGTGCGCGACATGATCCTCGCGACGCCCGGCCTGACGCGGGACGCCGGATGATGGCGCGCCGCGTCGGCCGGCGGGTCGTCAGCCTCGCCGCGATTGTCCTCATCGCAGGCGTCGCCGCGGCCGCGGTCGCGACGCGAAACCTCCGGTCCGGCAAGACCGGTGGCCCGCTGCAAACAGTGAGCGCGCCGGCCGACGTCGTCGCGCGCGGAAAATACCTGGCCGAGGCCGCAGACTGCGCCGCCTGCCACACCGCCCCTGGCGGCGCGCCGTTCGCCGGCGGCCTGGCGATGCCGAGCGGCTTCGGCACGATTTACGCGACCAATATCACCCCCGATCCCGACGATGGCATCGGCCGCTGGAGCGCGGAGGATTTCTGGCGTGCGTTGCACGACGGGATCAGGCGCGACGGGCAGCAGCTCTATCCGGCAATGCCCTACACGTCCTATCGCGGCATGACGCGAGCGGATGCGGACGCGATCTACGCCTATGTGATGCGACTCCCCCCGATGAAGGTGGCGAACCGAAGGACCGAGCTCAATTTCCCCTTCGACTTCCGCCTCGGCATGCTGGGCTGGAACGTCCTGTTCTTGCACGACAGCCTTCCTGCGGTATCCGCCGGAAGCTCTCCGGCGTGGCAGCGCGGCCGCTATCTGGTGAACGTGCTGGGACATTGCGGGGAATGCCACACGCCCCGCGGCATCGCGGGTGAGATGGAGTTGTCGCGCGCGTTAACCGGGTTCGCACTCGGGCGCGTCGCCGCGCCCGATATCACGCCGGCCGCGCTCGCATCCCGCGGCTGGACCGCCGCGGGACTGCGAGCCTACCTCGGTCGCGGGCTCGCCCGTCAAGGCTCGGCGTTCGGCGATATGCACTCGGTGATCATGCTCAGCACGAGAAATCTCACGGCGGAGGATCTCAGTGCCGTCGCGATCTATCTGCTCGGCGACAACCCGCCACTGTCCGCGCCGCTGCCGGCCACCGATGCGACGCAAAGCGCCGCCGCAAGCGAGGCGGGGAGGATGAGCTATGTGGCGCTGTGCGCCGGCTGCCACGGCCTGGGTGGCAACGGCATCCCGAACACGGTGGTCGCGATGCGCAACAACAGCACGCTACGGCTTGCCGATCCACGCAACCTGATCGTTGCGATGCTGGACGGGCTCGGGGCAGCGAATTTCCCGCATCACGTGAGCATGCAGGCAATGCCGAGCTTTGCCGACAAATTGAGCGATGCGGAGGCCGCCGCGCTCGCAAACTACCTGCGCGTGACCTGGGGCGGGCAGAAGGGCGACGTGACGCCGGCTGCCGTGCAGGCGCTGCGCTGAGGAAATGTCACGGTTTGTCCGTCGCGGCGACCTGCTCGGTCCCGCCGACGTAGCGCTGCACGAGGTCTTTCCAATCCGCCCGATGGATGATCTTCAGCAGCGCGCGGTTCACCGGTTCCTTGATCGGACTGTCGGTGGGCAACGCAATGGCGTAGTCGCGCACCGCCAATATGTGAGGCAGAACCTGCAGATCGCGCCAACCGTATTGCTTGATCAGGTGGCCGAGGATCGCTCGCTCGTAGACGAGAGCCTGGACATCGCCGCGTTGCAGCGCCTTGATGGCCTGGATCACGAATGGATAGGTCCGTCCGGAAAGCCCTTGGGCGTTCAGCCATTGTTCGCCCGTGGTCGCCGACACCACGGCGACGCGCGCGCGCGCCAAATCGCCGGGCGTGCTGACGGTGCTCTTGAGCCGGCCGACGACGAACGAAGACGCCAATGTCGCGGAAAAAAGCGCCACGCAGAAGATGCTGGCAAACATCCACACCATGGCCACTGCTCGACCGCGAAAGGTAACGGGCACCTTGTCGCCATAGCCGGTGGTGGTCATGGTCACGGCCGCCCACCACACGCCATCGGCAATTCCGTGCAAGGGGCGCGGATCAAAGTGGGTTTTCTGGCGTCGCTCCGCCAGCCAGATCAGCATACCCACCAAAACCAGCCCGGCGAGCAGGAGCGCGATCGCGGCAATGACTTGGTAAGTGAAGAAGCTGGCCAATGTTGCGAGCACACCGCCTTGCGGCTCGGCGTGCACCGCGATGCCGAGGCCCGCGGCGAAATAGGGGTGCGAGAAATCGAAACGTGCCTCGCCCTCGAGCGTAACCGGGACGGCCGCAACCGCGGCGTCGATCTGCCGCCGCTCTACGGCGTCCAGAAGACCCGCAAGGTCGTAATCGTATTCACGAAATTCGAAAGGCATTTTCAGGTCGGCGGCAATCTCCTTCCACAGATCGATGCTCAGTCCGCTCCATTGCCCATCGTCGCTGTGCAGGACAAACGGCGGCACGCGCATGGTGCCAACGACCACTTTCGTCGTGGTTGCCGCGCCGTCGGCTTGTCCGTGCGACGGAGCGGCGGAGATCCACAAAAGAAGCGCCAGGCCAAATAGCCCAAATAGCAGCCGCGATGTCACCGCGACGGCTTTCAGGACGTGGTTCGCGCCCGATGTGGCGAAGTTGCAGGGGCTGTCATCGTAGCCACGAGCTCGCATCGCACGTTTCAAAGTCACGCTCGAGTTGCCTGCCGGTCTGCTTCGAAACTCGCTCCAACACCCATCACAAGGCTCGTGCATTTCGCAACCTTGGGACGCGGCGGCCTTCACCGAGTAAGCGGCTTTGTTGCGATGTACCCCGCTCGTTGGAACAACGCCTGCCCGCTCGGGGATAAACAGAAATCGATAAAGGCCTTGGCAGTCCCGAACGGCGGGCCCGCCGTGACGAGGAATAGCGTCCGGCTCAGCGGATAATGTTTTGAGCTGATGGCTTCGGGGGTCGCCGACACCGGCGCTGACTGGGAATCCGCAGAGAGGCGGACCGGCTTCACGTGATCTCCTCCGCCCCGCAAGGCGCCCAGACCGGTATAGCCGATCGCTCCTGTCCGGGCGGCAACTTCAGCCACAATCGCTTCGTTGGTCGGCAAGTAGCGAACGGAGGGAGCATACTCTTCGTTGCGCAGTACACGCTCGCCGAACAGCGACGCGGTTCCAGAGCCCGCCGCCCGTGCGAAGGGAAGGATTTCCGCATCCCGGGCTTCCAGCTCGCTCCAGTTGCGGACTTTCCCGGTGAAGATGTCGTGGAGTTGATCGAGGCCCAACGTAGCGACCGGGTTGGCGCCATTGACGATGACCGTGACCCCATCAAGCGCCAGCGCGAATGTTGTCAGCTCGATAGCCTTCGAGCCGGCGTAGTCGCGTTCGCGTTGCGACAGCTCACGCGACGTCATGCCGATATCGATCATTCCGTGCAACAGCGCGGCCACACCGTCGCCAGAGCCGCCACCGCGCACGATGACGTCGGCCTGCGGGGCCCTCGTCATGAAGTCCTCGGCGCAGGCCGTTACAACTGGACGCATCGATTCCGAACCCACCACCTGCACCGAGCCGGACGATGACGCGGCGTTCTGCGCGGCACCACCGAAGTAGAGAATGGCGCCGGCGACGGCGAGCAGGATCGGCAGGGCGTAAAACGCCAAGCGAGTGAGATAAGGGCGTCGCAAGCTGCTGGTTGTCGGCACACCTGACATCCCGACTGGGGTCGCACACGCCGGCAGCGCCGTCTGATGCTAGCTCGGTATCAAAGGTTCAGGGGAACTCGATGATTCCAATGCGGCTTTGGCCTGCCCATGCGAGGGTGGGGATACGGAATGGTAAGCGGACCGACGTGACAAGATGACGACATGCTTGCATGGATGCCGGCATTCGGTGTCCAGCGTGGGGCGGGTTTCACCGGTGGTGGCGGAGCGGAGGAGCTCAACGAATCGGGCTACGTCGAGGGTCAGAATTTGACGCTCGAATACCGCTGGACGGAAAAATCAGGCGCGCGGAAAGCCGCGGTGGTTCTACGCCTTCGCCTTCACCACCTTCTGCCGCTGCTCGCCCAAGCCGTCGATGCCGAGCGTGACGACGTCGCCCGCCTTGAGGAATTTCGGCTCGGGCTTCATGCCGAGCCCGACCCCGGGCGGAGTGCCGGTGAGAATGACGTCGCCCGGCTCCAGCACGAAATACTGCGAACAGCACCAGACGAGATGTCTGCAGTCGAAGATCATGGTGCCGGTATTGCCGCGCTGGCGCTTTTCCCCGTTGACGTCGAGCCACATGCTCAGCCGCTGCGGGTCCCTGACCTCGTCCTTGGTGACCAGCCACGGGCCGAGCGGACCGAAGCTTTCCGCGCTCTTGCCTTTGACCCACTGTCCGCTGCGCTCGATCTGGAACAGGCGCTCGGACACGTCGTTGCCGAGGCAATACCCGGCGACCACGTCCAACGCCTTGTTCTTCGACAAGTAACGCGCGCGCTGGCCGATGACGATCGCAAGCTCGACCTCCCAGTCCAGCTTGCTCGAATCCTTGGGAATGATCGTGTCGTCGTTAGGCCCGCAAATGCAGGACGTCACCTTGTTGAAGATGATCGGCTCTTTCGGGATCGGCGAGCCGGTCTCGGCCGCGTGGTCGGAATAGTTCAGGCCGATGGCGATCAAATTGCCGATGCCGCCGACGCAGGCGCCGAGGCGAGGATTGCCGCGAACGAGCGGCAGCTTGTCGATCGACGCCTTGCGGATCTTGGCGAGTCCCTTGGGCGACAGCGTCTCCCCGGCGATGTCCGGCACCACTTTCGAGAGGTCGCGGATGGCGCCTTTGGAATCGATGATTCCCGGCTTTTCGCGGCCGCGCGGGCCGAAGCGGACGAGCTTCATGGAGTCTCCTTGGGGCTGAGAGATTCGTCGACGGCAGCGAGGCCGATCATGCGTCGGGCCTCCGTGAGGGGCAAGGAAAGCGGTTTTGCGGGGCGGTGACTGCTCCTCGGCTGAGTAAAGTGTGTCCAAAGCTAGGCGTGAGCCCGCATCTCTGTTGCTGACCAGCAACAGCTGTCGAGATAGTGCGCGAACTGGCGCATTATGCGGCGTTTTCGGTTGCAATCCGACCCTGCCCCGCACAGGATCACCGCCACGCACCTGGTCCGCGCGCCAAGCTGCAAGCGACGCGGGTTCGGGCGCCGAGACGATGGCAAACCCCCTCCTCAGGGCTTTGCCGGATCATTTGATTAATTGGGGGGTGCGACGAGGCCGGCGTGAGCCGGCCTCGTTCGCGTTCCGGACCTCACCGTTCGCGGAAATATTGGAGCTGGCTGATCCAAGCGTCACTTCGACTTGCCCGCGCGCTTTGAGCTCGCCGGTTTGGCAAGCTGTTTTGCCCGCGCCGCGGCGACCGTTTCCCACGATCGCGCCATGGCTTGCAATTGCTTCTTGTGCACGGGGTCCGTCACGGCGCTCGCCAGCTGCCGGCACTTCTCCGCAAGTTCGACGTATGCCAAGCCCTTGCGCATTGTTGCACCTCACGTCGTTTTGGATCCCGGCTTTCCCCGCTATTGCGGCTCGGCAGGAATGACGAGCTGAAAGGGCGGTCCTCACAGCACCCCCGGATAGATCCCGCCGTCGATGAGCAGGCTTTGCCCGGTGATATAGCCGGCCTGCGCCGAGCATAAAAAGGCGCAGGCGTCGCCGAACTCAGCCGGCGTGCCGAAGCGTTTGGCCGGCACGCTCGCCATGCGCTCCTTTCTCGCCTGTTCGATCGAGATACCCCGCTTCTTGGCGCCCATCGCCACGTTCGAGGCCAGCCGCTCGGTGTCGAATGCGCCGGGCAGGAGGAAATTGATGGTGACATTGGAGCCGGCGACCGAGCGCGCCACTCCGGCGAGAAACGCGGTTAGGCCGGCGCGCGCCCCCGAAGAAAGATCGAGCCCGGAGAGCGGCATCTTCACCGACCCCGACGTAATGTTGACGATGCGGCCGAAGTTCTTGGCGCACATGGAATCGATGACCTTCTGCGTGAGCTCGATCGCGACCACCATGTTGGCGGTGACGCCGTCGATCATCTGCGCGCGTGTGAGCTCGCGAAAGTCGCGAAACGGCGGACCGGCGTTGTTGTTCACCAGGATGTCGGGTTCGGGGCAGGCGTCGAGCAGCGCTGCCTGTCCTTCCGCCGTCGCCACATCGGCCACGACCGCCGTCACGTTGGCGTCGGTCGAAAGCCGCAGTTCCTCCGCCGTCGCCGCGAGCGTTTTGTCGTCGCGCCCGTTGACGACGACCTCGCAACCGGCCTGCGCGAGCGCAAAGGCGCAGGCGCGGCCAAGCCCGCGGCTCGAGGCACACACGATGGCCTTGCGGCCCGAAATTCCGAGATCCATGGGTTGATCCGAACTGGTGGAAAAAAGGAAACGATGGCGACTTTACACTCTCGTCCCCGCGCCATGTCCATACCTGCCGCCGCATCGGACCGCAAACTGCGGTCACTGCCGGCCTTGCCGGGCGGGCCTTGGCGGCGGTACCGTCGCTTGCGATGCAACCCTCGCCCGAACGCACGCTGCCGACCGCCGCCGACGTCGATGCCGCCGCGCGGCGTCTTGCGGGGATTGCCTTGCACACCCCGCTCATCACGTCGCCCGCGCTCGATGCGCGCACCGGCGGGCGCGTGTTTCTCAAGGCAGAGACCTTGCAGCGCACGGGCTCGTTCAAGTTCCGCGGCGCCTACAACAAGCTCTCGTCCATCCCGCAGGCGCAACGCGCCGGCGGCGTGGTAGCGTTTTCCTCCGGCAATCACGCGCAGGGGGTCGCGGCGGCGGCGGCGCTGCTCGGCATGCCGGCGGTCATCGTCATGCCGGCGGATGCGCCGCGTCCGAAGCGGGAGCGCACGGCGGCGTTCGGCGCGGAGGTGGTGCTCTACGACCGCGCGCGCGAGGACCGCCAGGCCATCGCGCAGGACCTCGCCGAGAAGCGCCACGCCGCGCTGGTGCCGCCCTATGACGATCCACTCGTCATTGCCGGGCAGGGCACTGCCGGCCGCGAGATCGTCGAGGATCTATCAGCACAAGGATTGGTCGCCGACGTCGTCGCCGTGACCGCCTCGGGCGGCGGGCTCACCGCCGGCATTGCGCTTGCGGTGAAGGCGCGGATGCCGCAGGCCCACCTGTTTACCGCTGAGCCCGAGGGCTTCGACGATCACGCCCGCTCGTTCAAGAGCGGACAGCGGGAGAAGAACGCCGCGCTCACCGGCACCATCTGCGACGCGCTGATGGCGCAGACCCCCGGCGAACTCACCTTCGCCATCAACCGGGCGCTGGTCGGTGCGGGCGCCGCGGTGAGCGATCAGGAGGTGGCCGCCGCGGTCGCCTTCGCCTTTCGCGAGCTCAAGCTGGTGGTGGAGCCGGGCGGGGCGGCCGCGCTTGCCGCACTGCTGTCCGGCAAGATCGACGTCAAGGGCAAGATCGCGGTCGCCGTCCTTTCCGGGGGCAATGTCGATCCGGAATTGTTTTACCGGCTCGTCGCGTGACCGGACCCCGCGCCAGGGCGGTATCTAGGGCATGTTCGGTTCATACCGGATGACGTACGGGCGTCATGGCCGGGCGTTATGCGCAGGCACGACGGCGATAAGGTAGTTCAATCCGATCGGGACAGGCTCTAGCGGTTGTCGTGCTGTCGTCGGTCCCCCATTCCTCATTCGCGCTCCGGCTCGCAATCTTCTACGCCGCGCTGTTTCTCACTCTCGGCGTGCAGTTGCCGTTCCTGCCGCTGTGGCTGGCGGCCAAGGGGCTCGACGCGGGCGCGATCGGCATTGTCCTCTCCGTCCCCATGGTCGTGCGGGTCGCCGCGATCCCGCTTGCCACGCGCAGCGCCGACCGGCACGACGCGCTGCGCGCGGCGATGGTCATTGCGTCCGCGCTGGCGCTCATCGGTTACGGCGCGATGGGAGTTGCGCAAGGAGTTGTGGCCATCACCATCGCATTCGCGCTGGCGTCGGTCTTCTACGCGCCGCTCATGCCGCTTTCCGACGCCTATGCGTTGCGGGGGCTCGCCGCGCTGGGGCGCGCCTATGGGCCGGTGCGGCTGTGGGGCTCTGCCGCCTTCATTGTCGGCAGCTTCGGCGCGGGGCTTTTGCTCGACGTGCTGCCCGCGCGCGATCTCATTTGGCTCATCGTGGCGGCGTTGGCGATCACCGCCGCCGCGGCCTGCGCGCTGTCGCCGCTTGGCTTGCGCGCGAGCCGCCCGGCAGACCGCGTCTCCTCGGCGCGGGATTTGCT
>Ga0081540_1003507_pt1 | contig 12383 bp, 13 predicted proteins | sample TabmetS2T1R1_FD_71024 | JGI IMG/M metagenome (GOLD analysis project Ga0081540, IMG submission 71024) | Tabebuia heterophylla rhizosphere microbial communities from the University of Puerto Rico - S2T1R1 | ecosystem: Host-associated > Plants > Roots > Rhizosphere ...
AATTCGTCGATGGCATGCTCGACGACATGCTGGATTTCACGCTGGGCCATGGATTTTTCCGGGTCGTCGGGAGCGGCGAGGGGAAACTGGATGATCTGCGCCTCGAGCGCGCCTTGCGGCAGGGAGTCCAACTCGACGGCGGGCCGCTGGCGGCGCAGCCGGCCCAGCGCCTCGTTCATCGCGATCCGCGACAGCCATGTCGCCAGGCTGGAATCGCCGCGAAAGCTTTCCAGATGGGTGAAGGCGCGCGCGTAAGCTTCCTGCACGACGTCCTCGGCCTCGCCGTCATTGCGCAGGATGCCGCGGGCAAGCCGGTAGAGCCTGCGATTGTTCGCCTGCATGATGGCGCGAACCGCCGCTTCGTCGCGGTTGAGCGCGCGGCGCACCAGTTCGGCGTCGCTGGTGTCGAGAGGGGCGGTTTGCGGTACGTGTGCCTGGCGCATGATGCTTCCACCAATAACAGGGTATCGGGATTGGATGCAGGGAAAGGAAGAAGGTTCCCGGGAATTTGCAGGCATTTTGTGGGGTGCGTTAACCCTGCATCATGCGCGCACAGCCTCCTGGCCGCGGGCATGGACCTCCAGCGCATCGAGGAAGCATCGTACCTTGGCGGGAACGAACTGGCGGGCCGGCAGCAACGCATGGATGTTGAGCGGCTCGCAGACGTGATCGGCGAGGATGCGTCGCAGCGATCCGGTTTCGATGGCCGCGTTGGTAAAGCTCGCCGTCACCCGCAGCACGCCGAGTCCCGACAGCGCCGCCTGCAATCTTATGTCTGCATTCGAACTCACCAGCCGTGACTTCTGAACGCTGACATGTTCGGTGACGCCATCAGGCGTGGTGATCGCCCACGGCGCGTCATTGGGGCCGGTCAGCATCGGAAGCCGGGCAAGCTCTTCCAGCGTGCGGGGCGCGCCGAACTTGTCCAGCAGCGAAGGCGCGGCATACAGGCCGCGTTCCAGCGAGGAGACCTTCCGGATCACAATTCCCGTCGAAGGCAGCGGCGCTTCCAGCATCGCAAACACGATGTCGTAGTTCTCCGCCACCGGATTGACGATCTCATGCTCGACGTCGATCCGGATGGCGAGGTCCGGATAGCGGCCCATCAATTCGATCGCGACCGGACCGGCATGATGGGCGCCGAATTCGTAAGGCGACTTGATGCGAAGCGTGCCTGACATCGCGCTGCTCATCGCGAGCGCCTCGCCATGCGTATCGTGCAGTGCGGCGAACAGCGGCCTGACCTTCTGATACAACGTGTCGCCGGCGTCCGTCAGGCGCAAATGGCGCGTGGAGCGCTCGATCAGCCTCAGGCCCAGATTGGCCTCCAGCCGCTGCACTGCAGCACTGAGGCTCGATTTGGGATGCCCCAATACGCGCGCGGCGGCGCTAAAGCCGCCATGCTGCACGACCTCGCAAAACAGCTCCCAATCGCGCCAATCCATCCGCTATTTGTCCATGGGGCGGGACAGTGTGTTCAGGATATCCGGATATCCGGGGATACGTCGACCGCCTAGAAGATGGCATAAGATAAGCGGGCTTCGCAAAACACCAGAGGGAGGAATCGGATGTCGGACGACGGAATCTTTCTTCGCAATTGCTGGTACGTCGCAGCCTGGAATCACGAACTGATCGACGGCAGGAAGCTCGCCCGCACCATTCTGGAAAAGCCGGTGGTGATCTATCGCGGCGCCAGCGGCAGGGTGGTGGCGCTCGACGACCGCTGCTGTCATCGCGCGGCGCCGCTGTCGATGGGCCGGATCGAGGGCGACGACATCCGCTGCATGTACCACGGCATGAAGTTCGAGCCCGGCGGCAAGTGCATCCAGATCCCGGGCCAGGACATGATCCCGGCGAAACTCGGCGTGCGCAGCTATCCCGTAGTCGAGCGCTACAACCTGATCTGGATCTGGATGGGCGACATCGAGAAGGCCGATCCGAACCTGATCGTGGACTATCCGCCGCTCGCCGACCCGAAATGGCGGGGCCTGCCCGGCTACATGCACTACAAGGCCAACTGGCTGCTGATCGTCGACAACTTAAGCGACTTCGCCCATCTCGCCTTCGTGCATACGCATACGCTCGGCGGCTCCGAGGAATACGCCTACAAGACCAAGCCGGTGACGATCGAGAAACTCGACGACGGGTTTCGCGTCGAGCGCTGGCACATGAGCGCCGATCCGCCGCCCTATCATTGCAAGGTGATCTCGAACAGGACCGACAAGATCGATCGCCGCAACATCGGCCGCATGCTGATCCCCGGCACCTTCTTGCTCGACACCATGTTCGCGCCGGCCGGCCAGGGCGCGGAGAAGGGCGTCCAGGTGCCTGGCACGAGGCAATATCGCAACGCCCAGTTCATGACGCCGGAGACGCGCAGCACCACGCACTTCTTCTGGAACTACCTGCACGATTTCGACATCGACAATCCGAACATCTCGCTGTCGCTTCGTCACAGTCTCGAGGAGGCGTTCAACGAGGACCTTGCGATCATCGAGGCGCAGCAGAAGGTGTTCGATGCCGATCCGAACTATCAGCTGCTCGCGATCGGCGCCGACGCGGCGCTGACCTATTTCCGCTGGGTGCTGGCGCGGCGGATCGAGGCGGAGAAGAACGCAGCCAAAGCGGCTTGATCCTTCCTTCTCCCCGTGTGGGAGAAGGTGGCACAGGCGGCCGTCGGCCGCCGTACTTAGAGGACGCCGATGCTTTGCATCGGCTATGGACGCGGAGCGGCGGCGAGCCGGATGAGGGGTCCTCTCCGCGGAGACAGACCCCTCATCCGCCTTCGCTTCGCTTCGGCACCTTCTCCCACAAGGGGAGAAGGAAGAGAGTGCTCCGCTCTATCCCCGTCATTGCGAGCGAAGCGAAGCAATCCTTCGTTACGCGGCGAGATGGATTGCTTCGTCGCGTTGCTCCTCGCAATGACGGCTGCGGCGCAGTTACTTCGCCGCGACCACCATGATCTCGACATTGTACTGGGGCGCGGCGAGTTTGGCCTCGACGGTGGCGCGGGCCGGGGTGTTGCCGGCCGAGACCCAGCCGTCCCACACCGCGTTCATCTCCTGAAAGGTCTTCATGTCGGTGATGTAGATCGTGGCCGACAGCAGCTTCGATTTGTCGGTGCCCGCCTTGGCGAGATGGCCGTCGATGATCGAGAGGATGTCTTGCGTCTGCTCGGTCACGCTCTTGCCGGCCGCCTTGCCGGCGACGACGCCTGCGAGATAGACGGTGTTGCCGTGGACGACGACCTGGCTCATGCGAGGTCCGGTTTCGAAGCGCTGGACAGTCATGTTGTTCTCCTGAAAGGGGGCGGCGGTTTCTTAGCGCGCTCGCGCACCATGCGCCACTGCGTTATTTGCATCGATGGCACTGATGCTTCGCCTAGCCCGCAGCCTTCGCCGCAGCGCGTCCCGCATTCCGCCCCGAGAACAGGCAGCCGCCGAGGAACGTGCCTTCCAGCGAGCGATAGCCGTGCACGCCGCCGCCGCCGAAGCCCGCGGCTTCGCCTGCGGCATAAAGCCCCTTGATGATCTGGCGGTCGGTGCCGAACACGCGCGAGTCCAGATCGGTCTCGAAGCCGCCCAGCGTCTTGCGGGTCAGGATGTTGAGCTTGACCGCGATCAGCGGGCCGTGGACGGGATCGAGAATCCGGTGCGGCGTCGCGGTGCGGATCAATCTGTCGCCGATGTAGCGCCGCGCGTTGTGCAGGTTCATCACCTGCGCGTCCTTAACGTAAGGATTCGATATCTCGCGGTCGCGCGCTTCGATCTGCGCCTTGATGTGGTCGAGCCTGAGCAGGTCGTTGCCGACGAGCGCATTCATCGCGCCGACCAGTTCGCCAAGATCGTTGCGGACGATGAAGTCGGCGCCGTTCTGCTTGAACGCTTCGACCGGCGCAGGTGCGCCCTTGCTGGTGGCGCGCCTGATGGTCATGCGCCAGCTCTTGCCGGTGAGGTCGGGATTCTGCTCGGAGCCGGAGAGCGCGAATTCCTTCTTGATGATGCTCTGGGTCAGGATGAACCAGGAATAATCGTAGCCGGTGCCCATGATGTATTCGAGCTGGCCGAGCGTATCGGAGCCCGGGAATAGCGGCGCGGGCAGGCGCTTGCCCGTGGCGTCGAACCACATCGAGGACGGGCCGGGCAGGATGCGGATGCCATGGCGCGGCCAGATCGGATTCCAGTTTCGGATGCCTTCGACATAGTGCCACATCCGGTCGCGGTTGATCAGCCGCGCGCCGGCAGCTTCCGTGATCCCGATCATGCGGCCGTCGACATGTTCGGGCACGCCGGAGATCATGTGCTTCGGCGGCTCGCCCAGGCGCTTCGGCCAGTTCTGCCGGACCAGATCGTGATTGCCGCCGATGCCGCCGGACGCGACGATCACTGCCTGCGCGCGCAGCGTGAAATCGCCGATCACCTTGCGCGACGAACTCTTGCCGCGCTCGACATGGTCAGGTTCGAGCACCGAGCCGCCGACGCCCTCGACTGCGCCGCTCCTGGTCATGAGTGTGTCGACGCGGTGGCGAAAGCGGAACGTGAGCAAGCCTTTTTCTTGTGCTTCACGCGCGCGCCGCACGAACGGCTCGACAATGCCGGGCCCGGTGCCCCAGGTGACATGAAAGCGGGGCACCGAATTACCATGGCCCATCGCGTCGTAGCCACCGCGCTCGGCCCAGCCGACCACCGGAAAGATACGGTGTCCCATCGCACGCAGCCATGCGCGCTTCTCGCCCGCCGCGAACGCAACATAGGCTTCCGCCCAGCGCTTCGGCCAATGATCGTCGTCGCGGTCGAAGCCCGCGGTGCCCATCCAGTCCTGCAGTGCGAGATCATACGAATCGTTAATGCCGAGCCGGCGCTGCTCGGGACTATCAACCAGAAACAATCCGCCGAACGACCAAAACGCTTGTCCGCCAAGGCTTTGTTCGCCTTCCTGATCGACGACGATGACGCGCTTGCCGGCGTCTGCGATTTCAGTAGCCGCGACCAGTCCCGCCAGTCCGCCGCCCACCACGATTACGTCTGCATCATCAGCCATTGCATCCTCCCCAGCCGGTTTGGATTCAAGACCGCGTCATTGCATGTGGTCAAACGGCAAATCGCTGTTGCCTGTAGCCGCGCCGCCACCGAGACGACGCGGGTCGTGTTCCAGTTCGGGACCTTTTCGCGCAAAGGGTGCAGCGGCCCGGCAACACTTGATTTGAATTTGTTGTGACGGGCCTTCGCTGCCTAGACAAAAGCGCGATCTCAAACGACGCTACACGTGTCTTGCATCACCAAGACGATCTCTTCGGTTTCGGCGCTTTTCGATTGGGGCTGGGAATTATGAAGCTGGTGACGGGGTTGCTTGCAGCGGTGCTGCTGCTGGCGGGGGTAGGAGTGAGCCATGCGGTGGTGCGGATTGCCGATGATCGTGGAGGTCGAATCGGCACCTACGTGGACAAATATCAGGGCCTGCGCACCTCCGGCGAAACCGTCATCATCGATGGCCTGTGCGCCTCGGCCTGCACCATCGTCCTCGGCGCGGTTCCCCATGACCGGATTTGCGTGACCTCCCACGCCAACCTCGGCTTCCATGCCGCCTGGGACTTCGGCGCCAACGGCCGTGCGGTGACCAACGCCGAAGCAACGCAGATGCTGTATTCGATGTATCCGACGCCGGTGCGGAGATGGATCGCAGCGCGCGGCGGCCTGACCCCGCGCATGATCTTCCTGCGCGGCAAGCAGCTTCAGGCCATGTACCGGCCCTGCTATCTCGACGCCCAGGCCTCCACGAACAAGCCGGCATCGCGCTGATACGGGCGACGCAGGTCCCGGCCAGTTCGAATCGCATCTCGCCGTCATGGCCGGGCATAGCAGTCTGTCTTGCGCAGACTGCGTAAACTTGTCGGCGCTCCCGGCCATCCGCGTTTTAGCCGCGTGAAAGGCAAGACGTGGATGCCCTGGAAAAGCCCTGGCATGAACAGTCTGAAAGCATGACCCTCCGCGCCCGCCCGGACTTTTCCTCCGCATGACGTGATGTCAACGGCGGCCATTACGCTTGCCTGCCCGGGAAACAGGCCCTATCTGAATCCCATGGTCCAGCCGGTCTCCAGCCAATCGGGAATGATGGCGGCAACCCCGTCTCAGGGCAGGGTGGCGTCCATCATCGCTTACGGCGCTGCCGGCCTCGGCGCGCTGGTCGTGCTCGGCGCGGCCGCATTGTGGTTCCATTACGGCACCGCTGTGTTTTTCGAGATGATCGCCGCCGGCATCTCGGCCTGTTTCTGATCCGGCAAGAAGGAATTCCAGGATGGACCGGACCACTCGCCCGCTGGTGATCATCGCGGCCTTTGCCGGCAGCCTGCTGATCGGCCTTGTGCTCATGCTGTGGACGCTCGGAGGCTTGCGCAGCGCCACCGCGCCGGCCGCGATCGGCGGGCCTTTCCAACTGGCCGACCAGGCCGGCCAAACCGTCACCGAGCAGAATTTGAAGGGCAAGCCGACGCTGATCTTCTTCGGCTTCACCCATTGCCCCGATGTCTGCCCGACCTCGCTGTTCGAGATTTCCGAGGTGCTGAAGGCGATGGGCAAGGACGCCGACCGCGTCAACGCCTGGTTCGTATCCGTCGATCCCGAACGCGACACGGCGGCGGCGATGAAGGATTATCTCTCGAGCTTCGACCCGCACCTGAAAGGCCTGACCGGTGCGCCCGATGCGGTGGCGAAGGTGCTCTCGGCCTACCGCGTCTACTCCAAAAAGGTCCCGCTCAAGGACGGCGACTACACCATGGACCACACGGCGCTGATCTACCTGATGGATCGCCAAGGTCAGTTCGTCGCGCCGTTCAACCTGAAGCGGACGCCCGAAGAAGCCGCCAAGGATCTGAAGCGGTATCTCTGACTAGGCACCCGGTACCGGAAACCTGAAAAACGGCCCTCGCATCGTGGGCCGGATGGTCTATAAGGCCGTCAAATTCCGCCAGATATTGCCGTAATGCCAGACCTGACCACGCTGATATCCCGTGTGAAGCCGCTTCGAATCATCCGCGTCCTTGCGGCCGGATTGTCGCTTGCGGCCGCGCTGGCGGCTGTTCTGCCCGGGGACGAGGCGCAGGCTCAAACCCCGCCCAAGCCGGTCGAGGCTGCCCCGCAGACGGTTCCCGGCTTCTGGGACCCGCGGCGGCGTCCGGACCGGCCGGACATGTCGCGCCTGACCGTGATCCGGTTCCTGACCGAAACCGATTACCCGCCGTTCAACTTCACCGGCCCCGACGGCAATCCGGCCGGCTTCAATGTCGATCTGGCGCGTGCGCTGTGCGACGAGATCAAGGTTTCCTGCACCATCCAGATGCGACGGTTCGAGACCCTGGTCGATGCGATCACCAGCAATCGCGGCGACGCCATCATCGCCTCCATGGCGGTGACGCCGGCGTTGCGCACCCGGCTCGATTTCACCGATCCCTATTACCGTGCGCCGGCGCGCTTCGTGTCGCGGCGCGACTCGGTGCTGCCGGAGATCCGCCCCGAATATCTCGAAGGCAAGAAGGTCGGCGTCATCGGCGGCACGTCGCACGAGGCCTATCTGAAGGCGATGTTCACCGACGCCGAGATCAAGTCCTATCCCAATGACGACGCGCTGCGGCTGGCGCTGCGCCGGAGCGAGGTCGATTTCATCTTCGGCGACGCCTTCTCGCTGGCGTTCTGGATCAACGGCACCGATTCAGCCGAATGCTGCGCCTTCTCCGGCGGCCCCTTCGTCGAGGGCCGCTATTTCGGCGAGGGCATCGGCATCGCCGTGCGCAAAGGCAACGACCTGTTGCGGACCTCGCTGAACTGGGCGTTGTTCCGGCTCTGGGAAAAGGGCCGCTACACGGATTTGTGGCTGCGGTATTTTTCGATCAGTCCGTTCTGACACGCCGTCATTCCGGGGCGCGAAGCGAACCCGGAATCTCGAGATTCCGGGTCTGGTGCTGACGCACCATCCCGGAATGACTGCGGAGACGCCGTCATTTTGCATTTTGCCGCGGAAGCGCTAGTTTCCGCGGCTTCCGGAGAGAGCCTTTATCAAAATGTCCACGATCGACCTTGCCTCTAGCCCGAGCGATTTGCGTGCGCTCGCCGAACAATCCAACGCCTGGCCGTTCGAGCAGGCCAAGGCCATTGTCGCGCGGCTGAAGAAAAGCCCGAAGGATGAGGTGCTGTTCGAGACCGGCTACGGCCCGTCGGGTCTGCCCCACATCGGCACCTTCGGCGAGGTCGCGCGTACCAGCATGGTGCGCCACGCCTTCCGCGTGCTGACCGAGGACAAGATCAAGACGCGGCTACTGGCGTTTTCCGACGACATGGACGGCTTGCGCAAGGTGCCTGACAACGTGCCGAACAAGGAACTGCTCGAGCAGAATCTCGGCAAGCCGCTGACCAGGGTGCCCGATCCGTTCGGCACCCATGACAGTTTTGGCGCGCACAACAATGCGCGGCTGCGCGCGTTCCTCGACGCCTTCGGCTTCGATTACGAATTCGCCTCTTCGACCGATTACTACACCTCGGGCCGGTTCGACGCCGCGCTGCTGCGCATGCTGGAGCGGCTCGAGAAGGTTATGGCGATCATGCTGCCGTCACTCCGCGAGGAGCGCGCGGCGAGCTACTCGCCGTTCCTGCCGATCTGTCCGCGCACCGGGGCGGTGCTCTATGTGCCGATCGTCGAGCACGACGTGAAGGGCGGCACGGTCTCCTACGACGATCCGGAAACCAGCGAACGCGTCACGGTCCCCGTGACCGGCGGCCACTGCAAGCTGCAATGGAAGCCGGATTGGGCGATGCGCTGGTTCGCGCTCGGCGTCGACTATGAAATGGCCGGCAAGGACCTGATCGATTCGGTAAAGCTGTCCGGCAAGATCTGCGCGGCGCTCGGCGGCACGCCGCCGGAGGGCTTTAACTACGAGTTGTTCCTCGACGAGAAGGGCCAGAAGATTTCGAAGTCGAAGGGCAACGGGCTCACCATCGACGAATGGCTGCGCTACGCCTCGCCGGAATCGCTGTCGCTGTTCATGTATCGCGAGCCGAAGGCGGCGAAGCGGCTGTATTTCGACGTGATCCCGCGCAACGTCGACGACTATCAGCAATTCCTCGACGGCTTCCCCCGGCAGGACGGCCGGCAGCAATTGCAAAATCCGGTCTGGCACATCCACTCCGGCAAGCCGCCGAAGGCCGACATGCCGGTGACGTTCCAGCTATTGCTGACGCTGGTGTCGTCGTCGAACGCGGAGAACGCGGAAACGCTGTGGGGCTTCATCGGGCGCTACCGCCCGGGCGTGACGCCGCAGACGCATCCGAAGCTCGATGCCATGGTTGGCTACGCCATCAACTACTATCGCGACTTCGTGGCGCCGACCAAGCAATTCCGCGAACCGACCGACGGCGAGCGCGCCGCGCTGCAGGATCTGCGGGATGCGCTGTCGCAATTGCCCGCGGGTTCGAGCGCCGAGGACATTCAGAACGTCGTCTACGAGATCGGCCGCCGCGAGCCGTTCCTCGATCAGGTGAAGAAGGGCAAGGACGGCCGCCCGGGCGTTTCGCTCGACTGGTTCAACATGCTCTACCAGGTGCTGCTCGGCCAGGAGAAAGGCCCGCGCTTCGGCTCGTTCGTCGCGGTGTATGGCGTGACCAACGCAGTGGCGATGATCGACGGCGCGCTGGCGCGGAGTGCGTGAGCGCGGCATCGAGGAGCATGATGAACGTTCTGTTCGTCTGCAGCGCCAACCGGCTGCGCAGTCCGACCGCCGAGCAGGTGTTTTCGACTTGGCCCGGTGTTGAGACGGATTCGGCCGGCATCTCGTCCGGCGCCAGCGTGTTGTTGTCCTCGGAACAGGTTGACTGGGCCGACATCATTTTCGTTATGGAGAAGACCCATCGTAACAAGCTGGCCCGGCGGTTTCGCTCTCATTTGAACGGCAAGCGCGTGATCTGCCTCGACATTCCCGACGACTATGAGTTCATGGATCCGGTTCTGGTGCGATTGCTCGAAAACCGGGTCGGCCGCTTCCTGCCTCAGGCCTGACCGGCCTTTCAGTAGTTCTCCCTTCCTTCTCCCCTTGTGGGAGAAGGCGCGACAAATTGAGATAGCAGGCCCGCCGCAATTTCGGCTGTGCTCGCGCCGGATTGCGCTACAATCATTGTCACAACAGCCATCAAAGCCTCCAGCGAGGGGCGGGCAAACAGCGGATCAGGGAGAAAACTCATGCAGTTCAGGGTTTCGCCGGCATCGCTTGGCGAATGCAGCGCCGAGGAATGGCAGGCGCGAATCGATCTGGCGGCGGCGCACCGGCTGGCCTTCATCCAGGGATTTTCCGAAGGCATTTTCAATCACCTGACCTTCGTGGTGCCCGGGCACAGCGACCGCTACTACCAGATCCCGTTCGGCACGCATTGGTCCGAGGTTACCGCCTCCTGCTTCATGGAAGTCGGCATCGACGACGGCGAGGTCAAGCGCGGCGAGGGCGAGGTCGAGCGCTCCTGCTATTGCATCCACGCGCCGATCCACAAGGCGCTGCCGCAGGCAAAGGCGGTGTTTCACACCCACATGCCGCACGCCAGCGCGCTGACGCGCCTCGAAGATCCCCGCATCAAGGAGATCGGGCAGACCGAGGTCGGACTGTCAGGGGCGATCGCCTATGACGATCTCTATACGGGACCGGCGCTCGACCCTGCCGAAGGCGCGCGGCTTGCAAAGGTCATCGGCGACAAGACCGTGCTGTTCATGGCGAACCACGGCATCTCCACCGTCGGCGGCACCATCGCCGAAGCCTATGATAAGCTCTATTACGTCGAGCGCGCCGCCCAGGTGCAGATCTACGCAATGTGGACCGGGCAGAAGCTGAAGCAATTGCCGGCGCCTGTGGTGGAGACGACCCGGCGCGATTACATGGACGATCATCTCTACAAGGGCCCGACCCCGGCACAGCGGCATTTCGAAGCGTTGAAGCGAATGCTGGACCGGAAAGAGCCCGATTACGCGACGTAGCTCAGCTCGTCATGCGCGGGCTTGACCCGCGCATCCATCTTGCTTCGCAAGAATCTTTTTCTTGATGGATTGCCGGGTCAAGCCCGGCAATGACGGGTAGGCTCACTTGCTTGCCCGCACAATCCGCGGATAACACCGTCAGTCAGTCCGCCGCCCTGACCTCATCCGCAAACCGGTGCCAGATCTCCGGCCGCCAGCTTCCGTTCGCAGCGCCCGAGGTGGACGGCAAGATCCAGACCCTGGTGTCACCGATCAGCTCGGTCTGCTCGCCGTAATCCCGTTTGCCATCGAAGAATTTCTGCCCGGCGGTCTTGCTGGTAAACGCCAGAAATCGAGGGCGGAACGTTGCGATCGAGTCGTTCAGACGGTTGCGATCCGCAGCCGTGAGTTTCGGCAGCGTGGCGCGATCCATGCCCGCGCCCGCTTTCACCAGGTCCGTCAGTCCGATCCGGTATTGCAGCAGGTCGCGGAATTGCTGCGGCTGCAAGAGTTCGGGCGTAAGCCCGGTCTCGTGCAAAATCTTCCAGAACTTGTTCTGCCGGTGCGCGTAGTAGGCCCGCAGCGCCGCCGATGTCGTCCCCGCCGCAGTGCCGCACAACACGATGCGAAGCGAAGGCTGCAGCAGGTCACGCAGGACGTCGGTCACGGAAGCGGCTACTGGCTCGCCCACACGATCCGCGCGATCCAGGCGACCTCGTCGGCATCGAGCGTGCGGTCGGCGTGGGCGGGATTGAGCGACTGCAATTCCAGCGTCTTGGCGGTGCGGCGCTTCAGTTCCTTGACCATGACCTCGCCGCCCGAGGTCTTCACCACCACGCGGTCGCCGCGCCGGATCGCCGTGCCCGGCGACACCACGATGATGTCGCCGTCGCGGTAGGCGGGCTTCATCGAATCGCCGGAAATCTCCAGCGCGTAGGCGTGCTCGTCGCCGGCCGACGGCAGCGCCACCTCATCCCAGCCCTTGCCGGCGGGAAAACCGGAATCGTCGAAATGGCCGCTGCTGCCGGCTTGCGCGAGGCCGAGCAGCGGCACCGACTGCGTGCCGCGCGCGCCGTCGCCGATCAACTGCACGAAGGTGTCGATCGACGAATTGGTCGCGGCCAGCGCCTTGGAGACCGACTCGGTGGAAGGCCAGCGCTCGCGCCCGTCGGCGGTGATGCGCTTGGATTTGTTGAAGGTCGTGGGGTCGAGGCCGGCGCGCTTGGCAAGGCCCGAGGGCGACATCCCGGCGCGCTCGGCGAGCCGGTCCAGCGCGGTCCAGACCTGGCCATGGGTCAGAATGCGTTGCGCCTTGGAATGCCTGGCCATCGGTACCCCTGAATCAGTAGCTAGGAATTATTGCCTCATTCCGCGGCTTTGCGCAAATCCCGGATTTGCCG
>Ga0081540_1003508_pt1 | contig 12382 bp, 12 predicted proteins | sample TabmetS2T1R1_FD_71024 | JGI IMG/M metagenome (GOLD analysis project Ga0081540, IMG submission 71024) | Tabebuia heterophylla rhizosphere microbial communities from the University of Puerto Rico - S2T1R1 | ecosystem: Host-associated > Plants > Roots > Rhizosphere ...
CCGCGGGTGAGCTTCTACTTCGATCTCGTCTCGCCATGGACCTACCTCGCGGCCGAGCGCGTGGAGCGGCACTTCCCGGGAGTACGCTGGCGACCGGCGGTACCGGACGCGCTCGCGCCCGAGGAGAGCGACGAGGGGGCCAGGTACACGGTGGAGCGGCGCGCCGGCCCGCACGCGTGAGCTCGAGGACCACGGCGCGCCGGTCGCGCTCGCTGCGGCGCCGGTGGACGAGCCCGCGGCGCTCGAGACGGTCGGCCAGGCGCACGACGCCGGGGTGCGAGAGCGCCAGTGCCCGTCTCAGGAGGTCGAGCGGCTCGCCCTCGGCGTAGTTGCGAAGGGTCACGAGCGCCGCGGCGTCGCTGCCGGTGGCGATCTGGTCGGCGAGGGTCAGCGCGAGCGCGCCGAGCAGGTTCCCCGTCCGCTCGGCGGCGGTCATGACTCGGGCTGGCCGCCCTTCGTCACCCCGTGGGGTCGCTGGTTGGGCGTCCGGCACGCGGCCTCGATCACCGCGATCTGAGCGCCCTTCGGCCGGCGCTCGCCCGCGACCGGCGACTGGCTGAGCACCCGCACGCAGCCGATGTTGTAGCGGCCGTTGCCGTACTTGCCGACGAAGCCGGTCCAGCGCAGCCGCAGCCCGCTGCGGGCGGCGATGCGGTGCGCGTCCTCCTGGCGGCGCCCGACGAGCCTGGGCACGACGACCATCGGCGCGGTCGGGGGCGAGGCGGCCTCGGGCATCGGACCCTGGGCCACGGTGCGGTCGTGGCCGCCGCAGCCGGCGAGTGCCGCGGTGGCAAGAAGGGCGACCGCGGCGGCGAGCGAGCGAACATGCATGACGCATGCATATATCGTGCCGCCGCCCGTCGCAAGCGGCCGCGTCCGGACGCGCACACGCGAGGGGCCACCCCCGGATCGCTCGCGTACGCCAACCGCCGGATCGCTCGGCGTGTGTGTCCTTGCACACTCCCACAAGCTGTGGGAGAGTCGATCATGACTGCGATGCACCACCGCAACCGCCTCCCCCAGCTCGACGCCGACCGCCCCTTCCTCGCCGACGGCGGCCTCGAGACGACGCTGATCTTCCACCGCGGCATCGACCTGCCGCACTTCGCCGCCTTCGACCTGCTTCGCACCGACGCCGGGCGCCAGGAGCTGCGCGACTACTTCGAGCCCTACATCGAGCTCGCGCGCGAGCGCGAGACGGGGCTTGTCCTCGACACCACGACGTGGCGGGCCAGCCCGGACTGGGGTCAGCGGCTCGGCTACTACCCCGAGGACCTCGACGACGCCAACCGCGCGGCCGTTGCCCTCGCCGAGGAGATCCGCGCCGAGAACGAGGGCGAGCGCACGCCGATCGTCGTCAACGCCGTCGTCGGCCCACGGGGCGACGGCTACGACCCCGCCGAGCTGATGTCCGTCGAGCAGGCCGAGGCCTACCACGCCCGCCAGGTCGACACCTTCGCCGACAGCCCCGCCGACATGGTCAGCGCGATCACGATGACCCACCCCGAGGAGGCGATCGGGATCGTCCGCGCCGCCACCGGCAGCGCGATGCCGGTCGCGGTCTCGTTCACGGTCGAGACCGACGGCCGCCTACCCACCGGCCAGACGCTCCCGAGCGCCATCGATCAGGTCGACGCCGAGACCGCCGGCGCCGTCGCCTACTTCATGGTCAACTGCGCGCACCCGACGCACTTCGCGCACGTCCTCGACGACGACGGCCCGTGGCGCGAGCGCGTCCGCGGCGTGCGCGCCAACGCCTCGGCGCAAAGCCATGCCGCGCTCGACGAGGCCGAAGAGCTCGACGAGGGCGATCCGCGCGACCTCGGCGCCCGCCACCGCGACCTGCCGCTCACCGGCGTCGCAGTGCTGGGCGGCTGCTGCGGCACCGACCACCGCCACGTCGCCGAGATCAGCGACGCCTGGGCAACCCGCTGAATCGGCCTGGGGGCCCGCCTCCGGCGGCGATGACCAACGGCTTCGCCGTCGGTGCCCCCGCCTCCGGCACCCCTAGACGATCTTCCCCGGGTTGAGGTTGGACCCGGGGTCGACGCCGTGGAGCAGCGCCCGCACCATGGCCACGCCGACGGGGGAGATGTCGTCCTCGAGCCACTGCGCGTGCTCGGTGCCGACGGCATGGTGATGCGACAGCGTCGCCTCGGAGTCGACGAAGGTCTGCTGGATCGCCGTCTTGACCACGTCGTACTCCTCGATCGCCGGGCGCCTCCCCGACGGGTTGAACGCGAACGTGAAGTACAGGCACGCGCCCGCGTGGTAGGAGTGCGACAGGTGGCACATGATGTAGCCGGTGACGCCGAGCTCGCCGAACGCGCCGCGCGCCGCCGCCATCACGTTGTCGTACAGCGGCTTGAGCCGGCTCCATGGCGCGCTCGTCTCCGACACGTCCGCCGGCGCCCCGCGATCGAGCAGGAAGTCGCGGATGTAGGGAGTGTCGAACTTCTTCTGGTCGTAGAGCTCGCCCGGCGAGCTGCCGATGCACAGGCCGCCGAAGCGCGAGACGACCTTCCCCGCGAGCTTGCGCTGGCGCGCGACGTGCGCCTTGGTGCCCTCGTAGCCGATGAACGCCAGGCACATCGCCTCGAGGTCGTAGCCCTTGCGACGCTCGAGGAACGTCGTCAGCGCCTTGGACTTGACGCGGTCCAGCGGCGTCGGGTCCTTGCGCGTCGAGAACGAGAACGCGGTCTCGTAGGAGTCCGACACGCGCGTGACCGACGGCGAGGCCTCGCTCTCGGCGATCGCCTGCATCGCCGCCAGCGCCCGCTCCCAGTCGGGGAACAGGTAGCCGAGGATCGTGCGCTGCTCGGGCAGCCGGTGGACGTGGACGGTCGCCTCGGTGACGATCCCGAGCCGCCCCTCGCTGCCGAGCACCATCTCGCGCACGCTCGGACCCGTCGAGGTGTGCGGGACCGGGCGCGTCACGAGCGTCCCCGCGGGCGTGACGACGCGCACGGCGCGCGTGAGGTCGGCGATGTCGCCGTACTTGTCGGACTGCATGCCCGACGAGCGCGTGGCGATCCAGCCGCCGAGCGTGGAGTGGGTGAAGCTGTCGGGGAAGTGGCCCATCGTCCAGCCGCGGGCGTTGAGCTGGCGCTCGAGGTCGGGACCGAACACGCCGGCCTGCACGCGCGCCAGGCGTGAGCCCTCGTCGACGTCCAGCACCCGGTCAAGACGCGACATGTCGACCGAGACGACGGTGCGGGTCTCGGCCGAGGGCGCCTCCAGGCTGCCCGAGATGTTCGTCCCGCCGCCGAAGGGGATGACGACCGCGTCGGCGGCCAGCACCGCGCGCAGCACACCTTCGACCGCCGGCTCGTCGCCGGGCCGGACGACGACGTCGGGCACGCGCCCGATGTCGCCGCTGCGGTGGCGGACGAGGTCTCGCAGGCTCTTGCCGCGCGCGTGGACGACCCTGTCCAGCGCATCGGTGGAGACGTGCTCGGCACCGACCGCGTCCTCGAGCGCGCCGCGCAGCGCGTCGCCGAGGACCGGCTCGGGAACGGTCAGCGCGTCGAAGGACAGCGTCGGCGATCCGGGCCGCGCGACGTCGAGCGCGAGCACGCGCTGGATGAACGCGCGCAGGGCGGGCTTGTCCTCGTGGGTGAAGGCGACGCCCTCGTGGCCCCAGCCCCACCACTTCATGCCACCGGCGGCCTGTGGGGCCGGCGCCGGCGGTGCGTCGATGACGGAGGATCGGGCGGACTGCACCGCCCGGGAAGATTACGTCAGGCGACTGCGGCCTCGCGTACGGCGACCGCGGACAAGAAGTCCAGCAGCCGCTGTGCCAGCCCGGCGTCGCCCTCGATCTCGAGCTCGGTGCGCGAGGAGTCCAGGCCGAAGGCCTCCACCCAGGCGCGCTCGGGCCCGGCGATGCGAGCGTCGGCCTCGGGCGCGGCGCGCTCCTCGTAGGTCACGCGGCCCTGCTCGACGTGCAGGACGTGCACACCCGAGCCGGCGCCGTCCTCGATGCGCAGCTGCACCGTTCCGCGCAGCGACGAGGGCGCGGCCAGACCCGGCGCGCAGCGCAGGATCGCGCCGATGTCGATCGCCTCCCCGGGCCGGGGCGGGCCCCAGGCCCAGCGATAGCCCCAGCGAGCCAGTGCGCCGACCACAGGGAGCAGGTCGCGGGCGCGCTCGGTGAGCTCGTAGTCGACGCGCGGCGGCACCTCGCGATAGCGCTGGCGGGTCAGCAGCCCGTCGGCGACCATGCGATTCAGTCGTGAGCGCAGCTGCTCGGTCGAGATGCCCGGCAGCACCCGCTGGAGCTCCACGAAACGGCGCGGCCCCCCCGCCAGGTCGCGCACGATCAGAAGCGTCCACTTGTCGCCAACGAGGTCCAGAGCGCGTGCGTCCGGAGCCCACTGGTTGTACGGATGCCGTTTGGGCGGTGGTGTTGTAGCGATGGCCGGACTCCCTGCTGGGATGGGGGCTGATGGTGCCTCGGCCGCGGTGCAACGATAGACCAAGGTCCGGAGTCCGCGGACAAACTGTTCAGCCGGTCAGTTATGGGACGCCGGAAACGGGAAAGCCGCAAGCTTCGGGATCGCCCTTCGTTGCAGGGTGCACGGGACCAGAGAGTCAGGGGCACGAACATTGGGCGAATTGATCTCACTCGCCGCGCGGCGGGCGGCACGCGCGGGTGCCGGCACGAGGCCGGTACGCCCGCGGGTGAGCTTCTACTTCGATCTCGTCTCGCCATGGACCTACCTCGCGGCCGAGCGCGTGGAGCGGCACTTCCCGGGAGTGCGCTGGCGACCGGCGGTACCGGACGCGCTCGCGACCGAGGAGAGCGACGAGGGGGCCAGGTACGCGGTGGAGCGGCGCGCCGGCGAGCTGCGCATGCCGCTCGTATGGCCCGACTCGTGGCCCACGGCGGGGCGCAGCGCGATGCGCGTGGCGTCGCTGGCGGCGCAGCGCGGCCGCGCGGCGCCGTTCGTGCTTGCGGCGGGCCGGCTGGCCTTCTGCGGCGGCTACGACCTCGACGACCCGGAGGCGCTGGCGGAGGCGGCGGCCGCGGCCGGGCTCGGTCTCGAGGAGGCGCTGAAGGCGGCCGGCGACGTGCGCCGCGACGGGCTGATGGAACGCGCGGGCCTGCGCCTGCTCGCCCAGGGCGCCGAGACCCTGCCGGTCTTCGCCGTGGGGCACGCCCTGTTCTGCGGTGAACGCCGCCTGGGCGAGGCGCTCGCCATGGCCGATGGGCGCACGATGGCGACGGCGTCGGGGCTGCGGCAGAGCGAGGGCTAGCGCGCCGCGTGGCGCCCGGCGCCCCCGGGCGCGCCTGGCAGGATCCATGGCGATGCTGAGGTCACCCTTTCAGCACGCCTACGAGAGGCTCGGGCCGCGCTATCCGCGGGCGGTCCTGTCGCTCGCCTTCCCGATCGCGATGCTCGTCGTCGCCGGCGGAGTGCTGCTGCTCAACCTCTACGTCGACATGTCGCTGGCGACCTTCTGGCGGCTGCTGGGAGTCGCCGAGGTGCTGGTCGTCGTCGAGATCGGCGCTGCGCTGTGGCTGACCTACCGGCTCATCCGCCCGGCCGACCCGTGGCTGCAGGGCGAGCGCACACCAGCGACCGCGGTCGCGGCCTGGCGCGCCCTCGCCGGGCTGCAGGTCGACATGCTCAGCTTCGGCCGCGGACTGCCGGTGCTGTTGAACACCATCCCGATCTCGATCTACGTGACCCTCGAGGTCGGCAGCGGCTTCCTGAGCTTCCTGGCCATCGCGGCCGGCGCGACGGTCGTGCTCGCCTACAGCGTCTTCCTGCGCTTCTTCGTCACCGAGCTGAGCATGCGCCCGGTGCTGGCAGAGATCTCCCACGACCTGCCCGACGGGGCCGATCTCGGAAGGCAATCGGTGCCGCTGCGGGCCAAGCTCCTGATCGCCCTGCCGGTGATCAACGTCGTCACCGGGGTCGTGGTGGCCGGCCTGGCGAGCCCCGATCCCAGCCTGCGCGCGCTCGGGGTCGGGGTCGTCGCGGCGATCGTCGTGGCCTTCACGATCTCCTTCGAGCTCTCGGTGCTGCTCTCGCGGTCGGTGCTCGCGCCGCTGCAGGACCTGCGCACGGGGACCGAGCGCGTGACCGCCGGCGACCTCGGGGCGCGCGTCCCGGTGCTCGGCACGGACGAGACCGGCCAGCTGGCGCAGTCGTTCAACCACATGGTCGCCGGCCTGGACGAGCGCGAGCGGCTGCGCGAGGCCTTCGGCGCCTTCGTCGACCCGCAGCTGGCCGAGCGGGTCATCGAGGAAGGCACGGTGCTCGAGGGCGAGGAGGTCGAGGTCACCGTGCTCTTCGTCGACATCCGGGAGTTCACCGCGTTCGCCGAGCGCTCCAGCGCCTCGGAGGTGGTCACCGAGCTCAACGCCTTCTACGAGCTCGTCGTGCCCGTCCTCGTCCGCCACGGCGGACATGCGAACAAGTTCGTCGGCGACGGCCTGCTCGCGGTCTTCGGCGCGCCCGACGCCCTGCCCGATCACGCCGACCGGGGCGTCGCCGCCGCGGTCGAGATGACCGAGGTCATCGCCCGCGCGTACCGCGGCGAGCTGCGGATCGGCATCGGGGTGAACTCCGGGCCCGTCGTGGCCGGGACGATCGGGGGCGGCGGCCGCGTGGAGTTCACGGTCATCGGCGACACGGTGAACACGGCGGCGCGCGTCGAGGCGCTGACCCGCGAGACCGACGACACCGTGCTCGTCACCGAGGCCACGCTGAGCCTGCTGCGGCGCGACCACGGCGGCTTCGCCGAACGCGGCGCCGTCGCCCTGCGCGGCCGCACCGAGCCGGTGAAGGTCCATGCGGCGCTGGCCGCCACCCCCGCCCGGGCGAGTTAGGCCGCGAGCTCGCGGGGCAGCATCCCGGGCGGCCCGAGGAGGTCGATGCCGTGCCGGGCGGCGATGCGGCCGAGCTCGGCCGGGTCGGGCTCGCCGTCGACGGCAGACACCGTGCGCACGAACGACTCGAACCGCGCCTCGGCGATGACCAGCCAGCGCGCGCCGCCCTCGCCGATGCGGATCGTGTGCGGGATCCCGGGAGGGGCGTAGACGAACTCGCCCGCGCGCAGGGTGTGGGTGTCGTCGCCGACCCAGAGGGTCAGCTCGCCGTCGATGACGTAGAAGCCCTCGCCCTCGTCGCGGTGCACGTGCAGCGGCGGCTGGCTGCCGGCAGGCGCGATCGAGTCGATGAGCGCGAAGCCGAACGTGCGGTCAGCCGAGGCGTGGATGCGGACGCGGTTGTCGAGGAACTGCAGCTCGTCCATTCGGGTGCTCCTTGGCGATATCATAAGGTCCGATCTGGAGCTTATACCTCTGAACCGGAGCTATGTCAATGAAACTGACCCCCTTCTCGTACGCCGTGCTCGTGCTCGTGGGAGAGGGCGGCGCGGGCGCCCACGACCTCGTCCGCATGATGCGCGAGGGCCAGTACGTGTTCTGGGCCGCGGCGACCAGCCAGTGGTACGCCGAGCCCAAGCGCCTGGCCGAGCTCGGCTACCTGTGCGCCGAGAAGGCGCCCGGGCGCACGCACGAGCGCACGCACTACACCCTCACCGACACCGGACGCGGAGCCCTGCGCGAGTGGCTGGGGCAGCCGAGCGCGTTCACGCGGATCCGATCCGAGCCGGTCGTTCGTCTACTGGGTTCTGAGTACGCCGATCCCGAGGCCGTGCTCGCCTCGCTGGAGAGCCTGCGCGGGCCGCTGCAGGAGGGCTACGCGGCGCTCGAGCGCCAGCGGGAGGTGGTGCGCGAGCTGCCCCACCGCGCTGCGGTCATCGCGGTCAACCACCGCTTCGCGCGCCGGATCCTCGATGCCCACGCGGCGTGGCTGGAGGAGGCCGAGGCAGCGTTGAGGGGCGAGGCATAGATAGCCTCACCGCGCATGAGCGCGGACACGCAGGACGCGACGCAGCTCCATGGTGGGCGCCTGGTCGCCAAGCGCCTGAAGGCGCACGGCATCACGAGGCTCTTCACGCTGTCGGGCGGCCACCTGTTCTCGATCTTCGACGGCTGTCGCGAGGAGGGCATCGAGCTCGTCGACGTGCGCCACGAGTCGGCGGCGACGTTCGCCGCCGAGGGCTGGGCGAAGGTCACGCGCCAGCCGGGCGTGGCCGCGCTGACCGCGGGCCCGGGTGTCACGAACGGGATGAGCGCGATCGCCTCGGCGCAGCAGAACGGGTCGCCCATCCTCGTGCTCGGCGGGCGGGCCCCGGCGATGCGCTGGGGCCAGGGCTCGTTGCAGGAGATCGACCACGTGCCGTTCGTGCGGCCGCTGACCAAGCTGGCCGCGACGCCCGAGACCACGGCGGAGATCCCGGGGCTCATCGACGAGGCGCTCGTGGCGGCGGTGACGCCGCATTCCGGGCCGGCGTTCGTCGACTTCCCGCTGGACGTCGTCTTCAGCGAGGCGCCCGAGAGCGACGAGGGGCTGTCGCTTCCCGACGCCGCGGCCGGGCCGGTGCCAGACGTCGCGCGCGCGGCCGCGCTGCTGCGCGATGCGGAGCGGCCGGTGATCATGGCCGGGACGAACCTGTACTGGGGCCACGGCGAGGTCGCGCTGCTCGCGCTCGCGCAGGAGCTGGGTATCCCCGTCTTCCTCAACGGCCTGGCCCGCGGCTGCGTACCGGCCGACCACGAGCTGTTCTTCTCGCGCGCGCGGTCCAATGGGCTCAAGGGCGCCGACCTGGCGCTGGTCGTCGGCGTGCCGATGGACTTCCGCCTGGGCTTCGGGCAGTCGTTCGGCGAGGAGACCGAGCTGGTCGTGGTCGACCGCGCCGAGCCGTCACGCGACCATCCTCGGCCCGTCGCCGCCGAGCTCTACGGGTCGATCGGCGGGATCCTCGACGCGCTGCGGACGTCGGCAGGCGGCTCCGATACGCGCGCATGGGTCGCCGATCTGCGCGCCGCGGAGACCGAGAAGCGCCAGGCCGAGCGCGCCGAGCTCGACGACGACCGCGCGCCGCTGCATCCGATGCGCCTGTACCGCGAGCTCGGCGAGCTGCTCGACCGCGACGCGATCGTCATCGGCGACGGCGGCGACTTCGTGTCCTTCGCGGGCCGCGTCATGGACACCTACCAGCCGGGCTGCTGGCTGGACCCGGGGCCCTTCGGCTGCCTGGGCTGTGGCCCGGGCTATGCGCTTGCGGCGAAGCTCGCCCACCCCGAGCGCCAGGTCCTGCTCCTGCTCGGCGACGGCGCCTTCGGGTTCAGCGGGATGGAGTTCGACACCCTCGCCCGCCACGGCGTCGACGTGGTCGCGGTCATGGGCAACAACGGGATCTGGGCGCTCGAGAAGCACCCGATGGAGTTCCTCTACGGCTACTCGGTGGCGGCCGACCTGCGCCCGGGCACGCGCTACGACCAGGTCGTCGAGGCGCTCGGCGGCCACGGCGAGCTCGTCTCGCAGCCCTCCGAGCTGCGCCCGGCGCTCGACCGCGCGTTCTCCGCCGGCGCTCCGGCGCTCGTCAACGTGCTGACCGATCCCGAGGTCGTCTATCCGCGCAGGTCGAACCTGGCGTAGGGCGGACCTCGCCGACGCCGCGCTGTGCGCCCGCGTCCTCGAGGTCCAGCGCGCGGCGTACGCGATCGAGGCCGAGCTGATCGGGTTCCCGGAGCTGCCGCCGGCCCACGAGACGCTCGCGGCGCTGCAGGGCAGCGGCGAGGAGCTGTGGCTGTGCGAGGAGGGCGGCGAGCTGCTGGGCGTCGTCGGCCTCGAGGAGGGCGACGGGGAGCTCGTCATCGCCAGGCTGTTCGTGGCGCCGGGCGCGCTGCGGCGCGGCGTGGGCACCGCGCTCGTGCGCAGGGCACTCGACGAGGCGGGCGGCCGCCGGGTCCGCGTCGGCACCGCGGCGGCGAACGTCCCGGCGCTCGCGCTGTACCGGCGCCTGGGCTTCCGCCGCCACCGCGAGCGCGAGCCGGCGACGGGCCTCGCCTACGTCGAGCTCGTCAGGGACCCTGATTAGGCGGCTTCAGACCGATGGAAGCCGCCCGGAGGCGGCTTCCAAAGTTGGCCCCGACAGGACGGGCAGGGGTACGTGCCATGAAGGGGCCGGTTCGACGGTCCAGGCGGCGGGAGGCGCCGATTCGATGCGGCTTCGCCCGAACCTATGAGGCCGGCAGCCGGAGGTCACACACCATGACGGCACGATCACCCCTTCGCCAGCGGACGCATTGTCCGCTCGGCCACTGCCAGGGTGCCATCATACATACGTCCAGTCCCGTCCACAGAAGTGGTGATGCGTATACGTGTGCGGGAATCGGGTGCAAGTCGCCGCAAACCCCGCGTTGACCGGGGGCGAGTGGCGCTCGCAAGCCCTTCAGCCGGCTGCCGCGGTCTCGTCGCGCCGGGCCCGATGCACCGTTTCCAGGGCGGCCCCGTGCAGGATGTCTTGATCGGAGACCTCGCATTCCTGCAGGTCGAACAGCCGCAGCGCCTCGATGAGCATGACCGCGCCGGCGACGATCGTCGGCGCCCGGTCGGGGTGCAGTCCGCGGACCCTCCGGCGCTCGGGCTCCGGCAGCGCCGCAAGCCGCGCGAGCATCGCGTCGCAGGCCTGAAGGGTGAGCGGATGGCCGTGGACCTTGTCCGATGAATAACACTCCAGATCGAGGTCGATAGCCGCAAGCGAGGTCGGCGTGCCCGCCACGGCGATCGCGGCGCGCGTGCTCTCGCGCACCTCGGAGGGCACGTTGGCCTCGTAGATCGCGCGCGCGTCGGCGGCAAGGGCGTCGAGCTCCGCACCTTGCGGCGGGTCGTGGTGGATGTGGCGCTCGGTGTGGCGCACGACGCCGGCCTGGGTCGAGACATGGAAGGTCACCTCGCCCCGGCGGCCCACGACGAGCTCGGTCGAGCCGCCGCCGATGTCGATCACCACGGTCGGCGCCGCGTCGCCGGCGGGCCGGCTGCTCGTGGCGCCCAGGAAGGTCAGCCGGGCCTCCTCGTCGCCGCCGATGATGCGCGCGTCGAGGGCCTGCTCGCGGACGCGGGCGGCGAGCTCGACGCCGTTGGCGGCGTCGCGCACGGCGCTCGTCATCACCGCGACGGCGCGCTGCGCTGCGTGCGTGTCGATGCGGCGCCGGTACTCCGCCACGGTCGCGAGCGTGCGGCGCATGGCCCCGGCGGCAAGGACGCCGTCGCGGTCGACGCCCTGCCCCAGCCGCGTGACCTGCGTGCGGCGCTCGACCTCGGTCACCCGGTCGGCGTCGTCGACCACCACGGCGTAGGCGTTGGCACCGAACGCTGCCGCCGTGTCGCGCAGGTCGGTGTCCTTGAACACCGCGCCGGTCAGTAGTCGTATCCCCGGGTCGTCGGGTACCAGGCGGGCGAGCGCCGACCCGGGCGGGGCGATGGCGAGCACGCCGATGCCGGCCCGCCGGAGCCCGTGGGCGAGGGTCGCGGCTGCGGTGCTGCGTCCCGAGCCGGCCGGACCGGACACCAGTAGCAGGTGCGGCCCGGTCGAGAACAGGTCCACCCCGAGCGTGGTGTGGTCGGGTCCGCCGACGCCGACCGGTACCCACCCGAGCGGCGCCGGTTGGGGTAGCGGCAGCTGGTCTATGCCGATCCGGGTGGGCAGAGCGGGGAAGGGTACGGGCAGACGGGCAGGCCCGGCGTCGGCGGCGCGGCGCCGGGCCTCGGTGACGAGGTCGGCGGCAGACGTCTTCTGCCGGACGTCGCCGCCGCCCAGCCGGCGGAAGCGCGGCATGATCTCGGCGGCTGCCGTCTCGGCGAGCAGACTTGCCAGCCAGTCGATCTCACGCTGGTCAAAGGACATCGGCTGGCCCCTGCTGATTGCTGGCGGCGAGCCCGGCAAAGTCGAACAGCTTGCGGTCGATCAGGTGCGATGGCCGCACATTGCCCAGCGCACGGATCATCGTGTCCTTGCGGCCGGGCATCTTGCGCTCGATGTCGTCGAGCATCGCCTTCATGGCGTTGCGCTGCAGCCCTTCCTGGCTGCCGCAGAGGTCGCACGGGATGATCGGGAATTTCATGCCGGCCGCGAATTTCTCGAGGTCGGCTTCCGGCGAATAGCAGAGCGGCCGCACGACAACGACGTCGCCTTCGTCGTTGACGAGCTTTGGCGGCATGGCCGCCAGCCGTCCCCCGTGGAAGAGGTTCATGAAGAACGTCTCCAGGATGTCCTCGCGGTGGTGGCCGAGCGCCAGCGTCGAGCAGCCCTCCTCGCGTGCGATCCGGTAGAGATGGCCGCGCCTCAGCCGCGAACAAAGCGAGCAATAGGTGTTGCCCTCGGGAATCTTGTCGGTCACCACCGAATAGGTGTCCTGGTACTCGATCCGGTGCAACACGCCGTGCTTCGCCAGGAACTCCGGCAGGATGTGTTTCGGAAAATTCGGCTGGCCCTGGTCGAGGTTGCAGGCGAGAAG
>Ga0081540_1003509_pt1 | contig 12376 bp, 9 predicted proteins | sample TabmetS2T1R1_FD_71024 | JGI IMG/M metagenome (GOLD analysis project Ga0081540, IMG submission 71024) | Tabebuia heterophylla rhizosphere microbial communities from the University of Puerto Rico - S2T1R1 | ecosystem: Host-associated > Plants > Roots > Rhizosphere ...
CCACACCGAGGTGCAGCCGGCGGCCAAATGCGGCACGGTCACGACATTGCCGAGGCCGCGCGAATAACGTTCGGCCACTTCATTGCGCGCGGCGATTTCGTCGTCGAAGATCTTCAGCTTCTCCAGCAGCACCGCGGCCTGCATGGTGTCGAGCCGCGCGGTGAGGCCGAGGCGGACATTGTCGTATTTGTGGCCGCCCTGCCCGTGCACGCGGATGCTGCGGAGCCGCTCGGCGAGCGCGGCATCGTCGGTGAAGATGGCGCCGCCGTCGCCATAGCAGCCGAGCGGCTTGGCCGGGAAGAAGCTTGTCGCGGTGGCGCGGCCGAAGGTGCCGAGGCGGCGGCCCTTGTAGCTCGCGCCAAAGCCTTGCGCGGCGTCATCGAGCACGAACAGGCCTTCGGCCTCGGCCACCGCCGATATCGCATCGAAATCGGCGCTCTGCCCGAACAGATCGACAGGGATCACCGCGCGGGGTTTCAGACCGAGCTTGCGCGCGGCCGCGATGCCGCGCTTGAGCGAAGCCGCATCCATGTTGAAGGTCGCTTCATCGACATCGACGAAGACAGGCGTGGCGCCGACCAGCGCCACCGCCTCGCCGGTCGCGCAGAAAGTGAACGAGGGACACAGCACCGCATCGCCGCGGCCGATGCCTTCCGCCATCAGCACCATGACCAGCGCATCGGTGCCGCTGGCGCAGCTCACGACATGCTGCGCGCCGCAGAATTTCGCCAGCGCCTGCTCGAGCGCGGTGACTTCCGGGCCGTTGATGAACTGGCAATGGGCGAGCACGCGGCCGACCGCCTCATCGATCGACTTGCCGAGCCGGCGCCGCTGCGCGCCGATATCGATGAAGGGGACTACTTCCGGGGGCATGTGCTGATTCATGATGCTTTCGAAAATTCCAGGTTGAAACGGTTCAGCCGACGACGCGGCGCGGGCCCTTGCGCTCGGCAGACGCCGCAGGCCTGGAAGGATACTCCAGACAGCGGATCGCGATCTCGAGGCTGGCAACGCCTTCGTCGCCGGTCACTGCGGGCGCGCTGCCCGAGCGCACGGCGTTGAGGAAGGCGATCAGTTCGGCGCGCAGCGGCTCGTCATGGCCGACCGGCAGATGCCGCATCGAATAGGAACCGTCCGGCTTGAAGCCAAAGCATTCGGTCACCTGCCGGGTCAACAGGTCGCCCATGATATATTTTTGTCGGGTCGCCACCGTCACGTTGCGCGCCTTGAACGGCGTCAGCCAGTTGGTGTTGATGTGGGCGAGCACGCCGGACTCCGTGCGGAACTGCAGCAGCGCAATGTCCTCGCGCTCGGCCACGGCGCTTGAGAGCTGCGGCTGCACCTCGACGATATCGGATTCGGTGAACCAGCGGATCAGGTCGATGTCGTGCACGGCAAGATCGATGACCACGCCGACATTCGACATCCGCGGCGGAAACGGACCGACGCGCGTGATCGCGATGGAGAGAATGTCCTGGCCGGACAGCGCCTGCTTGATGGCGGCGACCGCCGGATTGAAGCGCTCGACATGGCCGACCATCAGCGTGACGCCGGCCCGCGCGGAGGCTGCGACGATCTCGCGCCCCTCCTCGACCGTGGAAGCCACGGGCTTTTCGACCATGATGTGGATCTTGCGCGCGATGCAGGCGAGCGCGATCTCGTGATGCAGATGCGTTGGCGCGGCAATGGTGACGGCGTCGACGCCTTCGGCGAGCAGTTGCTCCAGCGTCTCGAAGGCACGGCAGCCGGCATGCTCCGTCGCCCTCAGGCGGTGCTCGGGCAAGGGATCGACGATCCCGACCATGGTGGTGTTCGGCAGTCCCCCCAGAACACGCGCGTGATTGGTCCCCATCACGCCCGCGCCGATCACGCCGACTCGCATCCAGTTCCCCTCTTGTCGCGCACGCAAGCCCTTATAGAAGCTAGCGAATTCCAAAATGCGGCGAAGCACGCCGCTGGTCCCGATCAGCCGCTTAGCAGGCCGCCCCAAGCTCTGGAAGACACAATTTGCTGCATTCGGTTACCAGGTCTCTGATTCAAACCCTTGTGCACCGGGAGCCGCGATCATACACCGCGTCGCATCAGACGGGCACCTCCGTTCAGCCCTTGACGGCGTCTCCGGCGCCGCCACCGAGCACAGTCGCGGCGATGATTCGGAGATCGCCGAGGAAGCTGCGGCCTTGCATGTAGCGTCCGTCGGCATCCGCAAGCTGGTCCGGCGTCGACATGTCGATCGAGGCCAGTTGGGCCGTGCCGGTAATGCCGGGCCGGATCGCGAACACGTCGCGGGCGCGGCGCGCGGCGATCACCTCGGCCTGGTTGGGCAGGCAGGGCCGCGGGCCCACCAGACTCATGTCGCCGCGCAGCACGTTGAACAGTTGCGGCAGCTCGTCGAGCTTGAGCGAACGCAGCCGCTTGCCGATCGGCGTGACCCAGCTTGCGGCCACCTCGTGCGAGCCCGCAACCGGCGCGCCATGCGCCATGGTTCGGAACTTGTAGCAGTCGAACGTTTTCTCGGACCTGCCGACGCGCGCCTGCACGAACAGCGCGCCGCCCGGCGACGATCTCGCCACGAGATAGCCGATGATCAACATCGCGGGCATGAGCAGAACCAGCCCCAACGCCGCCACCACGAAGTCGAACGCTCTCTTCATCAACCTGACCGCTGGCTCGGGCGGCCATCGAGATCGCGTCCGCTCGAGCAACCTGCCCCGAGCCGCCTAGGCCGATCTCGCTATCGGGTCAAGCGCGAGTTCGGCCTGCTGAAAAGACCGCGCGGTCTCCTGCAGCCCTACGTCCACGCCGGTCCGCGGCGTCCAGCCGAGAATCTCGCGGGTCCTGCTGAAGTCGACCTGCAGGGAGTCGATCAGGCGGTTGGCGACGTCGCGCCGGCCGAGCATTGTCGCGGCAAGCTTGAGAAGCCGGGCCGGCACCGGCATGACCCAGCACTGCCGTCCGAGCGCCTGCGCCAGCCGGTGGAACAGTTCGGTGGTCGACATGTCCTCGCCGTCAGAGACCACGAACACCTCGCCGGCTGCGCTCGGATGTTCGGCTGCCACGATGATCAGGTCGACGAGATTGTCGACATAGACGAATGAACGCTTGTTGTTGACGGCGCCGAGCGGCAGCGGGATGCCGCGATCGATCCACTCCATCATGGTGCCGAAATTCGCTTTGACGCCCGGGCCGTAGACGAGCGGCGGACGGATCACCGTCACTTCCAGCCCGGTCTCCCGCGACAGGGCGGCAAGGCCGAGCTCGGCATCGAGCTTGGACTGCGCATAGGGATTTTGCGGATTGGGCCGGTCCGCCGCGGTGAAGGGTCGGCCGGGCGACGTCGCCTCGCCATTGACCTTGATCGAAGAGATGAACACGAACCGCTTCACGCCGGCGCGAGCCGCCTGCCGCGCCAGATTGAGCGTCGCATCGACATTGGTGCACTGGATCTCCGCTTCGGCCAGCGGCGCCACCTCATGGGTGACGTGGGCGCGCGAGGCCAGATGAACGACGACGTCGACGCCTTCGAGCGCCGCGGTCCAGTCGGTGCGTCCGTCGATGTTGGAGATGACGAAGGAGTTTTGTCCGCGGTGGCGCGTCACCGCCCGGTAGGGAATTCTCCGCCTTGCCAGCTCGGAAACCAACGCCGTCCCAACGAAGCCGCCCGCGCCCGTGATTAGTATCATTTCTTCCTGCTGCGTTGATTGGCCCATCCCGCCAACGATCACGCCACGTGTCCCCGAACGCTACCGATTGCTGCACTCGCGAGAACAACCCTCAACAGAGTTCCGTTCGTCCTCCCCAGCGGGATTGACGGCACCGAACTAACCGGAACGAATCACATGTGCAACCCCCGATAGCATCAAACTACAGGCGACACGGACCGACAAGCAATTCGTTGGTCCCAAGGGCCGTCATAAATCGTTCACGCCGCCAAAGCGGAACTCTGATCGCGGCTGCGCCGCCCGCCACGCCTGGAACATCGGCACATTCCAGAGCGGATACTGATGATTCCGCCGGCCGGAGAGGTGATCGCGCCAGACCCGGATCGGCACGGGATTGAAGCAGTCATCTTGTCGCAGGCGCCCAACCAACCTTCGGCCAGTCCGCGGGTTCAAGGGCCGCAGGCTCCGCTATTGGCGTCGGTAATCGTCCTCAATGCGGATGATGTCATCCTCGCCGAAATAGCTGCCTGTCTGAACCTCGATCAGCTCGAGCTGGATCTTGCCGGGGTTTTCCAGCCGGTGGATCGCGCCGATCGGAATGTAGATCGATTCATTCTCATGCACGGTCTTGACCAGCTCGTTGACAGTCACCAGTGCGGTTCCCCGCACCACGATCCAGTGCTCGGCGCGATGGTGGTGCTTCTGCAGCGACAGTCGTCCGCCCGGCTTGACGATGATGCGCTTGACCTGATGACGCTCGCCACTGTCGACCGATTGATAGGATCCCCATGGGCGATGCACCCGGATGTGATCCTCGGTCACCTGCGGCGCGACGGTCTTCAGCTTCGCCACCAGGCGCTTCAATCCATTCGCATCCTTCTGACGCGATACCAGCACTGCGTCTTGGGTGGCGACCACCACAAGATCGTCCACGCCCTCCAGCGCAACTAGCGCCCTGTCGGTCGAGACATTGCAGTTGCGCGAATCCTCGAACACGGCCGCGCCTTGCGCGGCATTGCCTTGCTCGTCCTTCTTCGACAGCTCCCACACCGCGTGCCAGGAGCCGACATCGGACCAGCCACAGGCGACCGGCACGACCGCGGCAAGCGAGGTCTTCTCCATAACGGCATAGTCGATCGAGATAGCCTTTGCCGATCCGAACGCTTCCGGATCCAGCTTGACGAAGCCGAGATCGCGTCCGGCCTTGCCCACGGCGGCGGTGATCGCGCTGGCGCTTTCCGCATCGACCTTGCGATATTCGTCGAGCAGCACGGAGGCGCGGAACATGAAGTTGCCGCTGTTCCAGAGGTAGCCTGCCTTGATGTAGGCCGCGCCCGTCGCGGCATCCGGCTTCTCCACGAACTTGGCGAGCGCACGCACGCCGCCGAAAATGGCCGCGCCCGGACTGATATAGCCGTACTCGGTCGCAGCACGCTCGGGCTGCACCCCGAAGGTCACGATGCGACCTGCCTCGGCCGCCGGCAGACCCTCCCGACAGGCGGCGACAAAGGCCGCGGCGTCGCGAACCACGTGATCGGCGGCCAGCGCCAGCACGATTGCGTCGTTGTCGCGGCTCTGCGCGAAGGCTGCACCCGCGGCGATCGCAGGACCGGAATCGCGTCGCGCCGGCTCAAGCAGAACGTCGGCTTCCAGACGGACCTCGCTCAGCTGCTCCAGAACCATGAAGCGATAGGCCGCATTGGTGATGACGATCGGCCGTTCGAAAAGCGTGGGGTCGGAGACTCGCAGCAGCGTATCCTGGAAGGTCGAGTGCGTGCCGAACAGGCGCAAGAATTGCTTGGGATGGACTTCGCGCGAGGCCGGCCACAGCCGCGTCCCGGCGCCGCCACACATGATCAATGGAACAATTCGCTCGCCCATCGGCACCTCAAATCCTGTAGTAGTCGCGATACCAGGCCACGAAGCGGCGAATACCCTCTTCCACCGAAGTCTGCGGCCTGAATCCCGTGTCGCGCATCAGGTCGCCGACGTCGGCGAAGGTCTCCAAGACGTCGCCCATCTGCATCGGCAACAGATCCTTTATAGCCGTACGGCCCAACTCCTTCTCCAGAAGGTTTACCACACGGCCGAGTTCCTCCGGGTGATTGTTGCCAACATTGTAAATCCGCGCCGGGGGGCCACCTCCCGGCTCGCCCTCGCGGGGAATCTGGTCGACCAGACGCGATATGATGCGGGTGACGTCGTCGATATAGGTGAAATCGCGGCGCATGTTGCCGTGGTTGAACAGCTTGATGGGCGTGCCCTCGAGGATCGCCTTGGTAAACAGGAAGATTGCCATGTCGGGCCGGCCCCATGGACCGTAGACGGTGAAAAAGCGCAGGCCCGTCACCGGAAGGCGGTAAAGGTGACTGTAGGAATACGCCATCAGCTCGTTCGCCTTTTTCGTCGCAGCATAAAGGCTCACGGGATGGTCGGTCCGGTCGGCGACCGCGTATGGCAGCTTCGTGTTGGCGCCGTAGACCGACGATGACGAAGCATAGAGCAGATGTCCGCAATCATTCCGGCGGCAGCCCTCGAGGACATTGACGAACCCCTCGAGGTTGGCGTCGGCATAGGCATTTGGTTCGTTGATGGAATGACGCACGCCGGCCTGCGCCGCGAGATGAATCACGCTTGCAAAGCGATGCCTGGCAAATGTCTGCGCGATTGCTGCGCGGTCGGCAAGGTCAGCCTCTACGAATTCGAACCCAGCGCTCGCGCGCAGGATGCCCAGGCGAGCCTGCTTGAGCGATGGATCATAATATGCATTGAGATCGTCCAATCCAATGACGGGCCGGCCTTCATCGAGCAGCGCGCGGGCGACGTGAAAGCCGATGAAGCCCGCCGCACCCGTCACCAAAATGATCCGATCCGACATCAAGTCCCCGATGGCAGCCCCGGTCCGCCCGCGGGGACCTCTTTACCCGCCTCCCGGAGCAGCTAGCAATACCCGTGGGCCGACTATTGCCAGAACGGTTACGAAACCATACCAATGCGGGCAAATCAGCGCAGATCGCCGCGATCCGCGTCTTTTGGCCTCCTCAACCGAGCTATTGCTTTCGATGCGCCGGATTGTGCTTTCCTCGCTGAAAATACTCGTTTCTGCAGCGCTGCTGTACCTGACGCTGCGCAAGGTTGATTTTCACGAACTCGCCTCGCGCTTCAACGTGGCGAGCCTCGGCTGGATTGGGCTGGCCATCGCGGCAACCCTTCTGCAGATCTTCCTCGGCGTGTTGCGCTGGCGCGAGGTCAGTGCCGAATGCGGCGCACCGCTCGCCCTGACGCAGGCGACGCGCTACAACTTGATCGGCGCTTTCTTCAACCAGACCCTGCCCTCCTCGATCGGCGGCGACGCCGTGCGGCTTTGGCTCGTGGCGCGCGCCGGCGCCGGCTGGCGTGCGGCGACCTACTCGATATTCGTCGACCGCGCGATCGGCTTGATCGCACTCGCCATCGTGATCGTGGCGAGCCTGCCCTGGAGCTATCGGCTGATATCGGATCCCAGTGGCCGCACCGCGCTGCTGTTCGTCGACTTCGCGGCGCTCGCCGGCGGCCTCGGCTTTCTGGCTCTCGGACGCCTGCACTGGCCGTGGCTGAAGCGTTGGTGGGCCACCCATCACATCCATGCCTGCTCCGTGATAGCCAACCGGGTGATCTTCGGCCGCCAGCATGGCCCCAAGGTCGCGTCGCTCTCGATTCTGGTTCATGTGCTCACCGTCGTGATCGCCTGGTGCGTGGTGCGCTCGATCGCCGCCCCCGTGCTGTTCGGGCAAATCTTCCAGCTCGTCCCGCCGGTCATGCTGATCACGATGATGCCGATCTCGATCGCCGGCTGGGGCGTCCGCGAGGCCACCATGGGATTGGCCTTTGGCTATGCCGGACTACTTGCCAATGAGGGTGTGAACGTGTCGCTACTGTTCGGCGCGGTGTACTTCATTGTCGGCGCGTTCGGCGGGCTGGTATGGATATTCAGCGCGGAGAAGGCGGCGAAGGGCTCGGCCCCGATCGGCGTGCCCAAACAAGCATGATCGCCGCGCCGGGCTCCGCCGACGCGCGAGGTCGGACGGCACAGCATCTCATAATTTTGGCGCGAACCTCGAGCAGAACTGGCGGAGGCGCTGCCTTTGTTGGTAGACAGAATGGGCAAGGCCCTGTGAGGAGAACTGGCCCTTCGCCCGGCGAAGGCCAGTCTGGGATATCATCCCGGTCTGTTTGAGTATTTGATCGGACTCAGGATAGCAAACAAGCAACGTTCATCCGTTTGATGGGAAGAACCGATAGATCGATGAAGATCAGCGTCGTCACAGCAAGCTTCAATTCGGAGGCGACGATTGGCTTCACCATCGAATCCTTCCTCCGGCAGAAGCATCCCGACAAGGAAATGCTTGTCGTCGACGGAGCCTCCAGCGACGGCACGCTGAAGATCGTCGAATCCTTTGCCTCTCCCGAGATCCGCGTATTCTCTGAGCCGGACAAGGGCGTCTACGACGCCATGAACAAGGGCTTTCACCGCTTCAGCGGCGACGCGATCGGATTCCTGAATTCGGACGACACGTTCCACGACATCGGCGTGCTTGCCGACATCGCCGCCGGCCTTGCGGAAGCCGACATCGTCTATGGCGACCTCGACATGGTGACCGACCATCGCACCAAGCGGCGCACGCGCGTCTGGCATGGCGGAACCTATCGCCGCTATTCATTCCAACTCGGCTGGGTACCGCCGCATCCCTGCTTCTACATGCGAAGGAAAGTCGCCGAGACCGTCGGAGACTACGATCTCAGCTATGCCACCACAGCCGATTACGACTACATGTTGCGGGCGCTGGCGCTGCACGATTTCCGCGTGCGCTACCTGCCACGCGTGTTCGTTGATTTTCAGATCGGCGGCATCTCCACGCGCGGGCTCGGCGTGACCATTCGGGGCAACCTGGACTGCCTGCGCTCGCGTCGCGAACACCTCAATGCGCCGCCGATCGACGCGGCGTTCTTCCTGCGCTTTGCGCGGCGGATTTTTCAGCTCAGGCGATCAAGCCTTTGACAACCGGATGACGGAGGCCGAGGTTTCCTCGGCAGGCGCTACGCCGCCGAATTCCGGCACGGCGTCCTTCAGCACGGCCTTGATGGTGGCGCGATCGTCCTTGACGATCGCCTCGTCCAGCGCCGCCAGCCACTTGCGCAGCAGGTGCATCGGCGGCTCGTTCGGCCTCGCCGCCATGATGCCGGCAAGCCCGATCTCCACCGTCGGCTCCTCGTTGGCGAACAGGATCTCGTTCAGCCGCTCGCCCGGCCGCATGCCGGTGAAGACGATCTGGATATCGAGGCCAGGCTCCAGGCCGCAGAGCCGGATCATGCGCTCGGCGAGATCGATGATCTTTACCGGCTGGCCCATGTTGAGCACGTATACGGAGACGTCAGGCCGCACCGGAGCCAGCGCATGCGCCGCCGCCGTGATCACGAGGTCGCAGGCCTCGCGAATGGTCATGAAGTAGCGAACCATCTCCGGATGGGTCACGGTCACCGGCCCGCCCGCCTCGATCTGCGCCTTGAACTTCGGGACCACGGAGCCGTTCGAGGCCAGCACATTGCCGAAGCGCACCGAAATCAGGCGCATGCGCGGCCGGCCGGCGGCCTGCGTGGCGAGATCATGGTCGAGCGCCTGGCAGTACATCTCGGCAAAGCGCTTTGTCAGCCCCAGCATCGAGACCGGCTCGATCGCCTTGTCGGTCGAGATCATCACCATCGCTTCGGCGCCGGCGGCCAGCGCCGCGTCGGCGACGTTGACCGAGCCGAAGATATTGGTCTTGACCCCCTCACTCCAGTCGCGCTCAAGGATCGGCACGTGCTTGAGCGCCGCGGCGTGGAACACGATGTCCGGCTTGAACTCGTTCATCAGCCGCATGATGCGCTCGCGGTCGCGGATGTCGGCGATCCGACCCTCGATGACGGCGCCGCCTGCGCGTGTGGCCAGTGCCTCGGTGACGGCATAGAGCGCCGGCTCCGAATTTTCGATGACGAGCATCCGCGCCGCGCCGAACGTCGCGATACGGTCGCAGATTTCCGAGCCGATCGAGCCGCCGCCGCCGGTGACGATGACGGACTTGCCCTTCACCAGCCCTTCGAGCTTCGCATAGTCGATCTTCTCGCTCGGCCGCAGCAGCAGATCCTCCACCGCAACCGCAGTCAGCCGCGGCGCATCGCCACTCTCAAGTGACGGCATGCGGCTGACGATCAGCCCCAGCCGCCTCGCCCGCATCAGCACCGCCTCGGGCCGCGCCTCCGGCTCGAAGGCCGACGGCGTCATCACCACCCGCGCAATCGGCTTGCCGCGCTGCTCACAGTCGCGGATGACGTCCTCGACGTCGTCGATGCCGCCGAGCACGGGCACGTCGCGGATGGTCTGTCCGCGATCGGACGGCGACGGCGACAGCACGCCGATCGGCCAGATCTGCTTGACCGCCCCGCTCTCGATGCCGCGCAGCAGCACCTCGGCGTCGGCGGCCCGCCCGATCAGCAGCACCGGAGAGGCGCCCTCGATCCTGGCGTGGCGGCGCACCCGCGTGTAGCGGAAATAGCGATAGGCAAAGCGCGGCGCGGCCAGGAACAGGATTTCCAGGAACCAGTACAGGATGATGGTGATGCGGCCGAGGAAGAACGTGCCGCCGACGGCAGGCGCGACGATCAGATAGTCCAGCACAACCAACGCCAGCGTCAGCACCGTGGCGACGCGCACAATGTTGAGGCCATCCGGCAGCGAGATGAAGCGCCATTTCGTGGTCGTCAGCTTGAAGAGATAACTGACCACCACGCTGAAGGCGATGAAATAGGGCAGGATGTGCAGCAGGAGCGGCAAGCGGTTCCAAAGCAGGTCGCCATCGAAGCGCAGGAAGAAGCTGGCATACAGCGCCGCCGCCGTCGCCAGCGCGTCATGCGTGGCGATCAGCGCGTTGCGCAGGGTCAGGTTCTTCAGGCTCATCATGTTGCTGACCGGCTCATATCTCGGCTTGCTCGCTGCGAGGCCGCTGATACCCCATCTCGACGGCGCATGCCAGCGCTATGGGTCGCCCGGGCGGACCTGCGAGCGCGCACCCAGCACCGTTCCACCGGCAACGCCGACACCCAGCACATACATCCAGCCCGGGACGAAATCGACAAGATGCGAATTGAACAGCGATGTAAGCATATTCTGCGCTACGACGAGCAGGCCGATCCAGGCCATCAACCCCTCGCCGCGGAACAGCGCGAGATGCGCGAACCACATTGCATAGAGGAGGATGATGCCGAGTACCCCCCACTGAATGGCGAAAGCCAGCGTCTGATTGTGCGGATTGCTGATGACTTGCGCCTGAGCCAGCGCTTCCGGACCCGTCTTCGCTTTTTCGAACAGGCCTCGTATCGTTCCGGTCCCGTGCCCGAAGAGCGGCGCCTCCGAGAAGAAGCGCAACGACTTGGTCCAGAATTCGATCCGCAGGCCGACCGAGGTCGGATGATTGGACTGCCTGTACATTTGATAGTCGCTCGCAAACCGCTCCGCGGTGGCGCGAAGCGAGGGCGACACCGTCCATGCCGCGGGCGCCAGCAGGACAAGGCTGACCAAGATCATAAACGTGATCTTCCAGCGCAGATGCAGCACGGCAAAAAACAAGAGCATGACCGGTATGGTGACCAACGCAGTGCGAGAGACCGTGACAAAGACCATATTGGCGAGCAGTCCGAGCACAATGGCGCAAAGCAGGAGCGTCTGCAGAACTTTGCCTTCGCGAACCAAACGAGAAATCGGATAGGCGAGCGCCACGGCGCACAACGCGAATTCCTGGCTCTGGTCAATGTAGTTTTTGACAAAGATGCCGCGAGTGGGTTCGTAGGCGCTCCCGATAAGCTCTGCCCGCTTGAGTGTAAGGCTGGGCTCGTAGAACACCAGAAAGGACATCGCCATCAATAGCACGCAGGAAGTCAGGAAACTCACCAACACCCACGTGCCGCGTCGCGAACGCTGGAAGTGATAAAGCACCAGCGGCAATACGAAAAGTTTGGCGACGGGATTTGCAGCATGAATGCGCTCGTTCCAGGGCGCTGGAGACCAAAGGGTTCCGAGCAACGCCATGGCAAAAAGCGCTACCGGCAGCCAGCAGACCGGCTGGCTCATGAACCTGAGAAATTCGCGTGGGTTTGCGGTCACCAGCAGCGAGATGAGCCAGATCGCCATAAGGATGGAAAAAATCGAAGTCGACCATGGCAGCGCCGCGGCGACCAGAACCAGCAGCAGGTCCAGATTGAAGATTCGCGCCGCGGGATCCTGCCACGCCGACAGCATGAACGACACCGTCGATCGGATCGGCCGCTTCGCCGCATGCTGCTCCTGCATGGTCATCAAGCTTTGACCGTCGAGCCCTCGCGGGCGCGCTTCACCAGCGACGACGTGCTGTGGCCTTCGAGGATGTCGACCAGCAGCACCTCGCCGCCATGCGCCTCGACGATTTCGTGGCCGACCACCTGCTCGCGGGTGTAGTCGCCGCCCTTGACCAGCACGCTCGGCCTGACCTGCTCGATCAAGCGGATCGGCGTGTCCTCCTCAAAAATCACGACGAGGTCGACCGCCTCCAGCGCCGCCAGCACTTCGGCACGCGCGCGCTCGTCCTGCACCGGGCGCCCCTCGCCCTTCAGCCGCCGCACCGAAGCGTCGCTGTTCAGCCCGACCACCAGCCCGTCGCAGGCGC